>Ga0247825_10000973_pt1 | contig 18590 bp, 16 predicted proteins | sample 13C_Vanillin_Day_FD_194413 | JGI IMG/M metagenome (GOLD analysis project Ga0247825, IMG submission 194413) | Soil microbial communities from agricultural site in Penn Yan, New York, United States - 13C_Vanillin_Day48 | ecosystem: Environmental > Terrestrial > Soil > Agricultural land | place...
CCTACCTGCCGTACCGCAGCCGCCTCTACACCATCGAGGAGATCTACGCGGGCTTCGATCCGGCTCGTCCCGAGACGTACGCCGAGACGCCGGACGCGCGCATCTACGCCCACTGGGTCATGCAGGGACGGGCCACTCCGACGTCGATCCTCGAGACGCTGGCTCAGCGGCTCCATGATCACGCCGTCACGGATGCGATGGAGGAGCTGCTGGCGGGGGACGGCAAGCCGCGCAAGGTGGTGGCCATCATGGGCGGCCACTCCATGCTCCGAGGGCAGCCCAACTATCGACTGGTGGCGACGCTCGCGCGCGAGCTGACCCGGCGCGGCTTCTTCATGGTGAGCGGCGGCGGCCCTGGCGCGATGGAGGCCACCCACGTGGGCGCCTGGTTCGCCCGGCGGAGCGAGGCGGAGCTGTACGTGGCGCTCGGCATGCTCGCCAAGGCTCCGAGCTACAAAGATCGGGAGTGGCTCTCACGCGCGTTCGAGGTGCGCGCGGCGTTCCCGCTGGGGCCGGACGATCTCTCCGCCTGCGCCAGCCTGGGCATCCCGACGTGGCACTACGGCCATGAGCCGCCCAACGCCTTCGCTACCTTTATCGCCAAGTACTTCGCCAACAGCGTGCGCGAGGACGGCCTGCTCACCATCGCCACGGGAGGCATCGTCTATTCCCCCGGCAGCGCGGGCACCATCCAGGAGATCTTCCAGGATGCCTGTCAGAACCACTACAACACCGTCGGTGTCGTCAGCCCGATGATCTTCCTGGGGCGCGAGTTCTGGACCCACACCCGCCCGATCTACCCGCTGCTGACTCTGCTCGCCCAGGGCCAGGAGTACGAGCGCTACCTGCGGATCACGGACTCGGTGGAGGAGGTTGTCCAGGCGCTGGAGGAATACGATCGCGTCCACGCAGGGCGGGTCGTCTCCAGCTGAGCGTTCCCGAGTAGCCCGAGCGGCCGTAGGCCCCAGACATCAACGCCTCTGCCCGTTGTAGTCCGCAGCCTACAACCGAGGCGGAGGCCTCCAGTCCTTTCGCGCCTTTAGCGTGGGCCCCGGCTTTGCTTTGGGTCCTTCCCGCGTGGCCACCCGGTGGTGGCACGGACAAAGGAACGAACCATGATGAAGAAGAGCATTGGAGTGCTGGCGGCCCTGTGCCTCACCGCGTGCGAGCCCGTCCCCGTGGTGGATTTCAAGGACAGCATGCCCACCTCCGACACGACGAAGGTGGAGCTACCCAAGGGCTCCAGCGGCCAGGGCGGCCTGGTCACCGCGGAGCAGGCGCTGCAGGGCGAGGGCTCCGGCATGTTCGGCCTCACCGCGGCCGCTGTCCTGATCGTCAACGGCACCACGGTGTGGGTGCTGGCCGGGCTCGGGGCGGTCGCCAGCCAGGATCCCACCTCGGTGAACGGGGACACCGCCACCTTCGGCCCGCACACGCCTGTCCTCAGCCCGACGACGTGGCTGCTGACCGTCCGCCGTACGGCGAACAACGTCTTCGAGTACACCCTGGACGCCAAGCCCAAGGACGCGCCGGACAGCGAGTACGCCGCCGTGCTCACCGGTGAGCACGAGGTGGCCATCAGCGATGAGGGCCGCCCCATGCGCGGCTTCGGCGAGGGCCACTTCACCATCCAGTGGGACAACGTCGCGCGCCTGTCCAATCAGCCGAGCAAGCGGGGCACCGCTGAGTTCCGCTACTCGCGCAACTCGCCCACCGATGAGGTGAAGGTGGACGTGGACTTCGAGGAGTTCGTTGGCAACGCGACCACGCCCAACACGGCGCTCTACCGCTATGCCCAGGTGCCGGGCGGCAAGGGCTCCTTCCAGTTCGCCTTGGACACCAACGTGCACTGGTTCGATCCCAACCGCACCGCCGCCGAGCGCCTGAGCATCAAGAGCCGCTGGGTCGAGTCTGGTGAGGGTCGCGCGGACGTGCGCCTGAGCGGCGGTGACCTGAGCAACGCGGAGACACTCAACGAGTGCTGGGACAGCCGCTTCCGCAGCACCTACCTGGATCGCACCGACAGCCTCGAGGGTTGGGGCAACGAGTCCCAGGGCTGCGTCTTCACGTCCGCCGAGTACGCGAACTGAGCGGTCGGCGCTGATCCGCTCGGCGTGCATGCCTTCCCCCGAGGTCCCCAGGTATGCTGCGCGTGTGGCGGAGTTCCGTGAGCAGCAAGACGAGCGGGCGGCGCACCTCGTGGAGCGCCGTCCGCGGTGTCGTGAGGTGGCCTGGCGCCATGGCGCACACGGCTGACCTGGGGATGCTGGGCCGGTACCGGTTGCTCTCCCGCTTGGCGCGCGGGGGCATGGCGGAGCTGTTCCTCGGAGCGCTCCCCGGTCCCGAGGGCTTCGAGAAGCCCGTGGTCATCAAGCGCATGCTGCCGGAGCTGGCCGCCCAGGAGAGCTATCGGCAGATGTTCGCCCAGGAGGCCCGGCTGATGGCGACCTTCGGGCATGGGCACGTGGTCTCCGCGCTGGACTACGGCGTGGAGCAGGGCAGCCCCTACCTGGTGCTCGAGTACGTGGATGGCGTGGATCTGGGGCGTGTGCTGACCGCCAGGCGTGTGCTGCCGCTCCCGCTGGTGCGCTACATGGGGCTGTGCTTGCTGCGCGCGCTGGATCACGTGCACGGCCTGCGTGATACCCGGGGCGAGCTGCTCGGCATCGTCCACCGGGACATCAGCCCCGCCAACGTGCTGCTGGGCCGCACCGGGGATGTGAAGCTCGCGGACTTCGGGATCGCCAAGGGCTTGCGGACTCCCTCGCGCACCGCGCCGGGCAGCACCCGCGGCCGGCTCCGGTACATGTCCCCCGAGCAGGTTCGTGGAGGGCCGCTGGATGGCCGCGCGGATCTGTTCTCGCTCGCGGTGCTGCTCTACGAGGCCCTGGTGGGCCAGAGCCCCTTCGCCGCTGCCACCGATGCCCAGCTCCTGCTCGCCGTGAGGGATGCGCGGCTGGCTCCCGCGCAGGCGCTGGAGGAGGTAGTGGGCCCCGAGTTTGCGGACGCGTTGTTGTGTGCGCTTCGGCCCCATCCTGCGGAGCGCTACGCGACCGCAGGCCAGATGGCTTCGGCCCTGGCGGAGGTGGAGCTGAAGGGCCTCAAGGATTACGAGCAGCCGTGGAATATGGCTCAAGTGGTGGCGGACACCCTTGAGGCCGAGGGCTCGGCCTCCAAGGCTCCCGAGGGTGCCAGAGCGCACAGCCCCTTCTCCGCGGCCTTGCTGGAGATACGCGAGGACGAGGACTGAGCATGAGCCAGGGCACGTCAGGGCATACGGAGGTCATCTCCACGCAGGACAAGGGCCGCGGGCTCACCGTCCAGCGCATCCGGCTCCAGGTCTCCGCGGGACCGGATCAGGGCGCCGAGATCGCCTCGTCCGCGGAGAAGCTCACCATTGGTAGCGCGCCGGGGAACGATCTGGTGCTCGCTGATCCCACGGTCTCCCGCTTCCATGCCGAGCTGGTGCGCGAGCGGGGAGGGTACCGGCTGCGAGATCTGGACAGCACCAACGGCACGAAGGTGGACCACGTGCGTATCACGGAGGCCCTCGTCGAGGACGGCTGCACGCTCGTGTTCGGCAACACCTCCGTGCGCTTCTCGCTGGTGGCCGGGCAGGACGTGGTGCCTCTCCACCCCGAGCCACGCTTCGGCCGGCTGGTTGGCGACAGCGCGGTGATGCGCGCCCTGTTCGCCCAGCTTGCGCGGCTCGCCGCCACGGACGCCACCGTGCTCATCGAGGGTGAGAGTGGCACCGGCAAGGAGCTGGTGGCCGAGGCGCTCCATCAGCAGAGCCCGCGCGCCTCCGGGCCCTTCGTGGTGGTGGACTGCGGCTCCATCCCCGCCGAGCTGGTGGAGAGCGAGCTGTTCGGCCATGAGAAGGGCGCCTTCACCGGTGCCACCCATGATCGGCGGGGTGCCTTCGAGGCGGCCCACGGGGGCACGCTCTTCCTCGATGAGATCGGAGAGCTGCCGCTGGCCGTACAGCCCCGCCTGCTGCGCGCCCTGGAGCGCCGTCAGGTGAAGCGTGTGGGCTCGGACGCCTTTCGCTCCGTGGACGTGCGCTTCGTGGCAGCTACCCACCGGGATCTGCGCGGCGCCGTCAACCGCGGGGAGTTCCGCGAGGATCTCTACTTCCGGCTCGCCGTGGGCATGGTCCGCGTGCCGCCGCTGCGCGCCCACCTGGAGGACCTGCCGCACCTGCTCCAGCACCTGTGGGAGGAGACGTTCCGGACGCTCGGGGTGCCGCCGAGGCCCTACACCGCGCCGAGTCCGGAGACGATGCGCCAGCTCTCCTCGCTGCCCTGGCGCGGCAATGTGCGGGAGCTGCGCAACTTCGTGGAGCGGAGCGTCGCCATGTCCGGCGCGCTGGATACCTCGTTTGCCCAGAGCGCCTCGCAGGAGACGGCCCCTGGGATGCCCACCGTGCGCGTGGATCTTCCTTATAAGGAGGCCAAGGAGGCCTGGCTGGATCACTTCGAGGCGGCCTACCTGCGCCACCGCCTGAGCGCCGCGGGCGGCAACGTGAGCCAGATGGCGCGCGAGGCCGAGGTCGATCGCGCTCACGTCATCAAGCTGTTGCGCAAGCACGCGGTGCGCTGAGCCACCGCCGCCCCGGACGCTGCATGCTAGCCTCTCGAGCCACCATGCCGCGGTGCCCGACGTGCCAGAGCGAGTACGGTGAGGGAGTCCTCTACTGTCCGAAGGACGGCCAGGCGCTGCTGCCCATGATCCTGGAGGGGCGCTACCGGCTCCTGTCTCCATTGGGCTCGGGGGGCATGGGGGTGGTGTACCTGGCCGAGCACATCGGGTTGGGCAAGCGGGTCGCCGTGAAGGTCCTGCGGGGTGAGCTCTCGCGCGACGCCACCTTCGCCCGGCGCTTCGAACTGGAGGCCATCGCCGCCAGCCAGATCGGCCACGAGAACATCGTCGACGTGACGGACCTGGGGCGCACGCCCAGCGGAGAGCTGTTCTACGTGATGGAGCTGCTGGAGGGGCGCAGCCTCAGCTCGTTGCTGCGGCGCGAGCGCTTCCTGCCGTTGGGGCGGGCTGTGCCGATCCTCGTGCAGGTGTGCCGGGCGCTGGAGGCCGCCCACGCGCGCGGCATCATCCACCGGGATGTGAAGCCGCAGAACGTGATGCTGCTGAGCCGCGAGGGCAAGCCGGACTTCGTCAAGGTGGTGGACTTCGGCATCTCCAAGGTGAGCAACCCCGAGGGCGGAAAGCTCACGGAGGCGGGGGCCATCCTGGGCACGGCGAACTACATGGCTCCGGAGCAGGCCGCGGGTGGCGAGGTGGACCCAGGTGCGGATGTCTACGCGCTAGGGGTCCTCACCTACGAGCTGTGCACGGGCCTGCTGCCGTTCCGTGGAGAGAACACCTTCGCCACCATGCTCCAGCACCTGGAGGCGGCGGCGGAGCCTCCCAGCAAGCGCTGTCCGGAGCTGGGCCTGCCGCCCGAGCTGGACACGCTGGTGTTGCAGGCACTCGCCAAGACACCTGCGGCGCGCCCCTCCATGGCTCGGTTCCGCGCGGGGCTGGAGGCGCTCCCAGCCTCACTGGCTCCTGCTCCGTCTCCAGCGCCGCCCGCGGCTCCGGCACTGGAGACGGATGAAGCAGCGCTCGCGCTGGCCCCGACGTCGATGCGAGCCACGGCGCCCTCGAGGAGGATCTGGCCGATCGTGACGGGCGCCGCTGTCCTGGTGGCTGGCCTGGTGACGCTCCTCTTCGCCTGGAGGCAACCTCCCGCCGCTCCAGTCTCCTCTCCGGCTCCTGCTCCGGTCTCTCCACCCGTGCAGGTCTCAGCCCCTCTCCAGGAGCCCGCCGCTGTGGCTCCTCCGCCCAGTCAGGAGCAGCCCCCGGCACCCGAGCCCAAGAAGGACGAGGTGCCGTTGAAGAAGCCGCCTGCTCCGAGTGTTCGCAAGCCTGCCTCTTCGGAGCCGAAGAAGGTGCAGGATCTCAAGCCCAACCCCTTCTGAGACGATGATGAACCGCCCTCGCTGGACCGTGCCCCCGCTCCTTCTTGCGCTGTTGTTGGCCCTCTCTGGCACCGACGCCCTGGCCGCGAATGCCGCCGATCGCGCCACGGCACGCCGAGCCTTCGAGCGGGGCAGCCGTCTCTATCAGCAGGCCCGCTACGCCGAGGCCGCCGCCGCTTTCGAAGAGGCCTACCGCGCGGTGCCCAACGGAGTGGTCCTCTACAACCTGGGCCAGTGCTACGAGAAGCTCGGCGAGCTGGAGAAAGCGCTGAGCTCCTATCAGGAGTACCTCCGCCTCGTGCCCCAGGCGGAGGATCGCGAGGCGGTCCAGACCATCATCGCTGGCCTGGAGGGACGGCTCGAAGCCGTGAAGCGGCCCAAGGTGACTCTCTCCTCCGAGCCTTCAGGAGCGCTGGTGAGCCTGGATGGGCAGGAGCGTGGTCTCACGCCCTGGAGCGAGCCGGTGGAGGTTGGCACGCACCAACTCTCGCTGGAGTTGAAGGGCTACCAGTCGCTGCGGCGCGAGCTGGAGGTACGGGCTGGTGAGCCCGTTCAACTTCACCTGGTGCTCACGCCCATTCCCGAGGTGACGCCTGCTCCCGCTGCAGCGGCTGCGGCGCAGCCATCACCCCGAGGGCGCACGTGGACGTGGGTCGCTGCGGGAGCCGCGGGCGCGGCGGCGGCTGGGGCCGTCTCGCTGGGGCTCCTGGCGCGCGCGGACTCCCAGGAGCTGCTCGCCCGCCCGCACGAACGGGCCGAGGCCCAGGCTCTGCATGACTCGGCGCGAGGCAAGTCGCGTGCAGCCAACGTGCTCTATGGTGTGGCGGGCGTGGCGACGGCGGCGGGTGTCACCCTCTTCTTCGTCGAGGGGAGCTTCTGATCATGCGCATCGCCGCGATGATGTTGGGAGTGCTGTGGCTGGGCTGCTCCGTGCAACTGGCGGGCGCGCCTTGCGCGGATGATCTGCAGTGCCCGAGAGAGCAGCGCTGCGCGCCAGAGGCCACGTGCGTGGAGGGCCCACGGACGGCAGCGATGTTGGAGGAGTCCTGCCAGCTGGCGGTCAAGGTGGTAGCAGAGCGCGTCAGCGAGTGCTTTGGCGGCACAACGGAGAACTTCCTCAAGGTCCTGGGGCCCGGGCCGGTGTGCCAATCCGTGAAGGCCAGCGTGGAGGGAGCTCGGCAGGCCTTCAGCCCCGAAGAGTTTGGCACCTGCTTGCGCAACCTCCGGCAGGTGCCATGCGGGAACCTGAGCCTCGAGAAGCTCTCGCTCGGCACCCTGCTGGAGGGTTGCACGGCGTTCGTTCCGCAGGTGGCGGCGGGCCAGCCCTGTGGAAACTCGTCTGACTGTCAGGGCGGATGGTGCAGCACTGCGGAGACATGTCCCGGGGTGTGTCGCGCGTTCATCCCCTACAGCGGTGCGTGCACGGAGGGCGATCAGTGCCAGGTGGGCTCCACTTGTTCAGGAGGCATCTGCCGCCGCTACGTGGGGCTGGGCGGCATCTGCAGCGCGGCGGTGCAGTGCGATCCGAACTCGGGCACCTACTGCCAGGACGGCCGGTGCGTCGAGCAGAAGGGCGTAGGCTCCCCCTGCACCGACAACGCGGAGTGCAAGCCCAGGTCCCTGTGTGTGAAGACGCAGCCGGCCCAGGGGAACAACCCGCCCAAGGAGTGCCGCGAAGTCAAAGCCCTGGGAGAGCCCTGTGAGCCGGGAGCAGGGGAGTGCGCGCTGCTCTCGTACTGTGAAGCGGGGACGCGCACGTGCCGCTCCTGGCCAGGGCCAGGCGAGCGCTGCGCGGACGCGGAGGGCACAGGCGAGGGCTCCTTGTGCCTGGAGAGCCGGTGCGAGTTCTTCGGTTTTCCTCCGGTCTGTGCGCCCTACAACCCCGCGGGAGGAGGCTGCCTGACCAGCCTGGATTGTGGGCCCACGGGGGCGTGCCGGAAGTTCCGTTGCACGCCCAACTGGTGCCCTCCATCGTGAGCGGGGGTATGGTCTGCGCCCATGCCAACTCCTCATATCTCCGCCGCGCCGGGAGACTTCGCCGAGGTGGTGCTGATGCCCGGCGATCCACTGCGGGCTCGCTACATCGCCGAGCGCTTCCTCAAGGATGCCCGTGAAGTCACCGCGGTACGCAACATGTACGGCTACACGGGCACGTACCAGGGCCGAAAGCTCTCCGTGATGGGACATGGGATGGGCATCCCCTCCCTGTCCATCTACGCCACCGAGCTCGTGCAGGTGTACGGCGCCCGCGTGCTCATTCGCGTCGGCAGCTGCGGCGCCATCCGGCGGGATGTGCCCATGCGCAGCATCATCGTCGCGGTCGGCGCTGGCACGGACTCAAAGGTCAACCGCATGCGGCTGTTGGACCACGACTTCCCCGCGGTGGCGGACTTCACGCTGGCTCAGCGGGCCGTGGAGGCAGCTCAGCGCCAGGGCCGTGTGATGCGCGTGGGCACCGTCTTCTCGACGGACTTCTTCTATCACCCGCAGGCCGGGCTCCTGGACGCGCTCGAGCGCATGGGAATGCTGGCCGTGGAGATGGAGGTCGCGGGGCTCTACGGCGTGGCCGCGGAGTTCGGAGCCCGAGCGCTCGCCTTGCTCACCGTGTCGGATCAGCTCCGCCTGGACCAACACCTCACTCCCGCAGAGCGGCAGACGACGTTCGACGAGATGATCGAGGTCGCGTTGGAGGTCGCCGCCGCGGAAGCCAGCACGGGCGCTTGAGCGCTCAGGTGGACTCCTGAGCCGGGTCGCTCCAGGTATAGGCGGGGGACTCGGGAGCGTCTCGTCCCCAGGGGCCCGGCTCCTTCAGGATCCAGCGCCTCGCGAGCTCCTCACCCGCGCGGCGCAGCAACTGGTCCGCACGGGCATAGTCCGGGTGCTCGGGCAGGGGGCTCTGGTCACGGGCGGCCTCCAGCTCGGGGGCGAGCGCCTCGGCGTCCCGGAGAACCTCCTCCAGCGCCACCTGGCCGTTCTTGATGTCGAGCAGCCGCTCGCGCAGCGCGCCCTGGGCCTCGAACACGGGCGCGCCGTCGCGCAGCCAGCCGGTGGCCAGCGCGATGAGCCGCAGGAGGTTATAGGCGTTCTTGGGCCGCAGCTCGCGCGCATCCGGAGGGCGCCGCCCACCACCGCGTGCATAGCGGGTGAGCGCCGCGAAGTCATTGGCCTCGATGAGCCCCTGATCCGACAGGGAGCGGTAGAGCTGCTTGATGTACGTCTTGGCCGCGAGGATCCCATCCTCGGGCGTGGGGGCCGGGCGCGGTGACTGCTTCGCCAGCCTGCGGGCCACCTCGTCCAGATCCGGGGTGGGCTCCTCGCACAGCCAGTCGAGGACGAGATCGCGATGCTCGGCCAGCCGCTGCGAGCTGGACAGCTTGTGGAGCTGGCTCAGCGCGTACCGGCCGAAGCTGCCAAAGATGTTGCGAGACACGAAGGCCTCGCGCTCGGCCAGCAGCCACTCGCCCAGGACGTCCTTGGCGCGGACGGAGGGGACAAAGAGCAGCTCCAGCGTGTTGGGATCCGCGCGCAGCGCCTGGTCGATGGCTTTGCGGTACTCCCAATAGGTGCTGCTGCCATCGGCGCTGACGAGATCCCTCGGCGCCTCGCCCAGCCCCCATGTCCACGGCAGCGGGAGGGCGAAGACGCCACGGGAGTCCGTGTCCGAGCCCTCATGAGCGAGCCCCCAGGCCCGCGAGCCCACGGTGGCCTCGAGCACGACACACGGCTGGAGCGCCTCCCACGCGGCGGCGCGGCGCAGGGCGAACTGCACCTGGCCGGGCTTGCGCGGCACCAGCTGCTCGCGCGCGTACCAGAGCTCGCCCACGCCGGTGATCTGCACATCGAAGCCGCCCTCGCGGGCGCGGACGACGCGGCCCACCATGCCCTGTGGGACGCGCCGCTCTCCCGAGACGCGCGCCACACGGGTGATCACCTCCGTGCCGTGGGGGAGGGGAACGGAGAGAGGATCCACACTCTCCAGCCCTTTGATGCGGTGTTGGCTCTGGCCCATGGATCAGTCGTTCGCTGCGCCTGCGAGGATCCACGAGCGAATGCGGATCAACAGGCCTGGGTTCCGATCGAAGTAGGCCGGATCGCTTTGAGGCATGCGGTCGCCACAGGCCGTGCCCGATATCTTCCGCATGAGCACAGAGGCGTCCGGATCACCGGGAATCACCCGAGTGCCGGGAACGCACGCGCCGAAGCTAGGAGCGTTGACCAGGTTGGTGTAGCTGCTGGCCCCGAGGCTGAGGTTACCGCTGCTGCCATGGCAGCTCGTGCAGGGAAAGCCGTCCCAGATGGTCTGGATGTCGGCGGCATAGCGAGGCACCGTGACGGGGAGGGTGATGGTGCGGACCACGGGAGTGCTCTGCCCATCGGTGACGCTCACGGAGAGGGTGAACGAGGTCTGCGTGCCCAGGGCGGGCGAGTACCACTGCGCGCTCGATCCCGTGGTGCTGCCCACGAAGGTCCCCTGAGGTGTCGCCGGGTCTGTCTGGCTCCAGGCGTAGGTGAGCGTGTCTCCATCGGGATCACTCGCCGTGATGGAGAAGGTGCCCGTATTACCCGCCACCAGCGTGCTCGGGCCGGTGATGTTGGCGCTCACGACGGGTGGCTGGTTCACCTTCTGGACGGTAATGTTGATGGAGCCCTGCACGCTGCCTCCCTGGCCGTCCGAGATGGTGACGCGCAGCGTATACGTCCCGTTGGCCGTCACATTCGGGGCCGTCCAGGTGGGGTTGGCCACGGAGGCGCTGCTGAAGGTCCCTACCGGGGATGCGGGAGCCGTCTGGGTCCAGGCATACGTGAGCGAGTCTCCGTTGGCATCGGAGGCGGTCACCGAGAGCGTGATGGACTGCTGCTCGTCCACCGTGGTGGAGGACGCGGACGGCCCCGAGTCGATCGTAGGCGGGCTGTTCACGAAGGCGTTCACGTTCACCGAGGCCGAGCCATTGGCCGAGCCGCCCCGGCCATCCGACACCGCGACACGCAGCTGGAACGCGGTGTTGGTGGTGACCCGAGGAGCGGTCCACGTAGGGGTGGCGGCGGAGGGGTTGCTGAAGGTGCCAGCAGGCGTGGCGGGCTGCTGTGTCCACGCATAGGTGAGCGAATCTCCGTCCGCATCCGTCGCGGTGAGCGAGAGGGTGGTGACCTGCTGATAGTCCAGGGTCGTGGGGTTGGCAGTGGGACCTGCTGTCAGCACGGGCGGGTTGTTGGCGGGGATGGGCGGCTCGACATCCACGGGCACCTGACTCTGCACAGAGCCTCCCCGGCCGTCGGTGATCGTCACCCCCAGCGTGAAGCGCGTCGTGGTGGTGACCTCGGGAGAGGTCCAGGTGGGGTTCCTGATCGAGGTGCTACTGAAGTTGCCTGCGGGCGTGGCGGGCGTCTGCGTCCACGCATAGGTGAGCGTGTCTCCATCCGGATCAGTGGCGGTGACCGCGAGCTGAACCGCCGCGGCGCCCGTCACCATGGTGGGGTTGGCCGAAGCCGCCTGCGAGATCGTGGGAGAACGGTTGGCGGGAGCGCGCACCGTCACACTCACCGTTCCGGTCGCCACGCCACCCTGGCCATCCGACACCGTGACGCGCAGCTGGAAGGTCGTCTCGGTCGTCACCGTCGGAGCTGTCCAGGAGGGGTTGGCCGCGGTGGCGTTGCTGAAGACCCCTGCCGGGGACGTGGGCGTCTGCCCCCAGGAATAGGAGAGCGTGTCTCCATCCGCGTCCGAGGCGGTGACGGTCAGGTTGACGGACTGCTGCGAGTTGATGGTTGACGCGGAGGTGGAGGGGCCAGACACCAGCATGGGCGAGTTGTTCTGGTTCCCAGGCGGTGCCACGTCCACGCCGATCTCTCCCTGCACGGAGCCGCCGCGGCCGTCCGAGACCGTCACCCTCAGTGTGAAGCGCGTGGTGGCGGAGACCACTGGCGAGGTCCAGGTGGGGCTGGACACGAAGAGGTTACTGAAGATGCCCACGGGCGTGGCGGGCTCCTGCGACCAGGAGTAGGTGAGTTGATCGTCATCCGCATCGGTCGCGGCGAGCGTGAGCCGCACGGGCACGGAGCCACTCACGGACGGGGGGGAGGCACTGGGCGTGCCCGCGGTGATGACGGGAGGCCGGTTGGTGGGGGGGCGCGGACGCACCAGGATCGTCACAGAGCGGCGAATCGCGCTGGACTTGCCGTCAGACACCGTCACGCCGAGCTGGAAGGACGTCGCTGCCGTCACCTGCGGCGCGGTCCATGTCGGGCCGGGGGTGGCGGGATCGCTGAAGGTGCCAGCAGGCGTCGCGGGCGTCTGCACCCACTCGTAGGTGAGTGAATCACCGTCCGCGTCCGTGGCCTCCAGCGACACCTCTACTGGAGTGCCGGACGTGACGTCCGGCGTCGTCACGAAGGGGCCCGTGAGGATGGGAGGTCTGTTGCTGGGAGCCGGGTCTTCGCCACAGGCGACGATCCCCAATCCCACGAACAGCAATGAAACGAGAGACAGCGGCAGGCGATGGTGCATGACCCCTCCCCAGAAAACTGAAGACCTCACACTAGCCCAAGGTCTGCCGCTGGCCGCGCTACTCTTCCAGCGCCATGGGGAGATCGGGCGGCATGCGGATGATGGTCTCGTGCTCGTAGGTGCGGCCCTGATCGTCGCGAGTGATCTCGGCCACGACGAGGGAATCGCGCCGCACCTGCTTCACCACGCCTCCATTCCGGCCCACCTTGCTGCCTTGATAGATCCGGTAGCTCTTCCCTTGAGGGCTCTCCACGACCGCGACAGGGTTCGCCAGCCCGGAGATGACGCCCGACAGCTTGAGCTGCTTGAGCTCGAAGTGGCAGAGCGGCTCATTGCAGGAGGTGGGGGGAGGCGGCGCGCAGCACGCGGAGTCGAGTGGATTCCTGAAGGGGTCCGGCTTGCCCACGGGGCTATAGGAGTAGGCGGCCTGGGGCTCGGCGTGCGCTCTCTCGGGAGCCGCGGCCAGCGTGGGGGCCGTGGCCACGGGGGCAGGCCGGGATGCGAGAGGAGCTGGCGCGGGGGTTCGGTCCGAGCAGCCAGCCAGCAGGAGTCCCAGAGACAGAGCAACAAATGATGGCTTCACCATGGTGCACCTCCATCCAGGGGACACCCGTGAGAGCGCCCGAGGTTCAGGACCACGTCAGAGCGCGGACCCGCACGGCAGCGTGGGCCAGCGCGCTCCTCCTCCGCAATGTGTCCAAAGGGGGCATTTCATCACGCCTCGACACTCGTTCCCTCGGCTTTGCGCGTGTGGCCGCAACATTGTCGTGAGGCTGTTGCTAGAGAGGTGCTGGCCGTGGCCCAATCACGGGCCGATCGTCCTGCCTTGGGAGCCTCCATGCGTGTCGTCCTGATGTCTGGCTCGTCACATCCCGCGCTCGGTGTCGCTGTGGCCCAGGTGCTCGATCTCGAGCAGGGGAGGTGCGTCACCGCGCGCTTTCCGGATGGAGAGCACCACGTCGAGGTCGCCGAAGAGGTGAGGGGTTGTGATGTCTATCTGCTCCAGTCCCTGGGGCCGCCCGTGGACGCGAACCTCATGGAGCTGTTGCTGCTCGTGGATGCGTGCCGGCGCCGGGGGGCGGCGCGGGTGACGGCGGTGGTGCCCTATCTCGCCTATGCCCGGCATGACCGCCGGGAGACAGGACGCGAGCCGTTGGGCGCACGGCTGGTGGCGGATCTCATCCGCGTCTCGGGCGTGGATCGGCTGGTCGCGGTGGATCTCCACAGCCCCGCCGTGGAGGGCTGCTTCAACATCCCTGTGGAGCACTTGAGCGCCATGCCGCTGCTGGCCGACCATCTGCAGCGCACCGCCGCACCCGGCTCCGTGGTGGTCTCGCCCGATCTGGGCGCGGTGAAGCGCGCGGAGCGGTACGCCGCGCAGCTGAAGCTCCCGGTGGCCGTGGTCCACAAGTACCGCACGAGCGGCTCCCAGGTGCAGGCTCGCAGCATCACCGGCGAGGTGAAGGGCTGCGCTCCCATCCTGGTCGACGACATGATCTCCACCGCCGGCACCATCGAGGCGGCGGTGAGCGCGCTGCTGGAGGCGGGCTGCGTGCGGGACATCACCGTGGTGGCCACCCATGCCCTGCTGGTGGGCCCGGCGATCGAGCGGCTCCATCGGCTCCCGATCCGCCGGCTGCTGACCACGGACAGCGTGCCCAGGCTCGAGCGGCTCCCGTTCCAGGTGGAGGTGGTGTCCATCGCCCCCCTGCTGGCCCGCTCCATCGAGCTGCTGCGCCTGGGCTCGCAGGGGGGCTGAGCGCGCCCACCTCGAGCCCTCTGGGGTGTTGGCTACGGGGACGCGGTGGACGCTGGCTTCTCCAGCCGGGCGGAGGCGGCGGGCTCCAGCTTGCGCATCAGCGCCAGCTCCATATCCAGATCCCGGGCAGGGGCGTAGATGGCGCGCTGGGACGTCATCGCCACCTCGTTCTGGGCGAGGCGATCCCTGGCCTCCCCAGGGCTGCTCACGCCCGGGACGTGCATGGCCGACAGGTCTCCGCTCTGATCATTAGGAGCGGCCTTGAGCCCCCGGGAGACGCGTAGCACACAGCCCCCCGAGGAGTGCGGCTCGCCCTGGACGAGATAGCTGACCAGCATGCGGCTCGCACCGCTCGTCCCATTCTCCCGCCACTCCGTGCGCAGCACGTACTGCCCCGGAGCGGAGCGCCAGGTGTAGCCCTGCTCGGTCATGAAGGTCTCCACCTGGGGCCACAGCTGCGAGAGCGGCTGCGAGTACACGTGCTGGGCCGCGGCCTCACGAACTCCAGAAGCTGAACCCGCGCAGGCGCAGGCGAGGAGAGCCGTCAACAGCAGGACTCGAGAAGGACGAAGCAACGTGAGCATCAGGGCTCCAGGACGCAAGTGGACGTTCGTCGCATGGCATCGACACGCACAATGCGTCAAGAAAAGGATTGTTACTGTTATCAGTGCATCACTGAAATTCGTGACTTCCTTTTCTGAAAAATGAAATGAGATTGAGCCTGGATTTCAGCCTCGAAATGCTCTGCGGAGTCTGCGGCTCTCGCGGGGGTTGAGAGCTTCGCAGAGAGGCTCAGAGGGCAGGTCGATTGGGGCAACCTGGTGGGGTCTGCTACAATACATGAGTAATTGATGACTCGAAGTCCGCAACGATGGACATGGAGTGGTTCTTGATACGTCCAGAGATGTTGACGCCAGGAGCGCTGGTTGATCACTGGCGCATCCTCGAGAGTCTGGGGATGCGAGGCTCGGGCGCGCTCTACAGGGTTGAGGATGTGCGGCGTCCTGGCGAGTCGCGCGTGCTGAAGCTCTCACTGCGCACGGGCGAGGGCGTCTTCAAGGATCAGGTGCCGCGGCTGATGGTCACGCATCCCAATGTGGCGAGGCTGTGCGCCTCCGGACGCTGGGTCTGTCCGGACGGCAGTTTCTTCTACAGCGTGCGCGAGGAGGTGCCGGGCCTGGCGCTGTCGGCCTTGGTGGAGAAGATCAACCCCACGTTCCTGCAGATCGCCGCGCTTCTGGGACGGCTGGCCGCCGCCATCGACACCCTCCACGCGCGCGATACCTGGCACCGGGAGGTTCACCCGGACAACGTCCAGGTGCGGGAGGGGACCGGGGAGCCAGTGCTGATGGATCTGCGTGCGGGTGGCAATGAGGGACTGAAGTCGCTCTTGGAGATGCCCCTGTCCGCGGAGCTCCAGGTGTTCCGCAGCCCCGAGGCGCTGCGCTTCCTGAGGATGAACCATGGGCGCCTGCACGCCCGCTATCGCTACCTGCCCACCGATGATCTGTATTCGCTGGGGGCGATCGCCTACTGGCTGGTGACGGGGCACCCACCCTTCTCGCCGGGCCTGCCGACCGAGCAGCTCCACAGCGAGATCGAGCTGCGGCAACCGCTGGCGCCCTGGGAGGTGAACCCACGGGTACCCAAACCTCTGGGAGCCATCATCCTGCGGCTGATGAGCAAGCTGCCCGAGGCCCGCTCGCAGACGGGGAGATCCCTCAGCGCGGAGCTGATGGTGGCGGTCTCTGCCGGAGCCCGCGCGCTTTGGGCGAAGCGGGTGTTCGAGTGGGAGCAGGAGCCGGTGGCACCTGAGGCCATGATGAGACGCATCCGGCGTCCGGAGGTCCCCAAGGTGTCCTCCCAGCCTGGGCCGAAGCTGCCCCGCATCGTGCACTTCAACCCGCCCTCCGAGCGGCAGACCGTGAGCCTCGAGCCTCCGCGCCCCACCCACAGGACGCTCTCGGGCGAGCCCGGGAGGTCCCTGGGGCCCTGGTCGCGCCTGATGTGAGTTACTGGCTCAGCGGCTTGCTGTTGGTGATGTTGAGGCCGTTCTCGGTGGCGGTGGCGAACACCTCGCTCCCGGCGGGGATGTTGAGCACGGAGCGCACCATCTTGGTTCCGAGCACGAACTTCACCTCGAGGATGTGTTCGCCCGGAGTCACGTCTCGTATGACGACAAGCTGGGACTGAGCGGCCCCCTTCCGGGCTCCGTCGAGGGTCACTGTGCAGTTCTTGATGCAGCGAATGGTGAGCGCGGAGGGGGCGCCCTCGGCCACCTTCGCCTCCTGCTTTGCCCCCAGCGGGGTGCGCTCGGTGATGGTCAGGCGCTTGTTGCTATCGATGAGCGCCGTCACCTTCATGCCACCGGGGATGTCGGCGTAGCCGTTGTAGAGCGGACGGTTGAGGAAGCCGCCCGAGGCCTCGATGCGCCGCTGCCCAGGGGCCACATCCTTGAACTCCCATGTCGCTGGGTCCTTGCGCAGGCCCGCCTTTCCGTCCACACGCACGCTGCAGTCATCCATGCAGCGCACGGTGAGGGTGGAGCTGGCGCCCGCCTGAGCCTCGGGAGCCTTGGCATCGGCCGGCTGGGTTTCGGCCGGCTTGGTTTCAGTTGGCTGGGCCTCAGGAGCCTGGGCGTCAGCAGCGGTGGCGGGCGCGGGAGGATTGCTCTGGGCGAGGGCGGAGCTGGCGACAAGAGTGAGGAGGACGACAGCGAGACGCATGGGAGCAGAGGCCTTTCGAGAGACGTGAGACCGCACTGGCGTATCGTTACGTCCCGGCCCCGTCAACACCGAGCGCGGGGCAGGCTCAGGGCTGTGAGAGATCCTGCACTGCGCAGTGCGCTCCCTGTACGACCAGGGCCATTCGGGCTCCCGCCGACAGAGGGGCTGCCACCTGAGCCTTACTCCAGCATTCTTGCTATCGAGCGGCTACGCTTCAGTTTGTGAGGCCGCTCTCCCCGAAGCTCCAGCTCACGCTGTTGATCGTTGGTGCGCTGCTGCTGCTCGGCCTGTTCCCCCGGTGGCGCGAGAGGCTCCAGGCGCAGGAACGATCCGAGATGCCCCTGAGAGCCGGCCTCCTCCTCGTGGCTCGGCCGGGCCGTGGGGATGGGAACTTCGACAAGACGGTGGTCCTGCTGGTGGAGGTTACGCCCAAGAGAACCTGGGGGCTGGTGCTCAATCGTCTGAGGACACCGGGTGATGAGGTGCTCCCGGCTGGAGTGGACCGCTGGGGCGGACCGGTGCGGCCCGAGCGCCTCACGACACTGATTCGTACCCAGGTGGAGGTCGCGGACTCACGACGCGTCCTTGAAGGACTCTTCTGGAGCGAGGGATCAGCGCCGGAAGGTCTTCCCCAAGACAGCTCGCTCACCTTCGCGGGCCTCTCGGCTTGGGGACCCGGGCAGCTCGAGCATGAGCTGGCTCAAGGGGGCTGGGTGCTCGTGGAAGAGAGCGCCGCGCGGATCTTCTCCGATCCTGGAGCGTTGTGGGCCGAGTGCATCGCGCCGCACCTGTGAGGCATTCGAAACACATCGAAGCGTGGTAGGGTCGCGCGCTCGAATGACGACCGAGCATTCCGGGAAACCGCCTCCTCGCCACTTCTCGATGATCCGCACCTTCGTGCTCGCGGACTTCGTCACGCTGGGCAACGGCTTCGCGGGCGCGGGCACCATCCTCTCCGCCATGCAGTACCTGGCCACCAACGAGCTGCGCTGGCTGTGGGTGGCGTTCAGCCTGATGCCGCTGGCGCTGGTGCTCGACTTCGCGGATGGCCGGATCGCCCGCTGGCGCTTCAAGTCGTCGCCCCTGGGGGCCGATCTGGATTCACTCGCGGACGTCATCTCCTTCGGCATGGCGCCGGCGGCCCTGGCCTTCGCGGTGGGGATGCGCGGAGCGCTGGATGTGATCGTGCTCCTCTACTTCGTCGCCTGCGGCATCAGCCGACTGGCCCGCTTCAATGTCACTGCGGCCCAGCTGAGCGACGGGACGGGTAAGGTGAAGTACTTCGAGGGCACCCCCATTCCAACGAGTCTGGCCCTGGTGGCGGTGCTGGCGGTGGCTACCTGGCAGGGACGGATTGGGGTAGGGGAGCAACTCCTCGGAGGAGTCTGGGAGCTGGGGGCCGTGTCGCTTCACCCCCTGGTGCTGCTCTACTTGCTGAGCGGCAGCGCGATGATCAGTAAGACCCTTCGCATTCCCAAGCTCTGAGCCGACGGCTGTTGGGCAGCCGACTGTGACCTTGCTCTACCCTCCCTGGGTGCCTAGCTTCGCTCCCTGATCCTCCAGACTCCCAAAGTGGGTGGCCGGGAGGGCATGGCGGTGTGGGCTGGGTGACGGTGTGGGGG
>Ga0247825_10000974_pt1 | contig 18580 bp, 19 predicted proteins | sample 13C_Vanillin_Day_FD_194413 | JGI IMG/M metagenome (GOLD analysis project Ga0247825, IMG submission 194413) | Soil microbial communities from agricultural site in Penn Yan, New York, United States - 13C_Vanillin_Day48 | ecosystem: Environmental > Terrestrial > Soil > Agricultural land | place...
GATTCGAACGTTTCGAACGACTAGAACGTTCCGAACGACCCGAACGACCCGAACGATTCGAACGACCCGAACGATCCAGTGAAACAGTTCTCCCTCTGGCTTTCGACGACTTCCCCCAGCCTCTTCATCCAGAACCATAACGCCTGGACCATCCCGGGGCTTCAGTCGCTGCACATCATCGGCATCGCGATGGTGATGGGCGCCGTGCTGATGCTCGATCTCCGCATCCTGGAGCTGGCAGGAATGGATCAGACGATGGAGGAGACGATCGATCGGTTCGGGCCATGGCTCACTGCGTCGCTGTGGTGGATGCTGGCGACCGGCCTGTTGATGGTCGTCGGACAACCGACACGGGAGCTGATGTCCTTCTCGTTCCGCGCGAAGGTCGTGCTGGTGGCGGCTGGCGCGCTGGCCAGCGTGTTTCTCCGTCGCAGGCCGACGAAAGCCTTCGCGATCCTCACGTTCCTCCTCTGGATGTGCATCATCGTTCTGGGCCGGCTCATCGCGTATGACCACGTGTGGGGCTCGTGGTCGCCGGCTGCGGGATAGCCATGGAGATCCAATCCGCGCTCCGCTGGCTGCAGGAAACGAGCCTGGCAAACGGCATCCGCAATTCGCTGCTCCTCTTTCCATTGCTCGAAGCGGTGCACGTGTTCGGGCTGGCGCTCGTCGTCGGCACAATCACCGTCATCGATCTGCGGCTGCTGGGGCTGGCGTCCACGCGGCGGCCGTTTCACGTGATGGCCTCGGACATCCTGAAGTGGACCTGGGTGGCGTTTGCCATCACCGTCTGCGCCGGCGCGTTGATGTTCACGACGAACGCGCAGGTCTACTTCGCGAATTTCTATTTCCGTGTGAAGGTCGGGCTGCTCGCGCTGGCCGGCCTGAACGTGATGCTGTTTCACCTGACCGCGTACCGCCGGCTCGAGCGCTGGGATCGCGAACCGTCTGCACCGGCCATCGGCCGCATCGCTGCCGCAGCCTCGCTCGTAATCTGGATCGCGATCATCTTCTCGGGCCGCATGATCGGCTTCACCACCACGCGCGCGGCTGTGCCGGAACCTCCCCCAGACGTGAACCTGGAGGAGCTGCTGTTCAAGTAGTGTCCGGCTTCAGCCGGGGTACCGCGTGACACTTCTCAAATTGAAAAGGGACAGTGCCTGACAGTCTGATTCTCGGCATAGCGTGCGCCCTGATCGGCGTCTGGGCCGTGTTTGGAGGCTCACCGCGCGTTGCTGTTGGACTTGCGATCGCGCTGCTCGGCCTCCATGTCCTGCTCTACTCGACACTCGCCGACGATGCCTTCATCACATTTCGATACGCGAGGAACCTGGCCGATGGCCATGGTCCAGTGTTTAATCCCGGCCAACCGGTCGAGGGCTATTCCAACTTCCTGCAGATGATCGTGCTGGCCGCTGGCCGGCGCTGGTTCGGCGCGGACATCGTGACCACGGCCCGCGTGTTGGGGACCGTGTGCGCCGGGCTCACCATCTGGGTAACCTGGGCGCTGGCGCGTCGCGTGTCCACTGAGGTCTTTGCGAGTTCCGCGGCGCTGATGGTCGCGGTGTCCGGGAGCGTCGCCGCCTACGCTGCCAGCGGGCTCGAGACCTCCCTGTTTGCACTGCTCGTGACTGCGCAGGTGTTGGCCTGGATCCGTGGCTGGTGGATCCTGGCTGGCCTTCTTCTCGCGGCCGGGACCATGACGCGGCCAGAGGGCATCCTGATGATGATTCCGGCCGGGGCCTGGTTGCTCAGCGAGCAACGCTCGGCACTCGCACGAACCGCTCTCGCCGCTGGTGTGCCGCTGGTCATCTGGACGATGTGGCGGGTCTCGTACTACGGGTATCTCTTGCCGAATGCGATGGTCGCGAAGATGGGCATGGACCCAGGCTATCAACTGCAGCTCGGCGCTCTATATGTCCTGACGGCGTGCATGGGTCATCCCTTCTGGCTGTTCGTTGGTGCCGGCGCGATCCTGGCGAGCGCGTCAACTTGGCGACGGCTCAACAGAACAGATTGGGTAATCGTCTCCGTGCCCTGTCTGTATCTCGTGTTCATCGTGGCGGTGGGAGGCGACTGGATGCCCGCGTGGCGATTCGTGGCGCCGTTCGTGCCGCTATCGGCCGTAGCCGTCGCACTCATCTGCAGCCGGCTCACGCAGGACGCCGAGGTCAGCCCGTTCGGCTGGCGCGGACTAGCTGGTACCGTGGCACTGACGTCACTGATTCTTTCCGTCACCAACGAGGACATGGTGCCGCGCGTCCGCGTCTGGAACGCGCAAGTCTCTGGCCTGTCGACGATCGGGCGCTGGCTGCACGATACGCTGCCAGCCGATACCCTGATTGCCACGTATGCGAGCGGGGCGCTGCCCTACTACGCGGACCTGCCAACCATCGACGTCCTGGGACTGACAGACGCACACATCGCGAGAAACGGCTTCCGGGAACGGCGCGGCGGCACCGGGCACGTCGCCCACGATTACCCCTCGGTGGCCGCGCGCCGCCCCGATCTCATCGTGCTGACCGGGAACGGGTTCGATCGGCAGCCACGGGTCTGGTCGCATCCCGCCTTCGCGACGGACTACAGGCCCGTCCAGTTTCAGTTTCGACACGGGACCAACCCACTCGGGCAGTACGTCAGCGTGCTCGTGCGGACGTCGCGATCGGCGGAACTGGTGTCGCGGTTGGATCACACCTCAGCGGTGGCGCGACACTTGCCGTAGCCCTTCGCAGGTCGCCCTCCGTCCCCCTCCGTGCTCTCCAGATACATCCGACTTCCGTTACACTCTGCGCTCAGAGGTTTCATATGCGCCTGTCTTCGTCACTGACCCGTGCCCTCGGCTTCGCGCTTATCATCGCCGCCGCGTACGTCGCGGCGCCGACTGGCCAGGGCCCTCGCGGGCAAGGACCCGGGGCTGACCCGGCCGAACTCGAACGTCGTCGCCTCGAACGCGAGGCTGAAGCCCAGCGAACTCGCGAAGATCATCAGGACATGATGAAGCAGCTCGGCATCCGCGTGCTCCGGCCGGGCCCGAGCGGCACCGAGACGGCGCCGAACGCCGCCAACTACGACGAGGCGAAGGCCAATCCGTACCCGAACCTGCCCGACGTCCTGACGCTGAAGAATGGCCGCAAGGTCACCACGCGCGACGCGTGGGTCAAGCAGCGCCGCCCGGAGATCATCGAGGACTTCGAACGCGAGGTGCTCGGCCGCGTGCCGCGCAACGTGCCGAAGGTCGAGTGGATTGTCACCAGCATCACGCGCGGCCAGCTGGCTGGACGCGACGTCGTCGGTAAGCAGCTTCGCGGACATATCGAGAACCCTGCCGGCCCGGACGCACCCGACGTGGATATCCAGATGGCCCTGGTCGTTCCTGCCAACGCGCCCGGTCCGGTCCCCGTGATGATCATGTTCAGCTCCGGGACGCTGCCCGGCGCGCTCACTGGTGCAACTGGCGGACGCGCGGGCGGCCCTGGGGGTGGCGGTCCCTCCCCCACCGATCAGCTGATCGCAGCCGGATGGGGCTTCGCGTCGCTGAGCCCCACGAGCATTCAGGCTGACAACGGCGCCGGGCTCACGCGCGGCGTGATCGGCCTCGTCAACAAAGGACAGCGCCGCAAGCCGGACGATTGGGGCTCGCTGCGCGCGTGGGGTTGGGGTGCGTCTCGCGCGCTCGACTATCTCGAGACCGAAAAGACGGTGGACGCGAAGAAGGTCGGCATCGAAGGCGTCTCGCGCTACGGCAAGGCGGCGCTGGTGACGATGGCGTTCGACGAGCGGTTCGCGCTCGGGCTGATCGGATCGTCCGGAGAAGGTGGCACCAAGCTGCATCGCCGCAACTGGGGCGAACAGGTCGAGAACCTCACCGGCTCCGGCGAGTATCACTGGATGGCCGGCAACTTCCTGAAGTACGGCACGGCGGAAGCCACATTCGGCACCAAGAACCCCGGCGACATCCCGGTGGACTCGCATCAGCTGATCGCGCTCTGTGCGCCGCGTCTGGTCTTCATCAGCCATGGCATCCCCGAGCGCGGCGACGCCAAGTGGCTGGACCATCAGGGCAGCTACATGGCGGCGGTGGCCGCCGGTCCGGTGTTCCGCCTCATGGGGGCAAAGGATCTCGGGACTCCATCGGATGACTACAAGGTCGAGAAGATGCCGGCGGTGAACGTCAGCATGCTCGACGGTCAGCTCGCGTGGCGCCAGCACGACGGCGGACACACCGACGGCCCAAATTGGCAGTACTTCATTCCGTGGGCGGACAGGCTTCTCGGCCGCAAACAGTAGTCCGAGCGGCGCTTGCGACGTTCGTGCTCGCAAGCGTCGTGCTCGCTCAGGCGCCGGCTGCTGACCAACCGGCGCCGCGTGCCGATCAGAATTCCAGGACCGCGCACGAGCAGCTTCTCGAGAAGGCGCGTCAGGGCAGGATCGACGTCTACTTCGAGGGCGACTCGATCACGCGCCGCTGGGGCGCCACCGACTATCCCGACTTCCTCGCCAACTGGCGGCAGAACTTCTTCGGCTGGAACGCCGGCAACTTCGGCTGGGGCGCCGACTTGACGCAGCACATCCTCTGGCGCCTGCAGAACGGCGAGCTGGACGACGTGCATCCGAAGGTGATCGTGCTGCTGGCGGGCACGAACAACGTCGGCAACAACGTGCCGCCCGAAGGCGCGGCAGCGCGCGCCGAGAACGTGAGCCGTGGCATCAAGGCGATTCTCGACGCCATGCGGGCGAAAGCGCCACGCGCCACGATCATCCTGACCGCGATCTTTCCCCGCAACGACAACATGGCGGTGATGCCGATCATCAATGAGATCAACACGCGCATCGCCACGTTCGCGGACGGAAAGACGATCCGGTTCCTGAACGTCAACGACCGGCTGGCCGACGCCGAGGGCCGGCTGTTCGACGGGATGATGGGCGATCGCCTGCATCCGACGCTGCTTGGCTATCAGGTGTGGGCCGATGCGCTGAAGCCGATCTTCACCGAGCTGCTGGGGCCACCCGCTGCCGAAGATCACGCGCCCCCAGCGACCGGCGACCCCTCCGCGCGCAAGTAACGAGGCCCAAGGGCTAAGGCCCAAGGCCCAAGGACGGACCAAGGACTAGAATACGGGCCCGTGTCCGCTCTCTCCGCCTGGAACCGCTCTGTCGTTTTGATCGGTCTGGTCCTGGTCGCTGCAACCGGCGCCACTGCCCAGCCCGTGCCGCGAGCCGCCGCGGCGGCGGACCCGGACCTCAGTCGAACGCTCGCCACGACGACCCGTCAGGTCACGCCATCAGTCGTCGAGATCTTCGCCACGACCTACGCGCCCGGAGACGGCGTCGTCGCCCGAAGCGGCGACCTCGTCTCGACGCAGCGCGCATCAGGATCCGGCGTCATCGTCGACTCCAGCGGCTTCATCGTCACGAATGCGCACGTCGTCCGCGGCGCGCAGCGGCTGCGCGTTGAACTCGCGGTCCCAGCGGACGGCCGATCGATCCTGCAGACGCGCGTTCGCAGCGTCGCCGGGCGTGTCGTCGGCATCGATCTCGAGACCGACCTTGCGGTGGTCAAGGTTGAGGAGCAGAACCTGCCCACGCTCTCGTTCGGAGACTCGGACGAACTCAGTGCCGGGCAGCTGGTGCTGGCGTTCGGCAGCCCGCTTGGTCTCAACAACTCCGTCTCGCTCGGCGTGATCAGCGCGGTCGCACGGCAGCTCGAACCCGAGTCGCCGATGATCTACGTGCAGACCGACGCGTCGATCAACCCGGGCAGCAGCGGCGGCCCGCTCGTCGATGTCCGCGGACGCCTGATCGGCATCAACACGCTGATCGTCAGCAAGTCGGGCGGCAACGATGGCCTCGGCTTCGCCGCGCCAAGCAACATCGTCCGCGCCGTCGTCGAGCAGATCAGGAAGTTCGGGCGCGTCCGCCGCGGCGAGATCGGCATTCGTGCGCAGACGATCACGCCTGAGCTCGCCATTGGCCTGAAGCTGCCGCGCGATTACGGCGTGATCCTCGCTGACGTGCTTCCTGGCAGTCCTGCGGCGCAGGCCGGCCTGCGCCCTGGCGACCTTGTGGTGTCGCTCGACGGCAAGGCCATGGAGAACGGACGGCAGCTTCACGTGAATCTCTATCGCCGCCTGATCGGCGACGTCATCGCGCTGCAGGTCCTCCGCGACGGCAAGACCTTGAACGTCGCCGTCGCCATGACCGAGCGCAGCGACCCGTTCTCGGGGTTGTCGCAGGCGTCCGATCCGCGGCAGCACCTGGTGCCGAGGCTTGGCATTCTCGGCGTCGATCTCGACCCTCGCATTGCGGCGATGATCCCGGTGCTGCGGGTGAAGTCTGGTGTGGTGGTGGCGTCAACCGCCGCCCGCGGCATCGACGCGCGTGAAGGGGGGCTGGCTGCCGGCGATGTCGTCTATGCGGTCAACCAGAAGCCGGTCGGCAGCCTCGGCGCACTTCGAGCCGCGCTGGACGAGTTCAAGTCCGGCGATGCGATCGTGCTTCACCTCGAACGCCGCGGCGAGCTGATGTTCCTGGCGTTCACCGTGGAGTAGCGGGCTGCCTAATCTGGAGTCGGTTGACTGACGCGATCGATGACCAGGACCGGGACAGGACCGCGCTGCGGATCAAGCTTCAACCCCAGCTGCTCCTGAATCGCGGTTTCCAGCGTCGCGCCGTTCGGGTCGGGCTGCGGCACCGGGATCGGCGGCGCGGCCGGAGGGACGTCGGTGCCAGGCGGCCGAAACCTCCGGAAGCCCTGTGGCGTCCACTGCAGATCGACGTCGAAATTTCCCATCAATCCGGTCTGGTCGACGACATAGCGGTCCGTCATCCGCGTCAGCACCATCGTCAATTGCGCGAGCGGTCCACCGCCGATGCGAATCGACGACGGCGAGACGACGATCCCGCACGCCGGACGATCGCCCGTCATCACCGGGCCTGACGACTGACCTTGACGCGCGCGCTCCGCAAAGATGGCCGCGCAGTTCGTGGCCGAGGGACGGAGCCTCTCGCCGAGCCGGCGATCGCTTCTGGCCGGCACCAGCGCGTAGATCGGCAGCTCGCGGGTTTCGCGATGAACGACGAGCCCGAACCGATCGGCCAGCAGTGACTGCAACATGCGCTCGAGCGGTCCGATCTCACCCGTCGTATCAAACGGAGGCAGCTCGCGCACCGCTTTCGCCATCACGTCGAAGCGATCCGTCTCGATCCAGGAGGGCCCACCGACGATCTGAGCATCACGGACGTGGTATGCGAGCGCGATGAGGTCGCGCAGCGACTGCTGTGCTGCCACGAAACGGCCGCCCGGCTCGGTGTTCGCGCTGATCAAAGTAACCGGGGTCTTGTTGGGCTTTACCGAGGCAACCTCGAAGCGTTCCTGCGCGGGGCTTGCCTGCGCACACAGAGGATCAGGTGCAACGGCGATCAGCAAACAGAGAGCACCGCGAGCGCAGCGTGTGAACACGATCAGTCCTTTACGGTAAAGGTCACTGAATCCGCACGGAGGGTGCCATTCATGAGCCGTGTCTCGATGCGCAGCGTGTAGGTATCCGCCGGCAGCTGCTCGGTGCAGGCGATGCCACCGGGCTCGAACAGGCGGTATCCCTCGAAGTGCGCGAGGATCGGTTTCAGTGGGCGGGTTCGATCCGCAGGCCTTGCCGGATCGTCGGACACCGAGCCGATTTCGCCCTGCACGTAGTCGATCGGCCCCGTCTCCTCGTTGAGAACGAGCTGGCCCTCGCGGTCTGTGTGCATGCCATATCGCATGGCGGAGGCCTGTTCGTCGATCTGGAACGACAGGTACACGAAGCGGCCCGGATACGTCTGCGCGAACGGTCGCCGCCCTTCCCCGCTGGTCATGCCCTCAAAGCGCGCGACGGCCGACGGCGACACGATCCGGTACTTTCCACCTCGATACGTGCAGCCCAACATTGCAGACGGGTCGAACCGGACGCTGACGTTCGGTCCGAGCTCATCCAACGACCCGTAGTCCCACTCCTCCGTCCCGGCTGAACGCACGATCCCGTTCACCTCACGGCGTCCAGACACATGCACGGCGTCCGGGTGTCCAAACATCACGTACCACCGGCCGCGATCGGTCCCATAGCCTGGAATCGCTGCTGATTCAGGATCAGCGTAGCGTTCACGTGCGTACCTGACCCGCCGTTCGAACTCGCGGCGGAACTCATTCGCGGGAGTTGCCGGCGTGGGGTCGTGCCGCTTCCAGAATTCGGAGATGAAGGCGTCACGCGCAGCCGTGGTCTTGATGTCCGCATACGCAGCAAGCTCCTGACCGGACATCAGCGGCGCCGTCTCGAGGTGCCACTCATCGTCTTCGAACCAGTAGTCCGGAAGGCGTGCGCCCTGCGCGGCTGGCGCGGCCAGTGTGCCCGCCATCACGCCGACCGATGCGAGCACGCATACTGCGACGGTCCACGTCAGCCGTCGTGCAGTGATTGGTGCTTCCGGAACAGCCTTGAGGATGTGCCGGATGCGTTGAGGGAGAAATGAGCCGGGCATCGCCGCGCCAACAATGTCGATGCGCGCACCCGTACTGGTCACGGCGCGCGCCATCGACAACAGGTACTCGCAATACTCGGATGGCTCGTGACCCCTCGCGAGGACCGCCGCATCGCAAGCCTCCTCGGAGAGCCGCGCGAGGTGGCGTTCGAGCCACCACGCAAGTGGATGGCACCAGAAGATCGCGCGGTTCAGGAGCGCCAGCCACTGAACGAGCGGATCGCGGCGCCGCGCGTGCTCCCGCTCGTGCAGCAGGACCGCTTCGAGCTGCGTGCCCGACCAGGACTGCCATCCGTCCGGCAGGATCACAAGAGGATGAAACCAGCCGACAGTAACCGGTGCCGCACAAGCGTTACTCGTGGGATACCCTGCGCGTTCGACGGCCTGACGAATCAGCCGCTGTGCGCGCATGGTGCCCACGAAGAGACGGCCGAGCAGGACGACGACTCCGGCCGCGTAAATGCCGAGGGCCAGGGCGCGCCAGGGAATCGTGCGAGCGACAGGCGTCGGTCCAGGCACGCCTGCCACAGCACGTGCCGGCTCGCTGGACTCCTGAACCTTCGACAGAGCGACGGGGCCGCGAATCCACGCCGCCGGCGCACCGAGGGCCGACGACGTTGCGCGGATCGGCGGAGCACTCAGCGGCAACGGCGCATCCGGGCCCCACACCGTCCAGAGCGGAGAGGTCAACATCCCCGCCAGGACCACGGTCCAGGCTGCATGACGGCCGGCGGCGGTAGGGACCCGCATGATGCGCAATACGGCTATGGCGGCCACCGCGAGAAGCGTTGAACGGATCGCCGATTCGACGAGTACGTCCATCACTTCTCTCCCTGCCGGCGGCTGCGGACGAACTCTTCGAGGCGCTTCAGCTCGCTCGTCGTCAACACCTTCGCGTCCACCATGCCGCTGACCAGCTCTTCCACCGACCCGTGACAGAGGCGGTCGATGATCTGCCGCACGGCACGCGCGGCCAGGCTCCGGGACGGCTCGACTGCGTGGTAGATGTAGGCCCGCCCCTCGATGGCGTGCCCCAGGTAGCCTTTCTGCTCGAGCCGGCGCAGCAGCGTGCGAACGGTGGTTTCCTTCACGTCACGCGTGCGCGACACCACGTCATGCACCGCCTCGACCGAGCAGGGGCCCGAGGTCCAGACGACACGCATGACGTCGTGCTCCAGGTCGGTGAGCGGTGCGCGGACTCGCGCGCCGGAACTACGACGTCCTGTCATGGTACATTTTGTACCGGTACGCGGCGTCGTCCGTCAAGACCTGTTTTTTCTGGGCGGGCACAAATGCCCGCCCCGCACTGTTAATTCCTGCAGCGCCGCCCGACATTCCATCCTGCACGTCTGATCGCGACACTCATATTCCGTGAGACGTCGGATCGCTATTCGGAAAACTTCCCGCGTTTCGATGTTTCCCCGTCGGCACCGCTGTTGCCAGTCACGCACGAGTCATGAAACTGGTCATCATCGGCGGAACAGGACTCATTGGCTCCAAGCTCGTCGCCGGGCTCCACGAACACGGCCACGACGTTGTGGCGGCGTCACCCGGCACCGGCGTCAACACGCTCACAGGCGAAGGACTCGCCGAGGCGCTTCACGGCGCCTCGGTCGTGGTGGACGTCTCGAACTCCCCGTCGTTCGAAGAAACGGCGGTTTTGGAGTTTTTCACGACGTCAGCGCGAAACATCATCGTCACGGCCACTGACGAAGGCGTCGCGCACTACGTGGCGCTCTCAGTCGTCGGAACCGGACACATAGCCAACAGCCCCTACCTGCGTGCGAAGAACGCTCAGGAAGGGCTGATCAAGGTGAGCGGGATCCCGTACTCGATCGTTCAGGCGACGCAGTTCTTCGAGTTCGTCACACGCATGGCCGACGAGGCCACGGAAGGAACGACGGTCCGGCTGCCACCAGTCCTCATTCAGCCGATGGCGGCGGATGACGTCGCCAAAGCAGTGGCCAGAGTTGCCGTCGGCGCACCGTTGAATGGCACGGTGGAAATAGCCGGTCCCCAGCAGTTCCGCTTCGACGAGCTGATCCGGCAGGGTCTCGCCGCGCGCCACGACGCCCGCAAGGTCGTCGTTGATCCGCACGCGCGGTACTTCGGGGCCGAACTGGGCGAACGCTCGCTGATTCCCGCTGGCAAGGCTCAGCTCGGCGAGATCCGTTTCGAAGACTGGCTCAAGCAGCCCGCACTCCAGCCTCGATGAGGCATCACTCCATTTCATTTCAGGGAGCACAACAACCATGAGCACGATCACAACCAGGGACGGGACGACGATCTATTACAAGGACTGGGGCACCGGTCCGGTCGTCACGTTCTCGCACGGATGGCCGTTGACCGCCGACGCCTGGGACGGCCAGATGCTGTTTCTGGCGCAGAACGGCTTCCGCGCAATCGCCCATGACCGCCGTGGCCATGGCCGATCCAGCCAGTCCTCGGGGCACAACGACATGGACGGATACGCCGACGATCTCGCCGCCCTCATCGAGGAGCTGGACCTCAGGGACATCACGATGGTCGGCCACTCGACCGGCGGCGGTGAGGTCACCCGCTACATCGGCCGCCACGGTACAAAGCGTGTCTCGAGGATCGTGCTGATCGCCGCGGTGCCGCCGGGCCTCCTGAAAACGCCGTCCAATCCTGACGGCATGCCGATCGAACTGTTCGAGCAGCTGCGCAATGGACTCGCAGCCGATCGTTCGCAGTTCTGGAGGGATCTCGCGGCCCCGTTCTACGGCGCCAACCGCCCGGGCGCCAAGGTCTCGCAGGGCATCCTGGACCAGTTCTGGCTCTGGAGCATGCAGGGCGGCCTCAAGAACGAGTACGACAGCATCAAGGCCTTCTCGGAGACCGTGTTCCTCGACGATCTGAAGAAGTTCGATGTCCCGACGCTGCTCATGCACGGCGAGGACGACCAGATCGTCCCGATCAACCTTTCATCGCGGAAGTCGGCAAAGCTCATTAAGAACGTGGCGGAAATCTACTATCCGGGCCTGCCGCACGGCCTTACCGCCACCCATGCCGACATCGTGAACCGCGACCTGCTCGCGTTCTGCCAGCAAGCCAGGCGGAAGGTGGCCTGAGAGACTCCAGCGATCGGCGGGATTCGAACCGGCGTGGGGCCGGATATGCGATGATTCGGCGCCCAGAGGGCTGGCGCGCGATGGCCGCGCCTCCGAGGAGATTGCCGAATGAGAATCCTGCGTGCTGCAGCCGTTGCTGCCTCGATCGCTGCGAGTTTCGCAATAGCGCTTGACGCCCGACAGGCTCCAGCACAGGGCGGCGGGCGGGTGGGGGGAGCCGCACCGGCCGGTCAGTTGATCGGCGGGACGCTCACCCCCGCCAAAGCCGACGCGCGCGGATGGGGCTGGCAGGTCAAGGCCTCGATGAATCCCAGCACGCCGCGGCCCCTCTACAACAAAGCCAAGGAACTCCTCCTCCAGGACAAGCAGATCACCAGCTACACGATCGACCGCTACGACGAAGCGGCCTATTGCGAGATCGCCAAACACTTCGACTACATCTGGTTCGAGATGCAGCACAGCACGATGTCGTGGGACGAAGTGCGGCGGATGATCCTCGCCTGCCCGATGGCCGGCGCGGCGCCGATGATCCGCATGCCCGACGCGCTCGAATCCAGCATTCAGAAAGCTACCGACCTTGGCGCCATCGGCATCATCGTGCCCACCGTGGACGATGCGCTGGAGGCACGGGATGCGGCACGGTTCTCACGCTATCCTCCGGTTGGGCGTCGGAGCTCGGGCGGCGGATCGTTCGGCCAGGCATGGCCTGGCGTGAACTACCGGGCCACCTACAACGACAACGTGCTCGTCACGGTGATGATCGAAACGCTCGAAGGCGTGGCGAACGCCGAAGAGATCGCCGCCACGGCGGGCGTGGACGTCGTGATCCTCGGCAACAACGATCTCTCGAGCTTCTCGGGCTGGGGGCAGAACGACCCGCGGTATCAGGACGCCGTCATCAGGGTCCACGACGCGGCACTCAAGTACGGCAAGTACTTCGGCAACGCCGGCTCTCAGTATCTCAACGGCTACGTTGTCAGCGCCGACACGCGGATGGTGCAGAACGGACCTGCGCGCGATGGATGGACGCCGCCTCGCGGCGGCGGTGCGGGTAGAGGCGCCGCGCCCGGACGCGGCGGCCGCAGCAACGCACCCGCCCCCGATCCAGAGCCGGTCATCGGATTGCCCGGCGGCCAGCAGCCCGGAACCTCGACTCCGGCCGGTCGCGGCGGCCGCGGCCAGTAGTCGCGTGCGCTATCTCGCAGCAGCATTGTTGATTCTCGTCGTAGTGTCCGGCTTTAGCCGGACCATCTCCGGCTCCGTGCTCGTAGGGCGCGGCTTTAGCCGCGCCACCTCCGTCTGGTCCGGCGTCTACACCACGCAGCAGGCCGACGCCGGCGAGAAGATCTACTTCGCGCGATGCTCGACGTGTCACGGCGACGAGCTCGATGGCCGCGAACAAGCGCCCGCGCTCGGTGGCCCTCAATTCCTCGACTCGTGGCACGGCAAGGATCTGCGGCGGCTGCTCGATCGCATCCTGACGATGCCGCTTGGCGACAAGACCGTGACACAGGCAGAGGCCGTCGAGCTCCTCGCATTCCTTCTGCGCTCTTCCGAGATGCCGAGCGGATCGACGGCATTGCCTGCCGACCGCGCTCTCCTCTCTGCGATCACGTTCGAACGCGCGAAGCCATAGCGCCCCGAGCGCGAAAGCGATTTCGACCTTCGTAAGACGCGCGGAACGATTCGTCAATGAATCGTGGCTTCTCGGGCACCGAATCAGCGGTCTGGATCTTGCCGGGACCGCGCGAGGAGGTACCTACGTGGAACACCTGGACAAGCGGAACCATTGGCCCGAGCCTGAGAGCCCCGAACGCCGCGCTCTTCTGCAAGGAATTCTCGTCATGCTGAGCGGAGTCACCATCACGATCACCGGCTGCGGCGGTGACGACGGCGATGGCGGTCCCACGAGTCCGGGCGGCAGCGAGACGGGCACGATATCGGCCAACCATGGCCACGAGGCGGTCATCCTCGCCGCGCAACTGACGGCGGGCAATGCCATCTCGCTGCAGATCCGTGGCTCGTCGACGCATCCGCACACGGTGGACCTCTCGGCGGCGGAGATCGGACAGATCGCCGCCAATCAGCAGGTGTCGAAGACGTCGTCCACGGACGCCTCGAACGACTTCGGCACGCACAACCATCAAGTGACGTTCAACTGATAATTCGGCGCCCCTGAAAAGGGGCGCCCTACGCTACCGTAGGTTCTGACAGTCTTCGCCGCACGATGGCGGCGCTCTTGCTCCTCGTGACATCGGATGCAGTGGTTGTTCGCGTACCGCAAGGAATGGCTGCGGTCCGACATCCTTGCGGGACTCATCACGTCGGCGGTGGTGATTCCAAAGGCGATGGCGTACGCCACGGTTGCGGGCCTGCCAGTTCAGTCAGGTCTCTATACCGCGTTCGTGCCCGTGGTGATCTACGCGCTGCTCGGCACGTCGCGAGTCCTGAGCGTCACGACAACGACGACGATCGCCATCCTGACGGGCACCGAGCTCGCGCTCGTGGCTCCCGACGGCGACCCGGGCATGCTGCTGCGCGCCGCGGCGACGCTGGCGCTAATGGTCGGCGGCCTGCTCGCGCTCGCCTCCCTGCTGCGCCTCGGCTTCCTGGCCAGCTTCATCTCTGAGCCGGTGCTGTCCGGCTTCAAGGCCGGCATCGGTGTCGTGATCGTGCTCGATCAGGTGCCGAAGCTGCTCGGCGTGCATTTTCCGAAGGGCACGTTCCTCGAGAATCTCGTCGCGCTCTTCAGGAGCGTGCCGGAAACATCCGTCCCGACGCTGGCGGTGGCTGTCGTGATGCTCGCGCTGCTGCTCGGCCTCAAACGATTCGTGCCGCAAGTGCCGGCGCCGCTCGTCACGGTAGCAACCGGCATCGCAGCCATGGCCCTGCTCGGCCTCCAGGCCTCGGGCGTTGAAACCGTCGGCGAGATTCCGCGCGGCCTGCCGGGCCTGACGCTGCCGGATCTCTCGCTGGTGGGACAGATGTGGGCCGCCGCACTCGGCATCGCGCTCATGAGCTTCACCGAAACGATGGCTGCCGGGCGGGCGTTCGCACGCCCCGGCGATCCCGTCGTGCGCCCGAATCAGGAACTGCTGGCCACTGGCCTGGCCACCGCCGGCGGTGCTCTGCTCGGCGGCATGGCGGGCGGCGGCGGCACGTCACAGACGGCCGTGAATCGCCTCTCCGGTGCACGCAGCCAACTTGCCGGGATGGTCACGGCATTCGCAACACTGCTGACGCTGCTGTTCCTCGCGCCGCTGATCAGCCTCATGCCCCAGGCCACACTAGCGGCCGTCGTCATCGTCTACTCCGTCGGCCTGATTCATCTGCCGGAATTCCGGGACATCTGGGTGGTCAGGCGCACGGAGTTCGTTTGGGCCGTTGTGGCGTTCGCCGGCGTCATGCTGCTGGGCACATTGAATGGCATCCTCGTGGCGATCCTCGTCTCGGTGGTTGCCCTCTCCCAGCAGGTGGCCGACCCGCCGCTGTATCGGCTCGGCCGCAAGCGCGGCACGAACGTGTTCCGCCCTCTGTCTCCTGAGCACCCCGACGACGAGACCTTCGCAGGATTGCTGATGGTTCGGCCCGTGGGCCGTCTGTTCTTCCTCAACGGCCAGCGTGTCGCGGAGAAGCTTCGGTTGATGATCGCCGACGCCAACCCGCGCGTCATCGTGCTCGACCTGAGCGCGGTGTTCGACGTCGAGTACACCGTCCTGAAGATGCTGGCAGAGGGTGAGGTCCGGATGAGGGACCAGGGCGTTGCGGTCTGGATCGCGGGCTTGACGCCGAGGGTTCTTGCCACCGTGCGGCGCTCGCCATTTGGTCAGGCCCTCGGGCGAGACCAGATGTTTTTCAATCTCGAAACGGCGGTGGCGAAATACGCGGCCACGGGTGGGGCGACGTCACCTCAGCACCGCGCCGCGTAAATCACTGACGCACTCTGTTGCGCCACCGCAGGAGCACGAGGGCGGCGGCCGCAGCCCGCTCGAAGATCGACGGACGAGGGTGCGGAACGAGCGCATGGTGCGGTGGTATGGGAGCTGCCGGTGCGACAACTGGACGAGGCGCGTTGCCACGTTCGCGGAATGCACGCCCGGCGGCGGAACCGATCTTCTTCCTCAGGCCGGGCACCTTCTCCCCCGGTGCCTTTCCCCACGGCGACGCGTGTTCGATCTCGGCTGCCGCCTCGGCGCCGATGATGAGCATCAGACCTGAGATGTAGAACCACAACATGAGCAGGATGACGCCCGTCAGGGTGCCGTAGGTCGCCTCGTAGTGGCCGAAGCTGACGACGTAGAAGCGGAATGCGAGCGAGGCGATCACCCAGAGCGTTGCGGCAATCAACGAGCCTGGCGTGATCCAGGTGAAGTCCTGCTCGGCATCGGGTGCGTAGTAATAGACGAGCGCGATGCCGCTGGTCACCAGCGCAAAGGCGATCGGCCACTGCAGCACCTTCCATGTGATCGTGAAGAGGCTCCCGAATCCGAACCAGCCGGCGAGGAAGTCGGCGAGCTGTGGCCCGGCGACGATCAGGCCAGCCGACACGACGATGAACACGGAGAGACCGACGGTAAGCAGGACGGCGGTCACGCGGACTTTCCACCAGGCACGACCCTCTTCGATGTCGTAGGCGCGGTTCATCGCATCGATCATCGCAACCATTGCCGCGGAGCTGCTCCACAGTGCCCCAAGCAGTCCGATGCTCACGATGCCGCCGTTGTTGCCGTCGCCCAGGCGTGTCATCTGCTCTCGAATGAGCGTGATCACTTCCGGTGGCGCGAAGCGGCCGAGCAGGTTGGCGACCTCGTCGGTGAAGTTCTGCAGCGGGAGAAAGCTCGCGAGAGCGATGACGCAGAGCACGGCCGGGAACAGCGCCAGCAGGAAGTAGTACGCGAGCTGCGCGGCCAGGCCGAGGCCGTTATCAGCAACGGTTTCCTTGTAGGTGCGGCGCAGCAGTTCGCGCCAGCTCAGCGTGCTCTCGAAGTACCACAGCATCGAATCACGGCCCCCGAGAAGCTGTCGAGTGCAACCGATCTGCCAGCGTGGCATCGCGCTTGAACCTTGAACATTGAGAGGAAGTGTCTATGGCTGAACCACAGACAGTCAAAGTGCGAGCACTCATCCACGACGTCTTCAGCGACGCCCGTTCGCTGATCCGTGACGAAATCACGCTGGCTCGAGCAGAGATGCGCGAGCAGACCGTCGAGGCCAAGGGCCTCGGCATGCTGTTCGGCGGCGCATTGGCCCTAGCCATTACGGGAATGGCCCTGCTCTTCGCGGCCCTGGCGCTCGGCATTGCCATCGCGCTCAGCATTCCCGCATGGGCCGCGTTCGCGGGGATGGGCGTGGTTGTCGGTTTTGCTGGCTATCTGCTCTTCACTCGTGGGCAGTCGGCCACGAGGCAGATGAGCGTGCTTCCGAAAACGAAAGCATCGATACAGGAGAACATCGCGTGGCTACAGAGCAAATCGAACAGCAGATGAGGGCACGGCGTTCGGAGATCGATCGCAAGATCGAACTGGTGGCCGAGCGCGGCCGTGTCGCAAAGCAGCGGCTTTTGCGGCCGATTGCCGCGGTCGGTCTGGCGACCGTCCTCGGTGGGGCCGCGGTGAAGTTGTATCGCGGCCGCCGGCAGCGGCAGACGCTGCGACGCTTGAAGTCCCTCGCGGCTTGAACCTCAGCGCGGTTCGATCCGGAGCAGGGCGCCATCGTCTTCCGCTGTGAGGACGTAGAGGAGACCGTCTGGTCCCTGGCGCACGTCGCGGAGACGCTGTTTCAGTTCGACCAGCAGCGGCTCTCGCCGCAACTCCTCCCAAAGGTCGTTGAAGACGACCCGCTGGAGTTGTCCGGTCCGCGGGATGCCGCCTTCGCGCAGTCCGGCGACGAACGCGTTCCGGCGCCAATGGGGAAACTCGTTGCCGGTATAGAAGGTCATTCCGGTCGCGCCGATCGACGGCAGCCAGACAACGGCCGGATCCTCCATCCCGTCACGCGATGGCTGGGGTGAAATCCGTTTGCCCCAATAATCCCGCCCGAAACTGACAAGCGGCCATCCGTAGTTGCGTCCCGCGCGCAGCACATTGAGCTCGTCACCGCCGCTCGGCCCCTGTTCGCTCTCCCAGATCTCGCCTGTCTCCGGATTCACGGCGAGGCCGTGCCCGTTCCGATGCCCCAGCGTGTAGATCCCCGGCTTGTAGCCGCTGCGGCCGACGAACGGATTGTCATCCGGTATCGTCCCGTCGTCCCGCAAGCGAACTGTTTTGCCGGCGTAGTCGTTCGGGTCCTGCGATCGTTTGATCGAGGGCGATCCCGGCGCGCTGATCGACATGTAGATCAAGCCGTCGCGCCCGAAGACCAGGCGCGAGGCTTCCGTGTCGATCGCGCCGGACTCGAACACATCGCTCACATCCACCAGCGCCGTGCCATTCCAGGTCCCGCGCGCCAGCGTTGTTGCGCCTTCTCCCGTTGCGGTCGGCTTGTGGTACGTGAGATAGACCCAGTGATTTCGCTCGAACTGCGGGTGCAACGCGACGTCCATCAAACCCTGCAGTCCGCGCGGCCCGCCAGGCTGCACCCGAGGTACGCCATCAACCGGCTGTGCCTGCAGCTCGCCGTCGCGTACGAGGCGGAGACGCCCCGCTCGCTCCGTCACGAGCATCGAGCCGTCGGGCAGGAACGCAACCGACCACGGCTGTTCGAGATGTCTGGCAATGACGACGACCTTGAGCTTGCGCTCTTCGGCGGATTCGAACTGGACCGGGTGACGCGGCAGATCAGGCGGGGACCACTCGATCGCCGGCGGCGCGTCGCCGCCCTTCAGCTCGTGCGGCGCGAAGGTCTGCCGGTGCTGCGCGCGCCCGCCGATGACCATAGCCACCACTGCGAGTACAACCAGCAGCTTCCGCTCAGTCACTCATTCCCTCGCCGGCATGACGTGCACGCGCTACGCCAATGAGACCTCAGCCTCCGAT
>Ga0247825_10000975_pt1 | contig 18566 bp, 13 predicted proteins | sample 13C_Vanillin_Day_FD_194413 | JGI IMG/M metagenome (GOLD analysis project Ga0247825, IMG submission 194413) | Soil microbial communities from agricultural site in Penn Yan, New York, United States - 13C_Vanillin_Day48 | ecosystem: Environmental > Terrestrial > Soil > Agricultural land | place...
GTCACCCGAGACTAGGGCGCGAAACAGCTCTGCATCTTGGCGCTGCGGAGTTTCATTCATTGACACCGCGAGTGTATCCGAAGCCCGAAACGGTTGTCACGAATTTGTAAGATTGCGGCCCGTTAAGATGCTATTCCGATAGGTCGATATGGCCGACGTCACTTCTTCAGACGAGGACTTTCCCGTCCGCGCAAGGTCCTCGATCACCGCGGCGCGGCGCCCAAGGTCGGCGCGGTCAAGGCCGAACTTTGACGGCTCCGAGACCTTCTCGAACCGATCGCCGTCAGCACGCCACTGAAACAACGACTGGCCAACCGGGCGCCCGCCCCGGATTTCGCGCACTTCGTAGAGGTCAGTAATCCGCCGCCAGTAGTTACCGGCATTGGTGCCGAAGCGCTCGATGTAGATGACGAGCTTGAATATCGAGGCTTGCTCGTCGCTCACGCCGTTGCCGCGCGTCACCTCGACGATTGCCTCGTCGACTCCTGGTGCATGCAGGGCTGTCTGCAGCGCGTATCCGCCCGCGTGTACCGCCTCGAACACGCGGCGCACGGGCGCTCCCCAGATGTATCCCGGCACCGGCGCCGGCGCGAACTCAGCGACCACGAGATAACCACCCCGGCGCTCGCGAGTCAGGCGCTCCATCACGTCCGGCTCTCCGGCCACGAGGTATGCCGGCATCTCCGTTGGCCGCATCGCCAGAATCGCGTTCGACGTCGTCGTCTTGCCCGCGAACCGCGGCACCGCGACCGTCAGGAACGACTGCCGCTCGTCGACAGCGGCCCACAAGACAGCAGCCATCTCGGCGTTCAGCGTTCCGTTCCGGACAAGGTCCACCATAGTGATTTCGGGCATGGGCGTACTCAGTATACGGGCGGCAGCATCTTCGTCCGGGATGGCCTGAAGTAACGCAGGTAGCGTCGGTCGTGGCTTGCTGGTACTAGGCGCCCCAGCGCTCTGCCAGACCAGAATGCCACGGTGGCCGCTGGTGGTTGAGGCGGGGTCGTGCGACACGCTCGTTGGGAGCTTTGGTATCGACAGGCAGCCATCTCTTACCCGTCGCGAGCATCTCCGTGAGCACCTGCGGCGGCACCGGCACCGAGAAGTAGAAACCCTGGCCGTGGTCGCAGCCGGCATCGTTGACCCTGCGGAACTCCGCTTCCGTCTCGATGCCCTCGGCCGTCACCGACATACCGAGGGAGTGCGCCAGCTGCACGATGCACCGCACGATCTCGGCCGTGCGGTCTGAATCATCCTGACCTCGCACGAAGGACTGATCGAGCTTGAGGATGTCCATGCTGTGCTTCTGCAGATAGCTGAGCGATGAGTAGCCAACGCCAAAGTCATCGATGGCAACGCGGAAGCCCAGGCGCTGCAGCTCGCCCAGGTTGCGGCGGGCACCCTCCTCGTCCCCAAGCAGCGCCGACTCCGTGATCTCGAAGTGCACCGCCTCACTGCCGGCGCCCGTATGCCGCAGGACCTTGCTCAGGTCCGGTATGAACTCGAGCTTCTGGAACTGCAGGGCAGAGAGATTGATGCTCACAGTGAAGTCGTCCATGAAGAGTTCGCGCCACGTCTGCGCCTGAGAGCAGACCTCATGGATGATCCAGTTGCACAAGGCCTGCGAAAGACCCGTTTCTTCAGCCAGCTCCAGGAAGTCTTCCGGCGCCAGCAGACCGAGCGCCGGATGATTCCAGCGCAGCAGCGCCTCGGCACCGATGATCCGCGTGTCATCGAGGCTCACGACAGGCTGGTACACCATCTCGAACTGCTTCAGCTTCAGCGCCGACCGAAGCTCGTGCTCGAGTGACAGGCGGCGGACGGACGGCAGAGGCGCCGTCGCGCTGTACAGGAACGCCTGACCTTTCCCTCTCTCCTTCGCCTGGTAGAGGGCGACGTCGGCCATGCTCATTAGCTCGTGCGACGTTACGCGCATTGGCCCCGGCAGGGCGATGCCGATGCTGGCGTTAGGCCAGATATCCTGACCGCGGATCGAGACCGGGCGATTGAGGTTCTCCAGCACTTCGTCGGCCAGGTGCATAGCCTCAGCCCCATCAACAACGGACTTGAGGATCGCGAACTCATCTCCACCAAGCCTCGCCAGGGCACTTGCACCGCCAAGTACGTCGTCGAGCCGCCGGGCAACCTCACAGAGAAGCTCGTCTCCCGCGGGATGCCCGAGGGTGTCGTTGACTACCTTGAACCGATCGAGGTCGAGCAGCAGCATCGCGGGCTTGGCGCCGCGGTTATAAGAAATCGAGGCAAGGACCTCGGTTACATGCTCCATGAAATAGCGGCGGTTGTGGAGGCCCGTCAGTTCGTCTGAGTATGCCAGGCGCGAACCGGCCTGCTCGCCACGCCGTGAAGCGCGCTGGACGAGGAGCACAGCGACCGAAGCGAAGGCGCAGATACGAATGGCGACGATCATCGGCGCTGATATGACCGAATTAGGCATGATCGATGTTGTGACGAGAGCCGCGACGATCACGAGGAAAAGGAATATCTCGCTGAGATTTGAAGAAGTGCCCGGCTGTCGCACAGTAGCTCCGACTAGGATCAGACCAAGGCCCTCCCTGGTCTGTCTCTCGCCGGTCGGTTTCGCTACTGAGCTCCGCGCATCCCAAGCGACCATGTAACGGGATGCGAATCGTGGCTCGACCCGGCACCTATCGCCCATCCATGGGTTGGTGAGAGCATCCTGCTTGCACTAAGGAACGCCCCGGGATGCAGTCCTATTACACGTCTTGAGGCCTTAAACCGAATTGAGACCGCACTGTGACGGCGGCGCAACAAGGCGGTTACACGGCAACGGCGTAGCCGGCCTCGGCGCATCTAGCTGATGGTGGGTGAAAATGGTACCCCCGGCGGGACTCGAACCCACGCTCCTGGCTTCGGAGGCCAGTACTCTATCCAACTGAGCTACGGGGGCAGCTAACTCATTCTAGATGCCGCGCAGCCGGTGCAACAACCGAAACCGCCAGGGACTTGACCGGCTCGCGCGACCCATCTAGCGTCGATGCATGGGGAGATTCGCGTCGTTCCTGGTCCTTTTTGCCGGTGAATGAGGGGAGACGCCTGAACCGGCGTCTGATCGAAACGCCCCGCGACTTCGTCTACCGGCAGGTTTTCCTTACTGCCCAGAACTTCATCCGCATCGAGGCCGCCAGCGGCATGGTCCTGCTCCTCGCGACCATCGTCGCGCTGGTGTGGGCGAACTCCCCGTGGAGCGACTCCTACACGGATCTCTGGCACACCCACATCACGATCAACGCCGAGATTTTCGACATCGATCTCGACCTTCAGGAGTGGGTGAACGACGGCCTGATGACGTTGTTCTTCTTCCTTGCCGGCCTCGAGATCAAGCGCGAGCTCGTCCACGGCGAGCTGTCTTCACCTCGGCGAGCCCTGCTTCCAGCAGCGGCTGCCCTGGGCGGCATGATTACGCCGGCGCTCATTTTCCTCGCCATTGCCGGCGGTTCGGAGGGCTCCGATGGCTGGGGCATTCCGATGGCGACGGACATCGCTTTCGCCGTGGGCATCCTGGCACTTCTCAGCCGCCGCATCCCTGGGAGCATCAGGGTGTTCTTGTTGGCGCTCGCGATTGCCGATGACATCGGCGCGATCCTCGTGATCGCTGTTTTCTACACCTCGGACATCAACTTCCTCGCCATGGGAATCGCCGGCATCACTCTGGCGATTATCATCATCTGCAACCGATCAGGATTTCGAAACGTCGATATCTACGTGCTGTTCGGCGGTGTCCTGTGGGTGGCGATGCTGGAGTCCGGCATTCATGCCACGCTCGCGGGTGTGATCCTGGGCCTCTTGACGCCGGCCAGCCACTACTACGACCCCGCAACCTTTGCTGAGGACGCAGAAGACCTTATACGCCGCTACCGTGACGCGCTCAGCGCCGGCGCCCGCAGCGTGCAGGAGTCTGTCCTCCATCAGATGGAGGACCTTGCTCATGGCACAGAGGCCCCGCTGGAGCGATTGGAACGCGCCCTGGTCTCCTGGGTGAGCTTCCTCATAGTGCCCCTGTTCGCCCTCGCCAACGCGGGCGTCCACATCGATGGCGACACGGCTGAGGCCGCGATTGAAAGTCCGCTTGCGATTGGTATCGCCGTAGGTCTTGTCGTCGGTAAGCCGCTTGGAATATTTATGTTTACCTGGATCGCGGTTCAGCTTAAACTGTGCGACAAGCCGGTCGGCGCCTCTTGGGCGCAGATCTTCGGCGTCGGCATGATAGCGGGCATCGGATTCACGATCTCGCTATTGATCACGAGCCTGGCCTTCGAGGAGCAAGCACTGGTCGACGAAGCGAAGCTTGGTGTATTGGCAGGCAGTACCGTCGCGGGAATTGCGGGACTTGTCTTCCTCTTCTTCGCCTCCCGGCCACCGAAAAGCGAGCCGACGCTCGTGGAGTGATGCCCCTCTTTTCTTATGAGACATAGGCTATTTCTTTGGCCGGCGCGGGCGTTTCTGATGCGCCCAACCGCAGGCAAGGCCGAACCTAAGGACGCGTGGATCCAATAACGCACTGGCTCAGGGCCGGCGCGCGACTGGCGCTCGATTCTCTCAAACGCGCGAGAGCGGCCTTCCCATCCGCACATCCCGAGATGAATCGCGCAGCCCTCCTATCGGGGCCCGGCGGCTGGCGTGCTCTCAGACCGCGCCGCCATCGCCCCTGGCGCGTCGCGGCGGGCGGCAGTACCGCAGGCATCGTTGCTCTGGTGGCGGCGGCGGTCGCAGTTACGGGTGGCGCCGGCGAGCAAGACGCCCGCTCGGCATTCGTCCTCCAACCCGAGGTGCGCTACGTCTCCGAGCTCTCCGCGCCATCCTCGGCTCAGCGAGCGCGGCCGCCCGGAGCACCCGTCCCGATGCGAGTGGCCGTTAGCACGCCGTTCATCAGGCCGGTCGAAGGTCCGGTCACCAGCCGGATCGGACCCGACCACCCCTCCGGCATCGACATCGGCTTGAGCACCGACCGCAACCGCGAGATCAAAGCGTCCGCGGCGGGCACCGTTTCGTTCTCAGGTGGCAGCAATGGCGAGGACTACGGCTTCCACATCATTATCGACCACGGCGGCGGAGTGGAAACGCTATACGCCCATCTCTCGCAGCGCATCGTCCAGGCCGGCGCCGTCGTGCAACAGGGGCAATTAATCGGTATCGGCGGTTCATCAGGCAAATCGGATGGCATACATCTGCACTTCGAAATCACGAAGGACAGCCGCGTGTTCAATCCCCTCGACCTACTGCCTGACGAGAGGACGCCCCCGGAAGCAACGGACATCGACTGCCGCAACGAAGCGCTCTTCATCGATGCCGGCTCGCGCATCACCTTCGACCTCGCAGGAGCGCTGGCGTCTGGCGAGTCGGTCGTCGGCCTTAGCATCACAGACGCTGCAGGCGCGCCGGCAGACCCGGCGGTGCTCGATGCGGCAGCCAGGGGAACGGCCAGCCTCGATCTGTGGTCGCAGATTGAGTTCGAGGGGCCGGAGCGTGACGACGCCTACACCCTGTCAATTACGACCAGCATGGCCGGCGCGACACCCGAGACCATCCAGTGCACCATCACCGTGCACACGCCTCGGAACTACGCGACCTTCTACGTGAGACCTGCGCCCTCCAGGACGGCGACTCCTGTACCCGCCGGCGGAGCGAACGGCGCCGCTGTCGAGAGTAGCGAGCCCACGGAGGAGCCGTTCGTACTGCCGACCAACACGCCCCTGCCCATCTTCCTCACACCCCTCGCAACCGAAGTGCCGCCCACGGCGACGCCAACGAAGAAGCCCGCAACCGCAACGCCCCGCCCCGAGGCGACGCCCACCAGGACGCCCTCTCCCTAGTAGCGACGAGCGGCCCTTCGCAGCCCAGCCGTACGAAGACCCGCACTCCAGGTTCGCTCCCCGATCCTCTAGCTGCGGGTTTTAACCCGCAGTTGGAAGCTCCACCCCGCTCAAGCCCTATGCGTCCCGGCGAAGGCAGCCTCGTCCTACCGCTGGACCGCGGGCTCGCCGATGGCCACGTCCGGGTGGCGCAGGTGCTTGGTCGCGTCGAGCCAGTCGGCGTCGCGGGGCAGGATGATGCTGCCAGAGCGGTGCCGGTAGCCCTCAGGGTTGTCGACGCCGGGCGGCACAGTGCCGTCTTCGGCGAGCGCCTTCGCCGATGCCATAAGCTTGCGGCGCGTGCGGATCACCATCGCGTCGGAGGTGCCGAGGTGCTCGTTCGTGCGGTCCATGACCGGCCCCATGCTTTCGCCGACGGCCTTGTCCTGCTGACGCACGCCGCGGATACCGGTGAAGGACTTGCCCTGCGCCTGCGCCTCGCGGTCGATGTTGTAGTCGTTGGCCTTGTTCTGGTCGAGGAGATAGCGCCCGAGCCAGTCTGTCGTCCTCGGCAGGTACTCGAAACCGGTGCGGTTCACCGGCGCCGCGGCGTCCAGAGGACGGCCGGTGCCGGCGTTCGTCGCCGTTGCCTGCTGGCCACCGCGCCCGACGTTCGTGCCGGTGACCTGCCAGCCCCAGTACATGGTGTGGGTGTCGTCCAGCGGCACCCACGCCTGAGCACGCACGACCTGACCGAGGTCGCCCGTGGGGATGAGGGCCCAGAACGGGAACATGAAGTGGGCGATGCGCCAGTACGTCGTGTCTTCTTCGGCCGGACGGTAGGCGCCGTAAGAGGTGCCGACCTCGGTCTCAACGATGGCGTAGTGGGGCTTGCGGTCCTTGACCATGTAGTAGTCGTAACTGCCCGGGATTGAGTCTTCGGGCGAGACTGAGCCAAGGTGAAGGAAGCCCAGGTGCACGGTGTCGAGGTCGCCCTCGACGGTCTGGAGCCAGTTCGCCTCCATCATGCAGAGGGCGGGGCGCTGGCCATCGACCATCGTTGCTTCGAGCATCGGTAGCTCCGGCGGCACTTCACGCGGTCCCATGTAGCACCAGATCACACCCTGCCGCTCGTGCACGGCGTAGGCCTTCGTACGCACCTTGTTCTTAAAGTTGCTCTCGGCGGGCTCCGACGGCATGTCGACGCAGGCGCCGGTGACATCGAACTTCCAGCCGTGGTAGACACAGCGCAGGCCTTCCTCTTCGTTACGTCCGAAGAACATCGAGGCGCCCCGATGCGGGCAGGCATTCTGGATGATCCCGACATCGCCCGAAGTGGTGCGGAAGGCGATGAGGTCCTCACCCAGCAGCCGGATACGCACCGGCGGGCAATCCGGCGCCGGCAGCTCGTCGGCGAGCATGGCGGGCAGCCAGTACTGGCGCATGAAGTTGCCCATGGGCGTGCCGGGACCCACGCGGGTGAGGAGTTCGTTATCGGCCTGGCTGAGCATCGTGGATCCTCCGAGGTGTTAGCAGTAGTTCGTTCCTCTAATTGTTAACGTGCTCACAAAGCATGTCAAACGGGTGGGCGCACTCTCGATCGAGCTGGTCCAGGGGACACTCACCCGAATCCTGATCCGAGCGCTCTTACTCCTCGGCTGTGCATCCGTTCCCGCTGATGCCGATGGCAGGTCCTTCGGGACACGGAGCGTCACGCGGCCCTGCGTTGTTAGGGAAACTGAACGCTCTTCGTCTTCGCCTCGTCTGGGTACACGATTTCGGGAACACCCGACTGCCACTGGGCAACGGGGAAGCTCGCAACCGGTAATCCGTCCTCACCAAACCGGAGCCGGCCCATGACCGTATCGAAGGTCATGTCGAGGACGGCCTGCCGCAGCTTGTGGTTATCGAGGCTCCCCGTTGCTTCGACAGCCTGCTGGAGCACCTGGCCGCACGCGTAGCCGCCGGCCGAGTGGTACTCCGGCTCGACGCCCGACAGGGTGCGGAAATCATCGTTGAACTTCTTCGACATGGGCCTCGGGTCAGACGGCAGCCAGGTGACCCGGCTGAACACCCCATCCTCCACCTTCTGGCCTGGACTTTCGGAGAGCCAGAGCTGAGACGGCGCGAAACCGGCCTCGATAGCGTCGGCGATGGCTCGCTTCTTGTCATCGCCTCGCGCCTCGATGTCCCACATGATCACTTCGGCGCCCGACGCTTTTGCGCGACGGAATACGTCGGCGTAGTCGGGCGGACCGCTGGTGAGTTCATCAAAGGCTACTTCGAGGCCCATGCGAGCCGCGTGATCGCGCACACCACGCGCATGGCCCAAACCGCGCGGTCTGTTGCCTGCCAGCGAGCCCACCCTGCTCACCCTCTTCGGGTTTGACGGACTGCTCATGAACTCAAGGAAGCTCTTCATGTAGTTGCAGTCGGCATCCCAGCACAAGAACAGCCACTTCCGGCCCTGTCGAAACATCTCGGACACACTGCCGCTGCCTTCGAGGAGGAGCATCTCAGCTTCCTCCGTAACGTGGGCCATCGGCTCGATCAGGATGCTGTGACAGGGGCCCAGCAAGAGGTCGACCTTGTCATCGTGAATCAGCCTGCGATAGTTCTCCACACACTGCTCAGGCTGACCCAGGTCGTCGTGCCACAGCAGCCGTACAGGGCGACCCAGCAGGCCACCGGCAGCGTTTACATCGCGCACCCAGAGGTCGTAAGCCCGCGAATACTGCAAGAACTGTGTCTCAGCATAAGGACCAGTCTGGGGAAGGCTCGTTCCAATGACGATGTCGGCCATTGCTTGATTCCTCTCGATGGAGTTGCCCCACTGCAGGGCGCCGTTCGGGGAAGACGCGGCAAACCTACGCGCAAGCCACGAGGCTGTCAATCGGACTTGAAGGCATGGCTCTACCCAGCCTTACCGAGCGGTGGGAAACTCGGTCAATCGTGCGGGAGGACGTAGCTAGTTCAGACCGCCCTTTGCCCTTACATTCTTCCCAGCCGTTTGGGCCTGCCGCCTGAGGGGCGATCCAAGTCGATTGCGGAGGATAAATGCCATGAGCAACCCTGAGGCGCTTTCGGTGGTCGACGAGCTGGCGTCGTATATGGCCGGCGCTCGAAGGAAGGCTCTGCCTCCCGCCGTCAACGAAAAGACGAAGCACCACATCCTCGACACGATCGCCGCCATGATCTCGGGCCAGCCCTTGCTGCCGGGTAAGAAGGCCATCGCTTACGCCCGAAGCCGCGGCGGAGTCGCCGAAGCGACCGTCCTCGGCACAAACATCGTCACCAGCATCGAGAGCGCCGCCCTCGCTAACGGCATGCTCGCGCACTCGGACGAAACAGACGACTCGCATGCCCCATCGCAGACGCACCCGGGATGCGGCATCGTCGCCGCGGCACTCGCCATGGCCGAAGCCCGCGGCGCAAACGGCGATGAGCTGATCAGAGCGGTCGCCCTCGGCTACGACATCGGCACGCGCTTCACGATGTGCCTCGACGCACTCGAATTCCGCGAGGAAGGTCACTCCACACACAGCTTCGGCCCCACCTTCGGTGCCGCCGCGGCGGCGGGCTCCCTCGGCCGCCTCAACGCCGCCCAGATGCACCATTTGCTCACGTATGCCGGTCAGCAGGCGTCCGGCGTCGGATCGTGGATCGGCGATCTCGATCACATCGAAAAGGCATTCGATTTCGGCGGCATGCCCGCGCGCAACGGCGTCACTGCGGCGTCCTTCGTCCTCCACGGGTTCACCGCCACCAACGACATGTTCTCGGGGCCGCGCAACTTCTTCCAGGCGTACACCCACGCCGGACGCCGTGCCGACCCAAGCGTGCTCACGAACGGTCTGGGGACTGCGTTCGAGATCACGAACACGAACATCAAGCGCTGGTCGGTTGGGTCGCCGATTCAGGCGCCCCTGGATTCCCTCCTCGAGCTAGTTCGGACGCACGGGCTCACCGCGGATGGTGTCGAGCACGTCGTAGTCCGCGTCTCTCATACCGGCGCGACCACCACGGACAACCGCGCCATGCCCGACATCTGTATGCAGCAAATGTGCGCCGTCATGCTCATGGACGGCATCGTTACCTTCGACTCCGCACACGATGAGGCAAGGATGCATGACCCGCAGACACTCGATGTGCGTGGGCGCATCGAACTGCTGGGCGACGATGACCTGCAGGCCCGTCTGCCCGCGCGCGAAGGGATCGTGGTCGTGACGCTAAAGGATGGACGCGAGCTGCGCCATCACACCAGGGCCGTTCGTGGCACCGCCGAGAACCCTATGACGAGAGATGAGGTGGACGAGAAGTGCTTCCATCTCATGAGCCCGACCTTGGGCAGCCGTCGCAGCCGCCGTCTCTGTGACGCCATCTGGAACCTCGAAGCCGTCCGCGACATCCGCGAGCTTCGACCGCTCTTCTCGAAAGCTACTGCGCGCTGACGGCGATCCTCTACAGGGCCCGTGAGCTAGCTGAGGCGGGCCTTTGTCCGAAGGTACTCGAGGACGGTGAGGACTACGGTGCCGTGCGCCCAGGTCAGCGGCGTGGCACCAGCAGGCTCTCCCGTCGCCGGGTCTGTCTGCTCGGCGAGGACACCGCTCGGCAGGGCGCCCCTGCTGATGGTCTCCAGGAGCGCCAACGGCTCAGCGAGGTCGCCGGCCTCCTTCGCGCGCAGGAGCTGATATTGCGCCAGCCACAGGCTACAGAGCGGCCAGGGGTTGCCTACTGCGACGTGCCCCGGTTCCGCGCTTCGCAACTGATAGGTGTCGCCCTCGAATCGGGCGAGACCACCGTGCTCTCCGGGGACCATCAGCCCCGCCTGCACGGCCGCCATGGTGGCGACGATGCGCGGGTCATCCGCCGCGAACATGCCGAAGTAGGTCAGGGCCCAGAGACTGGCGTCCAGGACCGTATCCCGTTGGGGCGAGCCATCGGCATCGAAAGTCAGGCTGCGGGCGAATCTACCCGCCTGCTCGTCGTAAAGGTGGGCTTCGACGCCATACTTTATCTCGGCGGCGGCGTCCCGATAGCGGCGGGTTAGCTCGGGTTCGGAGAACAGCGCCGTGAAGTCGGCGGCGTCCTGGAGAGCGCGCCAGACTGTCGCGACCGTGAAGGCGTGGATGCCCTGCCGCTCCTCCCACAGGTCCTGGCTTGGCCGCGGCAGACCGGTGGATGGATCGCGGAAATCGGTGAGAAAGTTCGCCATGCCGATGATCATCTTGCGATACAGCATCGAGGCGAACTCGAGATCGCCCGAGCGTTCGTAGTGATCGCGCACAGCGATGAGGACCAGAGCCGTCTCGTCTTCTTGAATCGGTAGCCGTGGATTGCCGTCTGCGTCGATCCAGGCAATGACGTTGCTCGCGACTGCTCCGTTGGGAAGGTACTTCTGGAGCATGTACGCATGTTCTTTGTCCGCAAGCTGGATGAGGGTGCGAAAGCAGAACTTGAGGTAAGCGCTGGATGCAGAGGAGTAGCCGGCGTTGCTTAGCGCCATCGCTACGAGGGCGCCATCGCGGGGCCACGCGTAGGAGTAATTCTCTACGCCCTGGAAGACGTCCGTCATTGCCGGCCCGGAGCGCCCGCTGGGACTGTACGCGGCAGAAATTTCCGAGTCGGGCGAGGCGATAATCGCGCCGCCGTCATCGACGTGAGCGCGGGCAGTAAGGAGACTGCGGCGGTAGAGGGCCTGCACGGTCTGTGGCAGATCGTAGAAACCGGCGGGTACTCGCGTCTCGTTTGCCACCCAGGTGCGCCAGTAGTTCTGCGTGCGCTGGAGCAGCGCCTCTGCGCCACGCTCGAGGACAAGCTGGTGCTCGGCGCCCACAGCCTCGATGCTCGGCCCGGCGGCCAGCCATGCGTAGGCCACGGTGGCTTCATCTGCCTGCACGTCTCCCAGGCGCAGCTCGCCGACACAATCGACGGAGCCGAACGAGAGCGCGTGGCCATCGAGGACGCCGTCCTCGGCGTCCTGCCAACTGTTCTTGCGACCGGTGGTCCAGCCATCGAGCTTCGGACGTTCCGCAGTGCGGCCTCCGAGCAGAAGGTAGTGGACGTTCTTGTAGGCGATCAGCGCCTCGTGCTCCGGGTGGTAGAAGACGGTGTCGCCGACGACATTGCCGCCTATCGCTACATCGAGGTGGAGAAAAAGCCGTACCTCGATGGGCCGTCCGGCAATGCTGCGTGCCGTGAACCGGCGCAACAGGACGTCGCGGTCCAAGTCAACCGCATCTTCGATCGTGAGGTGGAGGCCGAGTTGCGTGTTCTCCGCCTCGACGTTTGTCATGAGCGAGTCCTGCGCGTAGCACAGCGACAGTCGCCAACCCGGGTCGTCCAGCCATGCGAACTGGCCTGCGGCCCATACGCCGAGACGAGAGCGGCAGCGGAAAGCATGGTTCTCCATGCCGGCGTGGGGATAGTAGATGTCGCGCAAGGCGTAGCCAGAATCGAAAGTAACGAGAAGGCGGCCGTTGCTCAGGGGTAGATCACGGGGCATAGGCGGGAGTTCCTTATTAGACCTCGAGTGGGATGGCGGTGACGGGCGCAGCAGCGTGGGACTTCGAGCCCAGGCTTCGAGCCGGGAGGGTTGCGATGATCCCGTGCGCCACGTCACCCCATTGCATGCTCTCCGCCTTCACGCGGCCGTTTCTGGAAAGGGAGGCTGCGAGAGCGGCGCTTCCTAGAACCGACCGCAGGGCAGCGCGAGCCTCTTCGCCGTCGGACGGATCCTGCAGTAGCACGGCATCAATGCCGTCGGCAAGCCACTCGGAGGCGCCGGCAGTCGCACTGACGATGGTCGGCACGCCGCTGGCCAGCGCCTCGAGGATAACGAGACCGAAAGGCTCGTAGAGCGTAGGCAGGAGGAAGACATCGGCGGCCGCGTAGAAGCGCTCGATTGCGAGCTGGTTGCGCCCCGCGAAGATGATGCGCGAGGCAACATCTGCAGGCAGGCCGTCCAGGAAGGCCGGTTCTGAGCCTTCGCCAACAACGACGAGCCGCACATCCGCCATGTCATCTCCCCGGATGGCTTCTATCGCCGTGCACAACCCTTTTCGTCCCCACGAGTTGCCGACAAACAGGACCATCGGGTTCTTGTCGGTGAGGCCGAGCGCGGCGCGGGTCTCTGCACGATAAAGGACCCGGTTGGCAGGGTGGAACCGGTCGACATTGACGCCGTTGGGCACGACTTCGATAGCACTGGCCGATGCGCCTTCAAAGAGCACGAGGTCCCGCTTCACTGCCTCCGAGATGGCGACAATGCGGGTCCTGGATCGGCGATAGAAGTTGCGGCCGAGCCAGCCCATCGTGCGGCTATAGAGTGCGTAGTCGATGCTCGCGAGGCCGCCCGATGGTCGCTCCGGTGGGAACAGACCTCGGGCCCGCAGATCGAGCTCGCGGGCCTGAACAAAGTGTACCGTCGCCACGTCCGCGAACGGCGTGAGCGCGCCGATGCCGAGGATAAGGTCGAAGCCTTGACGACGGAGCAGGCGAGCCAGGGCGAACCGCGTACGGACGGCGACGTAGAAGCCGACGTGCAAGAGGAACCAGCCGAGCAGCGGCGCGCGCACCTTGTGTACAACGATGCCGTCCAGGCAGTCACGGTTGGCTTGCGCGGTAAAAACGTGGACCTCGTGATCCTGGGCCAGGACCGTCGCCAGTGCCTGCCAGTAGTGGGGCACGCCGGCGCCGGTCCCGACCATCGGGCTGACGATGGCAATGCGCAATCGTCTGGTTTGGCTGGGAGGAGGCTCTATTTCGCTGATGGTGACCGCTGAGGAATCCGAGGGCACTTGAGATCTGCCGATAGCTGGCCCTGTCCGGGCGCCCACGAGTGTTGCCACGGCTGAGATATTCTTTGCTTCTCTGTCGCTGACGATGTCATCGCTCCTATTGGGTACCATCGCCGGCCGCTTCTCTTCCGGCCAAGCTGGTCCATTTCGTCACAGGGCACTTCGGCCCGTAAGGCACAGGCGCCTATCTCGGTCTATGCCTGCTCATCCAGGCGCCGCTGACGGCGTGGTTCCGATCGTGGTGGGTGCACACCCACGGGGAAAGAGGCAGATAAGGCCCAGTCCTGGAGAAGGACAGGCACACCAACCCAATTTCGAGCAGGTCAAGTTGCCCAGGAAACAAGGAGGTGGCTTCGGAAATTACAAGCCTGTGACTGGGGGTTCTTGTCCTGTCAGTGTAGACGCCTCGGTAGCGAAAAGATAGGCGAGAAATTTCCAGCACTGCCGGTCGATAGTGAGCTCGCCGCGCTCTCGCCGTCAGTCTGCGTCCGTTGCGGGCGGATAAGTCAGCCGTGTCGCTGGGGCGCCGGGACTGAACACAGCGTCAGAGTCCGGCAATGATTGCAGCGCACTGGTTAGCCGGCAGTCAGACGAGGCCACGAAGTCACGCCAGTTTGAGAACAGCGTGATGTCCCCACGTCCAGCGAGGTACGAGAGGGGTATCCACCGTGTGGGGTGCCCCGGACGCTGGGGACCAACAAACGAAGACTTGGGCAGATGAGCGATGTAACGATCGGTCAGTCCCAGGTAGTCGATAACGTCGAAACGTGGCCCCAGGAGATAGCCGAAAGAACCGATTTGGGCGCTCCCCACCGTGAGCGGGCCGCACGCAGCGCTGAGCCGGCGCAAATCCTCAACTATCGCGATGCCGCGATGCATCTGGACCTTCTTGCCCGAGGCTACTACGGCATACAGATGCTCTCGCGACCCACGTATGACGCCATGTGAGGTCACAGCCGCTGTAGTGCGCGAAGGCCGGACTCCCATGGCTCGCGATTATACGGCCCCGACATACCGCGGCGCGGCCCGGCCTGACTTCGCCCTGGGCAAGAGAAACCCGTCCGCGTGACGGCGCCGTTCACGCTTCGACAAGGCGGCGTGGTCGGACTCTGCGGCATTCCAGAACGCGCTGGTGTCAGCCGAAGGTGAAGGAGTAGACCTCCGCTCCGGCGTCCAGAAACTCGATCTCGAAGCGCCTCGTGGTCACCGGACTTGCCCCGCGAATCAGGTTATATAGCCGCCCCTCCCTGAGGACGCCGCCGCCTGCCTGGTCGATGTCCAGGCCGTACGCCGCTCCCGGCAGCCCACCGTCGACGAGAACCTGGAACCGGACCGGAGAGCCGGGAACCGAGGGACGCATGATCAGGTGCAAGTCACGCGCGTGAAATGCGCAGGCAATGCGTCCACCAGGAGCGTTGAGCAGCGCCGCCTGCCTTCCGACGGTCCAGTCGCCCGAGAGCGCCCAGGTGTTGTGCCTCAGGAAATCCGGGAAGGTGTACACGTGCGGTTCGTCGGCGACGACGTCACCCGGCGAGGCGAAGCCGTCGGTGCGCTGATTGCCGAGGTACTTCTCTGGCGACTCCAGCGTCTCCCAGTCAGCAGCCACCTCGATTCCCGCCGGGACGACCGAAACCACCTCAGTGTCGATGCCCGTGGCGCCCGCCTCCGCGAGCAGCTGCTGGACCGCAAGCTCGGTCTCTACGTAGTTGCCCTCGCCGAAATGGTGGTAGCGGATGCGGCCCTGCGCATCGGCCAGATAGAGTGCCGGCCAGTAGTGGTTCTCGAAAGCGCCCCACACCGCGTAGTCATTGTCGACGGCGACGGGATACTCGATATCCATGTCGCCGAACGCGCGCCGCACGCCGGCCACTTCCCGTTCGAACTGAAACTCGGGTGTCTGCACGCCAATGACCGCCAGCCCGGCCTCCTCGTACTTCTGCGCCCACGCCCGGACGTAGGGCAGGGTGCGTATCCAGTTGATGCAGGTGTAGGTGCCGAACTGGACGAGGGCAACTCTCCCCCTCAGCTCTTCCCCGATCAAAGGATGCGAGTTAAGCCACTCAGTGGCGCCGTCGAAAGAAGGCAGCCTGCCTTCGACAAGCAGTTGTGTGATCGATGAATTCAATCTCTGTGCCATGTATTAACCTCTGAGGGCCGGATGAAGGCCGACCCTTGGCGGCGCTCGGCGCCAAGAATGCGATCACATTGGCGACCCAAGAGCGCGGCGGGTAGGCGCAAGGCCTGCCCCTACGCGGTGCACCTTCCTGACCCATCCTCCGACCCGTTGATGAAGAGGAATCTTGCTGGTCTATCGCAGTGACCGGAACGCGGCCCGAACCTCCTGCGAGAACAGCTGAGGATCCTCCCAGGCGGCGAAGTGCCCGCCCTTCTCGGCCTTGTTGAAGTAGGCGAGTCCGGGATAGACAGCCTCGACCCAGCTGCGCGGCGAAGCCCAGATCTCGCCGGGGAACGTGGTGAACCCGACGGGGACAGAGACCGGCGGAGGAGGCTGGCCGCTCGCAAGCGATGCGGCAAGCGCTCGTGCGTCCTCCCAGTACGACCGGGCCGCCGAATCTGCGGTGCCGGTAAGCCAGTACAGCGTGATGTTGTCGACGATGCTCTCCCGGGTGAGATTGCCCACGGGCCGGCCGTCGACGAACGCGCGGGACATCTTGTAGTAGCTGTCCGTGTCGTGGTCGAGCATCCAGGCGGCGAGCCCGACAGGTGAATCCAGCAGGGAGTAGCTGATCGTCTGCGGCCGCGTTGCCATTTCGAGGAAATAACCGAAGCCGTCCTGCTTGAATGTCGCAACCGCCGCGGCCGCTGCGCGTTCCTCTTCGGATTCCCTGGGCAGTTGATCGCCGATTGCGAGGACCGCCGTGAGCAGGTTCAGGTGGTAACCGGCCAAGCCCCTGACCCCCTGGCGGCCCATCAAGTCGGTGACCAGCGCACCTACGTCGCCGCCCTGGGCGACGTAGCGGGTGTAGCCGAGTCGTTGCATCAGCTCGGCCCATGCGCGTGCGGTGCGGCCGGATTCCCAGCCGAGCTCCGCCGGCTCGCCGGAGAAGCCGTAGCCGGGCAATGACGGCAGCACCAGGTGGAATGCATCGTCGGGTGTACCGCCATGCGCAGTCGGGTCGGTCAGTGGACCGATGGTGTCGAGCAGCTCGAAGACCGAGCCGGGCCAGCCGTGCGTCATGATCAGTGGCAACGCGTTCTCGTGCCGCGACCTGACATGGATGAAATGGATGTCCACGCCGTCAATCGCCGTCATGAACTGCGGCAACGCGTTCAGCCTCGCCTCTAGCCTCCCGAAGTCGTACTCGCTCGTCCAATAGCGGGCGAGAGCCTGCGTGGTCGCGAGCTGGACGCCCTGCGAGCGGTCGTTGACGAGCTCCTTGGTGGGGAAACGCGTCGACGTGATGCGCTGCCGAAGGTCGGCAATAGCCTCCCGCGAAACGGTCATCTGGAACGGCCGAATAGTGGTGCTAGTTGTCGTAGTTGTCATCGGTTCTCCTCTAGCAACTGGCCTGACTGCCAGCTAATAGGTGCCATCCTCTAACCCACGCGTCGCATAGGCTCATGCGGAGACCAGCCATTTCAGAAGTGAAATTCCGGAACAAACTGTTATGAGACGAAGTGGTAGTTGGCTTCCTGTCTGGAGAAGCTCAGTAAGTGTCCAGCCAATGCATCGGTCAGTGACTGGTCGAGACGGTTCAGGTCAACTCGCTCTCAGACCACCAATCCTGCCTTGAGAGCACGGATGCATGCTTCCGTCCGCGACCCGGCCCCGATGCCATCGATAAAACGCGCCACGAGATCGTTCGCCGTATCTAAAGAGACGCCGAAGAGGACAGCGAGTTCATCGTCGGAGTAGCCATCGAGACAGAGCTGCGCGGTGCAGACGTCTTCTGCTGTGAGGCCGGTGTTTGCGAGCTGCACCGGTCCGTCGCGGCCCGGCCCGGTGTGTGAACCGAGAAGGTAGGCGAAACTGGCATACAAGGCAGTGCCGTCCCATTCTCGATGCACAAAATTGCAGGTGTGCAACCTCACCGGATTCCCCGCGGAGTCGTGAGTCCGGTACTGACCCACCCAGTTTCGCTCGCGCTTGAATCGCTCGAATTCCCGCTCTACGAGGGTCGGGTCGGCATCGACAAGCTCCGTGATGTGCTTGCCAATGAGCGCACCTGGGAGCACGCCTCGTAAGTCTTCCTCCCCGCGATTTGCGTAGACGCAGTAGCCACCATCGTCCTTCACGATCACAGCCGTGCGGGCTCGATCAACGAGGTCGGTGAATTTTTGATTCATCGTTCCTCAGATGTCTGGGCGAAGATGTCTGGGCGAAGCTCTTATAGTTAAGTAGCAAAGAAGTATCAATCCAATCACAGACTTGTCTCAATTTATCTCCAGCTTATAGAGTTTGCGGACTGACCTTAGACTTAACCGAAAAGCAAAGATCGCGACTAACGCTGAATGGGACTTGACGCCGGGTGCATGCTGAACCGGTGATGATTCGGTTCCGTTTCATACCGATAGTCCTAATGTCCAGTCAACTTGAGGCAGCAAGATGACTCAGCATCCGAGGGAGCCGGCTAGTAGTACACAAGGCGGGCGGCGTCGGCACGCTTGTGTCCTTTACAGGACCCCCGGTGAACTCAAGCAGTACCTCCTGCCCTGGATCAAGGAGGGCATCGACCAGGGTCAGCACGTTCTCTTCGTGTGTTCCGAGGACTCTGTCGACGACTGGTCCATCGAGATGCAGGCGTTCGGGATCGACGTCCGTATGCGTCTGGACAGCGGAGCGCTGGTAATCGCCACCGGTGAGCAGTGGCGCGAATCACCCTTCAGCTCCCTTGCGAAGGCCCGCGAGCTCTGGCAACACATCGAACAGAACCTGGCGGAGTTTCCCGCAGTCCGCATCGCCGGCGACGCTGGG
>Ga0247825_10000976_pt1 | contig 18557 bp, 14 predicted proteins | sample 13C_Vanillin_Day_FD_194413 | JGI IMG/M metagenome (GOLD analysis project Ga0247825, IMG submission 194413) | Soil microbial communities from agricultural site in Penn Yan, New York, United States - 13C_Vanillin_Day48 | ecosystem: Environmental > Terrestrial > Soil > Agricultural land | place...
CACCACAGGACTGCCCGAATCGAAGGTGATATCAGACACTTTGGATAAACCACTGGGTTTCGTCCCCCACGAAAGCAGCAGTGGATCCGTCGCATGCGTGGATACGATGACGGTCGCCCCTGGTCCTTGGCCTTTCAGCGTGATCGACTTGTTGGAGATGCTGAGAGGGCCACTCCAACTGCAAGTCCCGGCTGGAATGACCACCGTGTCACCATCCGTCGCCGAAGTGACGACCAAGCTTACGGCGCTCAGGTCGCACGAACTCGCATTGAGCGTGGCCGCTTCGGCAGCGCCGCCACCCGCGAGAGCCAACAACACAAACAACTTCGTCAATCTCATCAACCGACCTCCGATTACCTTGCCGGCCTTGCCCTCACGACCGATCGTCGCTGAGTACTTAACGGCACGGTCGCGCGAAAACATTAGGATGACCGGGCGGATACGCAGGACGAACGTCGCGTACACCGTTCTCGGTGTGCACGGTGCGCCACAATCGTGCAAGGGCGATACCACCTCAACCAGAGCGGAAAAGTCGAACGTCGAATCCAGTGTGGGTGCGACAGTTGCGCGGTTTACGGCCAATTTCTTAGTGGTGTGGGGCCTAGGAACCCTCACTGCTTTGGCAATGCCAGTGAGCGGTCGATTCATGGTCGTCGGCGAGGAGACACAGAAGATTACAGATTCGGCGTTACCGCGAAAATTTTGCCCGGTTCATCCGGTTTGACTTGAACGACGAGCGGTGAGCCCCTGGACCCGGTCCGCGTGCTGTCGTACCCCACCTTGGCCTCGGACTGGATAAACGACTCTGAGGCGCCGGCAGGGGGGCGTTCCACGGATGCGGCTCGGATCGTGACTGGGCATCGGAAAGACGGACCCGCGATCCGAAGGCTGGTTCGGGAGTTAAACTCGGAGCTGTATCGAGACTCGGCTCCCGGACCGGGTGTCTGATGGTCATGAGGAGAAACGCGATGAACGGGACCCCAAGGGGCACGAAGACCGCCTCGGTAACGTTGTAGAGGATGAACGCAAACAAAAACCCAATCCCAAACTTCGCTATAACGAGGTTTTCCGTCCGCATCTGGCCGGCCATGCCATCAGCGTCAAGCAACCGTTGCCGCATCGTCCTGTAACCAGCCACCAGGACGCAGATGAACAGGAAAAGGCCCACCCATCCCAGGTTCAGGTACGTCTCGATATATCCGTTATGAGCCTGGTTCGGCCGAAACACGGGAAACAGCGCCCACATCTTGTACAGGCGATCGCCTAACCAGAAGCTCTGAAACCCGGCTCCGAGCAGAGGATCTGGGTTTAGCGCCAACACCGCCGCCCAGATATCCGTCCGCCCCGTGAGCGTGGTGTCCCTTCCCGCACCCTCAATGATCAGGCCACTTACGTTGACAAGCAACTGGAGAAGAACCCCGATGACGACGCCAGTTAGCGCGAGACCACCAAAGTGTCTTCGCACGAAAGGAAGCGCCAACCCGGCAACCAGCGCAGCTGCGAAAAACAGCGCGATCAGTGGTGTCTTACTATCAGCCACTGTGAACAGCCAGCCAATCATCAGCAGGAACAGGACTGTGATGCCCAGCTCCGCCCTTCGAGCTTTTTTGATCTTGCGATCCTGATCGACTGGCTCACTCGGTGGCAGCGCCTTGGTAGCGAGCGTGCAGAAGAACAAAAGGCCGAGCACCAACAGCACTCCGCCGAGCGTGCTCTTGTTCATGGTCACGCCGGTATGAAATGCCTCGCCGCTCCACTGGTCGTAACCCCGCCCGAGGTGCGGGAAATACTTGATGAAGACGATCGACAGTGGAACGAGAACGAATGCGCAGCGCCGCAGAACCGATGCCACCGCAGCCGCGGGGTGTGCTTCGGTTAGCAGAACAAGAACCATGAGCGGGTCGCCGAGACTCTTGAACCATCGCTTGAAAGCGACACCAGCGAAATCGGACCACAGGACACTTACGGCACAGTACGCGAAGAAGATCGTGAGTGCGGGGTTGTTGGTGAGTATGCTTAGCCATGGGGTCCGCCTGCGCCACAGGATGACGAGTGCGCAGGCCATCAGCATCGTGAAAATCGCCCGATCCAGGGGGCTGCCATCCATCAAGGTGTCCGCTGAATCTGGAGTGTTGAGATTCAGCCATGCGGACACAGACCTCGACCCCAGAATCATCAGCCAGATGCAGGGAATCCATACGGCCGCTGAGACCTCCGGGTGACGTCGCAGCTCCCGCCACAGCAACACGGTGGACAATCCAAGAGACAGGAATAGCGCTACTTGCGGCGGCATGGGCTCTGTCTACTCAGGAGGCAGGACATCGAAGCTCAATGAGCGGCAGCCATCGGAGAGTGGTCGTTGGCGCGAAGCCACTGCTCGAGGACAACCAGACTGAACAGGAGCTTGTGATTGTCGGCCAGACCCTTCCGATGGTCGTCGAGAAGGCGCTGCACCGAAACGGCATCCAGAAAGCCGTACATCAGCGACTCGCCGTCGAGGAGTGTGGTGTCCATGCTGGTGCTGAGCGATCTTTGGAACCAGGCATCGACAACGTTGACGGCAAACCCTCGCTTCTTGCCACGTACGGCCTCCGACGGGAGGAAATCAAGGCAGACCTGACGATGCACGTACTTCCTCAGCCCCCATCGAATCTTGAGCGTGGCATCCAGACGTTGTGCGTACTCGACGATGGTGCGGTCCAGATACGGGACGCGGACCTCCAAGCCGTGCGCCATCGACATCTTGTCCCCGTACATCAACAGTTCGTCGGGGAGCGATGACTGGAGCTCGAGCCACTGGAATCCCGTCAACTCGTCGCCGCGCGCCGCAGCCTCCTGCAGTTCTCCCCAGCAATTGAGGATCGCGTCGCCGGCGCCAGGCTCCAATACGCCCGGCTGGAACAAACCGTCGATCACGTCTGCGGGCATGATCGAAAACACATTCTGGTATCGCCGCAGGCGGTCGGGAACGTCGAGGGCGTAGAGGCCGCGCTTCAACGACTCGTTTCTCCGCAGTCGTGGCAGCACCGCCCCCGCCACGGCGCGCAGCGGCCGCGGCATCGCGCGCCAGAGTCGTCCGTAACGAACTCCCAGGTGTCGCGTATAGCCGCCAAACAGCTCGTCTGGTCCCTGGCCGATCAATGCGACCTTCACATCACGGCGCGCGCGTTCGCAGACGATATACATCGGGATCATTGACGACGCCGCCACCGGCTCCTCGACTGCCGATACCACCTTCGACAAGGCGTGCTCGAATGTCGCCCGTGTCATCTCCACGGAGGTGTGCTCACTCGAAAACAGCCGCGCCATCCGCTGCGCGTCTTCGAGCTCGTCATCCTCAAAGCTGGTGCCGAACCCGACTGTATAAGTACGCCACGATTTGCCGGCCTTGCTCATCAGCGCCAGCAGCAGCCCCGAGTCCATGCCACCGCTCAAAAGGAGTCCGACTGGGACATCGGCAATGAGGTGACGCGCGAGGGCGCCTTCGTAGAGCTCGAGGAGCTCGCGCTTGGCCTCGACAAGCCGCTTCGGCGGGTCGAACGGCTCCGGCACGAACCGGTACCAACGATGGACTCGCGCGTTGCCTCCTTCGACAACCAGCATCGTGCCCGCAGCGAGCTTCTTGATTCCCTCGAACAGCGTGAGTGGCGCCGGCGTATAGCGATAGCGCAGGAACAAGTTGAGCGCCACGGCATCGATGTCGATCCGACGTCCGGCGGACCTGAGGAGCGCCCGAACCTCTGAAGCGAAGTAGAGGGCTCCTTGCTCCATCCGGTAGTACACCGGTTTGATGCCCATCGCATCGCGGGCCACGATCAACCTGCGGGCCCGCGCGTCCCACACCGCGAGCCCGAACATTCCGTTGAGCCTGTTCAGGAAGTCGTCACCCCACTGCTTGTAAGCGTAGATGAGGACCTCGGTGTCGGAGCGGGTGCGGAAGACGTGCCCCTTGGCTTGCAGCTCGGCGCGAAGCTCGATGAAGTTGTAGATCTCTCCGTTGAAGATCACCCAGACGGTCTCGTCGACATCGCTCATCGGCTGGTGACCGCCGGAAAGGTCGATGATTGAAAGACGACGGAATCCCAGCCCGAGACCACGTTCGACGTAATAGCCCTCGTCGTCGGGCCCGCGGTGCGTGAGCGTGCGCGTCGCCTCCCTCAGCTCCTGCTGGACGATCGGCTTGTCAGACTTGAAATTGTACTGGCCGTAAATGCCGCACATGGTTGTGTAAGGGTTCTTAGCCGTGCACGCCTCAGGCGCCGGCTGTTCTCGACGACGACTCCGGCGGGAGGGCCTGCGCGTTCGCGGCCGGGAACGTGGTGCGCAGCAACTGCCCGTACGCGCTGAGCAGGTTACGCGACGTTATATTCCAGCTCAACTTCTCATCGACTCGGCGCCGACCAATCGCACCCATCTTCTGGCGCCGATCGGCATCATCCATCAGGGCACCGACCGCTTTCGCGAATGCCGCTTCGTCATTCGGCGGCACGTACACGGCCGCATCCTCGGCAGAGGTTCTCGTTTCTTTCAGGTCAAACGAGACGACCGGCTTTCCAAGCGCCATGTACTCCATCACCTTGATCCAGGTGGAGACATCGTTGAGCGGACTCGACGGATTGGGATCGAGGCAGATATCGGCCGTCGAGAGGTACCGAATCATGTCCGCATCCGGGATGAAGCCGGTGAACCAGACGTGGTTTTCGAGTCCGAGCGTCTTTACCAGCGTCTCGAGCTCCTCTCGCGAATCTCCGTCACCGATAACCACGCAGTAGAAATCGTCTTTCCCGAGCTCGCGAAGATGCTGCAGCGCTCGCAGCATGTAATCCACTCCATCCTGCGGGTTCATTGCGCCAACGTAGCCCAGAATCGTCTTTCCGCTCCCTCGCAGCCGTTCGTCGGGATCGACGAGCCTCACGCGCTTGAGATCCGGGCCGTTGCGGACGATGAAGACCCGCTCGGGCACCGCGCCGTGACGCGCGATGTCGATCTCGCGATAGCTGGCGTTGGTGACGATGAGAACGTTCGCGAGCCGGACCGAACACCATTCGAGCAGCTGCAGCACCCGCGTGATCAGTCCCCCCTCCGTAGTCCGGAACCTCGAGAGGTACAGCTCCGGGGACAAGTCGTGATGATCGAACACGAACTTCTTGCCGAGAAGCTTGTGGAATGCGCCGACCACGAACAGCGTGTCGGGAGGGTTGTGGGCGTGCACGACATCGAAGCCCTCGCGGACGGCGATATACACGCTGAGCAGCAGACAGCCACCCGTAAAGTAGCCGTACTCGATCAGGTATCCGGCGACTCGCTGCAACTTGCCAAGCAGTCTTCCGAGCAGCGAGCGTTGCGAATCGGGAAGCTTCCGGAACACGGTGAGGCGCGGGAGTCGGTACACTGTGACCCCGTCCACTACCTCGCGGGCGGGCTCGTTCCGGCCCCGCAGCGCGATGACAGTCACTTTGATGCCGTTGCTCGTGAGCGTAGCCGCCTCGTTGCGGACACGGGAGTCCGCCGGAAAGGCGTTCTCGAGGAGCATCAGCACCTTACCAGCAGATTCCTTCATACTGCAGTCCACTCCGAGTCGTTCGATGGGGCAGCCCCCGAACCAGGTCGATGATCAGGCAGCGGCCGTCGTTCTGCGCGAGCCGCTGTTCGAGCCCCGGTGACGTCTTCGCGATCACGATCACTTCGGCATCGCCAATGGCATCTTCGAGAGACGATCGCATCAGGCGCGAGATGTGCGGAATCGTTTGCTCGATGTAAGCGCGGTTCGAGCCGTACACCTTCGCGAGCGACACGTCCTCGTCATAGACGGCGACGTCGAGCCCCTTCCCGATGAGCACTTCGATGAGCTGGGCGATCGGGCTTTCGCGCAAATCGTCGGTGCCAGGCTTGAAGCTCAGGCCCAGCATCGCGATCTTCTTCTTGCCGGTACGCCTGATCAGCCGGTAGGCCTCATCGATATGGTTGGTGTTGCTCTGAAGAATGGAGCGGAGCACAGGCGGTTCCAGATCCAACTCGCGCGCCTTGTAGAGCAGCGCCCGCAGATCCTTGGGCAGACATGAACCGCCGAACGCGAAGCCGGGTTTCAGGTACGCCGACGAGATGTTCAACTTCTCGTCCCGGCAGAACACCTCCAGCACCTTCGTTCCATCCACGCCAAGCCGCTTGCAGAGCAGGCCGAGCTCGTTGGCAAATGTGATCTTCAACGCATGAAATGCGTTGCCGGCGTACTTCACCATCTCTGCCTCGGGCAACGGAACCCGGATGACTGGCGCCGGCGTGCCCGTGTAGAGCTGCTCGATCACATCGCCGCTGCGGGCATCCAACTCGCCGATAATCGTGAACGGCGGACAACGATAGTCGCCTATCGAGGATCCTTCGCGCAGGAATTCCGGGTTCATGCAGAGGCCAAAGTCGCGGCCCGGGGTCTTGCCGGAGTAGCGTTCGAGCAGTGGAGCGACCATCGCCTCGCTCGTGCCCGGGAGCACCGTGCTGCGAATGCAGACCACATGGTAGGCGTCGCGCGATTGAATGAAGGTGCCGATCTGCTCGACGGCGCGTGCCACGTAATCCAGACACAGGCTGCCATTTTCATTGCTCGGCGTGCCGACGCACACGATGGAGATGTCGGCGTCCGCCGGACCATCCAGCGTCGCGCGAAGCCTTCCCGAGTCGACCGACTCGCGCATCAACTCCGGCAGCCCGGGTTCGAGGACCGGACTTATTCCCGCGTTGATGCTCTCCACTTTCTTCGGATCGACATCGATCCCGAGGACGTGATGCCCATCCGCTGCCAGGCACGTCGCGGACACCGATCCGACGTAGCCCAGTCCGTATACGTTGATTTTCAAAGTTCAGCGCCTTCTCGAAGAGGGATGAGATCAGCCGAGGTGTTTGTAGAGGACTCGACCTGCCGCGACCCGCAAACGCTCGGGCACATGGCCGGCGGTCCTCGCGCCGCATCGCGCCACCCAATCGCGAGTCGCGGTGCGGGAGCGCGACGTGGGCCGGAATCGCCAATACTGCAGCGGCACAGCCGTGGCACCCCATCGCTCTTTGAACGTCGCCAGGCCTCGATCGGCGAGATCCGTTCGTCCCAGATCCAACTTCACGCACCCGTCGGCGTGTGCCTCCTGAATGGCGTTCCAAAACAACAAGTGGACGCCGCCCAGCCTGTGCCAGGCAGCATCAGAGGCGCCGTATTTGTAGGTCAGCGTGGAGCCATGCTGAACGGTCACCATTGCAGCAATCCGGTGGCCGCCATGAGTGGCTATCCGCACGCGCAGTGCGTCGCCAAAGCGCTCCGCGAGATTTTCGAACCACGCGAACGGTTGCGGCGGCAGTCCGTGCCGCCGCCGCGTGAGAACCAACAGTCGATAGAACTCCCGCAACATGTCCGCGCTCCGCCCGACCTGGTAGTCCACACCTTCACGTTGAGAGCGCAGAACTTTTCGCTGCGTCGAGCTTTTGTGGAAGCGGTGGAACAATTCATCGATCTCCGGCCGGAGGTCCAGAGCATGCAGCAGGAACTCGTCGGCAACGTCAAAGCCCGAACGGTCGCACAAGTCGTCCTCAGAGGGCCGCAGCTCGATGTATTGCCACCGGGCACTCGAGCACTGTTCCTGCAGGTACGAGCGAATCGAGGCGAACTCGTCGCGGTCGTCCAGCAAGGGGTCGCAGTGATCGGAGAATGGCAATGAGACGAGCCGCGATCCGGTGAGCCAACTCTGAATCTCACAGAACACGACGGCGTTACGGAGTTCGGCCGCCGGCGCGCACGTCGTAAACGCGACTGGCTGATAGCCGTAGGTACACCTGAGAGCGTCGAGCCACTGCGGTGTGTGAAACACCGAGGCACGAGGGTGGCGCGCAACGAGTGTCGCCCAGCGCGGATCATGAAGTGGGTCGAGACGGTAAACGCTCACACCGTCTGCCCCGTTCAGTTCGTTGTCCGCACGCCGACGAATTCACCGACCTGCTCGACGATCGCGCTCTGCTGTTCAGGTCGAAGGCCCGGAAACATCGGCAGCGAGAGGATCTCGGCCGCCACGCGCTCGGTCACCGGAAGCGATCCCCGTCCGGGGCTCCACTCCTCGTAGCACTTCTGAAGATGAACCGGGACCGGATAATGGAGGCCCGTGTCTATGCCGTTTGCCTTCAGATGTCGCCCCAGCCCATCTCGATCTTTGGTTCTGACGACATAGAGGTGAAAGACCGACCGGCTCCAGGCGGCTTCTACCGGCCGCAGAGCGCCCAAACCCGACGCGTCCAAGAGCGAGTTGTACTCGCGCGCGGCGGCGCGGCGAGCGGCATTCCAGTTCTCGAGATGCCGCAGCTTGACGCGCAGGAACGCAGCTTGAATCGCATCGAGACGGCCGTTGTAACCCTCGATGTCGTGGTAGTACTTCGTCGCCTGACCGTGGTCGCGCAGCATGCGGACGCGCGCCGCGACGGCCTCATCGTTCGTGGTGACCGCCCCCGCCTCGCCGCACGCGCCCAGGTTCTTGCCGGGATAGAAACTGAACGCAGCCGCCTTGGCTAACGATCCTGCCCGGCGCCAGTCGCCCGTCGATTCATCGAAATACTCCGCGCCATGTGCCTGACAGGCATCTTCCACGACCAGCAGGTTGTATTGCGCTGCGAGACTGGCGATGGCACCCATGTCCGCGACGTGCCCGTACAGGTGCACTGGAACGATCGCCTTGATCGGCTTCTTCGATCGGAGGGCAAGCGGGCGTCCGGTCGACGGCTCTTTGGCACACGCCTTCAGGTATTCAGAGAGGGCGGCCGGACTCATCGTATAAGTGGCTTCATCGACGTCTACGAACTCGGTCACGGCTCCGGTCTGATTGATCGCTTCGACGGTTGCCAGAAACGTGTGAGACACCGTGAGGACCGCGTCGCCATGACCGACGCCGATTGCCAGGAGCGCAAACCGCAGAGCATCGGTCCCGCTGCTGACTCCAACGCTGAAGTTCGATCCGCAGTAATCAGCGAACTCCCGTTCGAAGCCCTCGACTTCAGGTCCTCCGATGAAACGCGCTGAACGAACGGCTGTACGGAAGGCGGCGACCAGTTCCTCTTCCAGCTCACGGTGGCTGGTCACGAGATCAAGAAATGGGATTGGCTGTTGAGTCATCTCGCTCTTTTCTTTGAATCAGGACAGGCTAGACAGGAAGAGGGCGCGGACGAATCCGGCGCACTTCAAGGCTTCGCAGCAACACGAGAATCGGGAAGGCCATTGCCAGTGTCAGCGCGAAGAACACGATACCGCCTTCATGGTGCAGTTGCCCGGTGAGGAACCCGGGATCCACATGAATCGACAACAAAGTCAGCGAGACAATCCGAATCGCATTCTTGAGGATCGCCAGCGGCAGCACGGAGAGGATCAAGACGCTCTTCGTCCATGCGTTCCTCAGGAACACGTGGCTTGCCAGCAGGCTGGTCAGTAGCAGTCCTATGCTGGAGCGAATGCCGCTGCACTCGTCGGCGACCTCAATGACGACTCCCGGAAGCGAGAACACGAATCCGTCGCGGCGATACACCTGACCGGTCAGGGCAAACAGGGCCGATACGGCTTCTGTCGATCCGTGCTTCAGGACCTGCACTCCTGCATCGAGCAACCTGGCGGGAATAGGAATCGTGAACAACAGAAAAACCAAGGGGAACGATGCGCGACGGGCAGCCGCCTGCCCGTAAAAAAGCAGAAACCCTCCAATCCACAACAGCACAATCGCGGCAACTCGGAGGGTCAGGTCAGCGGCCATTGATGGCTGCCCCCAAAAGCCGGCAACCATCAACGCTGCGCCTGCCACGATAAACGGGAGCGCTGCGGGCCAGTCGATGCGAACGTCGGAAAAGATCGTGGCGCGCTCTTGATACACGAGAACGAGCGTGACCAGGGGGATCAACAGCACGTACGACGCAGTCGCGTTCTGGTTGGAAAACTCGAACAGCGCCCGCAGCGTCGGTAGGTTGCCAGCCACGACGAGAGCGCAGTAGGCGAAAACCCACGCAGTTCGAAGGACGAATGTCATGAAACTATATCGAAGACTCTGCGACGCGGTATGTGACGCTGTCTCCATGCAGGCTGGCGTACGCGATTCTCGCGCGATCGCTGCCCGGTCCTTCGATGCACCATGTCGAACCGTTTCGCACCAGCGTCATGCGCCGCCGGTCGCGCCACCAGTCATTCACCTCTCCCGGCAAAGCGATCCAGACGTTTCGTTCGGATCGGAGCTGTGCAAGATATTCAAGCAGCTCTTTGTACACCGTGAGCGCCCGCTCCTCGACCAGATAGTCTGGATGCGCGATGAAGGTGACAAGGCCATTCTTCGAGAGAAGGATCTCTGTCTGCTGCTTCCAGCGCTCCACGGAATACTCGCCCAGGATATGAAACAGCGAGTAATCCTGCGTCGTCGTCAATGGGAGTTCCAGGAGGTCTCCGACAAAGTACGGCAGCACGGTGCAGCACCCGCCACGCTGCGGCTCGAGGTGCGCGGCGTTGGGTACCGACATGTCATACGAGAACTCGAAACTGTCGAACCACGCTTGTTCGCGGTACATCGCTCCCGAACGAAACCCGCGGCACTGGAACTGCCGCGCGAAGCGATTGATTTCAGCCGCCCGGCTACGGAACACCTCGCGGTCGTGGAACAGGTATCCGTCGTGCGCGAGATCGTGAAGGTTCACCTCGAACCCGCGGCGTCTCAGCAGGTCTACGAGCGACCGTTCAAACGGACTCCGCGGAATCATCTGAAATGCCGAACGAATCCCGAACGACTCGTCCAGGTCCGTTAACGACAGGCAGAACTGTGCGCCGGTGGGACCCTCCACGTCGTGGGTCATCATTGCGCAGCCCGTTGCCCCTTTAGGCCAGAACCAGATGAACGGGATCTCTTTCACACCGGCGCGTCTCAGGACCAACGCCATCGTGGCGCGCATGATCTGATCGACGCTGTCGTCCACCGGCCACGCGGGAAACGCAATATTTTCCCAACCGCGCAATCGCATTCGCTGCAGGTGCTTGCGAATGCCAACCGCAAGAAGCGGTCGGAGGAAATAGTAGATACTCCGAGCCGCAGAATTGACACCAAGCGCCTCGAACCGTCCGCCCGGGGGAAGCGGATAGCGCTCCTCGCGCAAGTTCGTAACCACCTCGGCGAGATCGAAAGGCAACTGCACATCTCCGGATTCAGTCGCCACCTCATCGGCGACGTCAGCCAGAAGTCGAGAGAAGTCCTCAGCTGGTTCGCCGCACGAACGACGTCCGTAGCAGGCGGCACCCGAGAACAGGAACCATCCGCGACCATGCGAGGGAGAGTGCTGTGCTCCGATCCTGGCGAGTTGAATCGGGCTGCCGAAGTACTCCCAAAAGACTTCAGCCGCCGAGAGCGTAGTCGTCACTGCCGTTGTCGTTGCAGCAGCGCGGACATCGAGCGCCTTGCCGGATAGCAATGCGCGTCTGAAAGTATCAGAGATCAAAACGAAACTGATGCGATGATTGCCGCTTAGAGCGTAACGATTCGCCCCCGGTCTCTTATGGATTGATCGGCTGCCTCGAGCAGCCTCACCACCCGAAGGCCGGCATGCCCGTCATTGGCGGGCGTTTTATTGTTGGTGATGCAATCGACGAAATGCTCGAGCTCTCGTTTGAGCGCTTCGGTGCCATCCACTTTTGGCGACCACACATCACCGGAGCGGTAGCTTACAAGCAGGTCGTAGACGCCCTCCCCATTCGAGAGGTCGACACCCTTGTCATAAACCCGAATTTTCTCGTCCGGTTCGAGATCGTTCCAGACCAACATCTTGTCCTTGCCACCAAGCAAGGTTGTACGGACTTTTACGGGGGATAGCCAATTCACGTTGATATGAGCGATCAGATTGTCTGGAAAGTACACCGTTATGAACGCCATATCTGCCAGGGCGTTCAAATGACTGCTGCCGGTCGCGACGACGCCCTCGGGCTTTTCCCGAAGTATGTCGTCCATGATGGAGAGGTCGTGAGGGGCAAGATCCCAGATTACACTGACGTCGTGTTGGAAGAGCCCCAGGTTGACACGCGTTGAATCGAAGTAGTACAGCGGTCCCAGAGTCCCGTTATCGACCAGCTCCCGAATCTTCCGCACAGCGCCGCCAAACAGGAACGTGTGGTCCACCATGATCTGCAGGTTCTTGCGCTCGGCAAGCTCGATCAGCTGTTCCGCCTGCGACGAAGTGGACGTGAAGGGCTTTTCCACGAACACGTGTTTTCCGTTCTCGAGGGCAGCCTTAGCGATCTCGTAGTGCGTCCATACCGGCGTGACTACTGCGACAGCATCGATTTCCGGCGAGTTCAGCACCTCTGAGATGTCGGTCGTGAGAAGGACACCGGGGTAGAGCCGGCCCGCGCGCTTGACCGCCGCCGGATTTCGGTCGCATATCGCGGTGAGCTGACACTGGTCGAGCCCGGCCAGGTTCCGTACGATATTTGGTCCCCAATAGCCGTAGCCGATCACGCCGACGCGAACGAGATTAGTGGGGTGCTCGTGCGAGGCCGGTCCAGCTGGCTGTGCGTTTGTCACGACGTTATCTTCAGGACCGCGAACACTCGTAGTGCTCATGTGGCTCGTTCAGTTGAAAGGAAAGGCGACGAAGGGGGAGATTGAAAGGAAGGCGCTCAGCAAGCGCCCTTGCCTGAAATGACGGCACGGGGGGTCGCGAGCAGGATCTTGATGTCGGTCCACGCCGACTGGTTCTGGACGTACTGCAAATCGAGTCTGACCATGTCGTCGAAGTTCGTCTGGCTTCGACCGGCCACCTGCCACAGACCCGTGATACCGGGCTTGGCCTCGAGCACGCGCCGATAATGCCATCGCTTGTACTGCTCGACTTCGTAGGAAAGCGGTGGGCGAGGTCCAACGAGCGACATGTCTCCACGCAGCACGTTCCACAGTTGTGGAAGCTCGTCCAGACTGGACTTTCGCAACGCGCGCCCGACGATGGTCACACGTGGATCGTTGACGATCTTGAAGAGACCACTGTCGGCTGTGGGACTGGCGTCGGCGCCAGCGTTGATGAATTCGGTGACGAACTGGCGATGCAGTTCGTGATCGGCGTTTACGCGCATCGTGCGAAACTTCAGCATCGTGAAGGGTTTCAAGGATGCACCAACGCGGTCCTGACGGAAAAAGACTGGCCCTGAAGACGTCAGCTTCACGAGCACTGCAATCAACGCCAGCACGGGCGACAAGACAATCAACAGGGCGAGACTTCCGACGAGGTCGAGCATCCGCTTTGCTGCATCTCGAACAACCGAATGCCGCTGAGATCCGCGCAGTTCCTCGAACACAGGGTCGGCCCCAGAAGCGCCGCACCGGGCCTCACTCGCCTCCGGCACGTGCACACTGATCGATAACCTGGACGCGCCGTCCGTTAACCCATCGACCTGGTCACGGACCTTCTGTTCGATCTCACGCGCGGCGAAAGCGTTGGACCCATCGCGGTCGAGCCAAAGTAACCCAAGGACCCGGTCTTGCTCGAACCACCCGACCACATCCGTGTCGGGTATCAGTACGGTCAAGCGCTTTATGATTTCGCCCCACTCTGTCGCGTTGACGCTCAATTCGACGAGAACGAGCACGAACGACTGATCGAAACGATCGGCGCGCCGCCATTCCCGTATCAGGATGTCCCTGAACAAGGGTTCTTCGACGGCTTGGCGAATACGAGATCGAGCACCTACGCGTGTGGACGCGTTCGCGGAGCGATCCGCGCCAACCTGAACAATTGGGGGAATGAACCCGCGGGACGATAGCCCAGTGATCATCTCGATTAGCCCCGGCCCAGCGGAACCACGCGGACATCCAAGATTCGTTCCCCAGTCATGGGCAGACGCCTGCGAAGTACCGCGGTGACCCGCTCAAAGATGCGGGTGACTGCGCGAGGGTTGGGCTCCGTAGGTCCTTGCGCGAGGACGGCCCCTGCTATCCGCCCCTCACGGTGCCAGCCGACGAAATCAATCTCGCGAACGCATAGTCCCAAACCCGAGAAAAGACGGGCGGCAAGGGCGGGAGGAATTTCAAGGCCGGATCCTGAATTGCCCTTGAAGCCAACGAGTAGCAAGAAGAGAGGCCGATTGGAACGCCTGGCTCGTTTGCGCTCGATCGCCAGCATGTGCCGAAACGCTTCTTCGCTGTAGATCTGACCTTTGCGACCCCACAAAGACAATCTGCCCATCAGAGCCAGTGCCTTCGGAACACGGCCATGGAACAACGTTGAGCCAAGCGCCATCGGATTACCCACAATAGCTCGTCTTTATTTCGCCAGATTCAAGCGTTTTGCCAGATTCAAGCGTTGAGACAGAGTCGCCGCCGCAGTCCAATCGCATGCTTGCGGGACTCGTGCAAACGGGCCGCCATGACTTTTCTGCAACGTTCGATTCTATTGACACACGTAAGAGCTTATTTCGCAATCATTTGTAAGTGCGGCTGCGAGAGGCGCTCGTCTTGAGATAGCCACGACAGTCCAAAAAATACAGATCTAAAGTCGGCGGGTTCACAGAATTCGAGCCGTATGCGCGTCAAGGTACAGCTTCGCCCTCTGACTTACAGGGAACTACTGCGGTTCGACCCGGCCCCCCTCTCCGACCTCGGCTACCAGAGAGCAAGACACCTACCCCCGAGCGCAATGGCGTGGTGTGGAGGTCTAAGTGACAGCTCCTGAGAGCGTTAGCAGCGCCATGCATGCTCGAAAATGTCCTCCGGCGAGGTTAGAGTTTCTCATTCCGGAGAGACATTCTGCCCCGTCTCTGGCGCGGGTTAACTCTGGTCGCGCTGATAATTGTCGTAATACGCTTTCGCGTATGATGACGTGTCTTCTACGCCGTTCAGAACGGTGCCAATGATCGATTCGCGGCCAATCTGAGTAATAGCTCGCTCGACCAGTGCGTAGGGCGTCGTACCGGCACGAATGACCAGGATGACCGCTCCCGTCAGACGCCCCAGGATCTGAGCGTCGGCGAGCAGACCCACAGGCGGGACGTCGAGGAGGACCCAATCGAATCGGGAGGCGCAGTCGTCCAGAAGCGTCCCCATTCGCTGCGACGACAGGCCGGCCAGTGGTGTCGAACGAGAGCGCCCCGAGGTCAGGACAGTTAGCGTTGCTGAGATAGTGACGAGTGGCAGTTCCTGAACCTCGCCGTGCAGCACCTCGTTCAACCCTGCACGATTGTGAATCCCCAATACCTGGTGCACGGACGGTCGGCGCAAATCTGCGTCGATCAGCAGCACGCGGCGCGAGTATGATTCGCTCAACGTCAGTGCGAGGTTGACAGCCGTGAGTGTCTTTCCATCTCGCGGAAGAGCGCTGGTGACCGTCACCACCCTGAGCCCCTGTGTAGTCTGAGCGTCGTGCAGCGAAGCCGCGAGCCGCCGATATTGTTCGACGCCAACGAAGTCCGCCGTGGAGTTCACCAGCCGCGCGCCCAGTTCCGGAGGAGGTTGCCCCGACTCGTGGCCGCGCTGCGGCAAAGGCCGCGGCAACTGGCCTCGATCCTGGTCGACGGCGATACGGCCCGTCTCACGAGGCCACTCTCGCTGAGGCGCCTCTTCCGTGTAGTGCTCGACAGGCAGCTCACCAGATGTGTGGCGCTTCGGACTGCTCGTCTTTCCGGCAGTTCGCGACGCTCGATTCAATGCCTCATCAATGCGGCTCATTTCACTCCATCACCCTTAAGTGTTGAGCACTCAGGACCGCCCCAAACCAAACGAGGCAAACCGGCGAAACCGGGGTATTTTTTCCTGGGCAGCGGCTTGGCTGACCGCTTCATTCGCGGATTCGCTCTCTGAGTCATGGGGACCCTCGTCCCGGTATCTGTCCTGATCTCCTTCCCGGATCGACGGCAAGTGTTCCTGCCGCCTCAATCGAAATTCGTTGCAGACCTCGAGGACAATGGCGCGATCGACTGGACGACGGTCGAGCGCAAGACCACTGACCAGCGCGTTGTCACAGATCACACTGATCGTCCGGGGAATCCCGCCCGAGCACTCGTGAATCAGCGAGACACTTTCCCGAGTAAACAGATGGGAGGGAACGCCGCCCACCGTCCTGATTCGGTGCGCGATATAGGCGGCGGTTTCCGCAAGCTCGAGCGGGCCGAGCACACTGCGAAGGGCAACACGCTGTTTCAGTTGCCGCAAGGAGGGTTGTTCGAGACGATTGTCGAGTTCCGGCTGCGCCGCCAGGACCAGCGGCAACAATTTTTCATCGGACGTTTCGATATTGCCCAGGAGTCGAATTTCCTCCAGCAGCTCGGTCGTGAGGCTCTGCGCCTCATCGACAACAAGTGCTGTGATCTCGCCACGGCTACGACGCTCGCGCAATGCGCTTTCGAGCTCCTCGAGCAAGGCGGTCTTCGATCCATACGCGTGGACAGGAAGCTGGAACGCGCGGCCAAGGAGCTCCACGAATTCCTGCCGTGTCAATGATGGATTGTTGACATACACACACCGCACGTTCTTGCAGCGTTCGGACTGGAGCGCCGCCTGCAACAGGGTCGTTTTTCCCGTTCCGGCTTCGCCGATCAGCACGGTCAACGACTTCGCCGAGAACAACCCGTACTCGAGCGTGCTCAGCGCCTCCCGATGCTTCTGCGTCATGAACAGAAACCGGTGGTTCGCGGTGAGCTCGAATGGGCGCTCGCGCAGACCGTAGAAATCTTGATACATCGTCGTATTTGAGTTACGCCTGTAGGCTCCAGACCACGACAAACAGGACAGAGCCGATCAGCACCGCCGAGCCCGCGACGTTGAGTACGATGGTGCGCCAACGGTGCGCTCGGCGCTCAGCGTCCGAGCTCATGACGGGCACCAGTGCGAGCACCGGCAGATCGAGCGTGCGCATCACGTCCTGCTCGAGCTTGAAGCTTGAATCCCGCATTTCGCTGAACCCGACGAGGAGGAACCCGAGTACGAGCCCGCCGATGGCGGCAGAAAACATGGTAACGATTCGCTTCTGTTGGTTATGGGGCCTCTCCGGGAACGATGCCGGATCGAGAATCCTGAATTGCTCGCCGATCTGACGTCGCTCGAGATTGGCGGCGAGCTTGGAATCCTCCTGCTTCGCCAAAAGACCCGTATAAAGGCTCTGCAGTGTGTTGTAGTCGCGCGTCAGCTCGACGAGCTCGGACTCCCGGGTTGGGACAGAATCGATTCTAATCTGGTAACGTCCGAGCTCGGACCTCAGTTGAGCGGCCTCTTCCTCGTGGCCCTTCAACTGGCCATCGATATCGTCCATCTGACGCTGAAGGTCGCGCACAGATCTTTCATACGCCAATTGCTCCTTCGTCAGTCTCTCGTCAACCGGATGAGGCACTAGCGCTTCCTGCTTGACGCGCTCCTCGAGTTCGTGAATGGTGCGCTCCAACGCACGAACATCGGGGTGACTAGGGGTATATCGCAGCCGATACTCTTCGAGACGCGCTTTGGCCTCGGCCAGCGGGCGTTCGCTTGGCAACGTCCCGACGAAACGCGCTGGGACCGACTTGGAGTCTCCTTCGCCCAGAGTCAGCGGTGCCATGTCCGCCAATTGGCGTTCGATCAATAGACGACGTTCCCTCGCGCGATTCATCTCCTGGTTGATCCCCTGCAACTGCATGCCCGCGTTCTGGATCGACTGCAGGTTCGACGAGAGCTGGGAAGGAAGCTCACCAGAGTTCGCTAGCCGATATGCCTCGAGTTTCTTCTCCTGCTCCTGGAGGCGGACCTTCGCGTCCTCGAGCTGAGACTCCAGAAAAACACTCGTATTCTCTGCGAGACTATTGCGTTCACGAGTGTTCTCTTCGATGAACATCGACGCGAGACGAGCAGTCACTTTCTGGGCGATCGAAGGATCGACGCTCGTGTAGCTCACTCGAAACGATTGTTCCCGGCCCGGTGGCTGCAGGACGATATCTCGGCGCATCAGAGCCACAACGTCCTCCATCGTGTTGATGCGACGTTCCTCCGGGTACAAGCCGAGTTCGGTGATGATGCGCTCCAGTCGGGACCGGCTTAAGATCTGATCGCTGATGGATAACAGGCGATCCTGGACCGAGTCGGTCACGGTCGATCTGACGTAGCTGTCGGGAATGCGCTGCGGAATCACCATCATCACCGTCTCGGACCGATACGACTTCGGCAAGTGGGAGGCGATGAGTGGCGTCAGCGATAGACCTAATGCGAATGGCAGCAGGATCCACCATCGGCCCCGCCAAAGAATGTTCTTGACTTCGTTTGATGTATAAGTTCGTCCGGGCAGCATGGATTGATTCACTTTCGAAACGCCGGCACTTGCCACGACAAGCCAACATGAACGGTATCTCGCTTCAAATCGGCGGGTAAGCCGGCTACGAGGGGTATCTGCGGAGTATCCAGCTCGCCCCCGCTGTCGAACGTATAGTGAATGTAATCGACGTACGCGTTGAGTTCTCTTGTAACTAGATACATGACTTTCAGCTCGCCCGTATAGGTATCGAGCAGGGAGTCACGCGTCACAACCGACTGCCCTGCGGCGCGGGAAACGCGGCCGAGAATGTCGAT
>Ga0247825_10000977_pt1 | contig 18554 bp, 22 predicted proteins | sample 13C_Vanillin_Day_FD_194413 | JGI IMG/M metagenome (GOLD analysis project Ga0247825, IMG submission 194413) | Soil microbial communities from agricultural site in Penn Yan, New York, United States - 13C_Vanillin_Day48 | ecosystem: Environmental > Terrestrial > Soil > Agricultural land | place...
AATGCAGCGCCGCGAGCGTATGCAGCTGCCAGCGATGGTGGTCGGGATCGTCGTGCGACTCGCCGAGCAGAACCACTTCGCGCCGCGCCGCGTCGTCGAGGAGCTCGCCGGGCGCCACCGGCCCCGGCCGCGCGCCGTCGAGGCGCAGCCAGCTCGCGGGCGCGCAGTCCTGCGCGCGCGCCGGGAGCGCGAGTAAAGCAAGAACAAGAAAGCCCGCCGGGATGGGGTTCATCCCGGCATTGTCGCCTAGTCGCCCTCGAACCTCGGCTTCTGCTTCGCCGCGAAGGCCTGGTAGGCGCGCCCGAAGTCTTTGGTCTGCATGCAGATCGCCTGCGCCTCGGCCTCGGTCTCGAGGGCCTGCTCGATGGTCTGGTTCCATTCCTGGTGCAGGCACTTCTTCGTCATCGCGTGCGCGAACGCCGGCCCGTCGGCCAGGTTCTTTGCGACCGCCTGGGCGTGGGCGAGAACTCGATCGGCCGGAATCACTTCATTGAAGTAACCCCAGGCGAGGCCTTCGGCGGCCGTCATGGCTCTTCCCGTATACAGGAGCTCGGAGGCGCGGCCCTGGCCGATGATGCGCGGCAGGATGGCGCAGGCGCCCATGTCGCAGCCGGCGAGGCCGACGCGCACGAAGAGGAACGCGGTCTTCGCCTCCGGCGTGGCGTAGCGCAGGTCGCTCGCCATCGAGATGATGGCGCCCGCGCCGGCGCAGACGCCGTCCACCGCGGCGATCACCGGCTGCGGGCAGGTGCGCATCTCGCGCACCAGCGCCCCGGTCATGCGCGTGAAGCGCATCAGCTCGGGCATGTCCATCCTGGTGAGGGGGCCGATGATCTCGTGCACGTCGCCGCCGGAGCAGAAGTTGCCGCCCTCCCCGGTGAAGACGACCGCGCGCACGTCCTCGGCATAGTTCAGGCGCTGGAAGGTGTCGCGCAGCTCGGCGTAGCTCTCGAAGGTGAGCGGGTTCTTGCGCTCGGGGCGGTTCAGGGTGATCGTCGCGACGCGATCCTTCACTTCCCAGCGGAAGTGCTTGGGCTGCCAGTCGGCGGCTTTCAGGCTGTACATGAGGATCCTTTCAGCCGGCCATGGTGAGCCCGCCGCTCACCGAGAGGACCTGGCCGGTGACGAAGTCCGATTGCGGGCCGGCGAAGAAGAGGATCGCGTCGGCGATCTCCGAGGGCTTGGCGAGGCGCCGCATCGGCGTCACGCGCGCGAACGCGTCCCTGATCTTGTCGGGCACCGCGGCCATGAGCGGCGTGTCGGTCGGGCCGGGGCACACGCAGTTCGCGGTGACGTCGTAGCGCGCCATCTCGCGCGCGAGCGCCTTGGTGAAGGCGATGACCCCGCCCTTGGTGCCCGAGTACACGGTCTCGCCCAGGCTGCCGACGCGGCCGGCGTCGCTCGCCACGCACACGATGCGGCCCGAGCGGCGCTGCATCATGTCCTCGACGAAGGCGCGGGTCACCATCACGGTGCCGAGGAAGTTGAGGTCGATCAGCTTCTTCCAGAACTCGGGCTTGTTCTCGACGAACGACTCGGTGCGGCCCCAGCCGGCGACGTTGGCGACGATGTCGACCCTGCCGCCGTTCGCGAGGGCCGCGGCGCGCCAGGCGTCGATCGATTTCGCGTCGGTGATGTCGACGTGGAAGTACTCGGCGTCGCAGCCCTGCGCCTGCAGGGCCCCGGCCACCGCCTCGCCCGCCTCGTCGTTGATGTCGGCGAGCAGCACGCGCGCGCCCGCCTTGGCGAACGCCTCGGCGGTGGCGCGGCCGATGCCGGAGGCGGCGCCGGTGACGACTGCGGTCTTGCCATCGAATCTCATTGCAGTTCTCCTTTCAGCCGGAAGCGCTGGATCTTGCCGGTCGCGGTGCGCGGCAGCTCGTCGAGGAAGCGGACCTCGCGCGGGTACTTGTAAGGGGCGAGCGCCGACTTCACGAAGTCCTGGATCGCGCGCGCCGTCTCCGGCGTGGCGGCCTGCCGGTCGCGCAGCACGACGCAGGCGCGCACGACGTTGCCGCGCGCCTCGTGCGGCACGCCGACCACGGCGCAGGCGGCGACCTCGGGGTGCTCGGCTACCGCGCGCTCCACCTCCTGCGGCGAGATGTTGTAGCCCGCGGAGACGATCATGTCGTCGGCGCGGTCGACGTACCAGAAACAGCCTTCCGAGTCGCGCTCGCACACGTCGCCGGTCAGGTTCCAGCCGTTGTACACGTAGGCGCGCTGGCGCTGCGGGTCGCCGATGTAGCGGCAGCCGGTCGGGCCCGTGACGGCGAGCCGGCCGCGGCCGCCCGGCGGCAGCGGCTGCCCGCCGTCGTCGAGCACCGCCACGCGATAGCCGGGCACGGCGTGGCCGATGGAGCCGACGCAGGCAACTTCCATCGACTCGGAGACGAAGTGCGTCAGCATTTCGGTGGTGCCCAGCCCGTTGACGATGCGCATGCCGGTCGCGTCGCGCCATTGCTCCCACTGCCGGGTGCGCAGGTTCTCGCCTGCGGAGGTGCACTTGCGCAGGCTGGAGAGGTCGTAGTCGCCCGCGTGCTCGAGCATCGCCTGGTAGAGCGTCGGCACGCTGTAGAGGCTCGTGGCGCGGTAGCGCTCGATCGCCTCGAGGATGCCTTGCGGCGTCGGGCGGTACACCAGCACCGCCGGCACGCGATAGCGCAGCGGGTAGAGGAGCGACGCGGCGAGCCCGTAGGTGAAGGCGAGCGTCGGCGAGCCCACGATCACGTCCCCCGCCTGCACGGTGTACACGCGCGGCCAGCAATCCGTGACCGCGACGACGTCGCGGTGGAAGTGCGCCGCGCCCTTGGGATTTCCCGTGGTGCCCGAGGTGAAGCTGACGAGCACCGGGTCGTCGGCGGCGGTGGCTACGCAGCCGCCGCTCGCCGGTTTCGCTTCCAGGCGCTGATCGAGGTCCGCCTCGCCGTCGCCGCCCGGCGTGAAGAACGCAACGTCTTTCACGACAGAAGGCATTTCTTGCGCGAGCGCGAGCTCGCAGAGTCCCACGCGCACCTGCGCCTTCTCGACGATGTGCGCGAGCTCGCGCGCGCGCAGCAACGGCATGGTGTTGACGACCACGCCGCCGACGCGCGCCACCGCAAGCCAGCACGCCGCCACCATCGGCGTGTTGCCCGAGCGCAGCAGCACGCGCTCGCCCGGGACGAGCCCGAAGTCATCGACCAGCACGCGCGCGATGCGCTGCACGCGGTCGAGCAGGTGGCGGAAGGACCAGGTGAGGCCCTCGTAGTGGAACACCGGTCGCTCCCCGGCACCCGCCTCGATCGCGGCATCGAGCAGCGCTTCGCAAGCGTTCAAGCGGTCGGGGTAGCCGCGCAGATGCGGCGCCGAATAGTCGAGCGTCGGCCAGAGCTCTCGCGGCGGCAGCTGCGAGCGGATGAAAGGATCGACGTGGGCCGAGGGGACGCCGCCGGGGGCGCGCATGGGGACGAGCCTAGGCGCGCGCCCCACGGGCGGACTTGATGCAGCTTAAGAAAGGGGTCAGGACCCTTTTTTCAGGCGACGTACGCGGCGACGGCGACGAAGTGCGCGGCGCTGCCGGCGAGAACGAACAGGTGCCATACGCCGTGGAAGTGGCGCATGCGCTCGTCTAGCGCGTAGAAAACGATGCCGCCGGTGTAGAGCGCGCCGCCGGCCACCAGCCAGGCGAGGCCGGCCGGGCCGAGGCCCGCGGCGAGCGGTTGCAGCGCGACGAGGCCCATCCACCCCATGACAAAGTAGAGGGCGAGCGAGACGGGGCGCGCGCCCTTGCCGAGGAAGAACTCCTGCGCGATGCCGAAGGCGGCGAGCCCCCAGGCCGCGCCGAGCAGCGACCAGCCCCAGCCGCCGCGCAGCGTCACCAGCGCGAAGGGCGTGTAGGTGCCGGCGATCAGGAGGTAGATCGCGCAGTGGTCGAGCTTGCGCAGCACCGCCTTCGCGCGCCGCCCCCGGGTGCTGTGGTAGAGCGTCGAAACGGCGAACAGGAAGAGCAGCGTCGCGCCGTAGATCGCGATGCCGGTGATCTGCCACGCGTCCATGGCACGCGCGCCGAGGGCGAGCAGCAGGGACACGCCGGTCGCCGAGAGCAGCGTCGCGGCGAGGTGGCTGTAGCCGTTGAGGCGTTCCCCGTGGTACACGGCGGGCTCAGCCGTGCAGCGCGGCGTATTTCTCCGACAGTTGCTCCGGGGTCTCGACGAAGTCCGGGTGCTGCACGATGCAGTCGGAGGGGCAGACGAGCTTGCACTGCGGCTCGTCCTTGGCGCCGACGCACTCGGTGCACTTCAGCGGATCGATCACGTAGAGCGGGTCGCCCGCCTTGATCGCGTCGTTCGGGCATACCGGCACGCACGCGTCGCAGAGCGTGCAGGCGTCGTTGATGGTCAATGCCATGGGATCTCCCTCCTCAAGCGGCGATTTTTTCCTGCAACGCCTTCAGCTTGCCATGCCTGAAGGCGCCCCAGAGCGCGGCGCCGACGGCGCCGGCGTAGATCGACTCGGGGTGGCTCACGGCCGTGAGGCCGGTGATCTTCTCGTTCACCAGCTCCTCCTGCAGCGCGGCGAGCAGCCCCTCGTCGAGCGCGAGGCCGCCGGTGAGGAGCACCGTGCCGCTCTTGATCCCGGTCACCTTGAGCAGCTTCACCAGGCGCGAGGCCATCGAGATGTGGATGCCCTTCAGGATGTCCGGGGTGGCGATGCCGCGCGACACCATGTTGATGACGTCGGTCTCGGCGAGCACGGCGCAGATCGAGCTCACCTTCTCCGGCGTCTGCGCGCTCTTCGAGAGCGGCCCGATCTCCTCCACCGCGACGCCGAGGTAGCGCGCGATGTTCTCGAGGAACTGGCCCGAGCCGGAAGCGCACTGGCTGGTCATCTTGTAGGCGAGCACCTTGCCGCGCTCGTCGATGTAGATGGCGCGGCCGTTGAGCGCGCCGATGTCGACCACCGCGCGCGCCTGCGGGTTGAGGAACACCCCGCCGCGCGCGTGCGTGGTCATGGAGTAGAAGTGCCCGGTGGCGAACTTGACGTTCTCGCCCTCGCCGGTGGTGGCAATGTACTGGACGTCTTCTTCGTTCAGGCCCTTTTCATTCAGGACCTCGTCCAGGCCCTGCCTCGCCAGGTCCATCGGGTCGCGCCGGCGGATGCGCTCGACGCGCTTGGCGAGCCACTCGCCGTCCCTGAAGAGGACCGTCTTCACGGCCCCCGAGCCGATGTCGATGCCTGCGGTGATGGTCATGCGGCCACCTTCTCCTTGTGCTCGATGCTCTTGCCTTCCTCCATCACCGCGCGCCAGGCGAAGGTCGCGCCGCCGAGCGCCCCGGTGTAGATGGAGTCGGGATTGATGTTGAGCGTCACCTCGCCGTAGTTCTCGCGCACGAGATCGACGAGCGCCTTCACCGCGGCCTCGTTCTTCGCCACGCCGCCGGTGAAGGTGAACTGGTCGCGGATGCCGCCCGAGCGCGCGAGGATCGACATGGCGCGCAGCACGATGGCGCGGTGCAGCCCGGCCATGATGTCCTCGCGCTTCTCGCCGAGGGAGAGCCGGTCGCGCAGCTCGGCGCCGGCGAACACGGTGCAGGTCGAGTTGATGCGCACCGTCTTGGTCGCCTTCATGGCGAGCGGCCCGAGCTCGTGCAGCCCCATGTTCATCTCGTCGGCGATGTAGCCGAGATAGCGCCCGCAGCCCGCGGCGCAGCGGTCGTTCATCTGGAAGGACTCGACGATGCCGTGCGGGTCGACCTGGATCGCCTTGGTGTCCTGGCCGCCGATGTCGAGCACCGTCGCGGTCTTCGGGTACATCACGTGCGCGCCCAGGCCGTGGCAGAGGATCTCCGAGCGGATGTGCTCCTTGGAGAACGGCAGCCGCGCCCGGCCGTAGCCGGTGCCGACCACGTAGGTCTCCTCGAGCGGGATGTCCAGGACGCCCTTGATCGGAGAAGTGATCCTGTCCTTCTGGGAGAGCGTCTCCGGCAAAGCGACATAGGTGCGCTCCAGCGCCGCCAGCAGGTTCTTCGAGATGGTGCCGGCGTAGACGCGGTTCTCGACCTCGATGATGGAGCGGTCGAAGACGTTGAGCAGCTGGTCGTAGCGCACGCCCGCGTCCTTCGCCACCTGCACGCCGAGCGCGAGGTACTCCGCCCCGGCGATGTCGCGGAAGAAGTCGCTCTTGCGCTTGGCGCCGGGAAGAAAGAGCTGCGCGGCGTTCGTGTGCAGCTGGGAAAAGAGCTCTTTCAGGGCAACCCCGACCCCGGCGGTGCCGTCGCCGAACCTGGCCGTCTGCAGGTTCTTGTCGCAGACGTCCTCCAGGTCCGCGAGCTGCTCGAGGTACTGCTCGAGCCGGAAGTCGCGCTCGAGCTGCCCGAGGAACGCTTCGAGCCCGCCGTTCAGAACCTTGTTATGGGAAAGTTCCTGTCGAAAAAGATGAAAGCGGGCCGCGACCAGCGCCTCCTGCTTCGCCACTGCCGCCGCGGTGTCGTAGTTGGAGCGCGAGTTGGTGATGCCGCGCCCGAGGATGTTGCGCGCCTCGTCGATGACCACCGCTTTCGTGGTCGTTGACCCCAGGTCAATGCCGATGAAGGTCTTCATGTCAGTGCACCGCCGCGCCGCGCTTCTGCTTGATCATCTGGAAGTAGCTCTCGAGGCGGTTCTTGATGTTCGCCGCGGAGAAGTAGCGCGGGTCGACGAGGTCGGACTCGATGAAGGCGGCGGGCTTGCCGGTGCGCTTCTCCACCTCGCGCAGGATGAGGAGCTGCCCGGCGGAGAAGCTGTTGCAGCTCTTGATCGAGTTGATCAGCAGGCCGTCGGCCTGGTACTCGTCCATGTACTTGCAGATCATGTCGATGCGCTGCGGGAAGTTGAGGTTGGTGTAGCACCCCAGGCAGTAGTCGGCGAGCGACTCGAGCGGGCGGTCCGCATCGTGGCGGAAGCCGAAGTCGTAGACGCCGCCGACCTTGGAGTAGGTCGAGGCGACCACCACCGCGCCCTCGTCGTAGAACATCTTCCAGAACTCGCGGAAGCTGGTCCAGTTGGGCGGGCCTTCCACCACCAGGCGGTACTTCTCGCCGGGATGGTCGCCCTCGGGCGTGACCGGGCCCTTGCCCGCCCGCATCCGCTCCTCAACCTCTTTCCAGAGGACTTCGTAGTAGCGCGTGGCCTCGGGCACGCCGCGGAAGGCGGTGAAGATCGGCCCGATGTAGTACACGGCGCCGAAATAGCCGTCGATCGGGCTGGGGCGCTGCTTCGCGCTCTGCAGCACGCGCACCAGGTCGTCCTCGGCCTTCTGCGACTCCTTCATGTACCCGCGCAGGCGGTCGATGTCGAACTTCACCCCGGACACCCGCTCGAGCGTCGGTATCACTTTCTCCTTGATCTGCTTGACCACGTACTCGCGCATGCTCGGGTTGATCCTGCCGTCGCCCTGGTAGGGCACGTGCAGCATGGTCGTCTCGCAGTCGTACTTCTGGCGGATCAGCTCGAACCACTTCATGAAGGTGAAGCAGCCGGTGTAGGAGAGCAGCAGGATGTCGGGGCGCGGCAGCGCCTCGCCGGTGGGGCCTTTCTCGCCCCCGAGCATCATCCCCAGGTCGGCCTTCACGTAGGTGCAGACGTCCTCGGAGTGCCCGTCGCGCTCGGCATCGAGCACCATCTTCCCGGACTTCTTGCGCATCGCGTTCTGCAGCGCGTTGGTCTCGGGCAGGCTGCGCGCCAGGTCGAAGCACATCAGCAGCTCGTTCAGGTTGCCCGGCACGAAGGTCGCCGCGACCTTCTTGCCGCGCTCGTGGGCGGTCGCCAGCTCGTGGTAATTCCGGTTGATCAGCTCCTTCTGCAGCCACATGGCGTCTTCCTTGATCACTTCCTTTTTCACTGCAGTCGCTGTGCTCATGCGGCGCTCCACAATTTGATCGAATCGGCGAAGGTGCCGGCCTGCTCGCGGATCGGCGCCATCTGGCCGGTGTTCTCCGCGTACTTGAAGGCGGTGTAGGGAATCTTGTGCTTCGCCAGGATCTCCTGGAGCATCGGGCGCTCGAGCAGCGCCGGGTCGCAGAAGGACGGCGCGGCGAAGATCACGCCCTCGGCGCCGCGCGTCTTCACCTGGCGCAGCAGGAACTGGCCCTTGTCGGCTTTCTTCTCGTCGTACTTCGACGAGGTCGACGCCGAGCGGTGCAGGAAGGCCTTCGACAGCTCCCCGAGCGGGTCGTCGTTCACCGGCACCTCGTCGAGCAGCCAGCTCTGGATGAGCTGGAAGTCGTCATCCACGACGTAGCAGCCCGCCATCTCGATCGACTTGATCAAGCCGAGCGGCGGCTGCTCGCAGAAGGCGCCGGTGAGGATCACGCGCGCGTTGTCGCGCTGCGGCCGCTTCTGCTTCTCCGTTTCGGAAATGTATTCGCGCACCAGGGCCGTGTGCTCCTGCGGCGGCAGGACACCGCCCGCGCGCAGCACGAGGTACATCTCGGAGGTCGGCGCCTGCCAGGGCTTCTGCGCGCGGTACGCATAGAGCTCGCGCACCGCCTTGCGGTTCTCGTTGTAGACCGCGATCGAGCGCCTCAGGTCTTCATCCGTTATTTTTCTTTCTGCAATTCGCTCAAGGTCGTTGCGCAGCGTCTGCATCTCATGGATGTAGAACCGGCCGCCGGTGTCGTCGTCGTAGTTCTGCGGCAGGTCGAAGTACTTGACGTACTTGTCCTTGAACATGATCTGCCACATGCCCGAGAGGTTGCGGATCACGTCGCAGATGGAGGGAAAGAGCATGCCGTCGAGGCAGTCGAGCTTGCCGGTGAGGCCGAGCTCGAGGGTCGAGCGCGGGATGCGGCAGATGTAGCTCTGGTAGTAGGCGTCGCCCTGGATCACCTCGATCTGGTCGCCGCCGCCGAAGATGCCCACCGGCAGCATGCCGGCGGCGTGGACGATCTCGCGCGGCACGTAGATCGGCATGTAGCCGATCGCCTTCGCGCCCGGGTGCGCCGCCTTCCACTGCTTCACCGCGTTGAACTCGAGGTCCTCGAACAGGCCCTCGCAGCGCTTCACTACGTCTTCGACGCTCATCGGTGCTCCCACTTCGGTTGCCGTTTTTCGATGAAGGCGCTCAGGCCTTCGTTGGCGTCGCGCGTGCTCATCAGCTTCTCGAGGTACAGCGCCTCCACGTCTTCCAGGCGCAGGCGCGCCACGTCGGCGAACGGCTCGCGCGCGGCGCGCACGGCGTAGGAGAGCGCCGCGGCGCTCTTGCCTGCAAAGTTCGCTGCAAAATATTCCAGTGCAGCGCTCGAAGGATCGTCAGCCACCGCGCTGGCGAGCCCCCATGCGCTCGCCATCGCGCCGTCGATCGAGCGGCCCGAGAGCAGCAGGTCCTCGGCGCGCGCCTGGCCGATGCGCAGCGGCAGCAGCACCGAGGCGGCGGGGGCGAAGACGCCGAGCTTGATTTCCGGCTGCCCGAGGCGGGCGTCGGGGGAAACGAAGAGGAGGCTCCCGGCGAGCGCGAGCTCCAGGCCGCCGCCCAGGCACTGGCCGCGCGCGGCGACGAGGATCGGCCTGGGCCAGTCGAGCATGCTGCCGAGCAGCGCGTGCAGCGAGCGCAGCATCTGCGCGCAGCGCTCCGGCAGGTGCTCCTCGACCGAGGCGCCGAAGGAGAAATGCGGCCCCTCGTGGTCGATGAGCGCGCCGAGCAGTCCCTTGTTTTCCCTGTAGGAGGCAAAAGCAGCGGCGAGCGCGGCGATCATCTCCGCGTCGATGACGTTGGCCTTGGGACGCGCCAGGCGCAGCCTGAGCAGCGCTCCGTCGCACTCCAGCCAGACTTTGAGCGGGCTCTCGTTCATGCCGGCTGCTTGGGCTGGATCTCGTCGTGCAGGCTGCCGACCCAGGGCTCGCCGGCGGCGATCTTCTGGCGCAGCAGGACGAAGTCGACCTCGCGGTCGTCCTTCGGTCCGTCGTTGAAGGCGGTAAAGCCGGCGCGCGCCTCGGTGACCATGTTGAGCGCGAGCCAGGCGCGCGAGTCCTCCTTGTTGCGGTTCCAGGCCTCGAGCTTGGGCTTGCGCAGCTCCTCCAGCGTCTTCGCCGTGCAGTCCGGGAAGGTGAGCAGCATCTTGGCGCACAGCTCCTCGACCTTCTCGTCGAGGCGGGACAGGTCGACCGAGCCTTTCTTCATCAGCTCCTTCGCCTGCTTCAGCGCCTCGCCGGTCTTGGGTTTGCCGATCGCCAGTCTGCCGAACCGATCGAGAAGTTTTTCAGTCTCGACCAGCGGGTTGGCAATGAACTGGCCGTCGACCTTCAGCGCCGGCACGATGTCGGTGAGCATGCCCATGTGGTAGGCCTCGTGCGCGGAGAAGGGCTCGCACAGCACGCAGGCGGCCATGGCGCGCTCGGCGCCGATCATCACCGGCAGGAAGTCGGTCGCGCCGCCGATCGGCGCCGAGCCGTGCTTCGGGCCGGCCTGGCCGAAGCGGGCGAGGTCCTGCGCCACGGAGAAGTCGCAGGCCATGCCGATCTCCTGGCCGCCGCCGATGCGCATGCCGTTGATCCGGCAGATCACCGGCTTGTCGCAGGCGAGGATGGTCGAGACCATGTCGTTGAAGAGCCGCATGTACTGGCGGTATTCCTGCGGCCGGCCGGCGTAGTACTCGGCGTATTCCTTGGTGTTGCCGCCGGTGCAGAAGGCCTTGTCGCCCACGCCGGTGAACACCACGCAGTTCACGTCGCGCGCGTTGGAGGCGGCGCGGAAGGCGAGGATCAGCGCCTTCACCATCTCGGTGGTGTAGGAGTTGTACTGCGAGGGGTTGTCGAGCCAGATCCAGGCGTTGAAGAGCCCCGGGGCGAGCGCCCCCTCGGGGGTGCGGGCCGGCCGGCGCTCGAAGCGCACCCCGGCAGCCGAGCCATCCGTCAGGTCGTGGCTCCTCAGGAACCGTGTTTCGGGTGCTGCCATGACGCCTCCTCGGTCAAATAGGTATTCGAGTACCGATTAAATGCCGGGCCAAAGCGGCCTAACTTGATCTACCGCAAAGAACGGCCATCGGCTTGCGGCCAAATTGCGGCCATGGACAGCACGCGCTCGGTTTCGGTGGCGCTCGCCGGCAGCGGCGGCGCCGGGGTCATGACCGCCGGCAATATGTTGCTGGAGGCCGCCGCCCATGCCGGCTACTACGGCCTGATGACCCGCACCAGCGGCCCGCAGATCCGCGGCGGCGAGGCGGCGGCGATGCTGCGCATCTCCACCTTCCCCACCGACGGCCAGGACGACCGCTTCCAGGTGCTCGCCGCCATCGACTGGCAGAACGTGCAGCGCTTCGCCGCCGAGCTGCCGCTCGGCCCGCAGAGCCTCGTCGTCGGCGACCCGGCGCAGGGCGAGCCCCCGGAAGTCTTCCTGCGCGGCGGCGCGCGCTACCTGCCGCTTCAGCTCAAGGAGCTTTCAAAGCGGGTTGCCGGCGCGTGGCCCAACATGGTGGCGCTCGGCTTCCTCGCCGGCCTCATCGGCCTGCCCTTCGAGTCCGTGGAGGCCGCGGCGAGGAAGGCGATGAAGAAGGGCCTCGAGCCGGGCATCGCGGCGGCAAGGCAGGGGTTCGCGGAAGCATCCACCCAACAGGCGTTCTTGCTTGAGAAGCCAACGGCGAGCGGCGCCCGCTGGCTCATTACCGGCAACGAAGCCGCGGGCTACGGCGCGCTGCGCGGCGGCGTGCGCTTCGTCGCCGCCTACCCGATCACCCCCGCGACCGAGCTGCTCGAATGGCTCTCGCCGGCGCTGGCGAAGATCGGCGGCACGCTGGTGCAGGCCGAGGACGAGCTCGCGTCGATCAACATGGCGCTCGGCGCCTCCTACGGCGGCGTGCCGGCGCTCACCGCGACTTCCGGCCCCGGCCTGGCGCTGATGATCGAGTCGCTCGGCCTGGGCGTGGCCGCCGAAGTCCCGGTGGTGGTCGTCGACGTGATGCGCACCGGCCCTTCCACCGGCATCGCCACCAAGAGCGAGCAGGCGGACCTCAACCTCGCGCTGTACGGCCTGCACGGCGACGCGCCGCATATCGTGGTCGCGCCGAACTCGGTGGCCGACTGCGTCGCCGCCACCGAGTGGGCGGTCGGCCTCGCCGAGTCGCTGCAGGTCCCGGTCATCGTGCTCTCCGACCAGTACTTCGGCCAGGCGAGAGCTGTCGTCGACGTTCCTGCTTTTCAAGGCAAAGCATTTGAACGTGTAAAGGCTGAAAGCGGCCAACCCTACAAGCGCTACGCCCTGACAGAGTCGGGGGTCTCGCCGATGGCGATACCCGGCACGCCGGGAATGCAGTACACGGCGGACGGCCTCGAGCACAACGAGAAGGGCACGCCCTCCTCGCAGGCGCACGACCACCTCGCGCAAATGGACAAGCGGGCTCGCAAGATCTCTCGCCTCGACCCGGGGGATGCCTGGGCGAGCATCGAGGGGGAAGGCGAGACCGCTGTCATCACCTTCGGCTCCTGCACCGGCCCGGTACGGGAGGCTTTACTTGATAAGAAAATAAAACTGGTATCGCTGCGCCTGCTCTCGCCGGCGCAGCCCGAGCGATTGAAGCGCGCGCTCGAAGGCGTGAAGCGCGTGCTGGTGGTGGAGCAGAACCACAGCGGCCAGTTCCTGCGCTACCTGCGCGGCGAGTACGACCTGCCCGGCGAAGTGCGCAGCCTGCGCCGCCCCGGACCGCTGCCCTTCCGTCCCGAAGAGATCCTGAAGGCCCTATGAACGCGCCCATCACCGTCACCGCGCTGCAAGCGAAAGACTTCAAGTCCGACTACAAGCCGGTCTGGTGCCCCGGGTGCGGCGACTATTCCGTGCTCACCGGCATCACCAAGGCCCTCGCGATGCTCGGGCTGCGGCCGGAGAACGTCGCGGTGGTCTCGGGCATCGGCTGCTCCTCGAGGATTCCCGCCTACACCACCTGCTACGGCTTCCATGGCGTGCACGGCCGCTCGCTGCCGGCGGCCACCGGCCTGAAAGCCGCGCGCCCCGACCTCACCGTGCTCGTCGCGAGCGGCGACGGCGACGGCTACTCCATCGGCGGCAACCATTTCCTGCACGCCTGCCGGCGCAACGTCGACCTGACCTACATCGTCATGGACAACCACGTGTACGGCATGACGAAGGGCCAGCCCTCGCCCACCACCGAGCCCGACTGGAGCTCGAAGCTCGCCCCCGGCGGCACCGGGCTGCGCGAGTTCCACCCGCTGGTGATCGCGCTCGCCTCGGGCGCCAATTTCATCGCGCGCGGCTTCTCCGGCGACCCGAACGGCGTCGCCGCGCTGATCGCCGAGGCGGTGCGCCATCCCGGCTTCTCCTTCGTCGAGATCCTCTCGCCCTGCGTCACCTTCCGCCCGGAGCAGCGCGAGTGGAAGCAGGCAGTGCACCCCGCGCCGGTCGAGCCGACCGACGACCCGGCGCGCGCCGCGCGGCGCCTGATGACCGACGACGGCTTCAACATCGGCGTGCTGTACAAGGGCGCCCGCCCGGCTTTTGCGGGGAAAGCTTCCGCACCCCTCCAATCCGTCGAGGACCTCGAATGCCAGTTCCGACTCTAGAAGACTTCATGTCGCGCGCCTACGCGATGGAGCTCGAGGCGACCGAGCGCTACGCGCAGTTCGCCGAGCAGCTCGACACCCACAACAACCGCGAGGTGGCGCAGCTCTTCCGCAAGCTCTCGCAGATCGAGGGGCTGCACGCGAAGCGCATCCTCGAGGAGATGGGCTGGCCGAGCGTGCCGGCGCTGCCGCCGGCGTTCGCCTGGGAAAGCACCGAGGCGCCGGAGACCGCGCCCTTCGACGCGCTGCACTACCTGATGCAGCCCTGGCACGCGCTCGAGATCGCGCTGCGCTGCGAGCTGCAGGCGGTGCAGTACTTCGACGGCATCGCCGCCGGCGCCGTGCCCGAGCGCGTGCGCGCCGCGGCGAAGGAGATGGCCGAGGAGGAGCGCGAGCACGTCGCGCTCATCAAGGAATGGATGAAGAAGGTGCCCAGGCCCGTCGCGGGCTGGGACGAGGACCCCGACCCGCCCCGGCTCAGTGAATAGAGGCGGCGAATGAGGACGCTGCAGCCGCGCACCTGGAAGGCGCCCATCGGCTACGCCAACGGCATCGAGGCGTCGGGCACGCTCGTCTTCATCGCCGGGCAGGTGGGGTGGAACGCGCAGCAGGTTTTCGAATCGGAATCTCTCCCTCCCCAGTTCGAGCAAGCCCTCCGCAACATACTGGCGGTGCTCGCCGAGGCAGGCGGCCGCGCCGAGCACATCTGCCGCATGACCGCCTACTGCTGCGACAAGCCCGCGTACCTCGCCGCGCGCCGCGAGCTCGGCGCCATCTGGAAGCGCCTCATGGGCCGGCACTACCCGGCGATGAGTATGATCTTCGTCTCGGACCTCCTCGACTCCCCCGGCAAGATCGAGCTCGAGGCGACGGCCGTCATCCCACAGGAGAAGTGAAATGCGAGGCTTGAAGGGCAAGACCGCCATCGTCACCGGCGGCGCGGCCGGCATCGGCGCCGCGATCGTGCAGAGGTTTCGGGAGGAAGGGACGAACGTCGTGGTGTTCGACCTCAAGGGAAATCCTGCAATAGACATCACCGACTACAACCAGATCCGAAAAGCCGTAGACGCCGCCGGCCCGGTGGACATCCTGGTGAACAACGCCGGCTGGGACATGTTCAAGCCCTTCCTCAAGACCGATCCCGCCTTCTGGCAGAAGATCATCTCGATCAACCTGGTCGGCGCGATGAACCTGCTGCACTGCGTGCTGCCGGGCATGGTCGAGCGCGGCGGCGGCAAGGTGGTGAGCATCGCCTCCGACGCGGGGCGCGTCGGCTCCTCCGGCGAAGCGCCCTACTCCGCGTGCAAGGGCGGCATCATCGCGCTCACCAAGACGCTGGCGCGCGAGCTGGCGGGCAAGGGCGTGCGGCTCAACGTGGTGTGCCCCGGCCTCACCGAGACCAACATGCTCGAGCAGTTCATGCAGGGCGCGGGCAATCCGGACAAGCTGCGCGAGGCCTACCGCCGCGCCATCCCGATCGGGCGGCTGGGCAAGCCCGAGGACATCCCGGGCGCGGTGCTTTTCTTCGCCAGCGACGACGCGGATTTCATCACCGGCCAGGTGATCTCGGTCTCCGGCGGCCTGACGATGCATGGTTGACTTGCATCAAGCCGCCCGGCGGCCGGGGTGCCAGACTGCGCCATGCGCCTGGACAAGGTATTGCGACTGCGCGGCGCGGTGGAATCCGATCCCCGCGACGCGGCGGCTGCGGCGCGGCGCTGTGCGCAGTGCCCGTTCACGCCCCTGTGCGACGAGGCGCTCGCCGCCGGCAAGGACGTGCGGCTCTTCTGCCCTAACACCCACTACGTCGAGGCGCTCCGCAGCGGCAGCCTGAAATTCGGCTGAGCGCCTGATCTAGGCGCGGCGGCGGATGTGCTTGCGCCGCTCGGCTTCGGCGGCGAATTCCTCGAGGTCGGGGTCGAGCGCATGGCGCGCGGAGACGACGCCGATCGGCCGGCCGTCCACGACCACCGGCGCGTGGCGGAAGCCCTTCTCGTGCATGAGCAGCAGCGCGTAGCCGAACGTCTCCTCGGGCGCGACGGTGAGCGGGTCGGGCGTCATCACGTCCTTGAGGAGCGTCGTGAGCGGGTCGCGGCCGGCCGCCATGACGCGGTAGACGGCGTCGCGCTCGGTGAAGATGCCGGCGAGCCGTCCGTCCTCGACGACCAGCACCGCGCCGACCTTGCCTTCCAGCATCAGCGCGGCGGCGACGCTCACCGTGGTGTCGGGCGCGGCCACGACCAGCCGGCGCGGCTCGATCAGGCTGCCGATCGGGAGGCTGAGCATTTCAGTACGAATTCTCGAGAACCATCAATCCCGACGCCGTGTTGGAAATGGGGATGTGGTAGTTGCTGTGGACCTTCTCGACGCGGCCGCCGAGCGCGGCGCGCGCGATCAGCCAGTTGAGCACCTCGACGCCCTGCGTCCCGGCGGCCTCGACCAGCTGGTGGATCGAGTAGCGCGCGAGCGCGTCGGGCGCGTCGACCATCGCCGCCATGCACATCTCGTCGAAGCCGCGGTTGATGAAGCCGGCGCGCGTGCCGTCGAGCTGGTGCGAGAGCCCGCCGGTGCCGAGCAGGAGCACCTTCAGGTCCTGCGGATAGCTGGCGATGGCGCGGCCGAGCGCGCGCCCGAACTTCAGGCAGCGCGCGGGCGTGGGCAGCGGGTGCTGGATCGTGTTCACCGCCACCGGCACCGTCGCCACCGGGCAGGCCGGCGCGCCGGGCCACAGGAGCTTGAGCGGCACGGTGAAGGCGTGGTCGACCAGCATCTCCTGGCAGGTGGTGAGGTCGAACTCCTCCGCCACCAGCGATTCGACGAGGTGCCACGAGAGCGCGGCGTCGCCGCGGTACGGCGGCTGCGTCGGCAGTCCCCAGCCCTCGTCGGCGTTGCGGTACACATCGGCGGCACCGACCGCGAAGGTCGGCATGTTGTCGAGGAAGAACTGCAGCCCGTGGTCGTTGTAGACGACGACCACGGCGTCGGGGCGCACCCGGTCGAGCCAGGCATGCACCGCGCCGAAGGCGCCGAAGAAAGGCTTCCAGTAGGGCTCCTCCTGCAGCCCCTTGGCGATGGCCGAGCCGATCGCCGGGATGTGCGAGGTGGTGACCGCGCCGACGATCCTCGCCATGGCTAGCGGCCCCTCGCGGCGAGCATCGCCTTGAACTTCTCCACCGGCATGCCGGTCTGCTGCGCGCCCACGTCCTGCACGCTCAGGCCGAAGATGCCGGCGAACTTTGCCAGGTAGTAGATGTTGCCGCCCGCCTCGATCAGGTCGAGCACGTTGCGGCGCCGGATCGCGGCGTGCTGCGCGTCGTTCAGCCCGTACTTGCGGCAGTAGGCGTCCTCGTCGCGCAGGAACTCGGCGCGATTGTCCGCGGCGTTGAAGGAGAAGCACATCTTGTTGAGGGCGTAGCCCTTGCGCGCCTGCGCGCCGTCGAAGAGCGTCGTGCCCGGGATCGGGGCGTTCATGGCGCCACGCTATCGCGCGGGCGCCGGCACCCCTTTGATGCAGATCAAAGCAGCAGTGACGATGAAAAGCGCGACCGCCGCGGCGTTGCCCCAGGCGCCGACCTCGGTGGAGAGCGCCACCCGCACGGCGAGCGAGCCATGGAGCAGCGCCAGCGGCACATAAAGAACGGCCCGATAGGGAAACCGCACCCGCAGCACCGCCGGCAGGATCACCGGCGCGTGGCCGAAGACCATCGAGAACACGAAGCCGACGAAGATCGCGTGCAGCGCCGCATCGTAGGCGAGCGAGAAGGCCATCAGCGCGCCGCCGACGGCGAGCCAGAAATAGCCCGCCAGAAGGCACACCGCGACATAGCGCGGCAGGGCGGACTGGCGCACCGTGACGCGCGCCAGGTCGAACACCGACAGCCACAGCGCGAGCAGCACCAGCGCCGCGCCGAGGGCGGCCGGAAAGGGCGGCAGCACCAGGATCGCCGCGGCGAGCAGCATGAAAGCGACGCGCACCGCCGGTCCCCGCTTGAGGTAGCGGGAGAGCTCCAGGCGCTCGGCGCCGATGGTCAGCGCGAAGAAGGCGATCCACCAGGGCACGGCGGCCTGGCCATAGAACACCATCAGGTTGCCGGCGAGCCACGCCGCCGCGCCGGCGAGCAGCGTCGCGGTCTCGAGGGAGCGCTGGCGCTGCAGGACCACGACGTTCGAGACGAAGAAGAGCGCCGCGGCGAGGGCCATCAGCGCCATGCCGGCGACGCCGAAGCCCGCCAGCAGCACGATGCCGCTCAGGCCGGCGCAAAGCGGCGCCGCGTAGGCCCAGGGCCGCTCGAGCGCCACGGCGCGCTCGAGCGAGATCACGGTGCCGAAAAACGCCGACACCATCAGCGCGCCGTGCAGCGAGATCGCCGCGGGAAGCAAGCCGAACGGGGTGAGCCGCGCGAGCCCCCCCGCAATTCCCAGCGCCAGCGAGACGAAGCCGAGCGCGAGCAGCGGCAGGCGCCAGCGCGGCGGCACTAGGACGCGCTCATCCGGACCAGCCGAAGCGGCTCTGCGCCTCCGCGCTCATGCGATCGGGCGTCCACGGCGGCTCCCAGACGAGATCGACCTGCACGTCGGTGCCCTCCGGCGCCACGGCGCGGATCGCCGCAGTCGATTCGTCCACCAGGTAGGGCGCCACCGGGCAAGCCGGCGAGGTCATGGTCATCTCCACGCGCACCCGCCCGGGCTCGATCGCGATGCCGTAGACGAGGCCGAGGTCGACGATGCTCATGCCCGCCTCGGGGTCTTCCACCGAGCGCAGCGCCTCGCGCACCGCCGTCTCGTCGATAATGTCGGCCATGCGCGAGCTTATTCCATCGATGCACTTCGTCCAAGCGCCGCCGCAGCTCGGCAACCAGTACCACGACGACCGCGTGCTGCGCGGCTATCTCGCGCGCACGTTGCCGGAGCAGGCCCTGGCCGACGCCGCGCCGGCGCTCGAGCGCATGGGCGCACTGGCGGGAGGCGAGCTCTACGCGCAGCAGCTCGCCGAGCGCGGCCTCGAGCCCGTCCTCGAGCAGTGGGACGCC
>Ga0247825_10000978_pt1 | contig 18547 bp, 18 predicted proteins | sample 13C_Vanillin_Day_FD_194413 | JGI IMG/M metagenome (GOLD analysis project Ga0247825, IMG submission 194413) | Soil microbial communities from agricultural site in Penn Yan, New York, United States - 13C_Vanillin_Day48 | ecosystem: Environmental > Terrestrial > Soil > Agricultural land | place...
GGCTCGGGCTTGGGGAGCGCGGGGGCAGGCGTGCCAGCGCCCAGCGTCCCCGCGTCATAGGCCTGGCTCAGCGGGTGGACGGCCTGCGCGAAGGGGCGAGAGACCAGCACGCGCCAGAAGCAGAGGAACGCCAGCCAGAGGCGGGCGAAGAACGAAAGCTGGGCCAGTTCGGTCATCGGCCCCGGATAACAGAGCCAAAAGCCTTTGCAATTCGCTTGTGGCCCAAATGCAAAGGGCCTCACTGTCTCCAGCAAGGCCCTCTGTTACTGTGTGGTGGAGGTGACCGGGATCGAACCGGTGACCTTCGCATTGCGAACGCGACGCTCTCCCAACTGAGCTACACCCCCACAATGTACGCCCTCAGCCGCTGATTACTTGACGATCAACCCTTCCAGGGCTGACGAGGTGGAAGGGCAGATACCGGACCCCTGTGAGGCTGTCAAGCGAGAGCGCGGAAAGCGCGTACTCCCATTTGACGCGCAGCAGGTCGGGTGTCATAAAAACCCTCCTTCTCAGGCGCATCTTCCGGAAATGTCTACCTCTCCCATGAAGACGTTGAGCCCGGCCGAGCTCGCGAAGCTGGAGCACGCGTTCGCCGCAGACCCGTCGTCCGACGCTTACAAGCCGCTCGCCGAGGCATACCTGGGCATGGGCCGCTTCATGGAGGCGATGGTCGTCTGCAAGAAGGGCGTCAAAGCCCATCCCAACTCACCCGATCCTCGCCTCCTGCTAGGCCGCGTGTACCTGCAGCAGGGCAAGGACAAGAAGGCCCTCGAGGAAGCGCTCGGCGCCCTCCAGGTCCAGCCCACCGACAAGGCCGCGCTGCGCATGGTGGGCATGCTGCAGCTCAAGACGGGCGAGCTCGAGCCCGGCAAGGCCAACCTCCTGAAGGCCTGGGAGGCGGATCCGAACGATGCGGAGACGCTCACCTTGATGCAGCAGTACAAGGTGGAGCAGCCCAAGCCCGCCGCCCCTCCGCCTGCGCCTGCTCCGGCTCCTGTCGCCGCGCCGGTGGCAGCGCCCGTGGCCGCACCGGTGGCAGCGCCTGTCGCTCAGGCTCCCGTGGCCCAGGCTCCCGTGGCCCATCCGCCCGGGGTCGCCCCGCCCGTGCTGACGCCCGCGGCCAACCCGAGCTCCGCGCCAGTGCCCCGCCGCTCGACGCCGGGGACGCCGGCCATGCGGCCCATTCCCTCAGGCACGCAGCCCGGCGTGGCCGGCCAGCCTCGCGTCTCGTCGCCTCGCCGTCCCGTCATCGTCGAAGAGGTGGAGGACGATGATGATGACGAGGTCAGCGCGAAGCGCCGCACCAAGCAGAACGGCACGAGCAAGTACATCACCCTGGGGCTCGCCGTGGCGCTGGTGCTCTCTACCGCTGGCTATGCCTGGTACACCAGCTACACGAAGAAGCTGAACCGCGAGTTCAAGAAGCACCTGGACGTGGCCACCGAGCAGCTCAAGCACGACTCCTTTGACTCGTACAAGAAGGCGGTCGACGCGGCTGACAAGGCGCTCGAGGTCTTCCCGGACTCCACTGCGGCGCATGGCTACCTGGCCTATGCCTGGGCCATCCGCTGGGGCGAGCACGGCGGTGGTGATGACGCGCGCCGCAAGGCCGATGAGCACCTCAAGGAGGCCAAGAAGGGTGGCGAGATCAGCTCGCACCTGTACGCCGCCGAGGCGCTGTTCAAGACATACGGCGGCCAGGGCAAGGAGGCGCTGAGCGAGCTCGAGGAGCGCGTGAAGTCCTTCGATGCTCAGGGCAAGGCCAGCTCCCTGCTGTACCTCACGCTGGGCTTGGCGCAGATGAACGCGGGCGATCTGGAGCGCTCGCGCGACAGCCTGGACAAGGCCCAGGGCCTGTCCCCGGATGATCCGCGCATCTACGCAAGCCTGGGCGCGGTGTACCGCCGGCTCGGCCAGGACAACACCGCGTGGCAGAAGTACGACTTCGCCCTGCGCTACGAGAAGGACCACCCCGAGTCGCTGCTCGGCAAGTCCCTGCTGATGATTGATCAGGACACGCCCAGCCTGGAGCTCTACGAGGTGGCGGCGAAGATGATCAAGAAGCTGCTCGAGGCCGATCCGCCGCCCTCGCCCCGGCAGCTGGCCGCCGCGCAGCTGGCGCGCTCGCTGCTGATCAGCCGCGTCTCCGTGGCCATGGGGACCCTCAAGCCGGACGTGCAGACGAAGCTCGCAGAGGTGACGGGCGTCCCGGTGGACAAGGAGAAGGCGCGCGCGCAGATGCTCAAGGCCGAGCAGGACGGCTTCGCGCTCGACAAGACCAACCCGGAGCTGCTGCTCATCAAGGGCCGCCGGCTGCTCCTGGAGGGGCAGGTGGATGGGGCCGTGTCCGCCATCCGCGAGGCCATCAAGATGGACAACACCCGGGCCCAGCTCTACGTGGAGCTGGCCAAGGCGCTCATGGCCAAGCAGGGCGGCGAGAAGGAGGCCGCCGAGGCGCTCACCACCGCCCTCAAGGCGATGGGCGACAGCCCCAAGCTGGTGGTGATGCTGGGCAACGCCTACCGCCGCCAGGGCAAGCTCGACGATGCGCTCGCGCAGTACCAGCGCGCGGTGAAGGACCCGAAGGCGAAGAACCCCGAGGCGCGGCTGGCCATGGGCACCATCTTCCGGGAGCGCCAGGATTGGGACAAGGCGAAGGAGCAGCTCGACAAGGCGGTACAGGAGTTCATCGGCCAGCCGGATCGCGCCGCGCTCGCCCTCACCGAGCTGGGCCGCGTGCACGTAGGCAAGGGCGACATCGCCAAGGCCGAGGAGTCCTTCCAGAAGGCCATCGAGGCGGACGGCGGCTACGGCCCTGCCTACTACTTCTACGCCACCATGCTCAGCAAGGACCGCAAGCAGGGTGACAAGGTCCGCATGCTCGCGCAGGAGTACCTGAAGCTCGAGCCCAAGGGGGAGCACGCCCCCGAGCTGCAGCGCCTTGCCTCCGGAGGGTAGGGCGCCCGCTGTCTTCGAAAAGCGGGGCTGATACAGGCATCTTGCCGTCCGCGCTGGATGGCTGTATGGGGCCTACCAGTCCCCATCCTGGAGTCTGCGTGAGCGCGCGTGCCGTGACATTGTCGTCGACTGCGTCCGACCTGCTCTCCCTCACGAAGCCACGGCTGTCGAGCCTGGTGCTGGCCACCACCGCAGGCGGCGTGTGGCTGGCGCCGGGGGAGCTGCCCCTGGCGCGCGTCCTGGTGACGATGCTGGCCACCGCGGGCACCGTGGCCGCGGCCAACACCCTCAACTGCCTCATCGAGCGCGAGAGCGACCGCTTCATGGCGCGTACGCGCAACCGGCCGCTGCCCGCGGGGCGCATGGAGCCGGGGCTGGCGCTGGGGTTTGGCCTGTCGCTGGCGGCGGTGTCCCTGCCCGCGCTGGCGCTGGGCGCCAACCTGCTCACCGCGGGCCTGGGCCTGCTGGCCTTCCTGAGCTACGTGCTCGTCTACACGCCCCTCAAGTCGCGGACCTCGGCGGCCATGCTGGTGGGGGCGGTGCCCGGGGCGCTGCCTCCGCTGATGGGGTGGACGGCTGTCACCGGGCAGGTGGACACCGGCGGCTTCGTCCTCTTCTCCATCCTCTTCCTGTGGCAGATCCCCCACTTCCTGGCCATCGCCCTGTTCCGCAAGGAGGAGTATGCGGCGGCGGGGCTCAAGTCCGTGCCCCTCGAGCGAGGGGACGAGTCCAGCCGGGCGCAGATCGTGCTCTACCTGGTGGCGCTGGTGCCGATGACGCTGCTGCCGTACCAGCTGCACATCGCCGGGCCGTGGTACCTGCTGGTGGCCGTGGTGCTGGGGCTCACCTTCATGGGGCTTGGGGCGTGGGGATTCTTCCGGCAGCTGGGAAAACCCTGGGCCCGGCAGACGTTCTTCTACTCGCTGCTGTACCTCACGGGCCTGTTCGTCGCGCTGGTGCTCGATCGTGGCGTGGCCATCTAGATCTTTTCGACAAGGAGCTCCCCCATGAAGCTGCGCACGTTTGGCCTCTCCCTGATCGGGGCCGCGAGCCTGGCTGTCCTGCCGGCCTGCAAGAAGGACGAGGCGCCTCCCGCGCCCTCCACCCCCACCACTGGGCAGGCTCAAACGCCCACGCCTCCGTCGGCACAGCCGCAGACTCCGCCCGCGCCCGCTGGGAAGAGCACCATCCGCGGCGTGGTGAAGTTCAACGGCGAGGCCCCGGCCGCCGCGGACATTGCTCCCAGCGCGGATCCAGCCTGCGAGGGCATGGCGCTGAAGGAGGCGGCGGTGCTGGTGAAGGACGGCAAGCTGCAGAACGTGCTGGTGCGCGTGAAGGGCGCCGTGGCGGGCGCTCCTGCGGCCCCCAGCACCCCGGTGGTCATCGACCAGACGAAGTGCACCTACACGCCGCGCGTGCAGGGCGCCCAGGCGGGGCAGGCCATCCAGGTGAAGAACAGCGACCAGACGCTGCACAACGTGCGTGCCGTGACGGGCACCAAGTCCATCTTCAACCTGGCGCAGCCGCCTTCGGGGCCACCGCTGACGAAGCCCGTGCCCACGGACGTGGAGCTGCTTCAGCTCAAGTGCGACGTGCACCCGTGGATGAAGGCCTTCGTTGCCGTGCACCCGCACCCGTACTTCTCCACCACGGGCGAGGATGGCGGCTTCTCCCTCACGGGCCTGCCGGCCGGCACGTACACGATCGAGGCGTGGCACGAGACCTTCGGGACGAAGACGGCCGAGGTGACCGTGAAGGACGGCGAGACGGCGGAGACGTCGTTCGAGTTCTCCGCGACCGACAAGGGCTAGCGCCTCGGGAGTGAGCTCCGAGGACGGGCGCATGGCAGTACCGGGCGGCCTTGCCCGGGTCCGCTGGCTGTACCTGCGTGGGCTCGGGCTCGTCTTCTGTCTGGCCTTTGCCTCGTTGCTGCCCCAGCTCTCGGGGCTGATGGGGCCCGAAGGGTTGGAGCCCGCCGCTGCGTGGCTGGAGTGGGCTCGGACGCAGCTGGGGCCCGAGCGCTACCTGCGCCTGCCGACACTGCACTGGCTCTTCGGAGCGGGGAACGGCGGGCTGTGGGGGGTAGGGCTCGCCGGGCTGGCATGTGGCGCGCTGCTCATGGCGGACGTGGCGCCGCGCTGGGCGCTCCTGGGCGCGTGGGCCTGCTACCTCTCGCTCACCACCGTGGGTGGTGTCTTCCTTAGCTACCAGTGGGACGTGCTGCTGCTGGAGGCGGCGTTCGTCTCCATTCCGTTGGCGCCGGGCCACCTTCGCCCCTCCACGCGTGCGGTGGAGCCCCGGCCCGGGGCGATCCTGCTCGTGCGCTTCCTCCTGTTCCGGCTGATGTTCATGTCGGGGGTGGTGAAGCTCACCAGCGGGGACCCGGCGTGGCACCACTTCACGGCGCTCGAGTTCCACTACTGGACCCAGCCGCTGCCCAACCCCCTCGCGTACTTTGTCTGGCAGCTGCCAGCGGCGCTCCACCGCGCCGGCGTGGCGGGGATGTTCGTCATCGAGCTCGTGGTGCCGTTCCTCCTCTTCGGGCCGCGCCGCATCCGGCTGGTGGCTGCGGCGGCCATCGCGGCGTTGCAGGTGGGCATCCTTGCCACGGGGAACTATGGGTTCTTCAACCTCCTCACGATCGTGCTGTGCTTGTCGGCGCTCGATGATGACGTGCTGGCACGGTGGAGGATCTTCCAGCGGCTGTCGCCCGAGCCCAGACCCCTGCTCCCTCGTTGGAGCCCATGGAATGGGGCGTTCATTGGCTTCGCGGCCGTGTACGTTGTCCTGTCGCTCTCCATGGATTGGCAGCGTGTGAGCCGCGCACCTCTGCCTGGGCCGGTGCGGTGGGCCATGGGGCAGATCTCCAGCCTACGCAGCATCAACACCTATGGCCTCTTCGCGGTGATGACGACGGAGCGGAGAGAGATCGTCCTGGAGGGCAGCGCCGACGGGCAGACCTGGCGTGAGTACCTCCTGCGGTGGCGCCCGGGCCCCGTGGACGAGGCGCCGCGTTGGGTGGCGCCTCACCAGCCACGGCTCGACTGGCAGATGTGGTTTGCCTCGTTGTCCCGCTGCGGAGACAACCCCTGGCTGATCCGTCTCCAGCAGCAACTCCTGCAGGGAGCCCCGACCGCCCGGAGCTTCTTCCGGGAGGATCCGTTCCCAGGCACGCCGCCCCGTTTCATTCGCGCGCGCTTCTTTGACTACCGCTTCACGGACCTCTCCGAGTGGCGTGCCACGGGTGCGTACTGGAAGCGGAGAGAGCTGGGGCCGTACTGTCCGCCGCTCACGCTGGAGGGAGGCCAGCTGAGGCGGGCGGACCCGCCCGCTGGACCGTGAAGCCCACGCGAGCCCCACCCCCGGGACGGTTCTCCGCGAAGGCCTCGCCGCCGTGCGCCTGGGCGATCCGCTGGACCAGCGCCAGCCCGAGCCCGAGTGAACCCGCCTCGCGCGCCTCGCCGCCCCGATCCTTCCGGTAGAAGGGCTGGAAGATGCGCGTCTCCTCACCGGGCTGCAGGCCTGGGCCACGGTCGTCCACGCAGAAGGCCAGGCGTCCGTCGCGCTCGAGGATCCGCAGCGCCTCCGCTCCCTGGCCATGCCTGCGCGCGTTGTCCAGGAGGTTGGCGAGCGCCCGGCCCAGCAGCGTCGCGTCGGCCACGAGAGAGGTCTCCGCGGCCTCCACCGCCAGCAGCTCCGCGGGCAGGCCGCTGCGCTCCACGGCGCGCGAGGCCAGCTCCCGGGCATCGAGTGGGCGCGGAGTCACCTGGCCGAAGTCCAGCCGCGAGCTGGCGAGCAGCTCGCCCACGAGCGCATCCAGCTCCACGACCTCGCGGTCCACGTTGTCCAGGGTCTTCGGATCGCCCCCGCCATCGCGGAGGATCTCCGTCAGGACGCGCAGGCGCGCCAGCGGGGTGCGCAGCTCGTGGGAAACGGCAGCGAGCAGCTCGCGCTGGTCCGCCATCTGGCGCTCGATGCGCGCGGCCATGTCGTTGAAGGACGTGGCGAGCACGGTCAGCTCTCCCGTGGCGCCCCGCCCCAGCTGGACGCGGGTCTCCAGCTTCCCCTCGCCCAACGCGCTGGCGGCGCGGACCAGCTCATCCATGGGCCGGGTGAGCCGCCGGGCAATGGCACCCGACATCATCCAGAGCATGGCGCCCGAGAGCAGCAGGGGCAGGATGAAGCGCCAGGGCCGTCTGGGCCGCGAGTTCAAGTAGCAGGCGTGGGCCGTGCCCAGCAGGGCTCCGTCGCGCATCACCGGGATGGTGAGGTCCGGCTCGGCGCAGGTCTCGCCCGCGCGGACCAGCAGCGCCCCGGAGGCGTCGCGCAGCTCCACGTCCACGTTGAGGTCACGGGAGATACCTTGGACGAGGGCGTCCCGCCGGTCCGGGAAGTCCCAGACCTCAGCGGCGCGGTTGCTGGCGAAGGTGCGAGCTCGCTCCATCTCCTGGCGCCAGGAGGAGCCCCCCACAAGATTCATCACCAGGGCCACGACGAGGCCCGTGACGAAGATGGAGAGCCCGAACCAGGCGAAGATCCGCCGGTGCAGATGTGCACGCAGGTACCAGCCCAGGCGCGTCATGGGCCGCCAGTGGTGGTGCTCGTGGAACCGCCGCATGCGGCGCAGGTGCGCCTCGTGACCAGGGTGGGGCAAGTGGCCATGGGGCCCGTGATCGTGCGGAGGGCCGGGCTGCATCACACGCCCTCTTTGGCGAAGACGTAGCCAATACCGCGTACGGTCTTGATGAGGCGTCCTCCCTCGTCCCCGAGCTTCTGCCGCAGGTGGGAGATGTGGACGTCCACGGTGCGCTCACCCACCACGGTGTCGCTGCGGCCCGCCTCGCCCAGCAGGGCATCCCGGGGGATGACGCGGCCCGCGCGCCGCACGAGCGCCACGAGCAGATCGAACTCGAGGCCGGTGAGCTCCACGGCCTTCCCGTTCACCCTCACCTCGCGCCCGGCCACGTCGATGGAGATGCCACTGGACTCCAGCCGGTCCGCCACCGCGGTGGGCTGCGCGCGCCGGAGCACGGCCCGTAGCCGCGCCAGCAGCTCGCGAGGGCTGAAGGGCTTGGCGAGGTAGTCATCCGCCCCCAGCTCCAGGCCCACCACGCGGTCCGTCTCGTCGCCTCGGGCGGTGAGCATGAGGATGGGGATCTGGCGCTTGGCGCGGATGCGCTTGCACACCTCCAGGCCATCCATGCCCGGCATCATCACGTCGAGCAGCACCGCGTCGTAGGCGTTGGCCTCCAGCGCGGCCAGCCCGCGCCCTCCATCTGGCGCGTGGGCCACGGTGATCCCGTTCTGTCCGAGGTACTGCGCGAGCAGCTCGTACATCCGGGTGTCATCGTCGATGAGGAGGACTCGGGTGGCCATGGGTGGCTCGGGACTCTAGCGCGGGCCCGGGGGCGTGGGTTGTTCGGTGCTGGTGGGCGCGGCGGCCTGGAAGCTGCTGGGGCAGGGCGCGCATGCCTGGGGGGCACGGTGCTCCGTCCATCCTTGGCGGCAGGAGGAGGAGCGGTAGCGCAGGCTGGCGAAGCCGGAGGCATAGCCCCCGACAGTGCCCAGGGCGAGCAAGGTGATGAGGATGCGGCGTCGCATGGGGAGTTCCTTTCAGTTCCAGAGGGAGGAGAGATCAGACGTACCGGTACCCACCGCGCCAGCCGCAGCCACCGTGGCCGCGGTAGCCGTAGCCGAAGCCGTGCTCGATGAGGTCCGCCAGCTCGCGGCGCTGACGCGGGTCCAGAGATTCGTGGACCTGCGCCATGGCGGTGCGCATCGTCTCGCGCAGCTGGGCGAGCAGCGCGTCATGCTTCTCGTGCAGCTCGCGCAGGGAGCCGCCATCGAACTGCTCGCCGCGCAGCGCCTGGGCGATGGCGGCCCGGGTGTTGCGCAGCTCGTCACGCAGCTTGTCGAAGGCCTCGGTCAGCTCGTCCGCCGCCTTGACGAAGACCTTCTCCTGGCCGGGCGAGGTGTCCAGCCGCTCGAAGAGCCAGCGCATCCGGCCGCGCCAGCCCCAGCGCCCGCCGCGGCCATGGTGGGAGTGGTGCCAGCGGCGGTGCCTCAGCGCGAAGATGAGGCCAGCCAGGCAAGCGGTGCCAAAGAAGAATCCAAACATGTTCCTGCTCCTTGAGGGACCGGGCGGCCAGGCGCCCGGGTATCGCGTTGTGCGGAGCAGAAGGTAGAGAGCGGGTGTAAAGGCCGTGCCCCCGCCCGCGTGAAGAAGTGTGAAGCGCAGCGGGCGCTGGTCAGAAAAGGAATGAGTAGGGGAGATAGGGGGTTACATTGACGGCGCCCGGTGATACAGGGCGGTGCCGGGACGATGTCCGTTCCAGCTACGGGCGGTCAGTTTGGGCCGTCACTCAGCAGAAAGAAGAACAGCAATGGCAACTGGTACTGTGAAGTGGTTCAACGACGCGAAGGGCTTCGGCTTCATCGCGCAGGAAGGTGGCGAGGATGTGTTCTGCCACCACACCGCCATCCAATCGGATGGCTTCCGCACGCTCGCCGAGGGGCAGCGGGTGGAGTTCGACGTGAAGCGTGGCCCCAAGGGGCTTCAGGCAGAGAACGTTCGCGTCGTCGGCTGACACGCGAATTTCAACTCGCCAGACCGAGGCCTGGCCCTTAATGAGGGCTGGGCCTTTTGTTTTTCGATTTCAGGACTTAAAGCTGCTGAAGGAGGCAACCGTGCCACAACATCCGGGAATGTCGAAACGCCAGAAGGAACTGGCGCGCAAGGAGAAGAACAAAGAGAAGGATGCGAGGCGCGACCAGCGCAAGAAGGAGCGGGCGGAGCGCGCCAGCCAGCCGGGCCAGGAGGGTGAGGATCCAGACATTGCAGGCATCATCCCGGGCCCACAGCCGCCGCTCGAGGGCTACTGAGCCGTGCTGAAGTGAAATCTCCATCAGGTCGAGCCCCTGCCTTCCTCCTCTGGGAGGGGGCAGCCGGGTTCCCTTGGAGATGTCGTACCCCGCCTCTTCCTTACCTTCCACTCAGAGACAGAGGAGGCGAGGTATGGGCGATACCAGCGTCAAGAAGGTGGAAGCACGCCACTCTCCGCGAGGGGAGATGGGGCAGAAGTACCTGGCCTCGGGCGTCCGCGTGTCCATGCGGCTGTGGGAAGAGGAGCAGCCTGCAGAACCGGCGCCGGCCGTGGCGCGGGACTACGAGACGGTGGGCTACGTCATCAAGGGCCGGGCCGAGCTGCACCTGGAGGGGCAGGTGCTCCTGCTCAACCCAGGGGACTCGTGGCTCGTCCCGCGCGGCGCGAGCCACACGTACAAGATCCTCGAGCCATTCACGGCGGTAGAGGCCACCAGCCCGCCGGCCTCCGTGCACGGCCGGGACGAGGTGATGGAGAGGGGCCCGGCGCGGGCCTGAGGCGGACTTCCGCCCCTGCGCCTCGGCGCAGCTTCCCGAGGCAAGGGGAGGGGGACTGCAAGTGGGCCCTCCTGGATTCGAACCAGGGACCAAGCGGTTATGAGCCGCCAGCTCTAACCACTGAGCTAAGGGCCCTCAAAAGCACAACACGGGCAACGGGGTGAGTATCCCGCTGCCCGTGTCGCTGACAAGGGGCTCCCAGGCTCCCTGACGGGCTCAGCTCTCCACGAAGGAGCGCAGGCGCTTGGAGCGGGAGGGGTGGCGCAGCTTGCGCAGCGCCTTGGCCTCGATCTGGCGGATGCGCTCGCGCGTCACCTCGAAGTCCTGGCCCACCTCTTCCAGCGTGTGGTCGCTCTTCTCGCCGATGCCGAAGCGCATGCGCAGCACCTTCTCCTCGCGCGGCGTCAGCGTGGCCAGCACCTTGCGGGTCTGCTCCGCCAGGTTCATGTTGATGACGGCGTCCGCCGGCGACACCAGGCTCTTGTCCTCGATGAAGTCGCCCAGGTGGCTGTCCTCTTCCTCGCCAATGGGCGTCTCCAGGGAGATGGGCTCCTTGGCGATCTTCAGCACCTTGCGCACCTTGTCGAGCGGCAGCTCCATCTTCTCCGCGATCTCCTCGGGCGTGGGCTCGCGGCCGATCTCCTGCACCAGGTAGCGGCTGGTGCGGATGAGCTTGTTGATCGTCTCGATCATGTGCACCGGGATGCGGATGGTGCGGGCCTGATCAGCGATGGCGCGGGTGATCGCCTGGCGGATCCACCACGTGGCGTACGTGGAGAACTTGTAGCCGCGCTTGTACTCGAACTTGTCCACCGCCTTCATCAAGCCGATGTTGCCCTCCTGGATCAGGTCCAGGAACTGCAGGCCGCGGTTGGTGTACTTCTTCGCGATGGACACCACCAGGCGCAGGTTGGCCTCCACCAACTCGCTCTTGGCGCGCTCGGCGCGCCGCTCACCCAGGCGGATGGCATCGTAGTTGCGCCGCAGCGCCTCCACCGGGAGGTTGGCCTCCTCCTCCACCTTCTTGATCTTCCGCACCGCGGTGCGCACGTCCCGGTCCAGCGCCTCGAGCTGCTCCGGCGTGACGTTCAGCTGCTTCTGCAGCTTCTTGGCGGTGTTCTGGTTCTCGCGCGACTCCTTGAGCTGAGGGCGCAGCTCCTTGAGGTTGATGGCGTTGCGGCGCTCGATGTCCCTCAGCTCGTCCTCGGCCTTGTCCACGCGCTCGATGAGCTGGCGCAGGTTCAGGACGATGCGGTCCACCTGCTTCTTGTTGAGCCGCATCTCCTCCAACACCTCCATCATCTTGGTGCGGAGATCCTTCACCTCCTGCTTCACTTCCTTCTTCTTGACGTCGGTGAGCTTCTTCTTGCCGGAGAGCTCCTCCTCCAGCACCTCGCAGTCCTTGGCGAACTTGCGGAAGCGCTCGATCTGCTTGTTGATCTGCTCGATCTTGTTGAGCTCGCTCTGGGCCAGCTGCTGAGGCTGCTCACCCTCGGCGCCCTCCTCGGGAGCGTCCTCGCTGCCCTCGGCCTGGGGCTCCTCGGGCGCGTCCTTGATGACGTCGCGCACGCGCAGCTTGCCGCTCTTGAGCTTGTTGCCGATATCGAGGATGTCCGCCACCGCCACGCGGCAGGCCAGCATCGCCCGCAGCACTTCCTTCTCTCCCTCCTCGATGCGCTTGGCGATCTCCACCTCGCCCTCGCGGGTGAGGAGGCTCACGCTGCCCATCTTGCGCAGGTACAGGCGGACCGGATCGTTCGACTTGCCACCCGGCTCGTCGTCCTCGTCCTGCTCCTCCTCGTCCGCCTCCTGCTTGTTCTCCTCCTCGACGGCGACGGTGGGCTTGATCTCGTTGGACTGCGCGGCCTTCTGCGCGTCGACGATCTCGATGTCGTTGTCGCCGAACATGCTCATCACGTCGTCGATCTGATCCGACGACACGATGTCCGCGGGCAGCGCGTCATTCACCTCGTCATAGGTGAGGAAGCCCTTCTCGCGGCCCGCGGCCAGGAGATCCTTCACCTCCTTGCGCTCGGCGATGGCCTCTTCCTCGATCTCGTCCTCCACCGCGTCCGGATCCACCTCGACGGCGGCGGCGGCCTCTTCGGCGGCCTCCTCGGGATCGATGTCATCCGCGGCGGCCTCGGTGACGCCCTTGCGCTTCTTGAGCTTCTCGGTGGCGGTGGCCACTGCCTCGGCTCGCTCCTCGGCAGCCGCTGCGGCAGCCTTCGCCGCGCCCTTGGCCGTGGCACTGTCCGCGCCCTTCTTCTTGCGGATCGTCGGATCCACCTTCTTCTTGGGCTTCACGGACCCCTTCGAGGGCTTCTGCGTGGGCATTCGGGTACTTCTCCTTAGAAAACAGGTGCTTGGCCTGGAGCGAGCCGGCCGATCTACCGCAAAGTACTGGATCTTTACAAACGCGAACTCAAACCGGTTGCAGGGGTGCCTTTGTTCCCAGCCCCGAGGGGCGGAGCTCATCCTGGACGCGCTTCTTCAGCGCGAGCAGCTCGATGCGTTGCGCCAGCAAACGCCGCGTCTCCTCCGTGAGATCATAGGCGCCGGGGGCCTGTTTCGTGGCTTTCTCTATATAGCTGAGCTGCTCGTCGATTCGCCGCAGCATCAGCTTGCGGCACACCGTGAGGAAGGCCTGCTCCAGTGCGGCGCCTCCCTCGGGGAGCTGGCGCAGGGCCACCTCGATGGCGCGCTTCACCGGCTCGGCGGCCTCGAACAGCGCGTCCTCCGTGCCCTGGCCGGAGGTGGCCTGGGCCAGCACCACCCTCAGTCCGGTGTGGGATAGCTCATCACATATGCGGTAGGAGTCCCGGGACACGAGGCGCGGCTCGCGCAGGACGGCGGCGACATAGAGGGCCTCGAAAGGGTCTGGAGGGCGCACCGGGGTAGGGCGGGGCGCTGGTGTGGAGCGTGGGTTGCCCGGTGCTGCCTGCTGAGCAGGCTTGGGTACGGGCCGGGCCGGTCGCAGGGCACCCTCGAGGTCTCCCGTGGGGAGGTTGAAGTGGGCACCCACGGCGTTGAGGAAGGCCGAGCGCACCAGCCCCATGGGCAGTTGGGCCGCCATCGGCTTGAGCCGCTCGAGCGCCGTCATCTTCTCCTCGAAGCTCGCCTGCCCACCCTCCGGGAGGACGGTGGCGAAGATGTGGGAGGTCAACGGCTGCGCGCTTTGGAGGAGCCGCTCCACTCCCTCTGCCCCTTCTCGACGCGCGAAGGTGTCCGGATCATCCCCTTGCGGCAGGAGCGCCACACGGGCGGCTGCTCCGGCAGCGAGCAGGGGGCCGGCGAGCCGTTCCACGGCGGCCAGTCCGGCCTGATCGCCGTCCAGCAGGAGCACGAGCTGCTGAGCCTCGGCGCGGCGCAGCAGCTGGAGGTGGCCGGGGGTGATGGCGGTGGAGCACAGGGCCACGGCGCTGCGCACCCCCACCTGGTGCAGGCCGATGCAGTCGAAGTAGCCCTCCACGAGGATGGCGGCCTTGCGGCGGCGGATCTCGTCCCGGGCCTGGTCCATGCCGTACAGCGTCTCGCTCTTGTTGTAGAGCAGCGAGTCCTTGGAGTTGAGGTACTTGGGGCCCTCCTCGGCGCCCATCAGGCGCCCGCCGAAGGCGATGGGGCGGCCCTCCGGGGCGCGGATGGGGATCATCAGCCGGCTGCGGAAGAAGTCGTAGTAGCCATCCCCGGTGTTGCGGCGCTGGACGAGGCCGGCCTTCATGGCCCACTCCGTCATGCCCGAGCGGCTGAGCTTGTCGGCCAGCAGCGACCACTCTTTGGGAGCCCAGCCGAGCCCGAAGGCTTGGGCCGTCTCCTCGGAGACGCCGCGGCCCTCCAGGTACTTGCGGGCGGCGCGGCCCTCGTCCTGCCAGAGCAGGGCGCGGAAGTGCTCGGCGGCCGCGTCCGTCACCTCCTTGAGCTGCTGGCGCTCCCTGGCGGTGGGATCCTGGGCGGCTTCGATGTCCACGCCCACCTCGCGGGCGAGATCCTTCACCGCGTCCACGAACGTCTTTCCCAGGTAGCGCTGGACGAAGGAGACGGCGTCCCCGCTGGCCCGGCACCCATGGCAGAAGTAGAAGCGCTTCTCCGGGACGACGTAGAAGGAGGGCGTCTTCTCTTGATGGAACGGGCAGCGGCCCTTGAACTCGCGCCCGGACTTCTTGAGCTCCACGTGGCGCGAGATGAGGCTGACGAGGTCCACCCGCTCGAGGATTTCTTCGATCTTGTGCTCAGGGATCACGTGGCCTGACCCTCGACTTGGGGAGTTCCCCAGAGCTTGCCCCACGGCTCCGACGCCCAGGGTAGATGCCAGGCGCCGCTGGCGACCCTGAATCTAGTCCTTTCGCGCCTGTAGGGAAGCGGGGGGGCCGCGCCGGCATGGCTCCTGGCATGGCCATAGCCCTTAACGTCGGAATGGCGGCGGGGCAAGCTCCCGGCCTGGATCAGGCCCTGATCAAGGCTTGATCAGGAGGACAGCTTGGCCAGCTGTGCCTTGACTTCCTCGGAGATGGCGCGGCCCTCGGCGCGGCCCTGCACCTTGGGCTGCACGGCCTTCATCACGGCGCCCATGTCCTTGGGGCTCTTGGCGCCCACGGCGGCGATGGCGGCGGCGACCTCGGCGCGCAGCTCCTCGGCGGTGAGCTGCTGGGGCAGGTAGTTCTGGAGGATGGCGATCTCCGCCTCCTCCTTCTGGGCCAGGTCATCCCGGCCGCCAGCCTTGTACTGATCGACGGAGTCGCGGCGCTGCTTGATCAGGCCGGCGATCACCTTCTCGATGCCCGCGTCGTCCAAGGCCGAGGCTCCCGGCTCCACTTCCTTGTACTTGATGGCGCTCTTGAGCATGCGGATGACGCTGGTGGTCAGCTCGCTCTTGGACCGCATGGCGTCCTTCAGATCCGCATCGAGGCGCTCTTTGAGGCTGGGCATGGCATCACTCCATCAGGTGGGAGAGGTCGACGACGCTCGGGAGCCAGGGCAGCTGACTTGCAGCGCCCCAGCTCGCACGGGCGCGGACTAGAACGACTTGCGCGCCTTCTTCACCGCGCGCTTCTTGGCCGCGAGGGCCTTCTTCTTCCGCTTCACGGAAGGCTTCTCGTAGTGCTCGCGCTTGCGGATCTCGGAGAGGATTCCCGCCTTCTCGGTGGCCTTCTTGAACCGCTTGAGGGCGCTCTCGATGGACTCACCCTCCTTGACTCGAATACCGGGCAATGCAGTCACCTCCTTCCGCTGTGCGTCAAAAGTCGTGAAAAGGGCAGCGGATATGGCGCAGCGGCAGGGAAAACGCAAGGACGCGTGCCAAAAAGCACCTGGGCATTGGACTAGAGTAGGGCGTGCGTGACACCCGCCCTGCTCTTGTTGCTGCTGCTCTCGGCTGATCCCCGTGGGGACGCGGGGAGCACCGGCTGCTGGAAGGCCTGCCAGCGACACGTCCAGGAGCCGTCCCTGCGGGCCAAGGTGTGTCGGCTGTGCATCACCTCGGGGGGCACCCAGGACTGGCTCCTGGCGCTCGCCGAGATGAAGCCCGTGCCCCAGAGCTCGCTGCGCTCTGCCCTCACGGACGAGGACTGGCGTGTGCGCTGGGCCGCTGTGCGGGCCGGGGCCAAGGCGCGCAAGGTGTCCGAGCCCCTCGCCCTGGCGGAGTGGGTGACAGGGCTCCCAGCCGAGGCGGATCTGCTCGCATGCATCACCGCCGCCCGAGCCGCCGCTGAAGCGGGCAGCACCCCTTCGGCCTTCTTCCAGAAGGCGGGAGGCAAGGGGGCCGCTGCCGCCGCGCGCGTGCAGGCTCGCAGGGAGGCCATCCGCGAGGCCCTGGAGGTGGAGCTGTACGCCGAGGACTCCGCGACCCGGTATCGGGCACTCTCCCACCTGGCCACCTTCCTCAAGGTGCCTCCAGCCCGGGTGGTGATCGACGCGATGCGTGGACGGCCGGAGACCGCGGATGAGATCGCGGCGAAGGCCCTGCGCGAGCTCGCCGAGCATGGCGGGCATTCCGTGGGGCGGATGCTCGTCGAGGCGGCCCAGCCCGGCGATCAGGAGCGCGTCAACCGGCTGTTCGCCATCTACTCCAAGGAGTTGCAGGCGCTCAGAGAGGATCTGTCCTCAGGGGACCCGATCCAGCGCCGGAGCGCGGTGTTCAAGCTGCGCCTCTATGGCCCCCTGGCTCAGCGCGAGTTGGAGCAGGCCCTGCAAAGCCCGGACGTCCAGGTCCGGGAGTCCGCGGCGCGCGGCATGGCCCAGGCTGAAGGCCTGACGCTGATGGAGGCCGCTGGGAAGCGGCTGCGGTCGGGCGCGGATCTGGCCTCCCAGCGGCCATGGCTGGAGGCACTGGCACGTGAGAAGAAGTGCGAGGAGGCACTGCTGGCCCTGGCGGACGATCCGAAGCAGCCCGACTCCGTTCGGGGCGAGGCTCTTGCCCTGTTGGCGGAGTGCGATGGCTGGCTCCGCGAGAGCGCGCGCGGCCAGCGGGTGATGCCGTTCCTGGATGCCGCCCAGCCCCCCCTGCGGGCCGGGGCCCTGCGCGCGCTCTCGGTTGGCGGAGGCGAGGAGACCAGCGACGCACTCAAGGCAGGCTTGGAGGATACGGCCCCCGAGGTCGTCGTCGCGGCCATTGAGACCTCGGCCCGCAGGCGGCAGATGGGGCTGGCGGATGTCATCGCCGACCAGCTCGGAGCAGAGCATGCCGAGGTGCGTCAAGCTGCGGCGCAGGCGCTGGAGCGGCTCGGCAGGGATCGGCACGTCAAGTCTCTCGCTGAGTGCCTCCACAAGGACCCTGTCCCCGCTGTCCGGGTCGCGGTCGCCCAGACTCTGGGACAGCTGGGCGGCCCATTTGCCATCTCCGCCCTGAGCCAGGCCGCCGCCAAGGATCGCGACTCCCACGTGCAGCACGTGTCACGCCAGGCCCTCAGACGGCTCGGTTTCTTCAATCGCTAGGAACAGGGGTCCACAGCTGCGCAGGGGCACGGTCCCACGTGACACAGGTCGCGGGTCCCTCGCTGCGGGGCGGGTCCCCCCATCAGCTGATGGGTCCGCCCGCCCCGGCGTCCCGCTCTCCCAGGAACTTCTCCTTAGGGGCCGCTGACCGCCTTCGCGTCTACCCGGTTCCGGCCCGCTCTCTTGGCCCGGTAGAGGTACTTGTCCGCCGCCGCGATCAGATCCTCAGGCTGCGCGAAGTCCGAGTCCAACAGCGTCGCCACCCCAAGGCTGATTGTCACCTTGATCGGTGTGCCGCTGAAGATGAAGTCGCTCCGGTCCACCGCCTGCCGGCACCGCTCCGCACACGCGTGCGCTTGCTCCTCCGCCGACTCGCGCAGCATCAGCGCGAACTCCTCCCCGCCATAGCGCGCCAGCAGATCCTCCGTCCGCACCGTGTCGCTCACCCGCTGCGCGATCCGCGTCAGCACGTAATCGCCCGCAGGATGCCCGTAGACGTCGTTGATCTTCTTGAAGTGGTCCACGTCGAACATCACCAGCGACAGCGGCACCCGGTGACGCAGGCAGTATGCGAACTCCTTGCGCAGCGTCTCCATGAAGAACTTCTTGTTGTAGAGCCGCGTCAACCCGTCCCGCGTCGCCGACTCGTAGATGCTCCGCTGGTACTGCTCCTCCAGCTGATCCTGGATCGAGAACTTCAGCACCGTGTTCGAGCCGATCTGGATCTTGTCCCCGTCGTACAGCGGCGCTGTGTTGACACGTAGGCCGTTCAGGTACGTCCCGTTGGTGCTCCCAAGGTCCATCAACTGGAAACGCCCATCCCCCAGCGCCACCACCTTCGCGTGCTTGCGCGAAATCCCGTCGTCCTCGACCTGGAACTGCGCCTCCGAGCTGCGCCCAAGCACCGTCTCCGAGCGATCCAGCTTGAACATCCGCCCGATTCCCGCCGCCGACTTCGCGCTGATCACGATGAGATAAGCGCTCTGCTGCTGAGCGTTGCTCAGCAGGTCCGCGATCGAATGGACGTTTGTCTTCTCCTCGGACATCTCACCCCCCATCTTAAGGGCCGGTATTTCCTGGCGGCAAGCTCACATACCGCCCTGTAAGACATCAGGGGTGGTTCACCGGGTGTGAGGTCTCCGTCTCCGCCTCCGGGGCTCAGAGGAAGGCACGGCTGGCCGCCCGACCGTCAGCTCTCCCGCGAGGGGGGTCTGAATGTAACGACGCACCGCTTCCGGCGCCGTGTGGTACGCCAGGGCCCCCATCAGCTTCACC
>Ga0247825_10000979_pt1 | contig 18538 bp, 19 predicted proteins | sample 13C_Vanillin_Day_FD_194413 | JGI IMG/M metagenome (GOLD analysis project Ga0247825, IMG submission 194413) | Soil microbial communities from agricultural site in Penn Yan, New York, United States - 13C_Vanillin_Day48 | ecosystem: Environmental > Terrestrial > Soil > Agricultural land | place...
ACAAACGCGCCGGCGGCGATAGCCCCGGCCACAGCGTATTTCGCACCTGTCAAAAGAATACAGCGGCGCATGGTTTATCCCTCCAAAGGCTCCTGGCCACCCATACGCGCGACTCGACTGCAGACACTAGAGAAAGGTGCGAGTCGCGCCAATCGCCCATCAGCGCATCGCCGACAGGAAATGCTTGACTGTGAAGAACCGATTTTCTGGCTCTTAATCGTTTTAAATCAATGTCTTGGAAGATATGCTTCGCAATGGCGCGACTGTTGTGGAAGAGCAACTCGCAAAGACTTTGCGCACTTTTGCGGCACGGCGTCCTCGTCTTGTCGCAGCAACCGCATATGCGCGGCAGTGAGGCCCTCCTCCATTGAACACCTGTCACCCCTGGCGAACGCCCGGCCATCGACTATCCTGGGAGGATGCTGACTGTTTCTCTCCTACGTCACGCCAAGTCGAGCTGGGATGACAGCTCGCTCGACGACTACGAGCGTTCCCTCAACAAGCGTGGCGAGGCGGCCGCCCCCCGCATGGGCGCGTTCATGGCGCAGCACGGCCTCGCACCCGACCTCGTCCTGTGCTCCTCGGCGGTGCGCGCGCGTCAGACTTTGGAGCTCGTGCTGCCGCATCTCGCGGACCGTCCGCAGGTCGTCTATGAGGATGGCTTCTACCTGGCCGCCCCTTCCGCCATGCTGGCGCGGCTGCAAAAGGTCGACGCCAAGGCCCGCCATGTCCTGATTGTCGGCCACGACCCCGGCATGCAGGGGCTGGCCCTGGAGCTGGCAGGGGACGGCGATCCCGCACTCCTGCAGGCGCTCTGCGCCAAGTTTCCCACGGCGGGCCTGGCCGTCATCCGTTTCAAGGGCCGTATGTGGTCGAAGATTGCCCCCGGCACCGGCAGGCTTGAGATGTTCGCAACACCCAAGTCCCTGACTTGACTGATCCCACCCCAAGCCAGCCACCAATCCCTGCACGTCTTGACCTTGGCCGCACCCCTCCCCTAAACCAAAGCCATGCTCCTCCTGATCGATAACTACGACAGCTTCACCTATAACCTCGTGCACTTCCTGGGCGAGCTCGGTGCCGCCTGCCAGGTGGTGCGCAACGACAAGATCGCCGTTGCCGAGGTTCTGAAGCTGGCGCCGAAGGCCATCGTGCTCTCGCCGGGCCCCTGCACGCCCAACGAGGCCGGCATCTGCCTCGAGCTGATCGAGAAGGCCGGCTCCAAGATCCCCATCCTGGGCGTCTGCCTTGGCCACCAGGCCATCGGCCAGGTGTATGGCGGCAAGGTGATCCGCGCGCCGGTCCTCATGCACGGCAAGCTCTCCAAGATCACCCACAAGGGGAAGGGCATATTCAAGGGCCTGCCCAAGTCCTTCGAGGCGACGCGCTATCACTCGCTGATCGTCGAGCGCTCGAGCCTGCCCGACTGCCTTGCCGTCACCGCCGAGACGACCCAGGACGGCCAGCGCCTGATCATGGGCCTGCAGCACAAGACCCATCCAGTGCACGGCGTGCAGTTCCATCCTGAAAGCATCGCCTCCGAGCACGGCCACGCCCTCCTCGCCAATTTCCTGGAGCTCGCCGGCCTCGCCCCGCGCCGCCGCAACGCGCGTCCCACCCGCCACGCCGCCTGAGCACACCGATGGACGCCCACCCCTCCCAGGACCTGCGCCAGCTGATCCAGAAGGTTTCGGGCGGCGCGACGCTGACCGAGATCGAGATCCGCACCGCGCTCGACCAGATGACGGCGGGCGCCGCCACCCCGGCGCAGATGGGCGCCTTCCTGATGGCGTTGCGCGTGCGCGGCGAGACGGTGGAGGAGATCGCGGGCGCCGCCCAGATGCTGCGCGCCAAGATGAACCGGGTGGAGGTGGCGCCCGATGCCATCGACATCGTCGGCACCGGCGGCGACGCGCACGGCACCTACAATATCTCGACCTGCGCGTCCCTGATCGCGGCCGGCGCCGGCGTGAAGATAGCCAAGCACGGCAACCGCCGCGTCTCCTCCAAGTCCGGCGCCTCCGATGTGCTCACCGAGCTCGGTGTCAAGCTCGAGGTGCCTCCCGAGACCATCGCGCGCTGCGTCGACGAGGCCGGCGTCGGCTTCCTGTGGGCGCCGCTGCACCACCCGGCCCTCAAGCACTGGGCGCCGATTCGCAGCGAGCTCGGCATCCGCACCATCTTCAACCTGCTGGGCCCCATCTGCAATCCGGCCGGCGTCAAGCGCCAGCTCGTCGGGGTGTTCTCCTGGCACTGGGTCGAGCCCATTGCCCACGTCTTGAAGAGCCTCGGCGCCGAGCACGTCTGGGTCGTGCACGGCCACGACGGTCTCGACGAGCTCACGACCACGGACGCCACCGACGTCGCCGAGCTCAAGGACGGCAACATCACCGTGTTCGAGGTGACGCCGGCCGACGCGGGCCTGGCGCCCGCCAAGCTCTCCGACCTCAAAGGCGGCGATGAGAAGGAGAACGCCGCCGCCATCCGCGACGTGCTCGCCGGCAAGAAAACGCCGCTGCGCGACATCGCCATCCTCAACGCCGCCGCGGCGCTCATCGTGGCCGGCAAGGCCACGAGCCTCCTCGACGGTGCGGCGCTGGCCACCCACGCAATCGAGTCGGGCGCGGCGCAGAAGGCCCTCGACAAGCTCGTCGCCATCACCAACGGGCGAGTCTAGGCACCGCAGGAACGTGGCGAAGCACCGCCCCTTCGATGATCCCCGCGTGAAGGCACTGTTCGACACCTTTCCGCGCACGCTGCGCGCGGACGTCCTGACACTGCGCGACCTCATATTCGACACGGCATCGAGGACGGACGGCGTCGGCGCGCTGACGGAGACCCTGAAGTGGGGCCAACCCGCCTATCTGCCGCGCAAGCCGCGGACGGGCAGCACCATCAGGATCGGCGCTCTCTCCGGGCAAGGCGGACGCTATGCCATGTTCGTGCACTGCCAGACGACGCTGGTCTCCAACTTTCGCCAGCTCTACGAGGGGCAGCTCGCCTTTGAAGGCAACCGCGCCATAGCGCTCATGCGCGGCGAGGCGCTGCCGCGCGCGCCCTTGCAGCATTGCATCGCCCTGGCGCTGACCTACCACGCCAGACCGCGGCGGAGATGAGCGACCTCGCCATGCTCGGCAAGAACAAACCACCCCCGGCCGAGATCAACGTCGCTTGCTCCGGCGCCTTCAAGGCGGCCTATCTCGCTCTCGTCCCGCAGTTCGAGAGGGCGAGCGGCCGCAAGGTCGCGACGAGTTGGGGCGCTTCCATCGGCGATGCACCGACATCCATCCCGAGCCGCCTCGCGCGCCGTGAGCCTCTCGACCTCGTCATCCTCTCGGCCGACTCGCTCGATCGCCAGATAGCCGCGGGCAGGATCATGGCCGGCAGTCGCGTCGACCTCGTCCGCTCCGGCATCGGCGTCGCCGTGAAGGCCGGTGCGCCCAGGCCCGACATCGGCTCGGCGGATGCCCTCGTGCGCGCGCTCCTGCAGGCGCGATCGGTCGGCTATTCAGCCAGCGCCAGCGGCGTCTACCTCGAGGGTCTGTTCCGCCGCCTCGGCATCACCGAGCAACTGGCTCCCAAGCTCAAGCGCGCGCAAGGCGAGCCCGTCGGCCAACTGGTCGCGCGTGGCGAGGTCGAGATCGGCTTCCAGCAGGTGAGCGAGCTGCTCCCCGTCCCCGGCATCGACTACGTCGGCCCCCTGCCGCCCGAGATCCAGGAGACAACGGTCTTCTCCGCCGGCATCCCGGCAACCGCGTCCCAGCCTGACGTCGCACGGGCTCTCATCGAATATCTCAAGTCGCCCGCCGCTGCCGCCACTATCCGCACATGCGGCTTGGAGCCCGCCTGATCGAACTCGTCATCACGCTTTCGGCACCGAAGCGGGAGCACTGTAACGCCGCTCCGACCTGCAGCGAATAGAAGGCGAGCGTAGGGGCAACACCGCGAGCAGCCTCGCCAGCCCGCGAGATCAGCGCGATGCGCGGGCGGCTACTTGTGCACGGCTGCAGCGCACCCTCACTCGGAGTCACAACCGCGTCAGGGCGCCCGCTGCCCCTTTCGCACCACCACAGCGCAGCGTATCTGTGCGTCAACTGAGCCAAAGAGGCCCCATGCTGATCCGCCGACCATCCGACATCGCCCCATCTGAGATCACACCGTGCGACGCCTACCTGCGCCGACGCGACTTCCTCTCCGGCGTTGCGGGTCTCGGCGCCGCCGCGCTCGCAGCCGCGCTCCCGGCAACCCACGCCAGCGCCGCGCCGCTGCAGGCCACCAAGAGCCCGCTCTCCACCACCGACGAGCCGCTCACCCCGCTCAAGGACGTGACGGGTTACAACAATTTCTACGAGTTCGGCACCGACAAGACCGACCCTCTCAAGCACGCACACACGCTGAAACCCAAGCCCTGGACCGTCAAGGTCGACGGCCTCGTCGCCAAGCCCGCCGACTACGCCCTCGAGGACCTCATCAAGGATATCGCGCTCGAGGAGCGCATCTATCGCATGCGCTGCGTCGAGGGCTGGTCGATGGTGATCCCCTGGATCGGCGTGCCGCTGGCCTCGGTCCTCAAGCGCGTCGAGCCGCAGGGCAGCGCCAAGTTCGTTGCCTTCGAGACGCTCGTGCGCCCTGCGGAGATGCCGGGCCAGCGCGGTCTGCTGCAGCCGCTGCCGTGGCCCTACGTGGAAGGACTGCGTCTCGACGAGGCGATGCACCCGCTCACCATCCTCGCCGTTGGCCTCTATGGCGAGACGCTGCCCAACCAGAACGGCGCACCGGTCCGTCTCGTCGTGCCCTGGAAGTACGGCTTCAAGAGCATCAAGTCGGTGGTGCGCATCCGACTGGCCGAGACCCAGCCGCCGATCTCCTGGAATTTGCAGAACCCGCGCGAGTACGGCTTCTACTCCAACGTCAATCCGCAGGTCGATCATCCCCGCTGGAGCCAGGCCACCGAGCGGCGCATCGGCGAGGGCGGCCTGTTCGCCAAGCGCCGCCCCACCCTCATATTCAACGGCTACGGCGAGCAGGTCGCCGGCCTCTATGCCGGCCTCGACCTCAAGGCCAACTACTGATCATGGCCGCCACCCGCGCCGCCCCGCCTCTCTCATTGCGGCGTCTCGTTCTGGGCGCCGACCCGGTGCGCCGCGCCATCTACATCTGCGGCCTCGTGCCGGCAGTGGCGTACTTCTACCTCGGCGTGACCGACCAACTCGGCGCCGACCCTCAGAACGTCCTGGAGCGCGCGCTCGGCCTGTGGGCGCTGCGGTTCCTGATCCTGGGCCTCGCCATCACCCCGCTACGACGCCTGGGCGGGCCCAACCTCGTGCGCTACCGCCGCGCCGTCGGCCTCCTCGCCTTCTACTACGCGGCCCTGCACCTCACGGTCTACATGGTGCTGGACCAGGGTCTCGACCTCGCGGCCATCTGGGCCGACATCCTCAAGCGTCCCTACATCACCGTCGGCATGCTGGCGTTCACGATCCTGGTCCCGCTCGCCGTCACCTCCAACGCCCCCATGATCCGCCGCCTCGGCGGCGCCGCCTGGCAGCGCCTGCATGGCCTCGTCTACGTGGCTGCTGCCGCCGCCGCGCTCCACTTCATCATGCTGGTCAAGGCGTGGCCGCCCGAGCCGCTGATCTACGCCGGCCTCGTCGCCCTGCTGCTCCTCTTCCGCCTCGGCGTCTGGGCCCAGAAACGGCTCCGACCCAAACGGTCTCCGCAGCCTGTCCCCGCGCGCGCTCGCGCTTGAGTGCCTGCCCCCATCGTCGTTCTGCTCATTTGCTGACCGTTGACGAAGGCAACGGCCATATGAAAGCGTGCGGCCATGACGAACGGAGCCGCCGGGACAGGCCTGCAGGCAAGCGACAGCCTCGCGGCCTTGACCTCGCAGGCACGCGCCGACATCGAGCGCATAGCCCATCCCAGAATGCCTTGGCTCGAGCCGCGCATCGGCCCCGACGGCAAGCCCGCCCTTGACGTGCTGATTGTCGGCGGCGGCCAATCCGGTGTCGCCGTTGCGTTCGGCCTTGCCCGCGCCCGGGTCACCAATGTCCTCGTCATCGACAAGGCCGTGCGCGGCCGAGAGGGGCCCTGGCGCACCTATGCGCGCATGCCCACGCTCCGCAGCCCCAAGGACTACACGGGTCCCGACCTCGACATACCCAGCCTGACCTACCAGTCCTGGCACGAGGCCAAGTTCGGCGCGGAAAGCTGGGAGACGCTCGGCAACATCCCCCGCGATCTGTGGGCCGACTACCTGCTCTGGGTCCGCGACGTCACGGCAACGCCAGTCCGCAACGAGACCACCCTCGTCGATATCGCCCCGGCCGCCGGATTGCTCGCAGCGACCGTCCAGCGCAGCGACGACAACACCGAAGTCCTCCACGCGCGCAAGATCCTGCTCGCGACTGGCCAGGACGGCATGGGGCTGTGGTGGATGCCGCCCCTGATCGCCGGCCTCCCCGCGCCGTTCCGCGCCCATTGCGCCGACGAGATCGACTTCGACACCTTGCAGGACAAGACGGTGGCAATCGTCGGCGCCGGCGCCTCGGCCCTCGACAATGCCGCCATGGCGCTGGAGCACGGCGCCCGCGAGGTGCTCGTGCTCTGCCGCCGCGACACCGTCCAGGTCGTGCAGCCCTACCGCTGGCTCACCTTCCGCGGCTTTCTCGCCCACCTGGGCGACCTCGACGATGCCTGGCGCTGGCGCTTCATGTCCCGGGTGCTCGGCCTGCGCGAAGGCTTTCCTCAGGAGACCTACGATCGCTGCGCCCGGCACGCCGGCTTCCGCATCGTCACGGGCGCCCCTCTCAACGATGCCCGCGTTCGCGACAGCCGCGTCGAGATCGACACGCCGCAGGGCACGTTCGCCGCCGACTTCGTCATCTGCGGCACCGGCATAGACATGGATTTCGCCGGCCACCCCGAACTGCGCGGATTCGCCCAAAATATCGCTACCTGGGGCGACCGCTACACGCCCCCCGAATCCGAACGCGACAATCGCCTGGCCCGCTACCCCTACCTCGCGCCCGATTTCAGCCTGGTCGAGAAGGTCGCGGGCCGCACCCCCTGGATCTGCGACATCCACCTCTTCTCCATCGCCTCGACCATGAGCTTCGGCCCCTCGGGCTCCTCCATCAACGCGATGACCACAGTGGTCCCAAAAGTCGTCTCCGGCCTCACGCGTGGCCTGTTTGCCGGCGACGTCGAGCGCCACTGGGCTTCCCTGCAGGCCTACGACGTGCCCCAGGCCGTGCTGCGGACCCCGTAGCCCGCCCTCCACCGCCGATCTACCGCGGCGGCAGCAGGCGCTTGTCCTGGAACTCGCGCAGCCACTCCACGAACATGCGTTCCGTGTCCATCACCTCGTGGAACCCCGCTTGCATCAGCTTGATCGTCGAGGAGAAGGAGGGCGGCGCCGCCTGGGTGCGGCCGAACCCCATCTGGTAGTCAGCATATTGAAACGAGAGGCCGACGAACGATTTGAGATCGGGCGAGACGAGATCGTGCTTTGCGCGGATGCGCGCCCAATCCGCCTCGCGCGGCCCGACCTCGGCCTCCAGGCTGCACGCCACGTCCTCGCCCGGCGCCATGCCAACCGCATCGGCGATCGCCGGCCAGATGTTCTGCCAGCAGTAGACGTCGCCGTTGGCGACGTTGAAGGTCTCGTTCCGCGCGGCGTCGGTCTCGCCTGCCCAGGCCATGCATCGCGCCAGCAAGTCGGCATCCACTGCCTGGCCGACCCGTGGCGGGCCGCCGGGATAATGCAGCGGCAGCCCCTTCTCCCTGAGCATCGCCGCGTAGACGCCGATCGCGGGCACGACGTTCATGGCGCTGCCTTGCGAGTAGCCGACGATCAGCACGGGGCGAAATACCGAGAAGGCCCAGGCCTTCCCGCGCTGCGTCTCGCGCAGGTAGTCCTCCTGGTTCCAGTAGAAGTTGGGCTCCTCGCGCATCTCCGAGCGTCCCTCACGCGCCGGAAATTTCATCGGCCGCACATGCACGCCGTGGGCCTTGGTGCCCTGCAGCAGCGAAATATGGGCAAGGCCGTGAGCGGCTTTCTCGAGCGGCTCCATCAGGTTGCGCAGCATGCGGTCGTTGACGGCGATCTGCTCGGGATCGCGCCATCCCGCCACCAGGCCCGGGCGCTCGTACAGGGCGGCGTAGATCACGTGCGTGACGCTCGCGAGGCCGCTGAAGACCTCTGCGCACGCGCGCTGATCCGTCAGGTCGGCGGCGATGAAGCGCGCCCCGAACGTCTCGTCCGGCTGTCGGCGGGAGATCGCGATCACCTCGCAGCCGGCTTCGCCCGCGAAATGCTTCAGCGCCGCGGAGCCGACGAGACCCGACGCGCCCGCCACCAGCACGACTTTCCGATTCATGCGTTCCTCCCTGGCCGCCGCGCTGCCGACAAGCGACGACCCTCATATCCTGCGGGCGTCGTAGGCCCAGTGCAACAACGCCTGGCGCTGGCGACGGCGGCACGCCATATCGCCCGGCTCGCAGTTCTTCTCGATCTGCCGCACGTGGCGGCGGATCGCCTTCCAGCGCTTGATCTGGCGCGCATCCTCCTCAGGCATGCGGCGCCCCATGTAGTAGCGGCAGTACCACTGGAACCAGCCGCGCGGATCGTCCGGGTGGACCCAACCCTTGCGGCGCCACTCCGACAGCGGCTGGCTGGCGTCGACGCCGAAGTAGTTGAGCTTGCAGTCGCGGCCGGCAGCGGCAAGCTTCGCGCCCACGAACCAGCTTTTCGGGAACTCGGCCCTGCAGTCAGTCATGTACTTGCCGCAGAACACGCCAAGACGCAGCATCTCCTGCGGCGTCAGTTGCGGTTGGAACTCGGGATCGAAGGCGCGCCCCGCGGGCGCGACAAGCTCGTAGCGATAACCGCGCTGCATGCGGTCATTGACCGTCACCATTCTCTTTCTTGCCAACTGCGGCCTCATCCTTGCTTGGCGGTACGCTCGACGCGGGATAGCGCGAGATTTCCTCTTTGTGAACGAGACCTCTGCGGTGCAGGCTGGCTCCGCGATACCCTCTGCGGCATAGAGGGAGGCATCGGAACCTCGACCCCGGCTCGCATGCAAGACAATCTTCCAGACAAACCCTCGCCCGGCCGGCTGTTCCTGTCCGTCTTTCCCTCCATCATGCTGCCGATGTTCCTGGCCGTGGTCGACCAGACCATCGTCGCCACTGCGCTCCCAAACATTGCCGCCTCGCTCGGCGGCGTCGAGCGCATCTCCTGGGTAGTCGTCGCCTATCTGCTCGCCGCCACCATCGCCGCTCCGGTCTACGGGCAGCTGCGAGACGTGTGGGGCGGCAAGCGCATGATGTTCGTGGCGCTCGGCATCTTCCTCCTCGCCTCGCTTGCCTGCGCCGCCTCCACCAGCGTCGAGATGCTGAGCTTTGCCCGCGTGCTGCAGGGTCTGGGCGGCGGCGGCCTCATGACGCTGTCGCAGGCGCTGATCGGCGAGGCCATCCCGCCGCGCGAGCGGGCCCGCTTCCAGGGCTACCTCGCGGGCGTTGCGGTCTCCTCCTCCACCTTCGGACCCATCGTCGGCGGGCTTCTCACCCAGCACTTCGGTTGGCGCTCGATCTTTCTCGTCAACCTGCCGCTGGGCCTCCTCGCCGTTTTCATGACCCTGCGCCTCGAGCCGCGTGAGCCCCGCGCCCAGGCCTGGACCTTCGATACCATGGGGCTCGTGCTGTTCGTGGCCTTCATCACGCCCCTGCTGCTCGCCCTGCAGCAGGCCCAGCGCATGAGCATGAGCGCGCTGCCGAGCTTCCTGGTGCTCGCCACCGTCGGCGCGGTTGCGCTGGTTGCGCTCGTCATGCGCGAGCGGCGCGCGCCCTACCCGCTGCTGCCGATCCACCTGCTGCGTCAGGCCACCATCTGGCGCAGCGACGCGCTCGCCGCCTGCCACGGCGCCACGCTGGTATCGCTCATCACCTTCATCCCCATCTACCTGCGGGTGCTGCGCGGCACCTCCGCGGCCGAGACAGGCCTCCTCCTGCTGCCGCTGATGTTCGGCGTCGGCGGCGGCTCGATGCTCACGGGTCGCGTCGTCAGCCGCACCGGCCTCACCACCATCTTCCCGACCGTGGGCCTGATCTTCGCCACGCTCCTGCTCGTGCTGCTCAGCATCTTCGCGGGCAACCTCGGGCCGCGCCAGCTCTCGCTCTACCTGTTCGGCTGCGGGCTGTTCATGGGGACCGTCATGGGCGTCGTGCAGGTGACCGTGCAGAACGCAGCCGGCGCCGCGTCATTGGGCTCAGCCGCCGCCTCCGTGCAGCTCTCCCGCTCGATCGGCGCTGCCGTCGGCACCGCGCTCGTCGGCACCGTCCTCTTCGCCACGCTCTCGCTCAGCGACCCCGACACCGCCGGCCTGTTCGCCAACCTCGTACAGCAGGGCCCGGACGGGCTCGCCTCCCTGCCGCCGGCGCGCTACGCCATCGTCCAATCCGGGATCGCCACGGCCTTCAGCGCCGCCTTCCTCACCATGGCCGCCTTCGCCGCCATCGGCCTCTGGCTCGCCTGGTCCATCCCCACGCGCCGACTGAGCTGATCGAGCCGCGGGAGGCGTTCGCGCTCACAGCACCACGAGATGCCTCGCCTCCGCCCCGCGCACCGCCTTCAGCGGCAGTCCGCGATCGAAGGTCCCGAGCCGCCCGCCGCTCTTCACGGCGAGCCCCAGCAGGTAGACCTGACGAGGCTATGTGGCCTGTCGCGTGCGTACCTTGGCGCCCGGCGGGATCGTCGGGGGCGCCGTGTTGAGCGTCCCGATTGCCAGGCCGGCTGCCGCCTTGTAGCCCGCCATGAACTGGGCCCGCTCCTCCGACGGGATCACATCGTCGATATTGTCGAACGTGCCGCCGCAGCGTTCGTCGACGATATTGAGCAGCCCGAACGGCCCGGCGCCGCGATTGCGCAGCACCAGCTGTGAGATGGGCCCGCACAGGCGGGCATCGTAGGCGGCAAGCGCCGCGGGCGTTACGCCATGCTCAAGCATGGCGGCTCCCAGCACGCGTGCATCGACGACCGCCTGGCTCGCGCCGTTGGAGCCCGTCGGATACATGGCGTGCGCCGCATCACCCAGCAGCGCCACCGGCCCGTCGACCCAGGTCGGCACTGGATCGCGGTCGATCATCGGATTCTCGAAGGCGCAGTCGGCTCGGGCGAGCAGCGAAGGCACGTCGAGCCAGTCCCAGGTCCAGCCCTCGAAGTGGTGGGCGAACTCCTCGATCGCCACCGGACGAAACCAGCCGCTCTGCTTCCATCCTTCCGCGTTGTCCATTGTCACCTCGGCGATCCAGTTGATCATCGAGAGGCCGGTGCTGGGGTCGGGATGGGAGATCGGGTAGAAGACGACCCGGTGGCGATGCGTGCCGAGGCCGACGAACGACGCGCCCGTACGTATGGGCTTGGCCCACGTGGTGCCGCGCCACATGATGGCGCCGCCCCAGTGGATCGGCGGCTGCGCGGGGTGCAACTGCGCGCGCACCGCCGAGTGGATACCGTCGGCGCCAATCAGCAGCGTGCCGCGGGCCTGGGACGTAGAGCCATCCGCGTGATCGACGAGCGCGCTGACGCCGCCGTCGTCGTGCTTGCGGTAGCCGGTGACGCGGCTGCCGAGCTTCACGGCGTGCGCGCCGATCCGCTCCACCACCTTCTCGTAGAGCAGCATGTGCAGCCGGCCGCGGTGCACGGCGTACTGCGGCCACTCGTAGCCGGCAAGCTGCCCGCGCGGCTCGGAATAGACGTCGTTGCCGTTGAGGCCGACCAGCGCCCATTCCCTGGCGGGCAGGCCGACGCGATCGAGGTCGGCCTGCGCGATGCCGAGGTCGTAGAGCTCGCGCACCGCATTGGGCTGCAGGTTGACGCCGACGCCCAGCGGACGCATGTCGCGCACCGCCTCGAACACGATGCACGGCACGCCGATCTGATGCAGCGTCAGCGCCGTCGCCAGCCCACCGATGCCGCCGCCGGCGATGACTACGGGGTTATCCTTCATGGGCGGGGCGGGTGTGCGCGAGCCTGATCACGACGTTCCGATTGGCCGAACGCAAGACCGCTACAAGGGAATATTGTCGTGTTTCTTCCACGGGTTCTCGACCGTCTTGTTCCTGAGCATGTTGAGCGCCCGGCAGATGCGGCGGCGCGTGTTGCGCGGCAGGATCACCTCGTCGATATAGCCGCGCTCGGCGGCATTGAACGGGTTGGCGAAGCGATCCTGGTACTCCTTGATGCGGGCCGCGATCTTTTTGGCGTCCGACAGCTCGGCCCGGTAGAGAATCTCGACCGCGCCCTTGGCCCCCATGACCGCGATCTCGGCCGTGGGCCAGGCGTAGTTGACGTCGCCGCGGATGTGCTTGGAGCTCATGACGTCGTAGGCGCCGCCGTAGGCCTTGCGGGTGATCACCGTCACCTTCGGCACCGTCGCCTCCGAGAACGCGAACAGCAGCTTGGCGCCGTGCTTGATGAGCCCGCCGTACTCCTGCGCCGTGCCCGGCAGGAAGCCCGGCACGTCGACGAAGGTGATGATGGGGATCTCGAAGCAGTCGCAGAAACGCACGAAGCGCGCCGCCTTGCGCGATGCGTCCGAGTCGAGCACGCCCGCCAGCACCATCGGCTGGTTGGCGACGATGCCGATCGTGCGTCCCTCCATGCGCGCAAAGCCGGTGACGATGTTCTTGGCGAACGCGTCCTGGATCTCGAAGAAGTCGCCCTCGTCCACGACCTTCAGGATCAGCTCCTTGATGTCGTAGGGCTTGTTGGGGTTGTCGGGGATCAGTGTGTCGAGCGACGGCTCGGAACGATCGGCGGGGTCGCGCGCCGGCAGCTCCGGCACCCCTGACTTGTTGTTGGAGGGCAGGAAGTCCATGAGACGGCGCATCTGCAGCAGCGTCTCGACGTCGTTCTCGTAGGCGCGGTCGGCGATCGAGGACTTGGTCGTGTGCACGCGCGCCCCGCCCAGCTCCTCGGCCGTCACGCTCTCATTGGTGACGGTCTTCACCACGTCGGGCCCGGTCACGAACATGTAGCTCGTGTCCTTCACCATGAAAATGAAGTCGGTCATGGCGGGCGAGTAGACGTCGCCGCCGGCGCAGGGCCCCATGATCACGGAGATCTGCGGGATGACGCCGGAGGCCAGCACGTTCCTCAGGAACACCTCGCCGTAGCCGCCGAGCGCCGCCACGCCCTCCTGGATGCGCGCTCCGCCGGCATCGAACAAGCCGATGATAGGGGCGCGGTTCTGTAGCGCCATGTCCTGGATCTTCATGATCTTGCGGGCGTGCGCCTCCGACAGCGAGCCGCCGAACACGGTGAAGTCCTTGGCGAAGACGTAGACCACGCGACCGTTGATGGTGCCCCAGCCGGTTACCACGCCGTCGCCGGGGATCTTGCTCTTCTCCATGCCGAAATCGGCGCAGCGGTGCTCGACGTACATGTCGAACTCCTCGAAGGAGTTCTCGTCCATCAGCAGGTCGATGCGCTCGCGCGCGGTGAGCTTGCCGCGCTTGTGCTGGGCCTCGATGCGCGCCTGCCCGCCGCCGACCCGCGCCTCCGCCCGCCGCCGCTCCAGTTCCTCGAGCACTTCCTTCATGGCAACCGCCCCGTCCGCTCATCCAGCCCATCGGCCTTAACATGTTCTGCTCTCGCAAGAAACTGGCAGGCGATGACATGTTTGTCCTGGGGCCATATGCTGAGCAGGACGCAACGGCCCGCACCACAGATTGCCCAGCGGCTGTTCATTGCAGTCGGCATATTTGGTCTAAGGAGATTGCCATGCTTTCGAGCCAACTATCCCTTGCTACCGCGCAACTGTCCCGCAATACGGCTGCCGAGATCCATGAATCCCCCACGCCTTGGCGCGAGGCAACGCTCGAGGGTTGCCGCCGCCGCAATGCCGTCCTCGACGCGATCTTCTACGACGTCGGAAAGGTGACGCAGGCGGAAGCCGCGTGCCTCAGCCCATGGCTTGCCAAGGAGGGCGCCATCCTGATCGTGCCGCCCACGGGCACTGAGCCGCTCACCCTCTGCCCGACAATCGAGGATTTCGAGAAGGAGGGTGGCCGCGACGTGCGCGCGCTTGCCGTGGCCGGGGTGGGCAGCTCGGCGCTGGGGTCCGCCGCATTCGCGCGCAATGTTGCGGACGCCTTCGGCCAGCCGGTCGCCGCCGTCGTCTCGGGCTACGGGCTATCCGATCTCGTCACCGAGGCACTCGGGGGCTTCTTCTTGTTCGGTGCGTTGAACAGCATTCGACACACCTATGAGCAGCTCGACCACTTGGCCCGGCGGGCACAGCAGGCCGCGCTCGAGGCTTCAGCGGAAAGCGCGACCTTCGAGCTGCCGCGCATGAGCCTCGACACCCAGACGGTCTACCGCCTGCTTTCCGACCGGCGATTCCATTTCAAGCTGTTGACCGGCCACTCCAAAGGCAATCTCGTTCTGTCAGAGGCGCTGTACGAGCTCGATGGGGGCCACGCGCCCGCAACGCTCAGCAAGGACACGTGGCTGGTGACGATCTCCGCGGTCATCACCATGCCGCCGAGGTACCGCAACATCGTCGACGTGATCGGAAGCATCGACTGGTTTGGCGCCATGAACTCGCGGCTCGGCTTGGGTGTCGAGCAAGCCCGGCCCTGGGAGTGGCATCACACCAATACGGAGCTGCCGTTCCATCTGCCGGTGACGAAGGTGTTCAGCGACCTGATCGCCTCGCGCAGGATCACGCTATAGCTTTCGCCTCGCCGCCTTGGCCGAGCAGCGCCAGTAGCCGGCTCGCGGCCTGCATCTCGGCCCAGCGGCGCTGCCGGCGGGCTGCCGCCTCGGCATCCTCGCCCCATTTGGCGATCTGCCAGTCCTCGTCGACGTGCGCCGCCGCCCAGGCGGCCTCGGCGGTGAGCCGCCCCTTGGCGTGCGCCAGCGCCAGCAAGGCCGAGCCCGTCAGCGTGGTCATGACATGGAGGGCAGCTAGCGCAAACGCATCCCGCGTCGCCAGCTCCCGCGCAACTGCTTCCCGTGCCGCCTCGGGCTGGGCCGCCGGCATCAGCCCCTCTGCCACCCGGAAATCTGCCCCCAGGCCCTCGCGACTCCAGGCCAGCACCGGATCCCACAGCTCGGCCTGGCGCCGCACCAGCCCCTCGGGCTCGGTGGCGCGGTAGCACACTAGGTCGCTTGCGGCGTACTTGGCGACCTCGGCGCGCACTTCGGCCTCGCGTCCGCGCACGCCGTCGATGGTCGAGTTGACGAGCCGAGTGAGCGGCATGGACGCGGGGTCGATGTGATCGCGCTGGGCTTCCCACTCCGCCGCGATCGCCTCGGCAAGCGCCCGGCTCGGCACGGCCAGCACGCGCTTGGCCGGCGTGCGCATGGGCCGCCCGTCGAGCAGTATGCGGTGCTCTTCCTGGCCGGGATCGCCTGGCGCGGCCGCGACCGACACCGTCTTGTAGAAGCGCTTCATCGCCGGTCGCTTCGGCTCGCGACCAAGCCCTTCCCGCGCACCGCCGCCTTCGCTCATGTCAGGCCGCCTTCTCCTCCTTCATGACTTTCTCGGCGCGCGTTGGATAGATGATCGCCTCCGCATGCTTGTGCATCAGCGCGATCTCGGCCTCGCTGCGGTAGAGCGGCGTGGTGCCCTTGATGGCTGCCAGATGCTCGGCCTCGATGTTGCGGCGCACCTCCGCCGTGAACGAGTTGAGCCGGTGATAGGCCTCCGAGATCGTGCGTCCCAGCGAGGTGACGCCGTGCCCGAGCAGAACCACCAGGTTGGTGCCTTCGATGAACTCCCTGACGGGGCCGACATCGGCCTCCACGTCCACGTTTGCCGGCACATAGTAGGGCGGCTTGCCCAGGATGAAGGGCATGTCGAGGGAGAGCACCCCCACCTCCCGGAAGGCGCCCGACCCGAAGAAAGCGATGGTAGCGTCGTCGTGGACGTGGATCACCGCGCCGATGTCCGGCCGCAGGCGCAGGATTTCCCGGTTGAGGTTGTGGCCGACGCTGGTCGTGCGCGAGCCGTAGAGGAGGCGGCTGGTCGGGATCTCCGTGATCACGATGTTCTCGGCCCCCATCTCCTCGAGCGAGATCTCGGCATGCTTGGTGTAGGCGACGCCGTGCGCGTGATCGGGATGCGGCGCCCGGATCGCCATGTTGCCCAGCGTGTTGTGGATGTAGCCGCGCCCCGCGACCAGCCGCGCATAGCGCAAGAACTGCTCGCCCACTCGGGAGTCGAAATGCACCGGGGTCGCCATGCTGTTCCTCCTGATATCCGAGGGATGCCGAAGGCTCGCAGCAACGATCGGCGAATGCAAGGGATTGTCGACCCTTCACGCCGCCCCATTGCGGCTACTCCCGGTCCGCATCGAACCGCGCCGCATCCAGCCCCAGCAGCTCCCACGTTCGCCGCATGTGCTCGGGCAGCGGCGCCGTCACGTCGATCGCCGGCTCGCCCGCGACGGGGTGCGGAATGACGAGGCGTCGTGCGTGAAGATGCAGCTTGGCATCGATACCGCTGTCGGCCAGCACCTTGTCGCCCTCGTACTTGTTGTCGCCGACGATCGGGTGGCCGATCAGCGCCATATGTGCTCTCAGCTGGTGCTGACGCCCGGTCACGGGCTTGAGCGACACCCACGCTGCCTTGTGGGCGACGCGGTCGATCACCGAGTAGTGCGTGGTGGCGTGCATGGCCTTGTCCTGCTCGCCCGGCAGCGCCTTGCGCACGCGATCGCCATCCGGGCCCGCGGCCTTCACCAGCGCCGCCTCGATCTTGCCCTGCGGCGGTCTCGGCACGCCCTTGACGAGGGCCCAGTAGGTCTTGGCTGCCGAGCGCGTCTGGAAGATGCGACCGAGCCTGGCCGCGGCGTCGCGATGCTTGGCGACCAGCAGCACGCCCGTCGTGTCGCGGTCGAGCCGATGCACGAGTCTCGGACGGTCGCCGAAGCGGTCGGCCATGCCCGCCAGCAGCCCGTCGATATGCCGTTTCGTCCCGGTGCCGCCCTGCACGGCGATGCCGTAGGGCTTGTTCAGCACCAGAACGTGGTCGTCCTCGAGCAGGATCATCCGCTCGATGAAGTCACGGTCGGCCTTGGAGAGCCCGAGCGGCGGCACCACCGAGGGGCGCGGCTTTGCGGGCTCGCGCAACACCGCCGGCACGCGCACCTGCTGGCCGGGCTCGAGCCGCGCATTGGCCTGCACGCGCCTGGAGTCGAGCCGCACCTGCCCCGAGCGCAGCAGTTTCTGCAGGTGGCCGTAGGTAATGGCGGGAAAGTGGATGCGGAACCAGCGGTCGAGCCGCAGCCCGCCCTCGCCCTGCCCAACCTCGATCGTCTCGACGGGGGCGCTCACGGGAACGCATTGGGCATTAGGCTACCGGAGCATGGCGCACGAGCCGCCCGCCGATGATCCACCCGATCAGCCAGCCGATGAGCAGCGCGCCCACGTTGCAGCCCATGAACACGGCCGCGTGCAGATCGGCGACGGTGTCGGGACTGTCGAACTCGTACTGGTTGACCACCCAGTTGGCCGCCGGGACGCTGACAAATAGCGTGGCGATGAGGGCCAGGACGATCGCGCCCGCCATGGCATAGACGTATCGCATCGGGTCTCCTCGTGCCGCCGCTTCGCGCCCGCTCTGCCGCTCCGGGCCGGCTCGCTATTTCACCTCCCAGAACCAGATCTCCCTGGCCTGTGCGTAGTTGGAGTAGTAGCCGAGCCAGGAGAACCACTCCATCAGCCACTTGGTGGAGGAGCGGTAGCCGTTCCACACATCGATGTGGTCGCCGGTCGGCACGGACTCGCCGTGGCGCTTCCAGTAGTCCTGGATGTAGATCATGCCGGTGCGCCCGAACAGCTTCTTGTAGAAATGCGCGGCCTCGGTGCCCGTGATCCTCTCGACCGGGGCCACGCCCGGGATCGAGGCGCCGGCCAATGCGCGCGCCAGATCCGCGGCGCGGATGAAATGCTGCTCGTCGGAACCGTGCACCCCGCAGGTCTCGGTACGCACGTTGGTCACGCCCGCGTTCTTCAGGCACACGCCCATGCGGATCGAGCACTGGTTGGTGAAAACCGGGAAGCCCGCCGGGATGTATTTTCCCTCCATGTTGGTCAGCCCATGCGGGGCGACACAGGGCTGGGAGAGCGAGTTGTTGGCGGGATGCCGATACCAAAGTTCCCTGAAGGCAACCATCGAGAGTTCTCGCTGGGCTGTTCGCCGGATTGAGGCCGCGAGTATAGGTCAGCGCGGCCCGTCGCGCCAACATCGCTGGACCCGCTGTAGCAGGCTCCGCGGCCCTGCTAGACTGCGGCATTGAGGCGGCGATGTGTCGCCGCGAGTAGGGCCAATGCGGGGACACGGCATGCTTCGGCGATCGCCTCGTCTGCACATCCTTTGCGCACTTCTGCCGCTCTTCGCTCTTGGATCCGGGGCGCCGGCGCAAACGACGGGCATGCCGTCCGAGATCGAGTGGAAGCTCGCCGAGCTCGGTGCCGTCATCAATCCCCCCGAAACCGCCAAGCTCTATGCGCCGCTGCAGG
>Ga0247825_10000980_pt1 | contig 18537 bp, 14 predicted proteins | sample 13C_Vanillin_Day_FD_194413 | JGI IMG/M metagenome (GOLD analysis project Ga0247825, IMG submission 194413) | Soil microbial communities from agricultural site in Penn Yan, New York, United States - 13C_Vanillin_Day48 | ecosystem: Environmental > Terrestrial > Soil > Agricultural land | place...
CCCTTCACCTGCCGCTCCACCACCTCCAGCGTGCGGCCCGCCTCGCGCTCGGCCAGCGTCTCGCCCACGCAGAGGATGGGCACCAGCCCCGCCTTCAGCGCCGCCTGCGCCCGCTTGTTCACCGTCTCGTCCGTCTCGCCGAAGAACTGCCGGCGCTCGGAGTGGCCCAGGATCACGTACGTGCAGCCCGCCTCCTTCAGCATCGGCGCGGCCACCTCGCCGGTGAAGGCCCCCGACGCCTCCCAGTAGCAGTTCTGCGCCGCCAGCTTGAGGTTCGAGTCCTCGATGGCCTTCGCCACCGGGTGCAGCGACACGAACGGCGGGGCCACGACGATCTCCACCTTGTCGCGCAGCATCGACACCATGCCCCGGAGCTCTCGCACCAGCGCGAGCGCCTCGGTCACGGTCTTGTTCATCTTCCAGTTGCCAGCAATGATCTTCCGGCGAGGCTCGGCGGCCATGGTCTCTCCCGGCAGGTGTGGGGGTTACTTCGTCTCCAGCGCCTTGATGCCCGGCAGCTGGATGCCCTCGAGGAACTCCAGCGACGCGCCACCGCCCGTGGACACGTGGCTCATCTTGTCCCCGTAGCCCATCTGCTGCACCGCCGCCGCGCTGTCCCCGCCGCCAATCACCGTCACCGCGCCGCGGTTGTTGGCCATCGCCTCCGCCACCACCCGCGTGCCCTCGGCGAACTTCTCCACCTCGAACAGGCCCATGGGGCCGTTCCACACCACCGTCTTCGCGTTGCGGATGTGCTGGGTGAACTGCGCTCGCGTCTTCGGGCCAATGTCCAGGCCCATCATGTCCGCCGGGATGTTCCGGTCCGGCGTCTCCTGCTTGCTGCTCTTCTCCGACGGCTCGTTGCCCACCACGTGATCCACCGGCAGCACGATGGACGTCTTCAGCCGCTGCGCCGCCTCCAGGATCTTCGTGGCCAGCGGCAGCTTGTCCTCCTCCACCCGGCTCTTGCCCACCTCGGCGCCCTGCACCTTGAGGAACGTGTACGCCATGGCCCCGCCGATCAGCAGCGCGTCCACCTTGGGCAGCAGGTTCTCGATCACCTTGATCTTGTCGCTCACCTTCGCGCCGCCCAGGATCGCCACGAAGGGCTTCTCCGGGCTCTTCAGCACGCGGCCCAGGTACTCGATCTCCTTCTTCATCAGCAGGCCGGCCGCCTTCTCCTTCACGAAGGGGACCATGCCCGCGGTGGAGGCATGCGCGCGGTGCGCCGTGCCGAACGCGTCGTTCACGTACACGTCCGCCAGCGAGGCCAGCTCACGCGCGAAGGCCTCGTCGTTGGCCTCCTCCTCCTTGTGGAAGCGCAGGTTCTCCAGCACCAGGATCTGCCCTTCCTTCAGCTCCTTCACCTGCTTCTTCACCGCGTCCCCCACGCAGTCATCCGCGAGGATCACCTCGTGCTTGGGGCCCAGCAGGTCCGCCAGCCGCGTGGCGGCCGGCTCCAGCGACAGCTTCGGGTCCGGCCCCTTGGGGCGCCCGAGGTGGGAGGCGAGGATGACCTTGCCACCCAGCTCCAGCGCGCGGCGGATGGTGGGCAGCGCCTCCCGGATGCGGGTGTCGTCGGTGACGCGCCTGCCCTCCAGCGGGACGTTGAAGTCCACTCGGATGAAGACGCGCTTGCCGGTCATCTGCAGGTCATCGATGTAGCGGATCATTCTCTCGGTCTCCCCTCTCGGTACGCCCTGAGCGCCTGCGGACTAGAAGCCCTTGGCCGCGAGGAACTTGCTGGTGTCCACCATGCGGTTGGAGAAGCCCCACTCGTTGTCGTACCAGGCCATCACCTTCACCATGTTCTCACCCATGACGAAGGCGTTGGTGGCGTCGAAGATCGCCGAGTGCGGGTTGCCGTTGTAGTCGACGGAGACGGTCGGCTCGTCGCTGTACTGCATGATGCCCTTGAGCGGCCCCTCGGCGTACTTGCGGAACGCCTCCTTGAGCGCGTCCTCGGTGGCCGGCTTGCTCGTCACCACCGTCAGGTCCACCAGGGACACGTTCGGGGTGGGCACGCGGATGGAGATGCCATGCATCTTGCCCTTGAGTGTCGGCAGCACCTCGCCAATCGACTTCGCGGCGCCGGTGCTCGTGGGGATCATGGAGAGGCCGGCGGCGCGGGCGCGGCGCATGTCCTCGTGCGAGAGGTCCAGCACGCGCTGATCGTTGGTGTAGCTGTGGATCGTCGTCATCAGTCCCTTCTCGATGCCGAACGTGTCCAGCAGCGTCTTGGCCACCGGCGCCAGGCAGTTCGTGGTGCACGAGGCGTTGGACAGGATGTGGTGCTTGCCCGGATCGTACTGATCGTGGTTGATGCCGTAGGCGATGGTGAGGTCCGGGCCCTTGGCCGGCGCGGAGACGATCACCTTCTTGGCGCCCGCGGTCCGGTGCTTCTCGGAGCCCTCGCGCGCGGTGAAGCGGCCGGTGCACTCCAGGACGATGTCCACGCCCATGGCCTTCCAGGGCAGCGCCGCCGGGTCCTTCTCCGCCGTGACGGTGATGGAGTGACCGTCCACGACGATGCCCTTGTCCTGCGCCTTCACCGTCCCCGGCCACATGCGGTGCACGGAGTCGTACTTGAACAGGTGGGCCAGGGCCGCCGGCTTGTCGAGATCGTTGATCGCGACGACCTCGATGTCCTTCTCCTGCCGGGCGAGTACCGCGCGCAGCACGCAGCGGCCGATGCGACCAAACCCGTTGATGCCGATCTTCGTGGCCATGTCTGTGAGTCTCCTTGAGACGAAAGGTGGGCCTGGCGCCCACGTGACGAGAAAGGGCGGCCGACCGTAGGCACGCGCCGCACCCGAGTCAACGCTTGGAAAGCGGTGCTCGCCCGCGGGTCCGCCGGAGCTGAACAGTAACGAGCAGCAGCAGCCACGTCACGGATGCTGAACTGGCTCCTGCTCCACACCCACAGCCGGTGTCCGCCTGCTCGTAGAACTGGGGGAGCTGGTCCAGCACGTAGGGCTGAGGAGGAGGCGGAGGTGGCGGCTCAGGGTCGGGCGGCCGAGGATCCTGGCCCGTGGCAGCGGTCCATTGGTTGGCGGGGCCTGGATCCGGCGGGGAGGGATCGTCCGGCGGGGCCTGGGGAGCTGTGGCGAGCAGGCCGATGCGTGCCAGGAAGGTGCCCACCACGTACTCGCGCCGCAGAGGGCTGACGAGGCCCTCCAGCGGGACGCCCAAGAAGAGCACCTCCCCGCCAGGCGCCGACGAGATGCCAGCGGACAAGTCCGAGCCGGTGTAGCGCAGCACGGAGGCACCTCCCGTGGCCGGGGTGAGGACGTCGGGGCTGCCCACCGCGAGCCCTCCCCGCGTGCCGTCGTCGAGCTGGAGCCCGGTAGCGAACTCGAGCCAGCCGCCCGGCTGCCCCTCCACGAGCAGCGAGGAGGAGCCGCTGCCTGCCGCCGCGCGGAGGATGTCGGCGAGGAAGGCCTGATCGGCCGTGTCTCCCGCTGCGAGCCGGGAGGCTACATGGCTGCCGGAGAAGAGCAGGTGTCCGCCTCCGGTGACGAAGGCACGCAGCGCGTCCTGCTCCGATCGGGAGGGGGGTGCACCGCCCACGCCCCCGCGGCCGGTAAACCAGTCGATCAGCCGGTAGCTGGAGAGGCTCGCGAGCCCGGCGGCGACCCCTTCGTTCGTCGCGCTGTCGAAGGCCACCTCGTGCTTTGTCACCGCGGCACCGTGGCGGCGGACGGAGGAGCCATCGTTCATCGTCTCGAGGAGCACTCGCAGCGGCGAGCCGAGTCCGAACTGTGAGAGATCCTCGGGGCGATCCATGGACGCGTCCAACCGATCGAAGGCGTTGACGATGAGCACGGGCGGTGCGGTGCCCACCCGCGCTCCCACTGTGTCCGAGGGGAAGGACTCACCGCCCTCGTTGAGCGCCGCCACACGGAAGTAGCGCGTGGTGCCTGCTGGCAAGTTGATGGTGAGGTCCGTTCCGGCAGACTCCGTGCCCTCGTCCCAGGCCATCCCATCCTCGCTCTGGTAGACGCGGTAGCCCGTGGCCGCATGCCCGCCGAGATCGATGGAGTCCGTCGCCGGTGGCTGCCACCGCACCTCCACGCCGCCCGCCACGTTGCGCACGGCCACCACGGTGGGTGGCTCCGGCGGCAGGTGCACCGGCTTGCTGTCCTTCGTGGCGAAGTACTTGATGATGCCCTGCAGGAGAGCCCGCGCCGCCACGCGCCGGAAGTCCGGCTCCTTCAGCTGCGCCGCGTCCAGGGCCGAGTCATGGTAGGCGATCTCCATCAGCACGGCGGGGGTCTCTGGGTTGTGCGTCGGGTTCAGCTCGCCGAAGTTGGCAGAGCGCAACAAGCGCATTCTCCAGTTGGGATCCACCGCGGCCTTGAGGTCGCGCCCCAATTCAGCGAGCAGCGCGTTGGCCAGCACGTCGCTCCCTTCCACCCCCGTGAAGTTGAGCGTGCCGTCCACCGGATTGGGGCCGTAGACATAGCCCTCTGTCCCTCGGATGGTGCCGTTCGCGGCGTTGGTGTGCCAGGCCACGTAGACGGCATCCTCGCCGCTCTCGTGATCCCATGCCGCGAAGCGCGAGCGCGCGCTGACGTCGTCGTTGCGCTCACTGGCCAGCGTGCCGGTGCCCGAGGGATTGAACACCGAGGCCGGCGCCCCGTTGAACTGCGTGTGGTAGCGCGCGCACTCCTCATAGCGAGGCCGGTCCAGTGGCCCCACCGTCGCGTCCCCGATGAAGCCCGTGCCACCACCGATGCGCACCGCGTCCAGCGACACGGTGCCTTGCGCAGTGGAGTCGTTGAGCGCCTGCACCGCTCCCGTCGTCTCGCTCTGCCCCGCCTTGAAGTGGAAGCGGCCCAGCATCACCCACGTCCCTCCATGGCGGCGCTGGTCGATGCGGAAGTGGCTCTCGCCCCCCGCGTGCTTCACCACGAAGTGAGCATCCGGCACCCGCGAGGGGGCCGCCGCGTAGGAGACATAGACGTAGTAGGTGCCCTCCACGGCGATGCGCGGCACCCAGGAGGCCGAGGCCGTGACACTGGAGGCCGCCGTCATCAGCCGGCTGCCTCCCAGATTGAAGGGACGCACGTTGTTCGCCATCGGCGAGGGCGGCGGCCCCCACCCCGGTACCGAGGCCGAGCTGAAGAGCGCCGTGGCCCCCGTCTCCGAGTACTCCGGATCTCCATTGTTCACGATGACCATCCGGCCGTTGAGATCCGGCTCGCGCAGCGGCACCACCCGAGCCCCCGCGCCCATCAGCATGGGGAGCAGGTACTGGTTGAGCGTCTCCGCGGAGATCAGATCCTCCACGACGTCATTCGTGTTGTCTCGCTGCGTGGCCCAGCGCCTCAGCGTGGAGTTCCGGTAGAAGCCATGCCCGGGACTCAGGTACACGGTCTTCCCGGACAGCGCCCCTCCGCGTACGCGCGTCTGCGGCAGCCCGGAGGAGGCCGCGCGCAGCCCCTCCCGGATCTCCCGCCTCACGAGCGGCAGTGCAGCGGCATCCTCCAGAGCTGCCTCGGAGGGCCTGGGCCCGGGCAGCGGGACATACACCGCGCCGGGCGGCTCCAGGCCACAGTCCAGCGGCTCCTCCCCGGGGGCCTGAGCCCACACGAGGGCAGGGAGCAGCAGACAGAGGAGACTGGAACCAAATAGAGACAGAGAGCGTGCCATGCTAGGCGCGGACCATAGGCATCAACTCTTCAATTTCCAATGAACGCCCCAGCCCCTCCTTCTCCCAAGTTCCCTGCCCGTGGCGGCGGCGGCGTGATCGCCTCGTTCCGTCACGCGTGGGCGGGGCTCATCCACACCGTCGTCCATCAGCGCAACATGCGCGTGCACCTCATCTCCGCCGTGCTCGTGGGGCTCGTGGGCAGCGGCATCCCGCTGGGGCTCGCGGAGAAGGTGACGCTCATCTTCTGCGTCCTCCTCATCTTCTTCGCCGAGATCCTCAACAGCGCGCTGGAGCACCTGGTGGATCTGGCCGTCCAGCAGTTCGACGAGAAGGCCCGGCTCGCCAAGGACGCGGCCGCCGCCGGCGTCATGGTGCTGGCCCTGGGCACCGTGGTCATCTTCGCCGCCCTGCTCGTCCACAACTGGGATGTCGTGCTCAACAGCGGCCCGCAGATCGCCCGGCAGGTGGCGCTCGGCCTGCCGCTCACCGCCTGCATCGCGCTGCTGGTGCTGCCCCGCCTCCGCCCCGCCTGGGTGGACGTGGGGGCCTTCATCGCCGGAGCTGTGCTCCTGGCCTTCCAGGCGATGCGCACCGCCAGTTCCGTCTTCACCGCGCTCACCGCCGGACTGCTCGTGGTCGCTGGGGCCGCGGCGCGCACACGGCGGAAGGAGGCTCGCGGGCAAAAAAAAACCGGCTCGTCGCCGGTCTCCCACCACACCTAGGGGCGTGAGCCCCGGAACCCGTCCGGAACTCGCTCGCCCGCTAGGATTATGAACCCATTCTACCCTTCTTACACTCGGGGCTGGAAGCTTGCGGCCGGCTCGGCCGTCACCTGCGCAACATCCGCCGACTTGTCACCCTGCTTGAGCTCCTCGGTAACCAGGTCGAGCAGCTCCGTGGCGATGCCGATGATCTGGTGCGGCGTGTAGCCGCTCGAGCGCAGCTGCGTGAAGAAGGTGCGCGCCAGAATCCGGGGACCCTTTTGGTCGGTGCTCAAGGACGTGTCTCCAAAAATCGGGGGGGGACTTCATCAACTCGCGTGCTACAGGGTTCAATCCGCATGCCACCAAGCGGGCCCAAGCCGGATTCCTCATGATCTGCGGCGGGTTAAGGCTTACCGGGGGGTCTCCAGGACCCTGGGAGCCTGCGAAGCGGATTTCGCACTCTCACCGCAAGCCCAGGGCTTACAGTGCCGCGGTGCATAGAGACGTACACACCCCAGCCCTGGTGAGCCCCGTGTTTTCAAGGGCTTGCATTCCACTCACGGGATAGAGATACGCCCTCAGCGGAGGGAGACGAGCGAATATGGCGTACCGCGTAAACAACATCGGGCTGTGGCTGGACGAGCCCGAGGAACTGCTCGGTGAGCGAGCGGCCGAGAAGCTGGGTATCACCCGGAGTGATCTGGCCGCCGTCCGGGTGGTGCGCTCGGTGCTGGACGCTCGCAAGAAGGGCAGCCCCCGGTACATCTATACGCTCGAGGTCGAGTTGGCCCCTGGGCGCAAGCCCGGGCGAGTCCCCCCGGATGTGAGCGAGGCTCCTCCGCCTCCCGAGTTGCTGCCGCGTGTGAAGGAGCCGGAGCGCTGGCCGCTGATCATCGGCACGGGCCCCGCGGGCCTCTTCTGTGCGCTGGGGCTGCTGGAGCGCGGGGTGCGCAGCATCCTGCTGGAGCGGGGCCGTGAGGTGGTGACGCGCCGCAAGGATGTGGCGAAGCTGATGCGGGACGGCTCGCTGCACCCGGAGAGCAACATGAACTTCGGCGAGGGCGGCGCCGGGGCCTACACGGACGGCAAGCTCTCCACGCGCATCAACCACCCCATGGTGCGCAAGGTCATCGAGACGTTCGCGCAGTACGGCGCTCCGGATCACATCCTGGTGGATGGCAAGCCGCACATCGGTTCGGATCTGCTGCCGGGCGCGGTGGCGCGCATCCGGGACATGCTGATCGCCGGCGGCTGCCAGGTGCTCTTCGAGCACAAGGTGGAGGATCTGCTCTACCGCGGCGGCCGGGTGGCGGGCGTGAAGCTGGTGGACGGGCGTATGCTGGAGAGCGATCGGGTGGTGCTGGCACCGGGCAACTCGGCACGGGAGCTGTACGAGCGCTTCGCCGCGGACGGCCGGGTGAACATCGAGGCCAAGCCGTTCGCCATCGGCTTCCGGGCGGAGCACCCACAGGGACTGATCAACAGCATCCAGTACGGCAGCGCGGCGAAGAACCCCCAGCTGCCCCCGGCTGACTACAAGCTGGCGGAGAACCTCGAGGTGGGGGGCGAGATGCGCGGCATCTACTCGTTCTGCATGTGCCCGGGCGGCATCGTGGTGCCCACTCCCACCGAGGACGGCTTCCAGTGCACCAACGGCATGAGCAACTCGCGCCGCAACGCGAAGTACGCCAACGCGGGCATCGTCGTCACGGTGTCCCTGCAGGACTTCGAGCGAGAGGGCTTCCACGGGCCGCTGGCGGGGCTCGAGTTCCAGCGCTTCTGGGAGAAGAAGGCCTATGAGCTGGGCGGGGGCCGCTTCTTTGCCCCGGCGCAGACGATCCCGGACTACCTGGCCGGGCGCGTGAAGAAGGATCCGGGCGGCACCAGCTACCGGCCCGGCATCATCCAGGCGGATCTGAACCGCCTCTTCCCCGAGCGCCTCACCCAGTCGCTCAAGGCGGCCCTGCGCGGCTTCGATCGGAAGATGCGCGGCTTCAACAGCGACGAGGGCAAGCTGATCGGCCTCGAGAGCCGCACCAGTTCTCCAGTGCGCATCAGCCGTGGGGACAATCTCCAATCCGTGTCACTTCGTGGGCTCTACCCGGCGGGAGAGGGTTGCGGTTATGCGGGAGGTATCGTCTCCTCGGCCATTGATGGCCTGCGGATCGCTGAGCAGATTGCCAAGGAGCTGAGCTAGCTCCCGCCCGGGAGGACGGCTCTTCGAGGAGAGACGCCATGCGTTACCGCGTACGCACCCCCGAGGGAGAGCTGGAGTACGAGAGCATCCTGCACGTGGAGCAGGCCTACGTGGCGGGGCTCGTGGACCCCGAGGATGAGGTGCTCGAGGAGGGTGGCACCCTCTGGCGCAAGGCGTCCACCTTCCCCAACCTGGCTCGGGCTCGGAGTCCGACCGCCGCCAAGAGCACTCACCGCAAGCAATCCCTCATCATCCTGCTCGCGGTGGTCCTTGGCATCAGTTCGCTGCTCCTGGTCTGGAGCGGCAAGGGCCTGTTCGGCCTCCTGGTCGCGATGATTGTCGTCTCCCTGCTGTGGCAGGTGACGGTCACCGCGTTCCGCCGCAAGCGCTGAGCCTGCCCCCCTGCCCTACGGCCCGGCGGCCCGGCTCTCGCCGACAGCGCCCACACGTGCCCCCATGTTCTCCCCAACAGGGCCCTCGGGCCCGGGTCCGCAGCCGCGGAGAAAGGGAGGACACCCTGTGCTGAACACCTATCTGTCCCGAGAAGCCGCTCAGAAGCTGCGGCATGGCGCCTTCTGGCTGCGCCGTGAGGACATCCTCTCCATGGACGGCACGCCCGTGGTGGGTGAGCCCGTCCAGCTCCGGGACGAAGAGGGGCAGGTGCTGGGGCTGGGAGACGTGGACCTGGAGTCCTCCTTCCCCGTGCGGCGCCTGGGGCTGCCCGAGGAGGCCGCGGAGGGGCTCATCCCCCGGCACATCCGCCACGCCCTGGAGCGCCGGGCCCGCCTGGTGGATGACCCCCGCTTCTGTCGACTGGTGAACGATGACGGGGATGGGCTGCCCGGCCTCATCGTGGACCGCTACGACACGCACTTCGTGATCCAGACGCTCACCCGGCCCATGGACGCGCGGATCGAGGAGATCACCCGCGCCATCGTGGAGGTGATGGGCGCCAGCTCGGTGCTGCTGCGCAACGACTCCCCCCGGCGGCGGGCTCTGGGGCTGGAGCCGAAGCGGCCTCACGTGCTCTCTGGCAACCCACCCCGCTGGTGCCGCCTGCTGGAGCTGGGCGCGCGCTTCACCATCGATCTCACCTACGGGCTGAACACGGGCTACCACTACGACCAGCGCGAGGTGCGCCGCTTCCTGGCACGCCTGGCCCGCGACGCGCGGGTGCTGGATCCGTGCTGCGACGTGGGAGGGCTCTTCGTCCACGCGGGGCTGCATGGGGCGCGGCAGATCCTCGCCTTCGATGCGGATCCGGACGCTGCGGATCTGGCGCGCGAGAACGCCGAGGCCAACGGGCTGCTCGGCCGGGTGAAGGTGGAGCCCGGCTCCGCCCTGGCCGTGCTGAAGGCCGTGACGGACACCTTCGATCTGGTGCTGCTCGATGCACGGGACGCGGACTCTCCCGAGAGCTTCATCGAGCACGCACGGCTGGCGCTGCGCCGCACCCGCCATGGCGGCAAGCTGCTGCTGACCGGCTACCACCCGCCGCTGCCCCTGGGCACCTTCGAGGAGCTGGTGGCCGAGGCCTGCGAGCGCGAGCAGCGCGTGGCCTTCCGGCTGGCCCGGCTCGGCTTGCCTCCAGACCACCCCTCGCCTGTAAACACCCCGGCCGCGGACTACCTGGACGCGGTGGCACTCGAAGTGAACTGAAGTCAACCGCCCTCCGGGCGTCCGGGGGTGGTAGTGTCGGCACACGATGACGACTGACAACCCGGCTGAGACCCCAGCCCCCGCCGCCGAGGGCGGCTCCGTCGAGACCGTACGCAAGGTCTACGCCAAGGACTTGAAGGAGAAGGACCGCGTCAACACCGTCTTCCGCGTCACGCAGAAGAGCAAGGTGACGGCGCGCAGCGGCAAGGTGTTCCTCGCTGTGTCGCTCGGCGACAAGAGTGGCGAGGTCGATGCCCGCGTCTTCGACAAGGTGGACACCTTCGAGTCCGCCTTCGCCCCAGGGGACCACCTCCTGATCCAGGGCCATGTCATTAACTTCCACGGCAAGCTGCAGGTGGTGGTCGAGGCACTCGAGCGCCTGGATCCGGGCCCCCTGGATCTCAAGGAGTTCGAGCCGCCCCCTGCCCCCGCCGCTCCCGCTGAGGCCGCGCCGCCTCAGGAGAAGGACCAGGACAAGCCTCAGGACAAGCCCCAGGAGAAAGCTCAGGAGAAGCGTGAGGAGGCCTCGCCGCGTCCCGGCCGGGATGACGGTGCGGGCCCCCGGGCCGTCGGCTTGATTCGCGAGCTCATCACCGAGCGCGTGAACGATCCGCACGTGAAGCAGCTCCTGCTGGCCTTCCTGGACGATCCGCAGGTCTCCTCGGGCCTGCCGCACGCCCCGGCCGCCAAGGGCATCCACCACGCCTATCGCGGCGGGCTGGCCGAGCACCTCTTGTCAGTGATGCGGCTGACACTGCGCGTGGCGGACCACTACCCCATGGCAGACAGGGACCTGCTGCTGGCGGGCGCCCTGCTCCATGACGTGATGAAGGTGGCGGAGATCTCCCCGGAGAAGGGGTTCGACTACACCGATGAGGGCAAGCTCGTCGGCCACCTGGTGATGACCGCGCAGAAGATCCGCGAGAAGACCCTGGCCATCCCGGGCTTCCCGCCCGCGCTCGAGCACCACATCACCCACCTGGTGCTCGCGCACCACGGGCGGCTGGAGCACGGCTCGCCCAAGCTGCCCATGACGATCGAGGCGCTCATCGTCCACTCGCTGGACGCCCTGGACTCGCGCATCGCCTCGTGGCTGGAGGCCATGGCCCGCGACTCGAACGAGCGCTGGACGGAGACGCTCAAGCTCTACGAGCGCCAGCTCTGGAAGGGCCCCTCGCCCACGTCTCGGGGCAAGTCGCCGGTGGAGACCCGCCGCAAGTCTCGCGAGGAGCGCCGCAAGTCCAAGGAGAAGGGCGGCGGGGCCCAGGAGGGACAGGCCCCGGCCGCTGGTGGAGAGGGCACCCCCGCGCCCGCTCCACGCAAGGAGCGAGAGCGTCCTCCCCGTGAGGGCCGTCCTCCGCGAGAGGGACGCGAGGGACGCCCGCCTCGTGAGGAGCGCCCGCCTCGTGAGGAGCGCCCGCCTCGTGAGGAGCGCCCGGCCCGCCCGCCGCGGGATCCGAGCTCCCTGCCCCAGGAGCTGACCTTCAAGCCCTTCAGCATGCTGACCTCGTTGGCGCCAGTCTCTGAAGGAAAGCCAGAGGCTCCCGAGACGAAGCCCGAGGGTGAAGGCAACACGGAAGGCTGAAATGTCGAAGCGTCGGCTCGGAGAACGCCTGATCGAGGCCGGCCTCGTGACTGCCGAGGCTGTGGAGAAGGCCCTGGAGCACCAGCGGATCACCGGCTACAAGCTGGGGGACTGTCTGGTAGAGCTGGGGCTGCTCCAGGAGAGCGCGCTGCTCCGCTTCCTCGCCGCCGACTTCAACACGCGCTTTGTCTCCGCCGAGAAGCTGGCCAAGGCGAAGCTGCCCTCCGAGGTGCTCGACAATCTCCCCGTGCGCATGGCCGAGGCGCAGACCGTGCTGCCGCTGGCCTATGACTCGGACCGCAAGCTGCTGTCCATCGTCGCGGCCGAGCCACAGAACAAGGCCTTGATGGACGAGATCGCCCTCGTGACCGGAGTGTCCGAGGTCTACGCCTACGTGGGGCTGCGCAGCGCCATCGCCGCGGCCATCAAGAAGCACTACTACGGAGATCCCACCGCCTTCACCTCGCTGGAGAGCAACAGCGGCCCGCAGATCGCCCGCGCCGACGCGGCCACGATGGCCCATTCCTCCGAAGCCTCTGGCAGCGGGGCCCGGAGCTCCGGGAACCTCGTGCAGCGCATGGATACGGACCCCAGCCTTCGGGCGAAGGCACCCGGCACCCAGCTGCTGCGCCTCTCCACGCAGATGCGTGAGCTGGTGAGCACCTCCCGGGCGTCCGTGCGGGAGAGCGACTTCATCGAGGCGCTGAACATCCTCGTGGGCCTGCTGGAGCAGGAGCGGCCCCACCAACGTGGCCACTCGGCGCACCTGGCGCGGCAGGCCACCATCGTGGGCCGGCGCATGGGCATGGCGCCTCGGGAGCTGGCTTCGCTGGCCATCGCCGCCTACCTGCACGATGTGGGCAAGTCTTCCGAGCGCCACTACACGCTGGCCAGCAACGCCACCAACGCTGACTGGAAAGCCGAGGCGAAGCGGGTGGCCAAGGCGCCTGTCAAGCTCTTCGAGACGGTGCACCTCCCCTCCACGGTGAGCACGATCCTCTCGCAGATCTACGAGGCCTATGACGGCTCGGGGGTGCCCCTGGGCACCAAGGGCGAGGACATCAGCCTGGGCGCACGCATCCTCGCCGCGGTGGACAGCTTCCTGGATCTGACGAAGAACCCCGCCAACGCTCAAGGAAAGACCCTGCCCAAGGCCCAGGCGCTGGAGCACCTGCGGAAGAATGCGGGAGTCCTCTACGATCCGGTGGTGGCGGACATCGTCGGGCAGGTGCAGAGCGGAGAGCTGCTGCGCCACCGCATTGTCCAGGATGGGCGCCAGGTTCTCATCGCCGAGTCCGACGAAGCCACGCGCACGGACATGCTGGAGTCGGTGCTACGGCAGGGGCTGGTGGTGCATTCTCTCTCCACCTTGGACGGCGCGCTGGACGGCCTGGCGCAGCGGGAGTGTGACGTGCTGGTAGTGAGCCTGCGCTTCGGCATCGCGGACGTGATGGCCTTGTTGCAGTCCGCGCGGAGCACCCCGGAGTGCGGTGGGATTCCCATTCTGGTGATCGGGGAGCCAGATGGTCCTTCCCGGGAGCGGCTGCTGCTGGCGGGGGCCACGGCGGTGGAGTCCCCCTCGGACACGGACAAGGCGTCCCAGCGGGTCCGGGAGCTCTATGAAGATCGCATCCTGCACAACGGGCCCGCCCGCATGGTGCAGGGAAGCTATGACGAGCTGCCGCAGTTGGAGCTGCTGAAGACGCTGTCCAGTGGGAAGAAGTCCGGGCGGTTGCACCTGCGCCATCACTCGCTCGAAGGCTACCTGCACCTGGAGCATGGAAAGGTCGTCTACGCCGCCTATGCTGGCCAGTCCGGCGAGGCCGCGATGCAGGCGCTGCTCAAGCTCAAGCAGGCAGACTTCCAGTTCGATCCAGACTCATTGCTGCTGGAACTCCCCCACCTGGACAAGGAACTGGCTGCAGTGACCAAAGAGCTCACCGCTCGCAAAGCAGCAACCGCCTGACCTCAGGGACTGGCTACTCGACTCGGAGACCGAACAGCTTCGAGGCGGTGACGGTGGTGATGGCCGCCAGCTCCTCCAGGGTGACGCCCTTCAACTCCGCGACCTTGCGCGCCGTCTCCACCACGTGCGCGGGCTCGTTCTTGCGCCCCCGGTGTGGCACCGGCGCCAGGAAAGGACTGTCCGTCTCCACCATCAGCCGATCCAGCGGAGTGAAGCGCACGGCGTCCTGGAGCGCCTCCGTCTTCTTGTAGGTGACGACGCCAGACAGCGAGATGTGAAACCCCAGATCCAGGTAGCGCCGCGCCGCCGCAGTGTCTCCCGTGAAGCAGTGGATCACTCCCTGGCGGATGCCCTCCTCCCGGAGGATGGCCTCACAGTCCTCGTGCGCATCCCGTACGTGCACCACCAGAGGCTTGTTCAACGTGCGCGCCAGGGCACACTGGCGCCGGAAAACCTGGGCCTGCACATCTCGCGGCGAGCGGTCGTAGTAGTAATCCAACCCCGCCTCCCCTACCGCGCGCAGCTCCGGCCGGGCGCAGGTGCGCTCCAGCGTCGCGAAATCCTCCTCGGTGGCTTGCGCCGCGTCGTGCGGGTGGATGCCCATCGTGGGCGATAGAAAGTCCGCGTGCGCCGCTGCCAGCTCCAGCGCGTTGCCCCAGTCCCCAGGCGCCTGGAACTGCCCTACCACCACCGCGTGCACCACCCCCACGGCCCGAGCACGCTCCAGCACCGCGCTGACCTCTGCATAGTCCGCGCGCTCGAGGTGACAGTGTGCGTCGATGAGTCTCATGGCTTCTCCTGCAACAGTTCCGCGAGCTCTTCTCGAGCCTCAGGCGAAGTAAACGTCGGGACGGCCGCCCTCACGCGCGCCAGCCCCTCGGGCAACCCCAACCTCCATACCCCGTCCGCCGCATCCAGCCGGAAGTCCTCGGGCGCCGCCGTGTCCTCCAACAGCGTCAACAACCAGGGCAATGCCTGCGGATCTCCCAGCAGCCCCAGCCCCCTCGCCGCAGCCCCCCGGCACGGATCCTTCGGGTCCTCGAGGATCGCGCGCAGCCGCTCCAGCGCCCCCGGGGCCTTCACCTCACCGCACAGCTCCACGGCGAGCGCACGGTCCGTGCTCCACTTCTTCTGCGTGCGCTTCAGGAGGTGCTCCGCTCCCTCAGGATCTCCCAGCCGCGCCAGCACTCCAGCGGCCTGAGTGCGCTCGAATCCGGGCAGCAACCACCGCCCGAACAGCCGCTTGACGGCCGGCAGTGCCCGCACGTCCCCCAGCTCCGCCAGCGCTCCCAGCGCCCGGAAGCGCAGGCGATCGTTGTCGAGCGCGTCCACCAGGATCTCCAGCCCCGCGCTGTGCTTCAGGGCCGCCATGCCTCGTGCCGCCTCGAAGCGGATCTCGGGGATGGGATCCTCGAGCATGCGCGCCAGCGCGCCCCGCAGGTCCGGGAGCGCCATATCCGCGATCCGCCCCGTCGCCTCCAGCCGCACGCCCACATCCGTCTCCGACAGCCGCGCGGTGTACAGCGCGGGCAGCTCCGCCACGGGGAGCACCAGCGTGGCCAGCCCGAGGCCCGAGCGCCGCACCTCAGGCTGGGTGTCCGCGAGCAGCCTCGCGAGCGCCTGGGAGAACTCCGGCGCACGCGACGGCGCCTCCTCCACGAGCTGGACGAGGAGCTCCGCGGCCTCGGCACGAGCCTGGGGACGCTTCTCCCGCTCCAGCACGAGCAGCGCGCGCTCCCGCTCGGCTCGCCAGTCCATGACGCTCACTTCACCAGGGAGCCGGGAGGCACATCCCCCGGATCCAGGAGCGACAGGCCCTTCTCACCCGTCTCGGCCGTCAGCAACATCCCGCGCGACTCGATGCCCTTGAGCTTGCGAGGCTTCAGGTTCGTCACCACCACCACCCGGCGGCCCGTCACCTGCTCCGGCGTGTACGCCAGCGCGATGCCCGACACGATGGTGCGCGGCGCCTCCTCCCCCAGATCCACCGTCAGCTTCAGGAGCTTGTCTGCCCCCGCCACCTTCTCGGCGGCGACGATCTTCCCCGCCTTGAGGGACACCTTGGCGAAGTCGTCGTACTCGATCTCGCCGGGAGGCCCTCCAGCGCCCGCCCCAGGCGACGCCTGCGTGGTGGGCGCCTCGGCCGGCTTCTTCTCTGCCTTCTCCGCCTTCTTCTCGGCCTTCTTCGGAGCCTCCTTCGCGGGCTGCGCCTCGGGGGATGGCGGGATGAGGGCGTTCACCTTGTCCTCCTCGAGCCGCGGCAGCAGCGGCTCGGGCGTGCCGATGGGACGGCTGCGATCCAGCAGCGGGTAGCGCGCCTTCTCCAGCGCCGCGAAGGTGAGCGGCGGCGCCCCAAGCTGCGCGAAGAGCTTCTCCGTCACCCGGGGAATGACGGGCGTCAGCAGCGCCCCCAGCAGGTAGACGACGTCCGCGGCGTCCGAGAGATCCGCGCGCGCGGCCTCGGGATCCGTCTTCATCTTGGCCCACGGAGCCTGTGCCTGCAGGAAGCCATTGGCCGCCTGGGAGATCTCCACGATCACCTTGATGGCGTTGCGGTACTCCAGCTTCTCGAAGGCCTCACGCACCTCGGGGACACGGGCCAGGGCCGCCTCCACCAGCGCCTTGCCCTGCCCTTCCCGGCCCGGTGCAAGCCGCTTCTCCAGCGGCCCCGCCAGCATGGACAGCGAGCGGTTGGCCAGGTTGCCCACGTTGTTCACCAGCTCGCCGTTCACCCGGAGCCGGAAGTCCTTGAGGCTCAAGTCGAAGTCCTCGGGCCCCGAGCCCAGGCTCGCCGCGTAGAAGTAACGCAGGTAGCTCGGATCCAGGTGATCCAGGTACGTGCGCACCGCCACCAGCGTGCCGCGGCTCTTGGACATCTTCTCGCCATTCACGGTGAGGTGGCCGTGAACCTTCAGCTCGTCTGGCCCATGCAGGCCCGCCACATTGAGCACCGCCGGCCAGAACAGCGCGTGGAAGTAGACGATGTCCTTGCCGATGAAGTGGATGATGCGAGAGGGGCTCTCCAGGCTCCAGTAGTCCAGGGCGCTCTTGGCCTTGCCTGTCTCCTTCGCCCACTTCTCCGTGGTGGCGATGTACCCGATGGGCGCGTCCAGCCACACGTAGAAGTACTTGTCCGTCTCTCCCGGGATCGCGAAGCCGAAGTAGGGCCCGTCCCGGCTGATGTCCCAGTCCGCCAGCCCCTTCTCGAAGAAGCCCTGAAGCTGAGTGGCCAGGCCCGGGTAGATGAAGCCCGGCCGCCGCAGCAGCTTCTGGAGGAACTCTTCGTGGCGCGACAGCTTGAAGAACAGGTGCGTCGAGTGCTTGCGGACCGGCGGCGTGCCGCACAGCGCGCACTTCGGCTCGATCAGGTCCGTGGGGCTGTAGGCCTTGCCGCACTTCTCACACGCGTCACCGTACTGGTCCGCCGCCTTGCAGTTGGGGCACGTGCCCCGGATGAAGCGATCCGGCAGGAAGCGCTTGTCCTTCTCGCAGAACGTCTGCTCGATCTCGCGCCGCTCGATGTCCCCCTTCTCTTTCAGCCGCCCGTAGATGAGCTCCGCGTAGTGGCGGTTCTCGGGCGAGTTGGTGGAGTGGAACCAGTCGACGCCAATGCCCAGCCCCTCGAAGTCCTTCTTGTGCAGCTCGTAGATGCCGGCGACGAACTGCTCCGGCTTCAGGCCTTGCTTCGCCGCGCTCAGCTCAATGGGCGTGCCGTGCGTGTCATCCGCGCAGAAGTACACGACGTCCTTGCCGCAGGAGCGCAGGAAGCGGACGTAGATGTCTGTCTGCACGTACTCGACAGCGTGACCGATGTGGATGGGACCGTTCGCGTACGGCAGCGCGCTGGTGACGAGGATCTTCTCCGCCATGGACTCTCCTAGAGGGCGGCGGACTGTAGCCGCTCGACTGCCCCGGGTCATCGGTGCAAGTAGGGGCGCGGTGCAAGCGGGTCCACCCCGGTGTTATGGACCCGATACGATGTGCACCCTCCTCATCCTCCGCCACGTCCACCCGGAGTGGCCACTCATCCTCGCCGCCAACCGGGATGAGCTGCTCGACCGCCCGGCGTCCGGGCCCCAGCTCCTCCCTGGCTCCCCTCGCGTCCTTGTCCCTGGCGTGGACCGGGTCCGTGGAGGCTCGTGGATGGGTGTCACCGACACAGGCTTCTTCGTTGGGCTGACCAACCAGCGCGGCTCGCTGGCCCTGGGCCTGGCCCCCCGCTCGAGAGGCGAGGTGGTGCTGCAGGCCCTGCGCGCCGGGAATTTGGAGGCCGCCGAGCGTTACCTGGATACCGTGGATCCCGCTGCCTTCAACCCCTTCAACCTCCTCTATGGAGACGCCAGCCAGCTCCGGGTCGCCTACGCCCGCTCCTCGGGGCCGTTGATCCGCGAGGACGTGCCCGAGGGCATCCATGTGTTGCCCAATGATCGGCTCGATTCCCCAGCGCTCCCCAAGGTGGCGCGGGCCCGGCTGCTCACAGCAGAGCACGCCCGGCGCCCCTGGCCCGAGCTGGCCCACCGGCTCCAGGAGATCCTCGCCGACCACCACATGCCCCCCGAGGATCAGCTCCCCGAACCGGCCCGCCGCCTCCAGGCCCTGTGCATCCACACCCCCGCCTATGGGACGCGCTCCTCCGCGATCGTGGCCCTGGCACCGGGCCGCGTGGCACACGTCCTCGCCTCCGAGACACCCCCCTGTCAGCATACGTTCAGCGACTTGAGGAGCATGCTTGCTCCACTGTGAGGGGGACTGTCCCCCACACACCAAAAG
>Ga0247825_10000981_pt1 | contig 18535 bp, 20 predicted proteins | sample 13C_Vanillin_Day_FD_194413 | JGI IMG/M metagenome (GOLD analysis project Ga0247825, IMG submission 194413) | Soil microbial communities from agricultural site in Penn Yan, New York, United States - 13C_Vanillin_Day48 | ecosystem: Environmental > Terrestrial > Soil > Agricultural land | place...
AAGTCCAAGCAGCTGCGCAACGGGCTGCGTCAGCTCTCCGAGGAGGGCGCGATCCAGATCTTCACCCCGCACGCCGGCGGCGCGCCCGTGCTCGCCGCCGTGGGCGCCCTGCAGTTCGAGGTCGCCGCGCACCGCCTGGAGCACGAGTACGGGGTGCAGATGCGGCTCCTGGGCGTGGAGTACACCCTGGCGCGCTGGGTGTCCTGCCCCGACGCGGCGGAGCTCGAGCGCTTCTTCGCGCGCAACGCCCACCGCATCTTCCACGACGCCGCGGGCGTCCCCGCCTACCTCGCGGCGACCACGGCGGAGCTCACCGTCACGCAGAAGTACTGGCCCAAGATCGAGTTTCACACCACGCGGGAGCACACCGGGCTTGCCGCAGCGGAGGCTTCCGCGTGAAGGAACGGCTCGAGCGCCTTGCTGGGTCCTCCTATAGCCAGCGACGAACCGCGCGCTTGTACGGCAGGTACTCGACGGGGAATCGAGTTTCGAGGTAGCGCTCCTCGCGCGGGATCACGACCAGCACCATGACGGCCAGCGCGGGAAGAAGCGCAAGCAGCAGGCCCAGACTGTTGACCCACGCGGCGAGTCCGATCTGGAAGAGCGTGAAAGCGAGATAGACGGGATTGCGGCTGAAGCGGTATGGCCCCGTGCGAACAATGGCGGTCGTAGGGCGATTGCCCGGGACGGGGGTATCCGCCTTGCGGAACGTCCGCGTTGCGGAAACGAAGAGCGCGCCGGCCACTAGCACGACCACTACGCCGATCGGCGCGCTGACTGAAGCTGGAAGCAGCTCCACCGGCCAGACCAGGTGAGCGAGCAGGCCGAGACTGATCGAGCCCAGGTATACGAGCGGCGGGCGGAGAGGACCGGCGTTGGCAACGTGAGTCACATCGGCTTGCGAAATACTACACAGTAGCTCGCGAGGGGTCCGCGGCCCGGCCAATCGTCGATGCGGCGGACCAACTTGAACCCGCTGCCCGTCACTTCATCGATGACGGCCTGCGCTGGAACGCCGAACGAGCCGCGGCCGAAGAAGAAAGGCGGCGGGAAGTCGATGACGGCGAGCACGCCACCGGGCCGCAACGAGCGCAACAGGCTGGCGTTGATGCCCGGGGGGTCGGTCACGTGGTGATACACGCGGCGCAGCACGATCACGTCGCAGCAGTTCGGCGGCAATCCGGTCTCGCTGGCGGACGCTTCGACCACCGTCACATTGCGGAGCTTGGCGGCGACGACCGCCTCGCGAAGCCCGCGCAGGCGCTCCGGGTCGATCTCGGTTGAAAAGACGTGCCCGTTCGGCCCGACCTCCCTTGCAAGGGCAAAGGTGAGCTCACCCTTGCCGGCGCCGACATCCGCGATCACGGTGCCCGTCTCGAGCGTGAGCACCTGCCTGAGGCGCGGCATTTCGGGGCCGTCGGCGCGAAACCCGCCGCCGCTCCACTGGCATCCCGAGCAGACAGCCGAGAGCACGACCGCAGCTGCCGCTGCACTGACTCGCATCTCCGTTTGCCTTCAAGAATCGAAAGCCGTACTGTGCCAATTCAAGTCGACTTGAGGTCAAGAGGGTGAGACCCCTGGACAACGCGGAGGTCGCGCAACGCTCCGGCGTTGCCGCCTCGACGCTGCGCTTCTACGAGGAGAAGGGGCTCATCGCCTCTGCCGGAAGGCGCGGCCTGCGCCGTCTGTTCGCTCCCGGCGTGCTGGAACGGCTGGCGTTCATCGCGCTTGGGCAGTCCGCCGGTTTCTCGCTCGAGGAGATCGCGCTCATGTTCGCGCCGGACGGGCAGCCGCGCATCGACCGGAAGATGCTCACGGCCAAGGCCGGGGAGCTGGACAGGACCATCAGCAGACTCAGCGCGATGCGCGACAGCCTGCGGCACGCTGCCGCCTGCCCCGCGCCGAGCCACATGGAATGTCCCAACTTCCGCCGCCACCTGCAGTCCGCCGGGGAAGCAAAGCACCGTCCGAAGCGCAACGCCAAAGCACGCCCTTAGCTAGTCTTTTCCAGGCTTCACGCCTGCAGCCACCAGCACCTCGGCGGGCGCGGAGAATCCCTTCCTGCTATCGAAAGCCTTGAGCGTCCCTGCCACCTCGGCCCACGCGGCCACTCGTACCGTCTCCGGGCGATCGCTTACGACGGCCCGATAGGCCCCGAATGCCTCTTGCATCATGGTCAGCGCCTGCGCCGAGGACGACATGCGCAGCGTCAAAGCCATCGTCCGCTGTTCTACGCCGACGAATCCGCCTTCGCTGAACACGCGCTCCATCAGACCAGGACCGCCAAGCGAGAAGATCCCGGGTTGTCCGGGGGCCGGCGGCGTCTTGCCCGCGTGGCGCAGCAGTATCTGCATCGGTTTGGCCATGAACGGATTCGCGCCGGGCGTGGTGAAGACCACTACGGCCAGCTTGCCGCGAGGCCGCAGCGCACGCCGCACCGCCAGAAGCGCCTTGGCTGGATCGACGAACAACATCAGACCGAGCCGACAGATGGCTGCGTCGAAGCTGTCGGGCACGATATCAAGATCTTCGGCGGCACCCGCCACGGTAGTCACGTTCGCAAGGTTGGCGGCGCGGGCGTTCTCCCGCACATGGTCCAGCATGCCCTCGGCGATATCGCTCGCCACCACGTGCCCCTGTGCGCCAACAATCCGTGCAGCCCGCAGCGTCTGGCTCCCGGCACCGCAGGCAAGGTCCAGCACTCGCCCACCGGTGCTGACACGCGCCATCTGCAGCATGGCCTCGGTTGCCGGCTCCATCCAGTCGGCGATGGTGGCTTCCCAGCGTGCCCAACCGGCCGCCGACCCTTCCCACTGCGTACGCGCATCTGCCGGCTTCATGTCTTCCTCCTATGATCGGGGGTCGCACTGGATGGAAATAATGCGCCGAACCACACCGCCTCACAATGAGACCGCGCGGGTGGACCGTGGCCAGGCATCGGCAAGCCCGCGCAACCCGGTGAGCCCGTATAGTTGCCGCTTGAATAGCACGGCGCTCGATGCGGGCGAGACGTTCCTGCGCGCGGAGCAGGCGGGGCTCAAGCTCGCCATCATCGGCCGCATCGGAGCCCTCGTTCTGATGGGCGTGTGGCTGATCGGAACGCGCGCGGACGACCCGGCGCGCGCGCTCGGGTACGTGCTGGTGCTGTCGATCTTCGCGGCCCTCGGCCTGGCCCACTACCCGCTCATCGGCACGCGCTTCGACAAGCGCTGGGTCAAGTACGTCTTCATTACGCTCGACATTGCCATCGTCTCGGCGCTGGTGGCGACGCAGCCGCTCTACCCATCGGCTGCCGATCTGCCCCCGGTCATGACGTTTCGCGCGCCCGTGTTCCCGTTCTACTTCGTCATCCTGGGTGTGGCTGCGTTCAGCTTCTCACCTGCCATGGTGATGTGGACCGGCATCGCCGGTGCGATCGGCTGGCTTTCCGCTTTCTGGCACACGGCAAGCATGGTCAGTGGCGTGCGTAACTGGAGCGAGATACCGAACAACCCCACGGCCGAGCAGATCATGGCGATCGTGCTCGATCCCAGGTTCGGCGGGCTGAGCGGCCGGATCCAGGAGGCAGTCCTGCTCGCAGTGGTTGCTTTTCTGATCGCCGTCGTCATGTGGCGGGCACGCGCCACGCTCAAGCGGCAACTCGGGGCGCTCGCCCCGGTCGAGCGCGAGGCGACCGTGCTCTTCGCGGACATCGCCGGCTTCACCGGGATGACCGAGCGCGCGGGCGCCGCGCGCACGGTCGAGATCCTGAACGCCTATTTCGACGAGGTGACACGGATCATCGGCGCGCACAACGGCATCGTCACGCAGTTCCAGGGGGACGCCGTGCTCGCGACGTTCAACGTGCCGGTCGAGGACGCGGCCCACGCGCGCAATGCCTTCGCGGCGGCCCGCGCGATCCTGGCGTGCGTCGCGGAGCGCGAATTCGCCGGGGAGCGCATCCGGGTGCGCATCGGCATCAATACCGGCTCGCTCGTCGCCGGCAATGTCGGCGGCGGCGGGCGCCAGAGCTATACGGTCCATGGCGACGCGGTGAACCTGGCCGCCCGGCTGGAGGCGCTGTGCAAGGAGCACGGCACCTCGCTCCTTCTTTCCGCCACGACCGCCAAAGCGCTGCCCGAAGCGGCGCTCGTCGCCGTCGGAGATATTACCGTCCGGGGCCTTGCCGAACAGGTGACCGTCTTTTCCTTCAGAGAGAGGCCATGAATGCCATGAAAGCGATATTTGCAGCAGCCCTCGCCGCGTGCAGCCTTGCGGCCTGTTCGAGTGCCCCGACGGACTTCCCGGCCACGCCGCAATGCTCCTACCCGGGCGCCGGGGTCCAGTGCCGGGGACTGTATCCTGGATAGACGAACCGGGACCTGAAGGCGATGAGCCCCTTGCACAGGCTCGAAGAGGGCGGCTTCGCCTTTCTCGAGGGCGTGTTCCCCTACTCCCAGGGCGCGGTCGCGCTGGAGGGCTACGCCATGGAGCGTGCGTGCTTCGCGCGGCCCGTGCCGGTCGCCGAGGGGTTCCGGCGCATTGCCGCGCACCTGGAGAGCCTCGGCCGGCCGAAGGCGGCGCTGTGCGCCTGCGAGCTGCGCTCGCCGAAGCCCTTCTCGTTCGCCGGGTTTGCCGAGTTCAACCGCGGCTATGTCGCGGTGCTGGAGCAGTGGGGCCTCTACCGCGACGGGCGGAACGCCGTTGCGCGCTCGAACGTGGCGCCAGGGGTCAATCCGCCTGCCGAGCCCTCGTTCCACGCCTTCAGCTACACGGTGCCTGCGGCGCAGGCGGGCCGCGACTTCGTGGTCGCGGGCAGCGGCGAGTGGCCCGAAGGCGGGCGCTTTCCCGAGGACATCGTGCCAGGCCTGCACAATAAAGTCGTGTGGGTACTCGACAAGATGGAGGAGCGCATGCGCGGTCTCGGCGGGTTCGGCTTCGGGGACGCGAGCGCGGTGCAGGTCTACACGGTGCGCCGCTTCCCGGTCGAGTTGGTGGCGCAGCGCGTCGGCAGCACGCTGGTGTGGCACTACTGCCGGCCGCCGATCGAGGGGCTCGAGTTCGAGATGGACCTGCGCCGGGTCAGCCTGGAGCGGCGGCTGGCGTAGCGCGCCGGCGCGCGCGCCACTCGAGCGCGGCGCCGAGGATGCCCTTCGGCATGTAGATGATGAAGAGCACCAGCATCAGCCCGTAGATGGCGAGGTCGAGCGCCGGGAACTGCTTGTAGGCGTCGCCGAGCGCGAGGCGCAGGCCCTCCTGCAGGAGCAGCGTGAACACCGCGCCGACGGTGGGCCCCAGCATGACGAACATGCCGCCGGCGATGGCGCCGAACACCATCTGCAGCGAGATGCCGATGCCCGAGACGGTCTCGGGGTTGATGTAGAGCTGGTATTGCGCGTAGAGCACGCCGCCGACGCTCGTCATGCCGGCGGAAATGAGCGTGACGAAGAGCTTCGAGCGCGTGACGTTGATGCCGATCGAGGCCGCGGCGTCCTCCTCGTGGCTGATCGCCTCGAGGGCGATGCGCGTCATGCTGCGATCGAGGCGCGCCCAGATCCACAGGCCGGCGAGCCAGCAGGCGAGGACGATGTAGAACCAGACGCGCTTGTCGGAGAACTGCAGCGCCTCGAGCGACCAGGCATTCCCCTGCGCGAGCGCGGTATTCGGCGTGACGCCCAGCGAACCCCCGGTCTGGTCGCGCAGCGCCACGATCACCAGACGCGTCACCTCGGAAAGCGCGAGCGTCACCAGGGCGAAGTAATGGCCGACGATGCGGAAGCGAAAGCACGGCAGGCCGATCAGGAGCGCGAGCGCGAGGCTGATCGCGAGCGCCACCGGCACGCCGAGCCAGGGCGACAGGCCGAAGTGGTTCCACAGCATCACCACCGCGTAGGCGCCGACGCCGAGGAAGGCGCCGTGGCCGAGGCTCACCATGCCCAGGCGCCCCATGATCGACCAGCTCGTGTACACGTAGGCCCAGATGAGGCACATGATCACGAGGTGCAGCGGGTAGTTGCCGATGCCGGTGAGCGGCAGCGCGGCGAGCGCGGCGATCCCGATCCCGGCGAGCGCCCTCATTTGCCGCCGAGGATGCCCTGGGGCCGCCAGAACATCACCGCGATGAAGAACGCGAAGGCGATCACGTAGCCCCACTCGAGGTGGAAGAAAAACCCGCCCACCGAGATGAACTGGGCGAAGATGAAGGCGGCGACGAGGCCCCCGAGCAGGTTGCCCAGGCCGCCGAGCACGCAGATGAGGAAGGTGATGGGGCCGAAGGAAAGGCCGATCGCCGGGTGGATGTCGTACTGCAGCACCAGCAGGCACGCGCCGAGCCCGGCGAGCGCGCCGCCGATCGCCGAGGTGATGACGAACACGCGGCCGGGATTGACGCCCATGAGCGGCATGATGGCGCGGTCCTGGCTGATGGCGCGGATCGCCGTGCCGATGTAGGTGCGCGAGAGCAGCAGCCAGGTGGCGCCGACGCCGCCGAGCGCCGCGACGAAGGCGATGACGCGCGGCGCCGAGATCGACATCTCGCCGACCAGGATCGGCTGCATGCGCACGCCCAGGTTGCGGAAGTCGATGCCGAAGGCGAGCGTCGCCACGGCCTGGAGCAGGAACAGCATGCCGCCGGTGACCAGCAGCTGGTTGATGGGCTCGGCAGCGAGCACCGGGCGGATGACGAACTGGTGCAGCGCCGCGCCGAGGGCGGCGACGATGGCGATGCCCGCGGCCATGGCGGCGGGCAGCGGCCAGCCGTACTGCGCGTGCAGCACGAACACCGCGTACATGCCGATCATGATCAGCTCGGCGTAGCAGATCCACACCACGTCGATGACGCCGAAGATGAGGTTCAGGCCGAGCGAGAGCAGCGCGAGCAGCCCGCCGAGCAGGATGCCGTTCACCACCGCCTCGAGGAGGAAGATGTCGAAGATTTCCATCGCTAGAGCCCCAGGTAGGCGCGCTTGAGGTCGCTGCTCGCGGCGAGGACGGCCGCCTCCCCGCTCGACTTGATGCGGCCGGTCTCGAGCAGGTAGGCGCGGTCCACCACCTTCAGCACCTGCTGCACGTTCTGCTCGACGATGAGCACGGTGTAGCCCTCGCTGCAGATGCGCTTCACCAGCGCGAAGATCGACTGCACCACCACCGGCGCGAGCCCGGCCGAGGGCTCATCGAGCAGCAGCAGCTTCGGCCCGCTCATCAGCGCGCGCGCGATGGCGCACATCTGCTGCTCGCCGCCGGAGAGCGTGCCGGCGAGCTGGCCGCGGCGTTCCTCCATGCGCGGAAACAGGCCGTAGACGAACTTCAGCCGCTGCGGAAAATTCTTGCGGGACGAAAACGCGCCCATGCGCAGGTTCTCCTCCACCGTGAGGCGCGGGAAGAGTCGCCGGTTCTCCGGCACGTGCGCGATGCCGCGGCCGATCACCTCGTGCGCCGGCACCTCGTTCAGGCGCGCGCCTTCCATCGTGATCTCGCCCGCGCTCGCATCGATCAGCTTGGAGATGGCGCGCAAGAGCGTCGTCTTGCCGGCGCCGTTGGGACCGAGGACGGCGACCGACTCGCCGGCGCGCACCTCGAGGCTGACGCCGAAGAGCGCCTGGAACGACCCGTAGCCCGCGGAGAGGCCCGAGACCGCGAGCATCAGGCGACCCGCGCGTCGGTGACGGCCTGCACCGCCGAGGCGTCGGTGCCGAGGTACACCTCGATGACGCGCGGATCGCGCGCCACCTCCTGCGGCTTGCCGGCGGCGATGACCTCGCCGTGGTCGAGCACGATGCAGCGGTCGACCACCCGCATCAGCGCGCCCATGATGTGCTCCACCCAGACGATGCTCACGCCCCGCTCGCGACGGATCATGGCGAGCATGTCGGCCGCCTGCTCCATCTCCTGCTCGTCCAGGCCGCCGAGGGACTCGTCGGCGAGGAGGACTTTCGGCTGCGTGGCGAGCGCGCGCGCGAGCTCGAGCTTCTTCAGCCCCGCCGCGCCCAGGCCGTCGACGCGGGCGCCCTCCCCGGTGGGCAGCTTGACCAGCGCGAGCGCGTCCTTCGCCATTTCCCAGGCCTGCTCGCGCGGCGGGTGCTCGCCGCGGCCGTAGAACGCGGCGAGCGCCACGTTCTCGAGGAGCGACAGGCGCCGGAACGGCCGCGGAATCTGGAAGGTGCGGGCGATGCCGCGGTGACACACCGCCGCCGGCGGCAGCGCGCCGATCTCCTCGCCGCGAAAGCGCACCGAGCCCGACGTGGGCGCGTAGAGCCCGGCGACGACGTTGAAGGTGGTGCTCTTGCCCGAGCCGTTCGGCCCGATCAGGCCGAGGATCTCGCCCTCGGCCAGCCGGAAGCTGACGTTCGAGACCGCGGCAAAGCCCCCGAAGCGCTTGGTGAGGCCGCTGACCTCGAGCATCTAGCTCCCGTAGGGATGACCCTTCGGCAGGGGCAGCACGGGGTCGATGGTGCGCAGCGCCTTCGGCCAGGCGATGAAGGTCTTGCCGTCGACGTACTGCATCACCACCGGCGAGGAGCGCTCGTTCTGGCCGGCCATCGCGTGCCCGGGCGGGAAGAACTTCACGCCGTAGCCCTGGATGGTGCCCCCGAGCGGGATGTCGGTCTCGAGCGCCGCCTTGCGCAGCGCCTCGGGACTGACGCCGCCGTGCTTCTTGATGGCGCGCGGCAGGACGTCGGTGAAGAAGATCCACGACTGGTTGAAGCCCATCGAGGCGTGCGGCGGCACGTCCGCCGGGCCCTTCACCGCCTGGTAGCGCTTCACCATCTCGCGCGTGAGGTCGCCCAGGCCGGGCTTCAACGACTTGGCGTCGAGGAGCTGCGCCGCCACCGGGTCGACGTTGTAGACGTAGTTCACGTCCTTGCCGAAGGTCTCCATCAGCTTGCCGATCTGGCCGTAGCCGGCGCCGTGGCCGATGATTGCCTTGAACTTGAGGCCCTGCTCGCGCGCCTGGCGCAGGAAGAGGGTGATGTCCGGGTTGTAGCCGGTGTGCAGGAGCACGTCGGCGCGCGCGCGGCGCAGCTTCGTGACCAGGCTCGAGAGGTCGGGCGCCGTGGCGGCGTAGCCCTCCTTCAGCACCACGTTCATGCCGAGCTCCTTGCACTTCGCCTCGTTGCCCTGCGCCACGCCGGCGCCGTAGGGGCCGTCCTCGTAGATGATGGCGACCTTCATGCCCTTGGCGTCGGTCTTGAGCTTCGCCTTCGCGTTCTCGGCGATGAAGTTGCAGGAGGCCTCGCCGAACTGGTCGGAATGCACCTGCGGGCGGAACACGTAGGAGAGCTTCTTGTCCTTGAAGACGCTGGAGGCGACGCAGACGTTCGCCCACATGAACTTCTTCTGCGCGTCGACGCGCTGCGCCATCGGCACGCAGTGCGCGCTCGAGTAGACGCCCATGATCAGGTTCACGTTTTCCTGCTCGAGGAGCCGCGTCGCCTCGTTGATCGCCACCTCGGTCTTCGACTGCGCGTCGGCGTAGATGGGAACGATCTTGTAGCCCTCGATGCCGCCGCGCTCGTTCAGCATGTCGATCGCGATCTTGGTGCCGACCCCGGCGGCTTCGGAGCCGCCGGCGGCGAAGGCGCCGGTGTAGTCGTAGATGACGCCGACCTTGAGCTCCTTCTGCTGCGCCTGGGCGGCGAACGGAAACGCCGCGGCGACAAACGCCGCAGCGGCAAGCGTGCGCTTCATCATGGTGGACTCCTCCTCTGCGGGAAAGTGTATCAGGCCGGCTTTCGTTGCACACTCAGGAAGCAGCAGCCCTGCCTGCCGGGGGTCCAGGTGCGGTTCTCGAAGGCAAAGCCGGCCCCCTCGAAGAGTCCCTTGTCGACGGCCCCGGCGATGCGGCAGAGCGTCGCCACCTTGTCCTCGGCGAGCCCGGCCTCGCGCCAGGCGTCCTTCAACGGGCAGCCGTGCAGCTGGATCTCGAGGCGCGCGGCGTCGGCGCGCAGCACCTCGGGCCGGAAGATCTCGGCGCCGCCGGGGACGTGGGCGAGGAACGCCTCGCGCAGCCCGGCGAGATCCGCCGGGGCGTATTTCGCGAGCGCCGCCCCTGCGCTTCGTCCGCGGCGGTAGATCGCCTTCGTCATCAGCGCCTCCGCCCGGGCGACGCCGAGCTCCTCGGCCAGCACGTCGTACATCTCCATGTAGATGAGCGCGCGATTCTTCATCTGCGCGATCAGGTCGGCGCGGTCGTTCATAGGTCCTCCTTGGCCTGCGACATTACCGCAACCGGTCAAAAAGCGTGAACTACATCACGGCATCGCGCGGCGCATGGTCTTTTCGGCGCGAGCGTCCCTCGCGCCCCGCCTGGTTCCGAAGAACCATGCCGTCCCCGCCGTCATCGCGCCATTCGCGAGCTATTGGTAGCGGCATGGACCGGGAACTGCGCACCGCGCTTGTCCGGCTGCTCGCCTTCTGCTCGCTCATGCTGTCCGGCACCGCCGCGTGGGGCGGCCGCATCGAAGTGCCGCTGCGCATTCCCCTCGAGCCGCTGCGCCAGGCGCTGGGCGAGCATCTCGCCGCTTCACCGGCCGGCCGGCAGGCGGTCTACCGCGACGGACCGTGCCGGTACTTCAAGCTCGGCCCTCCCAGGATCGACGCGGCCGACGGGCGCCTGCGTTTCGTCGGTCCGGGTACGGCGGCGCTCGGGGTGGAGGTGCTCGGCAACTGCCAGAACGCACCGCTATGGCAGGGCCTGGTGCACTTCACGCTGGTCCCGCAGCTCGACCGCGCCGGGCGCCTGCGCATGCGCATCGTCGACTCGCGGCTCACCGACCCAGCGGGAGCGACGCAGCCGGCGGTGGGACTGGTCTGGGAGCTGAGCAAGCGCCAGGTGCATCCGCGCCTGGAGCAGTTCGGCTACGACATCGGCGCTTCGCGGCAGGCCTTGGTGGCGCTCCTGCGCACCGTGGCGCCGCCGCAGCATGGCGAAGCGCTGGAAGCGGCGCTCGCGCAGCTGCAGGTCCTGGCGCCGCGCGTGGAGGCCGCGGCCATCGTGGTGCCGATCGCCCTCGAGGTTCCCGATGCCTGGCTCGCGGCGGCGCCGCCGGCCGCGGTGCCGGCCGCGCCGCTCTCCGAGGCGGAGCTCGACGCGCTCGACCAGGCGCTGCAGCCGCTCGATGCGTTCCTTCTCTACGCGATCAAGCAGCTGGCGCTCGACAGCGCGGACGAGCGGCTGCGCCAGCGCCTGTTCACGCTGCTGCTCGACAGCCGCCATCAGCTTGCCGCGATCCTGTCGGGCGAAGCGAGCGCGGGGGCAGACCCCGTGCGCGCGCTCTTCATCGAGGCCTGGAACGAATTGCGCGCGATCCTCGACGGTTCGGCATTGCGCTACGCCCTCTTCATCGAGGCCGGCGACGCGCTGCTCTCCCTGGATCGGGCGGCGCCCGGCCTGGGCGCGCGGCTATCGGCCGACGGCCTGCGCCAGCTCGCGCGCAGCCTGCGCCCCGGCGACAGCGCCGACCCGCTCGCGTATGGCTGGGAAGTCGATGCCGAACTGATGGAACTTTTCCAAGTGGAAAAAATTCCAGAGGCGGCGCCGCCGCGCCGCAGCTGGCTCGACTTCTTCGTTACGCCCGCGCATGCGCAGGAGCGCAGCCTCGATGCGTGGGTGCCGAAGCGCGACGAGCTCGGCGCCTACGCTGCTCGCATCGGCGGCCTGCTGAAAAATGCGACCGCCACGGAGCTGCAGCGCACGAGCCTCGCCGCGCCATACGACGGGATCTACCGCAGCCTCGTGCCGAGCACCGCCCTGATCGAGAGCTGCTGGCGCCAGTACGTGCTGCGCGAGGGCAAGGCCCATTACCTTCGCTCCAGCGCCGACAGCGTCGGCCTCATGCAGATCAACCAGCGCGTCTGGCGCGGCTTCTACGACGTGAAGCGCCTGCGCTGGGACACCGCGTACAACGCGCGCGCCGGGGCGCAGATCCTGATGCGGTACCTGAAAAGCTATGCCATACCCTACGCGGAGCGCAGCGGCGATATCGATCACGTCCCGCGCGCCGCCTATGCCGTCTACAACGCCGGCCCGCGGGCCGTCGGGCGCTTCAACAAGTCCCGCCCGCACCCCCGTGAGGAGCGCGTGGACGATCGCCTGTGGACGCTTTATCGCGGCATCGCGTCCGGCGGCAAGGCCGATTTGCGGACCTGCGGCGTGAATACCGAGCCGGCCTCACACTAGAAACGCGGCAAAAAAAAGGCCTCGCGTGCCACCAGGGTCCTCGGGGTTGGGGAGGAGGAGGGGGAGAACCCTGGAACTGCGGCCGCGAGGCCTGCGTCGTTCTTGACGTGAACCCAGTGTGGCGGGGGCGGATGTCGCGACGGTTTCCGCCGCGCCTTCGTGCGTTACGCCTGAAACACGCTCACAGCAGGAACCAGGCGCCCTCGCCCAGGTAGACGCGTACGCGCTCGCCGGGCTCGACCTGCCGCGGGCCGGCGTACAGGAGGGCCACTTCGCTGCCGTCGTCGAGCCGCACCACGACCTGCTCGCGCGGCGCCCCGTCCAGCGGGTCCTCATAGCTGAGGTGGGTGCGCTCCCACGGCTCCTCGGGATCCGGCGCCGCCAGGACGCTGCGCACCGTGCCCTGCACGATGTCGCCGGCGGCCGCGCGCGCTTCGGCGCGAGCGACGAAGAGAAAGTCGGACTGCGCATGCGGCTTGCTGCAGCCCGCGAGCGCGACGAGCGCCACGATCAGCGCCAGCCCGGCGGTATAGAACCAGTAATCACGCGTTTCCATTGCTGCCTTCCCTTTCAGGTTTCCAGGGGCCATGCTGGACACGACGCATTGCGCGCCGGTTTCTCAGCCGGGCGGCAGGGGTTACAGCTGAAACGTCAGGCGCGGCGCAGGGCGCGCGCCAGAGCGGCGGCGATGTCGCGCGATTGCAGCGGCTTCTTCAGGATCTCGGTCACGCCGGCGGCGAGCGCGCGCTCGCTCATCATGGGGCCGGTATAGCCGCTCATCAGGATCACCGGCAGCCCGGGACGCGGCCCGCGCAGGGCGCGCGCGAGGTCGGTGCCGGTGAGCCCCGGCATGACTTCGTCGGCGATCACCGCGTCGACGCGCTCGGGCGCCGCCTGGAAGGCGCTGAGCGCGGCGTTGCCGTCGGCGCAGCCCACCGGCTCGTAGCCGAGGTTCCTCAGCACCTCGGTGGTGACGGCGACGATCGCCTCCTCGTCGTCCACCACGAGGACCCGCTCGCCCTGCCCGCGCACGACGGGGCCCTGCCCGGTGTCCTCGGCGATCACCGGGGAGTCCACGCGCGGCAGATAGATCGCGAAGCAGCTGCCGCGGCCGGGCGCCGCGGTGACGTCGATGGCGCCCCCGGAGTCGGTGACGATGCCGTAGACGAGCGAGAGGCCGAGGCCCGTGCCTTTGCCGACTTCCTTGGTGGTGAAGAACGGCTCGAAGATGCGCGCGAGCGTGGTCGCGTCCATGCCGGTGCCGCTGTCCTCGACGACCAGGCAGGCGTAGGCGCCGGCGAGCAGCGTGCTGTGCGAGAACGCGCGGTCCGCGTCGAGCTTCACCTCCTCGAGCCGCACGCGCAGCGTGCCGCCCGCCGCCATCGCGTGCACGGCGTTGGTGCACAGGTTCATCGTCACCCGGTGGAGCTGCGTCGGGTCGCCGACCACGTAGAGCGGCGCGCCGGGCAGGCGCGCCTCGAGCTTGATCCCCTCCGCGAGCGAGCCGCGCACGAGCTCCAGGGTCTCGGCGACGACGCGGCCGAGGTCCACCGGCACGCGCCTGCCGCGCTGGCTGCGGCTGTAGGAGAGGATCTGCTCGACGAGCGCCGCGGCGCGGTTCGCGCCGGTGAGCACGTTGTCGGCATAGCGCTTGAGCGGCGTGCCGGCCGGCGCGTTCTCGGCGAGGATCTCGGCGTAGCCGAGGATGCCGCCGAGGATGTTGTTGAAGTCGTGGGCGATGCCGCCGGCGAGGCGGCCCACCGCCTCCATCTTCTCGGCCTGGCGCAGGCGGCCCTCGAGGCGCGCGCGCTCGGCTTCGGCCGCCTTGCGCTCGGTGATGTCGCGAAAGTTCATCACCACGGCGCCGACGCTCGGCTCGTGCAGCAGGTTGCTGCGCGTGTTCTCGATCCAGCGCCACGAGCCGTCCTTGTGCAGCACCTTCGCCTCGTCGACCGAGACCTTGCCCGGCTGGCGCAGCAGCTCGGCGCGCAGCTTGAGCGCCGCCTCGTGGAACTCCGGATGCATGAGGTCCATCACCTCGCGGCCGCGCAGCTCCTCGGGCGTGTAGCCGATCAGGCGCTCGATGGCCGGGCTGGCGTAGAAGACGCCGCCCTGCATCGGGCGGGTGAGGATCACGGCATCCGAGCTGTACTCGATCATGGCGCGGAAGCGCTTCTCGCTCTCCTGCCGCGCGCGCTCGCGCCGGGCGAGGCCCCAGGCCGCGGCGGCGATCAGGGCGAGCATCGCCGCGGAGGTGAGGAGCGTGCGGCCCGCGATCACCCCCGCCTCCACGTGCCACGGCGCGAACACCGCCGAGCGCGACGCGCCGGCGGCCACCACCAGCGGGAAGCCGCGCACCTCGCGCGCCGAGAGCAGCACCGGCTCGCGCGTCACCGGGCTCGTGCTCCAGCCGTCGAAGCGCCCCTCGCGCCGCAGGTCGGTGGTGATCGCGCTTTGCGGCAGGCGCGTGCCGCGCGCGTTGAGCGGGTCGGGCACGCGCGTCATGACCACGTTCTCCTGCGAGAGCAGCGTGATGAACCCGCCCTCGTCGAGCTCGATCGCGCGGTAGATGCGCTCGAAGCTCTCGAGATCGATGAGCGCCACCGCGGCGCCGCCGGAGGGAATCGCGCGGACCATGACGAAGCGCCAGTCGAGGCCTTCCAGGCCGCCGCGATAGGGCTCGCTGAGGTAGAGGCGGCCGCTCGCCGCCTTGCCGCGCATCGCGACGTAGAGGCGCTCGGCGAGCGCCGGGTCGATGTCCGCGGCGTTGCCGCCCCGCGAGACGAGCTTGCCCTGGCCGTTGAAGATGAGCACCGCCGCGAGGTGCGGCAGCCGGCCCGCGTCGGTCACCCCGCGGCGCGTCGCGTCGCGCAGCACGAGGTCCGCGGCTTCGAGCGCGGCGGCGGTCTGCTCGGCGAGCACGCGCGTGACGTTGGTGAAGTCGCGCTGCGCGCGGTGCTCGGTGCGCTCGTGCGCGGTGCGCACGTCCCACACCCCGGAGGCGATGTTGATCAGCACCAGCACGAGGCCGAGCGCGATCAGCGCCCGGCCGAGCGGGATGCGGGAAAGCGCCCCCCGCACGACGCTAGGTCTTCGCCGGGCCGACCAGCTCGGCGACCGCGCGCAGCAGCTCGGCGCGCTTGACCGGCTTGGCGAGCGCCCGCGCGGCGCCCGCCTGCAGCGCTTCCTGCGCGCTGCAGCCCTGGTCGGAGTTGAAATGCCCGGAGACGGCGATGACGCGCAGCCCGGGGTGCTTCTCGCGTATCGAGTGGATCGCCTCCGTGCCGCAGGGGCCGGGCATCCACATGTCGCTCACCACCAGGGCCGGCGCGCCGCGCTGCAGCTCGGCGACCGCCGCGGTGCAGTTGCAGGCCTTGCGCACGGCGTAGCCCGCCGCTTCCAGCCAGTCGGTCATGAGCTCGCGCATGATCGCGTCGTCGTCGATGACGAGGATCTCGACCGCCGGCTTCGTGTCGCGGTTGTCGCTCAAGCACCCATTCCACAGGAACGCGATTGCGTGTAATTTACATCCGCCATCGGGGAAGGTTACACCTGTAACCCTGCGGGGAACGAGGTCAATAGACTTTCCCCGTGAGCGAAGCAAACGTCACGACCATCATGAGCACCCCATCCGAGACATCGCAGCCGGCGACCGCCGCGCACGTGCTGGCGGTCGACGACGACCCGCAGATCCGCCAGCTCATCGCCGACTACCTCGGCCAGAACGAGCTGCGCGTCACTGCCGTCGCCGACGGCCGCGCCATGCAGGCGGTGCTCGCCGAGAGCGTGGTCGATCTCATCGTGCTGGATCTCAAGCTGCAGTCCGAGGACGGCATGGCGCTGGCGCGGCGCCTGCGCGACGAGTCGGCGATCCCCATCATCATGCTCACCGGGCGGCGCGACGAGGCCGACCGGGTGATGGGCCTCGAGCTCGGCGCCGACGACTACCTCACCAAGCCCTTCAGCCCGCGCGAGCTGCTCGCGCGCATCCGCACCGTGCTGCGCCGCCGCCGCGCCGAGGTACGCCAGGGCCGTCCCGACGGCGTGCGCGCCTACCGCTTCGACGGCTGGGAGCTCAACCTCAACACGCGCCGGCTCGCCGCCCGCGACGGCCGCCGCGTCCCCCTGAGCAACGGCGAGTTCGCGCTGCTGGTGGTGTTCCTCGGCGCCGCGCAGCGCGTGCTCTCGCGCGACCAGCTGCTCGATCTGTCGCGGCTGCACAACGACGAGGTGTACAGCCGCTCCATCGACGTGCAGATCCTGCGCCTGCGGCGCAAGATCGAGAACGACCCGGCGAAGCCGCGCTACCTGCGCACCGAGCGCGGCGCCGGCTACGTCTTCGGCGTCCCGGTCGAGACGGTCTACTGAGGGCAATAGTCCTTCCGAACTAGCCGCACCGCCACGAGAACCCCCGGCTGAACCGGCATCCTCCCGCCTTGGGGGACGTAACCGGGAGCGCTCATGCTCAAAGCAAAGGCAGTTCGGCTGTTCGGCAACCTGTTCGCCGCCGCCGGTTCTCTGGCGGTGCTGTACTCCGCGGCGCTTTTCGCCGCGCGGAAGGGCCTGCTTCCGCAGCTCCCGTGGCTGGATCCCCGGGCATGGCTGCCGGCGGACGAGCTCGTCGCGCTCGCTCTCGCCCGCGTGGACATCGCGGTGGTCATCGCGGTGCTCGGCGCCATGGCGATCGCGGCCGGAGTTCTCGTCGCGATACGGCAAACGGCCTTCCTTCGCGCGGAGAAGCGGCGGCGCGAGGACGGGCTACGCCGCGTGCAGCAGTACCGCGCGGATGAAGGAAGATGCCCCTACGACACCCGGCTCGAGCCTTTCCTGGGCCCGGTCGCCGCGAGCCGCAGGGACGAGGACCGCCGCGTCGCCTGACGCGGGAGCGGGCCAGGCGCATTCCACGCCGAGGGGTACGTCGCCATAGGTGTCCATGGCGCCATGCTGCGCGGCAAGCATTGCGGCGCCATTACCGCCCGGGGTCGGTAAGATTACGCTTGTGACACGCGCCATTTCCGCCCTTCTGCTGCTCGCCCTGTCCGCCTTCCCGGTTCATGCCGCCGACGAGAAGCCTTCGGGCGCGGAGAAGGCGGTGAACAGCGTCGGGCGCGCGCTCGAGGGCGCGGGCAAGAACGTCGGCCGCGCGGTCGAGCGCACCGGCGACAACATCTGGATCAAGAAGGGCCCGAAGAAGGCCGCGAAGAAGAAAGAGAAGCCCGAGTAGCTACTTGCCGCCGGCGAGCGCGCGCAGCCCGGCGGCATCCGGGCGCTCCGCCGAAAGCGCCTTCCAGTGGCGCAGCGCTTCCTGCTTCTGCCCCGACTGCTCGAGCCACACCGCGTAGGCGACGCGCTCGGAGAGGGGCGCGCCCTGCGCCGGAGGCGTGGCCTTGCGGCCGCGCATGACGAAGGCGGCGGGCGCCACCCCGCCCTCGCGCACGCTGACGCCCTTGGCGGTCAGGGTGCGCCGCTTCGGCGGCGCGCCTTCGATCGCCAGGGGCTCTTTGGGGGACCAGCGGATCAGCGCCGGCCCCGCGAAAACGAACTCGTGGCCGGAGCTGTAGTAGAGCACGGTAAGCTTCGCGCCCTTCGCGAGGCGGATTTCTTTCCCGGCGGCCACTTCCGAAAGGATCGCCGGGCCGGCACCGCCGACGAGGTCGGTGACGAGGCCGACGGCCTGGGCGCAGGCGGCGCCTGAGGCGGCGAAGAGCGCAAGGGCGGCAAGGATGCGGCTCACGTGCGCTTATCGTAGCCGAAGGCCTCGACCGGCGAGTGGCCCCGCACCTGCAATGCTCCGAGGGCGGCGAGCGCTTCGGCGGCCCCCATGCGCTCGACCACGGCGCGCGATAGCAGGAGCCGGTAGCCCGCCTCCTTGGTCAGCCCCTGCAGGCGCGAGGCGACGTTGGTGACGTCGCCGATCGCCGAGTACTCGTGGCGCGCCGAGGCCCCGACATGGCCTACCAGCGCCTCCCCGGCATTGAGGCCGATGCCGATGTCGATGCCCAGGCCCGCGGCATGGGCGAGCATCGCCCGCGCCGCCTCGAACCCGGCGCGGCAGGGATTGTCGAGCGCCTTGGGGCTGCCGAACACCGCCATCATCCCGTCGCCCATGATGCTCACCACGGTGCCGCCGCGCTCGTGGATGAGCGGCACCGCCTGCTCGAAATAGCGGTTGAGGAAGCCGATCACCTCCTCCGGGCGCATCTGCTCGCCGCGCGCGGTGTAGCCGCGGATGTCGGAGAACATGACGCAGACGAAGCGGCGCACGCCAGCGTCGTCGGGACGGATGCGCCCGGCGAGGATCTCGTCCATCACCGCCGGGCTCACGTAGCCGGCGAAGGAGGCGCGCAGGCGCCGGCGCTCGCGCAGCTCGAGGAAGGT
>Ga0247825_10000983_pt1 | contig 18502 bp, 16 predicted proteins | sample 13C_Vanillin_Day_FD_194413 | JGI IMG/M metagenome (GOLD analysis project Ga0247825, IMG submission 194413) | Soil microbial communities from agricultural site in Penn Yan, New York, United States - 13C_Vanillin_Day48 | ecosystem: Environmental > Terrestrial > Soil > Agricultural land | place...
CATCGAACAGGGCGGCGGCCCGCCCGACACCGACGCGATCCGTGCGGCGCGCATCAATGTGAGGTATCATCTGTCCTATATCGGATGGCTGGTCGGCACGCGCGACTGGCTTGCCGGCCAACAGATGAGTTTCGCCGACCTTGCTGCCGCAGCCCATCTGTCGGCGGTCGATTATCTGGGCGATGTGCCGTGGAGCGAAAACGAAGCCGCGAAGAACTGGTACGCACGCGTGAAGTCGCGTCCGTCGTTCCGGCCGCTGCTGGCCGAAACGTGGCCGGGGCTCACGCCGGCACCGACCTACACCAATCTGGATTTTTGAGCCCGCATTCTTCGACCGCTCGGGATTCCGCTCCGGCGCTGAGAACGTTGCTGGATGCCGAGGCCAAAAAGCACGGCTTCGACATCGTCGGCGTCGCGCGGCCCGACGCCGCGCCGCTCGCAAAGCAGCGGCTGCACCAATTCCTCGCCGAGGGCGCACATGGCGACATGATCTGGATGGAAACCACGGCGGAGCGCCGCGGCGATCCGCTGGCGCTGTGGCCCGAGGTGCGCTCGGTGATCATGCTCGGGCTCAACTACGGGCCCGATCACGACCCGCTGGAAATCCTGAAATCCCGTGAGCGCGGCGCGATTTCGGTTTACGCCAAAGGCGAGGACTATCACGAGGTCATCAAACCGCGCCTGAAGGATATCGCGCGCTGGCTGATCGCGCAGGCCGGCGGCGACGTGAAGGTGTTTGTCGACACCGCCGCCGTGATGGAAAAGCCGCTGGCCGCGGCCGCGGGACTGGGCTGGCAGGGCAAACACACCAATCTGGTGTCGCGCGAGTTCGGCTCATGGCTGTTTCTCGGCGCGATCTTCACCACGCTCGATCTGCCGCCGGACCAGCCGGAACGAGACTCCTGCGGCACCTGCCGGGCCTGCCTCGACGTGTGTCCGACTGCGGCGTTTCCCGAGCCCTACCGGCTCGATGCGCGGCGCTGCATCTCCTACCTGACCATCGAGCACAAGGGTCCGATCCCGCGCGACATGCGCGCGTCGATCGGCAACCGCATCTACGGCTGCGACGATTGCCTCGCCGTCTGCCCGTGGAACAAGTTTGCGCAAGCCGGCCGCAACGCCAGGCTTGCGGCGCGGGACGTGGCGCGCGCGCCGATGCTCGAAGAACTGGCCAGGCTCGACGACGCCGCGTTCCGCAAGCTGTTCGCCAAGACCGCGGTGAAGCGCACCGGCCGCGAACGCTTCATCCGCAATGTGCTGGTCGCGATCGGCAATTCGGGCGACATCGCGCTGGCGTCCTCGGCCGAGCGGCTGCTGGACGACGGCTCGCCGCTCGTTCGCGGCGCGGCGGTGTGGGCGCTGGGACGGCTCGATCCGATGCGCCTCGCGGCGCTGGCCGAGGGTCATGCCGGCGAGACCGATCCCGGCGTGGCAGAGGAATGGGCACTCGCCCCTCGCACGTAATTCCGGAGCGGTATCGGCCGTGTTAGGCTTCTCCCAACAAGCTGAAAAATTCGACAAGAAACCGGGGAGGACTGCCATGACGGGGATTTCACGCCGCGGCGTGCTGGCGGGCTTGTCGGCCGCAGCCGTGTTTCGTCCTGACCGCGCGCTTGCCGCCTGGCCGGAACGCAACATTTCATTGCTGCATGGACTGACCGCGGGCGGCGGCGTCGATGTAAGCGCGAGGCTGATCGCCGAGGGCCTGTCGCGGCGGCTCGGCCATCAGGTGGTGGTCGAGCCGAAGCCCGGTGCGGCCGGCACGCTTGCGGCGGCGCAGGTCGCGCGCGCCACGCCCGACGGCTACACGCTGGGCTTCATCCCGAGCGGTCACGCGGTCACCGCCGCGACCTACAAGGCACTGCCCTATCAGGCGATCGATGATTTCACGATCGTCAGCCAGGCGATCGAATTTCCGTTCGTGATCGTGACGCATCCCGAACATCAGATCCGCACTGTTGCCGACCTGATCAAGACCGCCAAGGAACGCCGCGAGCCGGTGCTCGGCGGCGTACCCGGTGCGGGAACGCCTCAACACCTCCTGATCGAATATTTCTCGCGGCTGGCCGGCATCAAGATCCAGGTGGTGCCGTTCCGCGGCGGCAACCAGGCGCTTACCGAGCTTCTCGGCAAGCGCATCGACTTCCTGATCGATCCGCCGATCGCGCTGATCGGACAGATCAAGCAAAACGCGCTGCACGCCATCGGCGTCACCGGCGATTCGCGGTTTCCGCCGCTGCCGAATGTCGGCACGGTCGCCGAGGCCGGTTTCCCGGGCTTCTCGGTCACGTCGTGGATGGGCGTGGTCGGACCGGCGAAGCTGCCGCCCGAGATCGCCGCGCGGCTCAACAAGGAGATCAACGAACTGGTCGCAGAGCCTGCGGTGGTCGAAAAAATCCGCGCGCTCGGGAGCGAGCCGAAGGCCGGCAAGCCGGAGGATTTCAGCAAGCGGATTGCAGCCGATATCGCGCGCTGGAACAAAGTGATTGACGAGGCCAAGATCGAGCGCATCTGATGAGCGCACGATGACCGCGCTCGCCTGTATCGGATTTGGCTACAGCGCCCGCCACTACGTGGCCGAATTCGGGTCACGCTTTGCGCGCGTGATCGGCACGACGCGCGATCCGCACAAGATCGCCGGCGAACCGGTCGAACTCTTCATGTTCGAGGGCGAGTACCGGTCGGACGAACTGCATCGCGCACTCGCGGACGTGAGCCACCTGCTGATCTCGGCCGCGCCGGGCGAGGGAGACGATCCGGTGCTTCCGGTGCTCGGCGGCGACATCGCGGCGGCGCCAGGCCTTCAATCGATCGTCTATCTCTCGTCGACCGGGGTGTACGGCGATCACCGCGGCGGATGGATCGATGAAACCACGCCGACTGTTCCGGCACATTCGCGCGGCGGCGCGCGCGTCAAGGCCGAACTTGCATGGCAGGCGCTGGGCCGCGAGCGGAATTGTCCGGTCGCCATCCTGCGGCTTGGCGGCATCTATGGGCCCGGACAAAATGCGTTTGTACGCCTGCTCGCCGGCCGCGCGCATCGCATCGACAAGCCGGGTCATGTCTCGAACCGCATCCATGTCGCGGACATCGCGCAGGCGATCGAATCGGCGTTCGCACGCTGCTACGAGGGCGTCGTCAACGTCACCGACGGCTCGCCTGCTTCACCGAACGAGCAGATCGAATATGCCGCGGAGCTCCTCGGCATCGACCCGCCGCCGCTGATGCCGTTCGACGAGGCGAAGCGAAGGCTGTCGCCGTTCCTGATGAGTTTTTATGAAGGCTGCGCACGCGTGCGCAACGACAAGCTCAAGCGCGAGCTTGGCGTGACCCTGCGCCACCCCGACTACCGGACCGGCCTGCAAGCTCTGCTTGCCGCCGGTTTCGAACCGGAGCCAGCATCAGACGCCTGACAGCTCCTTCACCGCCGCGATCAGCCGCTCGATGTCCTCCGGCCGCGACAGACGGTGATCGCCGTCCTTGACCAGCGTCATCACCACGTCGTCGCGGGCGAGCCGCGACGACAGCTCCATTGCGTGCTGCCACGGCACGTCGGGATCCTGCACGCCTTGCAGGATGCGCACCGGACAGCCGGTCTCGATCAGGCCGCCGAGCAGGAGATGCTTGCGGCCGTCCTCGATCAGGCCGCGGGTGATGACGTACGGTTCGCTCGCGTATTCCGACGGCCGCTGCCAGGAGCCTGCGGTCTCGATCTGGCGCTTCACCTCCGGAGAAAATTTCTTCCACATCAACTCCTCGGTGAAGTCGGCGGCCGGCGCGATCAGCACCAGGCCGGCGAGCGAGCCGGCGGACTTCGCGCCCGCCGCCGTGCGCCGCCTGAACTCGCGCGCCAGCAGCAGCGCGATCCATCCGCCCATCGAGGATCCCACCAGCACCTGCGGTCCCCTGGCGAAGGCCTCGAACACTTCTGCGCTTTCCTCGAGCCAGCGGCCGATGGTTCCGTCGGTAAAGGCGCCGCCGGACTCGCCGTGGCCCGAATAGTCGAAGCGGAGACACGCCCGCCCCGCTTCCGCGGCCCACGCGTCGAGCGCGACCGCCTTGGTTCCCTTCATGTCGGACTTGAAGCCGCCGAGCCAGACCACGCCGGGCACCGCGCCCTCGCGCATCCGCACAGCAATGCGGCGGGCGGATTGCCCCTTTCCCACATTGATGGATGTTAGACTGGCTTCGCTCATGTCATAACGCCTTCGCGGTCGGGACCACCCGTGTTTCGCCGCAAGCCGCCGGTAAACGCAAGAGGGGTGCGGGCGGCCTGGGGGCGCCGGCAAGTATTGGGGCGGCAAGTCTGTGGGGGCGGCAGGTCAGGGAAGAACGGGACTGACGGATGGCGATCATCGCCGATAGCAGCGAGCAGCGGGTGCTGCCCCGCACGCTCGCGGGCGCGACGGTGCTGCAGATCGTGACGGCGCTCCGCGATTCGTCACAGGCGCGCACCACCATCGGTGCTGCCCGCGCGCTGGTGCAGGTCGGCGCGCGCGCCATCGTCGCCGGCGAGCGCGGCGAACTGGTGGACGAGCTGAAAAGCTTCGGCGGCGAATGGCTGCCGTTCGCCAGCGCCACCGTCAATCCGACCAAGCTTCGCGCCAACGCGGACGCGCTCGACAAATTCCTCGCCGCCGAGCGGGTCGACATCGTGCACGCCAAGAACGCCGGCGCCGCCTGGAGCGCGCTGATCGCCACCGACCGCAACGGCGCGCACCTGATCACCGATCTGCCCGATCTGCCGGGCGCACGGATGTGGCTCGCCACGTTCTATCTCGGCTCGCTGAGCCGCGGCGACCGGGTGATCTCGCACTCGATGTTCAACGCCCGGCCGATGATCGCGCGGCACCGGATTCCGCCGGAGCGCGTCAGCGTCGTGCCGCGCAGCATCGATCTCGCGCACTTCAATTCGGCGAACGTTCCGGCGGAGCGGGTGACCCGGCTACGGCAGGTCTGGGGCATTCCGCACGGCGCGCGCATCGCATTGGTGCCCGGCCGCATTGCGCCGTGGAACGGCCACGTCGTGCTGGCCAAGGCGGCGCGCATTCTCGTCGACCAGGGCATGCGCGGCGTCACCTTCGTTCTGGTGGGAGACGACCGGCTGCACCGGCGGTTCGCGCGCAAGTTCTGGAAGGAAGCGCAGGCCGCCGGCGTCGATTCGCTGTTCCGCATGGTCGGTCATCACACCGACATGCCCGCGTCCTACGCCGCGTCGGACATCGTCGTGGTCCCTTACACATCGGCGCCGATCTACGGCCGCGTGGTGGCCGAAGCCCAGGCGATGGCAAAGCCGGTGATCGCATCGTCGGTGGGCCCGTTGCCCGAGAACATGATGGCGCCACCGCGCGTGTCGGACGAGCTTCGCACCGGATGGGAGGTCGCCCCCGGCGATCCCGCCGAGCTCGCCCAGGCGATTTCGGTGGCGCTGGCGCTCGATGCCGACGGCTATCGCATTCATGCGGCGCGGGCCCGGCAATTTGCCGAATACATGTTCTCGTCGAACCGGGCCGCCGCCGCGACCCTCGAAATCTACGCGTCGCTGCTCGAGGCCGAAGGCTAGGATCGCCTTGGAATACTACCTATAGGCGCAATAAAGCGTGACCGGCGGGGCGTTGCCTGATCCGTCAAAGCCGACTATCACCACGGCATCAAGAACAAGCGACAATTCAAGCTGCGGCATTTTTCGGCAACTCCGGGTGTTTGGTGTCATCTCAGTCGATTGAGCCGGCGGTGGCCGGTTATCGGAATTCGAGCGTCGAGTCCTTGGCACACTCAGCCGGCATTCGGACGATTTCGCCGCCGGTTGCGCCGATCGATTTCGAGCCGCTCAGCGTTCTCATTGCCACGCCGACATTGCAGGCGGGCGCCGCGGATTCCGGCGTCGTCGAACTCACACGCATGCTCGCCTCCGCCGGTCACGAACCGGTTGTCGTCTCGCGCGGCGGCCGCCTCACCCGCGAAATCAAGGCGACCGGTGCGACCTGCATCGAGATCGACATGGCGAGCCACAATCCGGCGAAAGTGCTTCGCAACGCGTTCGCAATGGCGCGGATCGTCCGTGAGCACCGCTGCGACGTCATCCATGCCCACGCCCGCGCGCCGGCATGGAGCGCTTATCTCGCGTCGCGCATGACCGGCGTGCCGTTCGTGACCACATGGTACAAGGGCTTCCGCCAGCAGAACGCGTTCAAGCGCATCTACAACGGCGTCATGGCGCGCGGCACGCCGGTGATCGCGGTGAGCGACCAGATCGCCGAACTGATCAACGACCGTTACGGCACGCCGTGGAGCCGGATCGCCGTGGTGCCGCTGTCCATCGACACCGAGCGCTTCGACCCCGGCGCGGTCTCGCGCGACCGCGTCACCGCCATTCGCCGGCTCTGGGGCATCCGCGATGGCGACCGCATCGTGCTGGTGACCGGTCGGATGCTTCGCCGCAAGGGTCATCACCTCGTGATTGCGGCGGTGGAACAGCTCAAGGCCAAGGGCTTGAAGGATTTCGTCGTCGTGTTCGCCGCCGAGGACCAGGGCACCCGTTACGCGGGCGAGATCTGGGATCGCGTGCTCGCCACCGGTTCGAACGACATCATCCGCATGTCCGGGCCGATCGACGATCTGCCCGCGGCCTACGCGGCATCGATCGTCACCGTGTCGGCGGCCGTGCAGCCGGAGGGCGTGCAGCGCGCCGTCCTGGAAGCGCAGGCGATGGAACGCCCGGTCATTGTCTCCGATCTTGCCGCGGGTCCCGACGTGGTGCTTGCGGCGCCCGCGGTCGCCCACGAGCGGACCACCGGAATGCGCGTCGCGGCCGGTGACGCCGGCGCGCTCGCCGCGGCACTGGTCCGGCTGTTCTCGATGCCGGAGAGCGAGCAGCGCGCGATGGGAACCCGCGGCCGCGCCTGGGTGCGCAGCCATTTCAACGCGGAAGCCGGCGCGGCGCTGATGCTCAAGCTCTACGCCGAAGCTGCTGCACGGCAAAAAGCCGCGTAAAATCACACTATTTTGGCCTTCAACGGCGTTGACTTATTAACTGGCAGTCCCGATTCTACCGGCTTCCGTCACAGCAAGGAGTTCGCCCCCATTCGCCGACCTATGAGAGCGCCCGCACCCGTCCAGAAGGACGGCCCGCGCATCAACGAAGAAATTCGTTCTCGCGAGGTTCACCTGATCGACAAGGACGGTGCCAACCTCGGAAACATGTCACCCTCGGAAGCTCTGGCCAAGGCTCAGGAGGCCGGTCTCGATCTGGTCGAGATTTCTCCCAACGCCACGCCGCCTGTCGTCAAGATCCTGGATTACGGCAAGTACAAATACCAGGAACAGAAGAAGCAGGCCGAGGCCCGGAAAAAACAAAAGGTTGTCGAGGTCAAGGAAGTCAAATTCCGGCCGATGATCGACGACCACGATTACGACGTGAAGATGCGGTCGATGCACCGCTTCTTCGAAGAGGGCGACAAGGTGAAGGTCACGCTCCGCTTCCGCGGCCGCGAGATGGCTCACCAGGAGTTGGGCGTTCAACTGCTCAACCGGGTGAAGGACGACACCACCAAACTCGCCAAGGTCGAGTCCGAGCCCCGGGTCGAGGGCCGGCAGATGGTGATGGTGCTGGCACCGCGCTAAGCTGCTGTTCGGACTTATAAATTCCGGAATTCGAGCGCCCGCGGCCAGGCCGCGGGCGTTTGTCCGTTCTGGTTGTCTTTTCCACAATCCTCTGTCATAACCCCGGCCTCTCGCCGCCCGGCTGAAAAGGGCTGCCGTGGCGGCGAAGCTGATCCATCAGCACGCTCATCTGAGCATTTCCGGCACGACCGGCGACTTAGCCGCGTCCAAAGCCGAACCGAAGGAGATCAAAATGCCCAAGCTCAAGACCAAGTCGGGCGCTAAAAAGCGCTTCAAGATCACGGCCGGCGGCCACGTGAAGTCGGCGATGGCCGGCAAGCGTCACGGCATGATCAAGCGGACCAAGAAGCAGATCCGCCAGCACCGCGGCACCCGCGTGATGTTCAAGGCCGACGGCGACAACATCATCAAGTATTTCCTGCCGAACGGCTGACGCGCCCGGGCCCCGCGCGGCCCGCGCTTTCCCATCGCACGGTTTTATCGTTTCAGGAGATCAGTCATGGCTCGCGTCAAACGCGGCGTCACTTCTCACGCCAAGCACAAGAAGGTTTTCAAGGCGACCAAGGGCCACTACGGCCGGCGGCGCAACACCATCCGCATCGCCAAGCAGTCGATGGAAAAGGCGATGCAATACGCCTACCGCGACCGCAAGACCAAGAAGCGCCGCTTCCGCGCGCTCTGGATCCAGCGCCTCAACGCCGCGGTGCGGCCGTTCGGCCTGAACTACTCGAAGTTCATCGACGGGCTCGCCAGGGCCGGCGTGCTGGTCGACCGCAAGGTGCTTTCGGAGCTTGCGATCGCGGAGCCGGCGGCATTCCAGATGATCGTCGAGAAGGCCAAGGCGGCGCTGCCCAAGGCAGCTTAAGAGCCGACCTGAGCAGCCTACTGCTTCGCCTTCGCGGTGGCGCCGAACTTTGCGGCATGCGCCACCGTGCTTTGCGCCTGACAGAAGGCCGTGAACGAACGGTACATGCTGCCGCTCTGCCGGGCGTATTTCTGGTCGCAGCGCCTCTGTTCGCGATCATAGGCGCGCTTTTGCGCCTTGCTCAGCTTCGGCAGGAATTCCGGCTCGCAGCGCTCGCGGACCGCATCGCCCAGGCCCGTGTCGCCAGTGGCGCCATAGGCGCAGGCGTCCATGATCTCCAGCGCCTGCCGGCAGGTCGACGCCTTGCGGATGGCGTCCTCCTGGGCCTCGAGCCCGAATTCCTTGACCGGGCAGTTCTTGGCGCTAAGGGGGGTGGCGAGCAGGAGCGTGGCCGAAACGGCCAAAACCGTGCGACAGAGCATCGATCAGCCTCGTTGCGTCCACCCGGCTGGATTTTCTCATGAGCGATGGCGGCTGTCACGGCCCGTTTGCGTGCGTCAGGGGCCAAACGGAGGCTTGACCTGATGGACACCGGACGGCCAAAACCGACCGCCATTGCGAGGTTTGAATGACCGATATCGCCACCCTGGAAACCGAGATTTCAGCCGCCGTCGCCGCTGCCGGCGACGAGGCGGCACTCGAGGCCGTGCGCGTCGCAGCGCTTGGAAAAAGCGGCTCGGTGACGGGACTGCTGAAGACGCTCGGCGGCATGAGCCCGGACGAGCGCAAGATGCAGGGGCCCGCGATCAACGGGCTGAAAGACCGGGTCAACGCGGCGCTCAACGCCCGGAAGGAAAGCTTCAAGGGCGCGGCGCTCGACGCGCGGCTTGCGACCGAGACGGTCGACGTGACGCTGCCGGTGCGCGAGCCGCCGGCCGAGACCGGCCGCGTGCATCCGATCAGCCAGGTGGTCGACGAGCTCACCGCAATCTTCGCCGACATGGGTTTCGCCGTCGCCGAAGGGCCGGACATCGAGACCGACGACTACAACTTCACCAAGCTTAATTTTCCCGAGGGTCATCCGGCCCGCGAGATGCACGACACGTTCTATTTTCCGCCCAAGCCCGACGGCACGCGGATGCTTTTGCGCACGCACACCTCGCCGGTGCAGGTGCGCACCATGGTCAAGCAGAAGCCGCCGATCCGCGTCATCATCCCGGGCCGCACTTATAGAAGCGACTCGGACCAAACCCACACGCCGATGTTCCATCAGGTCGAGGGCCTGGTCATCGACAAGGGCTCGCATCTCGGCCACCTGAAATGGATTCTCGAAGAGTTCTGCAAGGCGTTCTTCGAGGTCGACAACGTGAAGATGCGGTTTCGCCCGTCGTTCTTCCCGTTCACCGAGCCCTCGCTCGAGGTCGACATCCAGTGCAGGCGCGACAAGGGCGAAGTGCGCTTCGGCGAAGGCGACGACTGGCTGGAGATTCTCGGCTGCGGCATGGTGCATCCGAACGTGCTGCGCAATTGCGGTGTCGACCCTGACGAATATCAGGGCTTCGCCTGGGGCCTGGGGATCGACCGCATCGCCATGCTGAAATACGGCATGCCGGACCTGCGCGCATTCTTCGAAGCCGACGTGCGCTGGCTCGCACACTACGGATTCCGCCCGCTCGACTTCCCGACGCTGGCCGGGGGTCTCAGCACATGAAGTTCACGCTCGCCTGGCTGAAGGAGCATCTCGACACCGATGCTTCGCTCGACGACATCGTGACCAAGCTCACGATGATCGGACTCGAAGTCGAAAGTCTCGACGACAAGGCGAAGCAGCTCGCGCCCTACGTCATCGCCAGGGTGGTCGATGCCAAGCAGCATCCGAACGCTGACCGGCTGCGCGTGTGCATGGTCGATACCGGCGACGGCAAGCCCGTGCAGGTGGTATGCGGCGCGCCGAACGCGCGCAGCGGCATGACCGGCGTGTTCGTGCCGCCGGGCACCTACGTGCCGGGGAAGAAGATCACGCTGCAGGTCGGCACCATCCGCGGCGTGGAAAGCCGCGGCATGCTGGTGTCGGAGGCCGAGCTCGAGATTTCCGACGACCACGACGGCATCATCGACCTGCCAGCCGACGCGCCGGTCGGCCAGAGCTTCGCGAAATACGCGGGTCTCGACGACGCGGTGATCGACATCAACCTCACGCCGAACCGGCCGGACTGCACCGGCGTCAACGGCGTGGCGCGCGATCTGGCCGCGGCCGACGTCGGCGCGTTCAAGGAGCGCACGCCGAAAGCCATCAAGGGCGAATTCCCCTGCCCGGTCTCGGTGAGGCTTGATTTCGGCGACACGCCCTCGCTCTGCCCGGCCTTCGCGCTGCGCCTGGTGCGCGGCGTGAAGAACGGCCCATCGCCGGAATGGCTGCAAAAGCGGCTCAAGGCGATTGGGCTCCGCCCGATCAACGCGCTGGTCGACATGACCAACTTCCTGACCTACGACCGCGGCCGCCCGCTGCACGTGTTCGACGCGAAGAAGGTAAAGGGCAATCTCGTCGTGCGCCGCGCCAAGAACGGCGAGACGCTGCTCGCGCTCGACGGCAAGACCTACGCGCTCGACAGCGCGATGTGCGTGATCGCCGACGACAGCGGCCCGGAATCGCTGTCGGGCATCATGGGCGGCGAGGCCTCGGGCTGCGACGAGAACACCACCGACGTGCTGATCGAGTCGGCACTGTGGGACCCGCTCAACATCGCCCAGACCGGACGCAAGCTCGGCATCAATTCGGACGCGCGCTATCGCTTCGAGCGCGGCGTCGATCCGAACTTCATGACACCAGGGCTCGAACTAGCGACCCAGATGGTGCTCGATCTTTGCGGCGGCACGCCGTCCGAGATCACCGTCGCGGGCAAGGCGGAGGCACCGGAAAAGATCGTCGACTTCCCGACCACGGAACTGAAGCGCCTGGCCGGCCTCGATCTCGACCTGGTCGAGATGCGCCGCGTGCTGCAGAAGCTCGGCTTCTTCGTCGCGGGCCAGGACCGCCGCGTGAAGGTCGCGGCACCGTCGTGGCGGCCCGACATCGAAGGCAAGGCCGATATCGTCGAAGAGATCGTCCGCATCGTCGGCGTTGACCGGATTCCCTCGACGCCGTTCGACCGCGGCGATGCGCCGCGCAAGCCCGTGCTCACCACAGCTCAGGTGCGCACCCGCAAGGCCAAGCGGGCGCTGGCGGCGCGCGGCTTCACCGAAGGCGTGACGTGGTCGTTCATCTCCAAGCCGCAGGCCGAATTGTTCGGCGGCGGCCAGAAGGAATTGGCGCTCGCCAATCCGATCGCGGCGGAATTGTCCGACATGCGGCCGAGCCTCATTCCCGGCCTGGTGACGTCGGCGCAGCGCAATGCCGACCGCGGCTTTCCCGACACAGCCCTGTTCGAGGTCGGACAGGTTTTCAGAGGCGACAAGCCGGAAGACCAGTTCACCGCGGCGACCGGCGTGCGCCGCGCGCTGGCGAAGCCGTCGGGCTTCGGCCGGCACTGGTCGGCAAAGGCCGAGGCCGCCGACGCCTTCGACGTGAAGGCCGACGCGCTCGCGGTGCTGACCGCAGCCGGCGCCCCCGCGCAGGCGTTGCAGGTCGTGCCGGGCGGACCTGCCTGGTTCCATCCCGGCCGCTCCGGCACCATCCAGATCGGTCCGCAGAACGTGCTCGGCCATTTCGGCGAACTGCATCCGCGCACGCTCGAAGCGCTCGACGCCGAAGGGCCGCTGGTCGCGTTCGAGGTCATTCTCGAGCGCATTCCGGAAGGCAAGACGAAGGCCACGCGCGCCAGACCGGTGCTGGAGCTGTCGCAGTTTCAGCCGGTGACGCGCGACTTCGCCTTTGTGGTGGATCGCGCCGTGAAGGCCGCCGACATCGTCCGCACCGCGCAGGCGGTCGACCGCAAGCTGATCGCGGGCGTCGGCGTGTTCGACGTCTACGAGGGCCAGGGCATCGAGGCCGGCAAGAAGTCGGTCGCGATCGCGGTCACGATTCAACCGCGTGAAAAGACCATGACCGAGCAGGAGATCGACGCGCTCTCCGCCAAGCTGGTGGCCGAGGTTTCCAAGCGCACCGGCGGCGTACTCCGCGGTTGAGCCGCGCCGCTTTCTGATCCGCCTCATCCTGAGGAGCCGCCGTAAGGCGGCGTCTCGAAGGATGGGGCGGCCACCGTCTTTGCAGCCATCCTTCGAGACGCGCACTGCGTGCGCTCCTCAGGATGAGGTTTGAGCAAGTGATGCCGCCCAAACACGTTCATATCCGGCGTACCCATCGGCGCAACGCACCTCTGCGACGACGTGCCCGTGACCCTGCTGGCACGCTCCGCTAGGATCGCCGCCAACAAAGTTCAGGGAGTAGCGTCATGGAAATGAGCGTCAGAGCCGGCGGCGACGCCAAGACCGTCGAGCAGCCGAAGAACCCGCCCCGCACGGACCGGCGCAACTCCAGCGACCTCGACATCTGGCTCGAAAAGGCCGAGGCGATGGGCGAGCTCAAGCGCATCACCGCCGAAGTGAGCTGCGATCTCGAAGCAGCGCACATCACTTATCTGGTCGGCCTGGAAAAAAGCCCCGCGCTGCTGTTCGAGAACATCAAGGGGCATCCCGGCCAGAAGGCGCTCTACAACATGATCGGCTGCAACCTGTCGCGGTTCTGCCTGATGATCGGCGAGGAGCCGGTGGATCATCCGCTCAAGGCCGTGCAGCTCCTGCAGACGAAGCTCGGCCGCAAGATAGCGCCGGTCACGGTCCCGGCCGAAGTCGCGGTGTGCAACCAGAACATCGTCGAGGGCGACAAGATCGACATCCGCATGTTTCCGGCGCAGCGGATGTGGCCGCTCGACGGCGGCATGTATCTCGGCACCGCGGACGCCGTCATCACCCAAGACCCGGAGAGCGGCCGCATCAATGTCGGCACCTACCGGATGATGATCAAGGGCCCGCGCGAGATCGGCGTCTACACCTCGCCGGGCAAGGACGGCGGCAACGACCGCGACAAGTGGTGGAAGATGGGCAAGCCCGCGCCGATCGCGGCGGCCTATGGGATCGACCCGCTGCTGTTTCTGGTGGGCGCGATGAGCCTGCCGAAGACCGAGAGCGAGTATGAATACTATTCCGGCATCAAGGGCTCGCCGATCGAGCTGTTCAACTCCGAACTCACCGGCCTGCCGCTGCCGGCGCATGCCGAGATCATCATCGAAGGCCATCTCTATCCGGACGAGACATTCGCAGAAGGCCCGTTCGGCGAGTTCACCGGCTATTACGGGCGGCCGAGCGGTGCCACGCCCTTCATGCGCGTCGAACGGGTGCGCTACCGCAACAATCCGACGCTCACCTGCGCCTTGATGGCCGACGGGCCGTCCAACGAGTGCGGCCTGTTCTGGGCGGCCGTGCGCTCCGCCGGCATCTGGGCCGACCTGCAGAAGCTCGGTGTGCCGGGCATCCAGGGCGTGTGGTCGATTCCTGAAGCCGCCGGCTGGGGCATGACGGTCGTGTCGCTCAAGCAGATGTATGCGGGCCACGCCGCGCAGGTGATGGCGCTCGCCGCCCAATGCACCGCCGGCGCGTATTTCGGCAAATACGTGATCGTGGTGGACGACGACATCGATCCGAGCAACGTTGGGCAGGTGCTGTGGGCGATGGCGACGCGCTCGCGACCGGCGCAGTCGATCGACATCCTGCGCGAGACCTGGAGCACGTTCCTCGATCCGAGCCTCAATCCGCCAGAAATCCGGCCGTGGGGTTCGAAGGCGCTGATCAACGCCTGCATGGACTACAAGCACATCAAGTCGTTCTCGCCGCGCACCAAGCTCGACAAGAAGACCTATGATCAGGTGGCGGCGCGGTGGAGCGAGCTGGGATTCGCAGGATCGGCACCGCAGATTTCGATCTTCGAGGACAAGACGTCAGCGAAGGATATTACGTAACGCGCGTGGGGTACTCGGCCGCGCCGCTGCTCTTTCCACGAGTCATTGCCGGGCTTGACCCGGCAATCCATGATGGGGCGAAGCAAGCGATGCCGGTACGGTCTTGCCCGCTGCGCGGCGGCATGGATGCGCGGGTCAAGCCCGCGCATGACACCGCCCGTGAGGCAGAGAAACCAATCTCGCCTGAAAGGAGCATGTCATGAACGTCCAGGACCAACCCAAAGGCACCCGCGAGCGCACGCTGGATGAGGTCAAGGCCGAATTCATGCGACGCGCCGGCAAGCTCAACCCGTTCGAGGACATCAAGCGCGAAGACGCCGAAAAGGTGATGGCCGCGCTGAAGAGCCTCGACAAGGACCACTGGGCCGACGAGTGGTGCAAGATCGGGCTCATCTACGAAGCCAAGGCCGATGCGCTGGCCAAGACCGACGGCAGCCGCGAACACCTCCGCGAGCTTTACATGCATGCGTTCGATGCCTGCCGGGTCGGGCGCTATCCGTCGCCGGTGTCACCCGGCAAGGTCGCCGCCTATCACTACTCGCTGCGCATGTTCAGCAAGGCCGCGAAGTTCTTCGATCCGCCGCTGGAGGTCGTCGAGATTCCGTTCGAAGGCAAGAAGCTGGTCGGCTACCTGCAAAAGCCGCCGGGCGTGACCAAGCCGCCGGTGGTGCTGCATTGGGGCGGCGTCGACGGCTGGAAAGAAGACCGGCTGAAGCTCGCCGCCGAAATCATGAAGCAGGGCATGGCGTCCTTCACCATCGACATGCCGGGCAGCGGCGAGAACCCGGTGCTGTACGGCGATCCGGCCGCCGAACGCACATACTTGGCCTGGCTCGACTATCTGCCGACCCGCAGCGACGTCGAAGGCCGCAAGGTCGGCGTGTGGGGCGGCAGCTTCGGCGGCTACTGGGCCGCGCGCCTCGCCTTCACGGCCGCCGACCGCGTCAAGGGCGCGGTGTTCCACGGCGGCAACGTTCACTACGGCTTCCAGAAGGAATGGCTGGTGCCGGCCTTCACCACCGGCGGCGCGACCTATCTGTTCGGCGCGCAGAGCCTGCTCGACGCGCGCGGCCGGGCGATGGGCGTCAAGACGGTCGACGAATTCCTGGAAGCAGTCGCGCCGCTGTCGCTCAAGACCATGGGCCTGCTCGACACACCGTCCGCGCCGCTGCTGGGGGTCAACGGCAAGCTCGACGACCAGGCGCCGGTCGCCGACATCTATCTGCTGCTGGAGCACGGCAACCCGAAATCGGCCCGCGTCTATCCCGAGGGCCAACACATGGGCCGCACGCCGGGACAGGATCCCCACGAGATCGCGACCACGATCGTGACGTGGCTGAAGGATCAGATCGCGCGGTAGAGCATGATCCCGAAAAGAGTGAAGCGGTTTTCGGAAAAGATCATGCTCAAACTTAAATAGCTTACCGCTGCCGCTTCCTGCTCTTGGTGCTGGTACCGCCGCTGCGCGGCTTTGCTTTCGCCTTGGCCTGCGCGGCAGGCTTCGTCTCCGGTTTGGCCTGCGCGGTCGTGCCGCGGCGCGGCTGCGCCGCGACCGGCTCCGCCTCGGGTTTCGGCGGCGGCGGTTCGGGCAGGCCGGAAATGCGGCGCACCACCGAATCCGCGGCCCGTTCGCCCGACTCCCACGCGCCGCCGACCGTGCCCCACAGCGTCTCGTGCGTGGCCTCGCCCGCGAAATAGACGCGTTCGCGGACCGGCTCGCGCAGCGCGGCGCGCGCCCATGGCACGCCCGGCGACGCGCTCGACATCGCGCCCTGCACCCAGGGCTCGTCGTTCCAGCGCGTCGATTGGGTGCGCTGCACGGAGCGCTTGAAATTGCTGCCGAACAGCCCGGTGAGCCATTCGACCGCGAAATCGACCGCGGCCATGTCGCCCTTTGCCATGAGTTCCCGGCCGAACCGCCCGCCGACCTCGATCATCGCAAGCGGCGTACCCGACACATTGGCCAGCAGCGCCGCCGTGCGCGGCCCCGACGCCCGCTCGAGCACCAGATCGTCGCGTTGCAGGCCGAGCGGATTGCCCGGAATCTCCAGCGCGATGTGATCGAAGCTGCCGAGCTTGAGCGCCGCCAGCGCATCGAGCTGGCGCTTGGGCAAACCCCGGTCGAACTTGATGCGCTCGGAGGCCAGCACGTTGGTCGACGCGGTGACGATCATGTAGCGGCCGCTGATGGTTCCGCGCGGCGTCACGGCTTCGAGGCGCGCGGGCTTGCTGGTGTCGACCTGGGTGATCGGTGTTTCCAGCTCCACCGGAATGCCCTCGGCGAGTTTCGCGAGCAGCGCGCCATAGCCCTGACGGCAGAACGCGCCGATGTCGCGGTCGGCCGCCTTGCTGAGATCGATCGCCGAAATGTCGCGAAGATCCTTGCCATTGCTGTACGGGCCGAGCGCAAACTCCACGCTCGCCTGCCAGTCGCCGAGATCGCGCGGCAGCGCCCGCAGCGCATCCATGTCCGGCTTGCCGCGCACCGCGTCGCCGATCGCACGGTTGGAGCGCACGATCGCCGACAGGTAATCCTCAAGCTCGCTCTCGCGCGCGCCGCGCTGGCCGATGCGGACGCGTTGCGCCGACGGCGCCTGGTAGATGTCGAGGCCGGTGCGCGGCGCAAGCTTGGTGAGGGGATTGATGTCGGGCGAATGAATCCAGTGCGCGCCGCGGTCGAACGGCACGTTGAAGCTGCGCGTATCGGTGAAACACCGCCCGCCGATGCGGCTGGTCGCCTCGACCAATGTGAAACTACGTCCAGCTGCCGACAGCCGCCGCGCCGCGGCGATCCCGGCCGCGCCCGCGCCAACGATGATCACGTCGACGTCGGCGGAACCGGCCGGCACTGCGCCCTGCCCGAACGCCGGCCGGGCCGCGACGGCCGCGGCGCCTGCGAGGAACGTGCGTCGGCTGAAAAGGCTCACGGTTTTCCGCTCATGGTTGGCAAATGGTTTTTACGCCGCGCCGCACCGAACGCAATCCCCATAAAATCGCGGTTTCGCGGACCTCACATGGTTCACGCTTCGTTGCCGCGATTCCGCAGCAATGAACCGAATTGCAATGAGTTTCGACTAATTTTCGCGCAACAAGGCGCAGCATGGATACAACCGCGCGCCCAAGGACACGGGTGTCATGAACTGGATGCTCAGTGGCATCGGGCAAAGAATTGCCGACTATCTGGAGCGCGCGGAACAGGGCTACGAGCCGTTCACGCCGAGCGATCCCGATGCGCTGCGCGCCACGCTCCGGCCGGGCGATGTGCTGCTGGTCGAAGGCAACAATCACGTTTCCGGCGTCATCAAGTACCTGACCCAGTCCACCTGGTCGCACGCCGCGCTCTATGTCGGCCCGATCGGCGAACGGGAGACCGCGGCCGGCGAGCCGCTGGTGCTGGTCGAGGCGGTGCTGGGCCAGGGCGTGGTCGGTTCGCCGCTGTCGAAATACGCCCACTTTCACACCCGCATCTGCCGTCCGATCGGGCTCATCGAGGACGACCGTGCCAGGGTCTGCACCTATGCGGCCGAGCGCATCGGCTTCGACTATGACGTCAAGAACATCTTCGACCTGCTGCGCTACCTGTTGCCGCTGCCGGTGCCGCAGCGCTGGCGCCGGCGCATGATGTCGCTCGGCTCCGGGCATCCGACCCGGATCATCTGTTCGGCCCTGATCGCGCAGGCGTTCGAGCACGTGCACTATCCGATCCTGCCGAAGATCACGCGGCTGCCGAGCCGGGCCGCGCGCCGCGACATGCTCGAAATCCGCCATTCGTCGCTCTACGCGCCGCGTGATTTCGATATCTCGCCCTACTTCCAATTGGTGAAGCCGACCATCGAGAACGGCTTCGACTATCGAAGGCTGGCCTGGGCGCACCTGCCGCACACCCACGAGTCGACGCCTTCGGCACCGGACGACGAGGGCATGCCCGAGGATGTCGCGGCGGCGTCCCGCTAGGCTTGCTCAAGGCTTGCTCAAACGACAAAGCGGACATACCTCTGCGAGATTGCGCGGAGGAAGCCGATGTTCGATGCTGCCATCAAGGCGCTGACCCAGATGTTCTCGCCGCCGTTCCGGCGGGTGTTGTTCAAGTCCATCGGCCTTGCGCTGCTCATGATCATTC
>Ga0247825_10000984_pt1 | contig 18502 bp, 17 predicted proteins | sample 13C_Vanillin_Day_FD_194413 | JGI IMG/M metagenome (GOLD analysis project Ga0247825, IMG submission 194413) | Soil microbial communities from agricultural site in Penn Yan, New York, United States - 13C_Vanillin_Day48 | ecosystem: Environmental > Terrestrial > Soil > Agricultural land | place...
TGCTGGGTTACACCGGCGATAATGAGGTGACCGGTGCTCGAGATGGGCAGAAACTCGGTCAGGCCCTCGACGATACCGAGAACGACGGCCTTCAGGTAGAGCGCTAAATCCATTCAGGCCGCCATTCTACGCGACCGCGCTGGCCGAACGGCGAAAACGGGGGAATGGGAAACAGCGAATGGCAAGCCGGGCGCGCGAAGCGTGCAACGATTTGTCAATTTCCCATTTCCTGTTCCTGTTTCCCGCTACTCGTAGCGAAGCGCTTCGATCGGCAACAGCCGCGAGGCCTTGCGCGCGGGATAAAAGCCGAAGAAGACGCCGACGGCGGCGGCAAAACCGACCGCCAGCATGATCGATTCGAGGCGCAGGTCGACGTGCCAGCCTGCCAGCTGCGCGACCGCCACCGAGCCGGCGATCCCGAGCGCGATGCCGAGCAGCCCGCCGATAAGGGCGAGCGTCACGGCCTCGACGAGGAACTGGGTGAGAATATCCCGGGCGCGGGCGCCGACGGCCATGCGCAGCCCGATCTCCCGCGTGCGCTCGGTGACCGAGACCAGCATGATGTTCATGATGCCGATCCCGCCCACGAGGAGCGACACCGATGCGACCGCGGCCAGAAGCAGGGCCATGATGCGGCTCGATTCCTCGCGCGCCGCCAGCACTTCCGACAGGTTGCGCAGCGTGAAGTCGTCGTCGGCCCCGGGCTGGACGCGGTGACGCTGCCGCAGCAGGCTCCGCATTTCGTTCTCCACCCCTTTCATGTCGGCGCCTTCGCGGACCTTGACGAAAATCGACCCTACCGTGCGCTGGCGAGCGGCGCCGCCCCCGAGAACGCGGTTGCGCGCGGTCGAGATCGGCATCAGGATGACGTCGTCCTGGTCCTGCCCCATGAGGCTCTGGCCCTTGCGCTGCAGCGTGCCGATGACGGTGAACGGCACCTTGCGGATGCGGATCACCTGGCCGACCGGATCGCCGTCGCCGAACAGGTTGGTCGCCACCGTTTCACCCAGCAGCGCGACCTTGGCAGCCCCCTTCAGGTCGCTCGGCTCGAACCCCTTGCCCGTGGCGATCACCCAGTTGCGGGCCTCGAGATACTCCGGCGTGACACCGTAGAACACGGTCGACCAGTTGTTGTTGCCCGCCACCACGTGGCCGGTGCCGCGCAGTTGCGGAGCGGCGGCCTGCACGTCGAGGATCTCGCGCTGGATCGCGGCGGCATCATCCTCGGTCAGCGTATTGCGCGAGCCCGAGCCCATGCGCACGCCGCCCGAGGTCACCGAGCCCGGCAGCAGCATGATCAGGTTGGAGCCGAGCGACTTGATCTGCTCCTCCACCCGCGATTGCGCGCCGGACCCGATGGCGATCATGGTGATGACCGCGGCCACGCCGATAATGATCCCCAACATGGTGAGCGTGCTGCGCAGTTTGTTCACGCGCAGGGCTCGCAGCGCGATGCGTATGCTGGCAAGCCATTTCACGGCCACCTCCGACACGTTTCCGGCATACTGATGACGCCCTGCCGGCGGCGGGCGCCACTCGCGGGTCGCATCCCCGCAGGGGTCCCAGCTCCCCCGTTCATGCCGCTTCCCTTTCCAGCGCTTCCAGCATCGCGCGGGCGTCGGCGGGCTGCGCTACGCGCTGGTCATCGAGCACGTGGCCGTCGCGGAAGGTGATGATGCGCGAGGCGAAAGTCGCGATGTCGTGCTCGTGCGTCACCAGCACGACCGTCATGCCGCCACGGTTGAGCTGCTGCAGCAGGCCCATCAGCTCGAAGCTCGTGCGGGTGTCCAGTGCGCCGGTCGGCTCGTCGGCAAGAATCAGCACGGGGTCGTTGACCAGCGCCCGCGCAATGGCGACCCGCTGCTGCTGTCCGCCCGAGAGCTGCGAGGGATGATGATGGGCGCGCTCGTCCAGACCCACCTCGGCGAGCCGTGCCATGGCGCGCCGCCGGCGCTCGTCCGCCGGGCACTGGCTGTAGAGCAACGGCAACTCCACGTTCTCCACGGCCGAGGTGCGCGCGAGCAGATTGAAGTTCTGGAACACGAAGCCCAGGCGCCGGTTGCGGATGGCCGCCAGCGCATCGCCCGTGAGCTGCGAGACGTTCTCGCCCGCGAGAACGTAGTCCCCGCCCGTGGGGGAATCGAGACATCCAAGGAGGTTCATGAACGTCGACTTGCCGGAACCCGATGGTCCCATTACGGCCACGAACTCACCGGTGGCGATTTCGAGCGAGACACCGCGCAGCGCCGCGACGGTGTAGCCGTCCATGCGGTACTCCTTGGCGAGATTGCGTGTGACGATGAGCGGGCTAGAAGCCAAAGCGCGGCCCCTTGCCCGCCGGCGCCGGTGCCTTGCCGTCGACGCGCGCGCCCACGATGACCTCCATACCCTCCTTCAGATCGCCGCCCACCACTTCGCTGTGCGTGCCGTCGGACAGCCCGACGCGCAGGTCGACGCTCTTCGGCTTGCCCGAGTCGTCGACGACCCACACCCGTCCCGCGGTCACGCCCCGCCCGCGACCGCCGCGGCCCGGCGCCATCGCCTCGTAGCGCTTGCGCTGCTCGGGTGTGAGGATCTCCGCAATCATGGCCCGGGATTCCGCCCGCAACCGCTCGACCGCCTTGCGCCGCTCGCCCTTGTCACCTTCGAGCGCGCGCGTCTTGCTGCGCGTCTCGTTGAGGATGGCCTCGACCCGCGCCTGCTGCTCGGGCGTGAGCTCGAGTTCCTTGGTCAGGCGATCGCGCAGCGCTTCTCCGCCCCCGCCGCCCTTCTTCTTCGCGCCGTCGTCCCCACCTTCGCCCGCCTCGCGCGCGGTCGAAGTCCGCGGCTCGCTGACCCCGGGGGGCCGGTAGCGCAAGGCGGCATTGGGTACCTTGAGCACGTTCTCGCGCGTGTCGGTCACAATCCGGACGTTGGCCGTCATCCCGGGAAAGAGCTCCAGGTTGGGGTTCGAGGTAGCTATGACCGCGGTGTAAGTCACGACGTTCTGCACCACGAGCGCCGCGCGGCGCACCTGTCCCACGGTGCCGCGAAAGGTCCGGCCGGGAAACGAATCCACCGTGAAGGTCGCCGCCTGCCCTTCGCGCACGCGGCCGATCTCGGCCTCGTCGATCGAAGTATCGACCTGCATCTGGCGCAGGTCCTGGGCAATCACGAAGAGCTCCGGTGCCTGCAGGCTCGCGGCTACGGTCTGCCCGGGCTCCACCGACTTCTTGACGACGATGCCGTCCACCGGCGCGCGGATGGTGGTGCGCTCGAGATCGACCTTGGCTTGGGCGAGCTGGGCCTCGCGCTGCTTGACCAGGGCTTCCACGTTGGTCACCTGCGCGTAGCCCGCGGCCAGCTGGGCCTGCGCGGTATTGACCTGCTCGCGCGCAGCGTCGTGCGCGGCCTTGGCCTTGTCCAGCGCGCTGGCCGAGACAAAATTCTTCTCGAACAGCTCCCGGTTTCGCCGCAATTCGCGCTCGGCATCGCTGAAGTTGACCTTGGAGCGCGAGAGCTCGGCCTGCAACGCGCTCACGTTGGCGCGCTGCGTGAGGACCGTTGCGCGCGCCGCGTCGAGATCGGCCATCGCCTGGTTCACCCGCAGCCCGAAGGAATCCGAATCAATCCGCGCGATGACCTGGCCCTTCTTGACCTCGGAATTGAAATCGGCGAAAAGCTCCTTGATCTGTCCCGAGACCTGCGAGCCGACTTGCACCGCGGTGACGGGGTTGACCGTTCCGGTCGCCGACACCGCCGCGGTAATGCTCCCGCGCTCGATCTTGCCGAGCCGGAATTGCGGGCCGTCGTTACGCCCGCTCCACCACGCGTACAGCCCGGCGGCGGCCGCAAGGAGCACGACGAGAGCAAGCGCGCCGGTGATCTGGATGCGCGACATCTACCGATGCGGGGAAGGGGAAATGGGAAATGGAGAAGGGACGACCCGCCCCGCCACGACCGCCCATTCCCTGTTCGCCATCTCCCGTCTCCGCCGTTTGCGAAATTGTAGCGGACGCGAAGCGGCCCCCCAAGACGGGCAGGGGCCGTGGCCTGGCAGGCGATGGGTCAGCGCGCGGAAGGCGCGCCCGGTGGAGCCGGCTGGATCTCGCGCAGCACCTCGCGCGTCACCGCCTCCAGGGCGGTGAGCAGCAGCAGGCTGGTCGCGGTGCCCCGTGTCTTGAGCTCGCCCGCGATCTCATCCGCGCGGCGGGCGAGCGCCTCGGGTGCCGGCGGGGCTTCACGGCCCTGTGAGGCCGCCAGCAGCGCCGCCCGGAGATGGGCAAACAGGAGCGAAACGTCATCCTCGCGAACGACGCCCTGCCAGAGCACGCCCGAGTCCAGCAGCTTTTCAATCGCGGCGAACGGATCCGTGCGCGAGTCCGCCTGGGCGGGCCCGGCAAGCGCCAGCGCGACTGCGCCGGCGACGATCATCCTGTGGTTGCGCATGGCGGTCTCCTTCAGATGCCAATAACGGCCGGGACGTGGGGTCGGTTTACACCCTCCGGTAGATCTCGGCGCCGCCCTGGACGAACTCTTCCGCTTTGTCCTGCATGCCCTTGGTCAGCGCTTCCTGCTCGCTGACGCCCTGCTGCTCGGCGTACTCCCGCACGTCCTGCGTGATCTTCATCGAGCAGAAATGCGGCCCGCACATCGAGCAGAAGTGGGCCAGCTTCGCGCCTTCCTGCGGCAGCGTCTCGTCGTGAAACTGCTTGGCCTTGTCCGGATCGAGTCCGAGATTGAACTGGTCCTCCCATCGGAACTCGAAGCGCGCCTTGGACAGGGCATTGTCGCGGATCTGCGCGCCGGGGTGCCCCTTGGCGAGGTCGGCGGCATGGGCCGCGATCTTGTAGGCCATGATGCCATCCTTGACGTCGTCCTTGTCGGGCAGCCCGAGATGCTCCTTCGGGGTGACGTAGCACAGCATGGCGGTGCCGTACCAGCCGATCATCGCCGCGCCGATCGCGCTGGTGATGTGGTCATAGCCCGGCGCGATGTCGGTGGTCAGCGGCCCCAGCGTATAGAACGGCGCTTCGCGGCAGTACTTGAGCTGCAGGTCCATGTTCTCCTTGATGAGCTGCATCGGCACGTGGCCGGGCCCCTCGATCATGACCTGCACGTCGTGCTTCCACGCGACGTCGGTCAGCTCGCCCAATGTCTTCAGCTCCGCGATCTGCGCTTCGTCATTGGCATCGTAGATCGAGCCCGGACGCAGCCCGTCGCCGAGCGAGAAAGATACGTCGTAGGCCTTGAGCAGCTCGCAGATCTCCTCGAAGTGCGTGTAGAGAAAGCTCTCCTTGTGATGCGCAAGGCACCACTTCGCCATGATCGAGCCGCCGCGCGAGACGATGCCCGTCATGCGCTTCGCGGTCATCGGGATATACGGCAGTCGCACGCCGGCGTGCACGGTGAAGTAATCCACGCCCTGCTCGCACTGCTCGATCAGCGTGTCGCGGTAGATTTCCCAGGTCAGCTCCTCGGCCTTCCCGTCCACCTTTTCCAGCGCCTGGTAAATCGGCACGGTGCCGATGGGCACGGGGGAATTGCGCATGATCCACTCGCGCGTCTCGTGAATATGCTTGCCGGTGGAGAGGTCCATCACCGTGTCGCCGCCCCAGCGGATCGCCCACGTCATCTTCTCGACTTCCTCCTGGATGCCGGAGGAAATCGCCGAGTTGCCGATGTTGGCGTTGATTTTCACCAGAAAATTGCGTCCGATGATCATCGGCTCGGTTTCAGGATGATTGATATTCGCCGGAATGATGGCGCGGCCGCGCGCCACCTCGTCGCGCACGAACTCGGGCGTGATTTCCCTCGGAATCGCGGCGCCGAACGACTCGCCGCGATGCTGGCGCGTAATCAAATCCGAAAGCAGGTCGCGTCGCTGGTTCTCCCGGATCGCAATGAATTCCATCTCCGGCGTGACGATGCCGCGGCGCGCATAGTGCATCTGCGTCACGTTCATGCCGGCGCGGGCGCGGCGCGGCTGGCGCTTCAGGTTGAAGCGCAATTGCGCGAGCTTCGGATCGGCCAGGCGCTCGCGCCCGTAGCGCGAGCTGGGCCCGTCGAGCGTCTCGGTGTCGTTGCGCTCCTCGATCCACGCCTGGCGCAGCGGGGCGAGCCCCGAGCGGATATCGATCTTGACCGCCGGATCGGTGTACGGGCCGGAAGTGTCGTACACGAAAAGCGCCGGATTCTTCTCCGCCGGCGCCGCGCGGCCGGCCGCCGTGGCGCCGAAATGCACCGGCGTGTCCGATTGCGTGATTTCACGCATGGGCACGCGCAGATCAGGGCGCGAGCCGGCGACGTAGATCTTGCGCGAGTTCGGCAGCGGCTTGACCGCGGCGTCGTCGACGTGCGCGGTGGCGTTGATGAATTTGGGATTGGCGTTCATGTGCGCTCCTGGCGGCAAAACGATGCAGGACCCTGGAAACTGCAGGTGCGCGGGAAGGGGAAACGGATTCAACGCTTCCCTGCGCCGGCATTATCCGGATCAGGTTCGAAGGGACTCTCTCACCCGCGGGCGACGGCCCACAGGACCCCTACGTTGGTCGGTGAACGTTACTCCAAGGACCGCACCCGTGCAAGGGCGCTCACGCGCCTGGCGGCGCGGCCAGGATGGCGAAACGTATCCGGTTGCGCCCCTCCAGCCGTTCGTAGCGCACGTTACGCCCCAGCCGGATCACCAGCGCGATGCCGAGGCCGCCGATCTGCCAGCTGTCGACGGGTCCCGAGTAGTCGGGCGCGGCGGCCTTCGTGAACGGGTTGTATTCCGGGCCGGCATCCTCGTAGATCACCTCGATTCGGCCCATAGCCGGCTCGACGGTCAGCCAAACCGGCTGATCCGCGGTGACGCCGGCCAGCCCGGGATAGCCGTGCTCCACGGTATTGGCGAACAACTCCTCCAGGACCAGAACCAGCCGGTCGATCGCGGCGCGCTCGAACCCGGCCTGCACACAGCAGCGCTCCGCGTAATCCCGCAAGGCAGGAAATTGGTCCAGGCGGGCTTGAAAAAGACGGGGGTGGGCAGCAGCCATCTGTTATCGGGGTGGGAAATCCGTGCGGTCTTGCGCTGGCGAACTCGGCTATTATAGTGGCCACAATAAAACTGCCATGCGGGAGGCATATGATTCGATCATCTCCGGTCCGGATTATTTCGGGCGTCATCCTGTCCGCTCTTGCCGCCATCCTTTTTTCTCCCGCCGTCGCCAGCGCGAATGACGTGGGCCAGATCAAGAACGCCAAGGGCTCGGTCCATATCGAGCGCGCCGGCCAGAAGCTTCCGGCCACGGTCGGTTCCCGGATTCAGCAGGCCGACACGGTGGTGACAGGGCCCGACGGCTCGGTCGGCATCGCGTTCGTGGACAATTCGCTCCTCTCGGCCGGGCCCAACAGCACGCTGGCGATCGAGCGCTACGCGTTCGACCCGACGACGCATGCCGGCACCTTCGACAGCCGGCTCTCGCGCGGCACGTTGTCCGTGGTGTCGGGCAAGATCGCCCGGCAGACCCCGGGCGCGATGACGGTCAAGACGCCGGCCGCCATACTCGGTGTGCGCAGCACCGAGTTTGTCGTGCGCGCCGACGACGGAATTCGCTGAAATGCGCGCCGTCCTGCTGGTCCTCGTCGCGTGGGCGGCAGGATGCGCCACGCCACGCAATGACCTGGTGGTGGTACTGCCGGAGAGGGACGGCAAGGTCGGCGCCGTCGTTGTCGCCGACGGCAGGCGCGATCACGCCCTCGATACCGCGTATGCTTCGGCCCGCAGCGATCCGGGTCTCCTGAGGTCGGGCATGAAGACGGGCCCCTCGAGCGCGGAGGAAGTCGGGAAGGAGTTCGCCGCCGCTCTCGCCGCGCAGCCCGCACGCCCGGTTTCGCTCGTCCTGTATTTCACCGAGGGCAGCACGTTGTCCGACGAATCGAAGGGGGTGGTGGACAGGATGTTCGCGGAGATCGCCAAGCGGCCCGCGGCGGAGATCACGGTTATCGGGCACACCGATACCGTCGGCACGGACGCGTTCAATGACAAGCTGTCGCTCGAGCGCGCGCAAGCGGTGCGCGAGATCCTGATCGGCATGGGCGTTCCGGCCCAGAACATCAGCGCCGCCGGCCGCGGCAAGCGCGAGCCGCTGATATCCACCGGCGACAACGTCAACGAGCCCCGCAACCGGCGGGTCGAGCTCAGCGTGCGTTGAGCGGCTTGCCGTCCCCGTCCCAGCGCACCGCCAGTATCGTCAGGTCATCCGCCAGCTCGGCACCGCCCGAAAAGCGGGTTACGTCCTCCCGCAACGCCGTCACAGCCAGGCGCGGCGAGAGCTCCGCCTCGCCAGCCAGCCGCTCCATGACCGCCGCCAATCGGGCCGTGCCGTAGAGCTCGCCGCGGCCGTTCATCGCCTCGGTGATGCCGTCGGTCACCATGCAGAGCACGTCGCCCGGCCCGAGCGCATGCAGCGACTCGGCATAGGGAAAATCATCCACGGTGCACAGCGGAGGACCGCCCACGGTCCCTATGCGCTCCATCTTGCCGGCGCGGCGCACCCAGTACGGCGCGTCGTGACCGGCGTTGGCGAGACGCAGCTCGCCGGTTCGCGCGTCCAGGATGCCGGCGACCAGCGTGACGAAAAACTGCTCGGGGTTCTCCCGCCCAATGTCACGCGCAGCATCGCGCAAGATACCGGCTACGCTCGCCGGGTGCCGCGCTGAAATGCTCTTGCACAATGCCTTGGTGACCGCCATGAGCATGCTGGCCGGCAGGCCCTTGCCCGACACGTCTCCTATCAGGAAGAACATCCGGTCCGCGTCGAGCATGAAAAAATCGTAGAGATCGCCGCCGACTTCCCTCGCCGGCTCGAGATCGGCCCACACCGAGAATCGGCGCTCGCCGGGAAACGCGTGCTGCGCGCGCGGCAGAATGCCCATCTGGATGCGGCGCGCGGCGTCCAGCTCGCCAGCAAGACGCGCCTTGGACTCCCGCTCCTGCTGAAGCCGCTGGCGCAGCATCCGTCGCTGCAGCATGGCCTCGGCGAACAGCGCGCCCATCATGACCAGGAATACCGTGGCGAGCGCCGTGACCGGCAGGATGGCGTCGAACAGCACCCGCGCATGGCGAAACGCCCAGATTCCGCCGCCCGCCAGGCCGCCAAACAATGCCGCCAGCAGAACCGGCCACAGCATGACGCGGCTTGCGGGCATCACGGCGATCAGCAGCGCGCCGGCGGCCAGCAGCGCCAGCGCCTCCGCCCAGGCCGTCCAGTACGGCCTGCGCAGAATGCGGCCCTCGAAGATGTTCTCGAGGACGTTCGCGTGCACTTCCACGCCGGGTATGCGCTGGTCGAGCGGCGTCGTGACGTAATCGGTTATGGCAAGACCGGTTACGCCCACGATCACCAGCTGCTCGCGCAGGACAGCGGCGTCCACCTTCCCGGAGAGCACATCGGCCGCCGACACAAAGCGCGAGCGGTCATGGGGGCTGAAGTAAGGCCATACGCTGCCATCGGACTGCGTCGGCACGACGATATCTTCCACGCCAACGGCCTCCACGCCGCGCGGCCCGACGAGAACGTCGAAGGCCGGCCGGCGGGCCGCCACGCGCATCAGCTCGAGCGCCATCGAAGGCGCGAGCGCGTCACCCACGCGCGACAGCAGCGGCACCCGCCGCGCGCGGCCGCCCTCCAGCTCGGCCGAAAGCAGCGCATGGCCGGCTGCCGCCCGCTCGAGTACCGGCAGGTTGGCCAGCGCAACGTCGAACCCCCGCACGAATGGCAGCGCATCGCCGCCCCGCTGTCGCGCGGGTGCGAAGGCCCGATGCGGCTGCGCCGTAGGCGGAAACTGCGAGCGGTCGTAGCCCGCGACGCCCAGCACGGTCGGTCCGGCGGCCAGCGCCCTCGCCAGCAATTCGTCATTGCCCGGCATGGACTTGAGGCGGGCCAGCAGATCCCCGGAGCCATGACCGGGCAGCGACTCGGCGATGATGTCGGGCGAGAGCCGGTCGGACTCGGGAAAGATTAGGTCAAGGCCGATCGCGAACGGCTCGGCGGCGCGAATGCGATCGACCAGCGCCGCGAGCAGCGAGCGGGGCCACGGCCACTGCCCATGCAGCGAGAGGCTTTTTTCATCGATTTCGACAATAACCGCGGGCGCTTTCTCGGGGGTCCGGGGCATCATCCGCTGATAAGCGTCGAAGCCGGCGTGGCGCACGCGCTCCATCAAGGACGAATCCATCCCGGCGAGCGCGAGGGCGAACAACACCAGCGCCGCCGCGGCGAGGGGTCGGCCGCGCCGGACGATGACGAAGGATGTCCAGCGCCGCGCGATGGATTCCGGCGCTTCGGCCACGCTCCGGCTCAGATCACGATCTCGAGGCCGTCGTAGGCCGCGATGATCTCGAGCGGCGCGCCGGACCGGGTGATCTCCTCGAGCCGCCGCGTCTCGCGCCAGATCCCGGCGATATGCCGGTCATCGGAGATCGGTTCGTGGTGGAAAAGGCACAGGCGCTTCGCGCCCGCCATCTGACACAGCTCGACGCCGACGATGTTGCTCGAATGCCCCCAGTCCTCCTTTACCGACACCGCATCAGCGAGTGAATACATGGCATCGAAAATCACCAGATCGGCACCGCGGAAGAAATCCGCAAACGCCTCGGTCTCGGCGAGGTCGTCGAGCTTGTGCTCCGAGTCCGTGGAATAGACGACGCTCTTGCCACCGAGCTCGAAGCGGTAGCCATAGGAGTCGCCGGAGTGCGCCTGCTCCTTTGCGGTCACGGCCATGCCGGCGATCTCGTAGCGCCGGCCGGGCGCAAGCCGCACAAACTCGATACTCGCGGGCAACCGGTCGAACTCGATGGGAAAGGACGGCGCCGAATGCTGCGTGCGGAATGCCCGCTCCAGCGCTTCGTGGCAGCCGTAGATGCGGATGCGGTTGCCCGCCCGGTAGACCGGCGCGAAAAACGGGAATCCCATGATGTGATCCCAGTGCAGATGCGACATGAACACGTGGAAGCTATGGGGCTTGTCCGGACCGTGTGTGTTGAAAATGCTGTTGCCGAGCTCGCGCGCGCCGCTGCCCATGTCGCAGATAACGTACTCGCTCCCGCCGCCCTCGATCTGCACGCAGGAGGAATTGCCGCCAAAGGTGTGCGTGACCGCGAAATCGGGAATAGCGCCCAGGAAGGCGCGCGCCTTCGCCTCGGTATCGATGCCTTTGCCGGCGGCGGCGACCAGGGCTTTGACGATCTTCTCCTGGAGCGCCGAGGTGCCGAGAGAGACCGGCAGCGAGCCGCGCGAGCCCCAAATGCGGATCAGCATCGCCGGCGACTCAGGTTCACGCCGCGCCGTGCGAGGTCAGCGCAGACGGCGAAAGCGCCGCGAGCGCGTCGCTGACGGCCGTAAAGCACGGTATCACCAGGTTGAACTTGCTGATTTCGAATATTTCCTTCACCACCGGTTGCAGCGCCGCGACGCCGATCGCGCCCCCCTGCGACTTCACCTGCTTGGCGGCCAGCATCAGCACCCGCAATCCGACGCTGCTGATGTATTCCACCCCCGAGAAGTCAAGAACAATGACAAAGGTGCCGGTCTTGCATTGCTCGAGGTGCGGTTGCAGCGCCACCCTGAAGTTCTCGGCACTCGAATGATCGATACGGCCGGATGCTCCCAGCACGAGCGCTTTGCCGGCATGTCGTTCGGCCAACTCCATCAAGAGACCTCCAAGGCGCTTCCAAGAAAAGGCCGGTCTGCGCCATGGGCGCCCGGAAAACGCATTATATTAGCCTCGGCCTGCGCGGGCATGACGGTCACGACCGGCCCTGCAGCCGACCGGAATGGTAAAATTCCGCCCCTCTCACATGACGAAGTCCATGGACCTCGAACGAGCCCGCTTCAACATGGTCGAGCAGCAGATCCGCACCTGGGAAGTGCTCGATCCGCGAGTACTCGATCTGCTGCATCACGTCCGGCGCGAGGACTATGTACCGCCGTCATATCGCGCGCTCGCCTTCGCCGACATGGAGATACCCATCGGCCGCGGCGAGAAAATGCTTGCGCCGAAACTTGAAGCGCGCCTGCTCCAGGAGCTCGCGCTGCGTCCCGAAGACCGCATTCTCGAGATCGGCACCGGTAGCGGCTACATGACGGCGCTGCTGGCCAGCCTCGGCGGCCACGTTTACAGCGTCGATATCGTGCCCGAGTTTACCCAGACCGCGTCCGCTTGCCTGGCGGCCCACGGCGTCGCGAACGTCACTCTCGAAACCGGCGATGCCGCGCTCGGCTGGGATCGCCACGCGCCCTACGACGCCATCGTCCTCACGGGCTCGGTGCCGATGCTACCGGAATCGTTTCCGAGGAGCCTTCAGCTCGGCGGCCGTCTCATCGCCGTGGTCGGCGAGCCGCCCGTGATGGAAGCTCGCCTCATTACCTGCGCGTCCGCCGGCGCCTACGCCGCCACGGGGCTTTTCGAGACGTGCATCGCGCCGCTCAGGAACGCACCGCGGCCGAAGCGCTTCGTTTTTTAAGATCAACCGTGAGTCGAGAACGGTCAACGGTGAAGCCGACTGCTAGCCGGCATCCGTTTACCGATCACCGTTTCTTGTTTGCTGCTCTGACGCTCGGTTTCGCCTGCCTGGTGAACGCATCGGCGGCCCGCAGCGCCGATTTGCTTGAAATCTACCGGTTGGCGCAGTCGTCGGATGCGCAATACGCCGCGGCCCGCGCAACCTGGAGCGCCAGCCAGGAAAGATTGCCCCAGGGCCTGGCCGGGCTGCTGCCTTCGGCGACGGTTTCAGCCTCCACCCAGTACAACAACCGCGACATCTCCTCGCGCGACCCGACCGCGCCGCCGTCGTCGGGGCGATTCAACTCCAACGCGGCCTCGATCTCGGTCACGCAGCCGGTTTACCGGCCGCAGAATTTCGCCGCATACGAGCAGGCCAAGACCCAGGTCGCGCAGGCCGACGTGGTCTTTGCCCAGGCGGCGCAGGATCTCATCCTGCGGGTCGCGCAGGCGTATTTCGACGTGTTGCTCGCCCAGGACACGATCGTGTTCGCGCAGTCCCAGCTCACCGCCATCGGCCGGCAGCTTGAGCAGGCGAAGCGCAATTTCGAGGTCGGTACCGCGACGATCACCGACACGCACGAGGCTCAGTCGCGCTACGACATCACCCTGGCGGCCGAGATCGCGGCGCGCAATGACCTCGAGATCCGCAAGCGGCAGCTCGAGCTGCTCATCGGCCGGCGGGCCCCCGGACTTGCCCCCCTCGGCCGGCGCTTCGAGCTGCGCGTGCCCGAGCCTAACGACATGGAGCGCTGGGTCGCCGACGCGGCGCAGGGCAACCTGCAAGTGCGGATCAGCCGCGCGAGCCTCGACTTTTCTTCTCAGGAGATCGAGCGCAATCGCGCCGCGCACCGGCCGACTCTTGACGCCTTCGCGACCTATTCCGATTCCGGCTCCGGCTCCGGCGTCGCCCAGGGCGGCATCGGGTCCGACACCAGCAGCCGCATTGTCGGCCTCCAGCTCGCCTTTCCGATCTATCAGGGCGGTCTCGTGAGCTCGCGGGTGCGCGAAGCGGTCGCCAACGAGGATCGCGCCCGCCAGGAGCTCGACAGCGCCCGCCGCACCGCCGAGCTCAATGCGCGGCAGACCTACCTTGGCGTGACCAGCGGCATCGCGCAGGTCCGGGCGCTGGAGGCCGCGCTGGTATCGAGCCAGAGCTCGTTCGATTCGACCCGGCTGGGGCAGGAAGTCGGCGTCCGCACGCAGATTGACGTGCTCAACGCCCAGCAACAGCTCTCGCAAACCCGCCGCGACCTGGCGCAGACCAAGTACAACTACATCCTGGCGCTACTGCGGCTGAAATCCGCCGCCGGCCAGCTCACCGAGCAGGACGTGGCGCTGGTGAACAGCTGGCTGGACCGCTAGCTTCGCCGTGAATCGTGAATCTTGATTCGGCCGGGTCAAGAATCTCCGGACGATTTCCCCCTCACCGGTCACCGGTCACTCGTCACTTGATCCTTGAGCTGGACCAGCTCAAGAACCTTGGCGGTGGCGCCGCGATGTGCCGCGCAGAACGCCGTTCCCGCTTTTCCCATGCGCTGCGCCGCGTCGCGATCGCGCAGCAGACGGGCGGCTTCGCGCGCGATGGACGCCGCATCCGGCAACTGCACGGCCGCGCCGGCGCGAACGGCCAGTTCGGCAGCTTCGGCGAAGTTATAGGTTGAAGGTCCGATGAGCACCGGCTTCCCGGCAGCGCACGCCTCGATGAGATTCTGTCCGCCCAGCGGCAGCAGGCTGCCTCCAATGAAGGCGACATCGCAGGCAGCGTAGTAGGCGAACATCTCTCCCATGCTGTCGCCGAGCAGGACTTGCGTGTCGTTTGCGATCGCCGTCTGCCCGCTGCGCCGCTGAAATGGGATGCCGCGGCCCGCGAGCAGGCTCGCCACCTCGTCGAAACGCTGCGGGTGGCGCGGCACGATGACCGTCAGCAGGCCGGGCAACCGGACGGCCTCCAGCGCCTCCAGCAGGAGCGTTTCCTCTCCTTCCCGCGTGCTGGCCGCGAGCAACACCGCGCGCTGCGCGCCCCATTCCCGGCGCCACGCTCGCCCCAGCTCCAGCTGGTCCGCGGGCGGATCGACGTCGAATTTGATGCTCCCGGTGACCCGAACGCTTCCCGCGCCAAGCGCCCGCAGACGCCGCGCATCGTCCTCGCTTTGCGCGGCCACTCCCGAAAAACCGGCAAAGCTTTGCGATGCGAGCCGGGCGATGCGGCGGTAGCCGGCAAACGATTTCTCCGACAGCCGGGCGTTGGCGAGATAGAGCGGTATGCCGTGGACGCCGCACGCCCGGACGAGGTTGGGCCAAACCTCGGTCTCCATGAGGATGCCGGTTGCAGGACGGAAATGCTTCAAGAACCGCTCGACCGCCCCCGGGTAATCGTAGGGCAGGTAGCATCGCGTCACGGCATCGCCAAACAGCGCCACTCCGGTATCGCGCCCGGTCGGCGTCATGTGCGTGAGCAGCACGCGGTGCCCGGGATAGCGTCTCGCCAGCGCCCGGATCAGCGGCTCGGCCGCGCGCGTCTCGCCGACGGACACGGCGTGTACCCAGATGAGATTACCGCTCGGTCGCGGCGCATAGCGCCCGAAGCGCTCGCCGACATGCTCCAGGTAGCCCCGCTGGCGCCGCGCGCGCCAGGCCAGCCGCAGCCATACATAGGGAAGCAGGAGGTAGAGCAGGATGTTGTATGCGACACGCATCACTTTAGTGGAAATGGGAAATGGAAAATAGGAAATGGAAAGAACTGCCCGATTGCAGCAGACCCTGTCTACGATTCGCCATTTTCCATTCCCCATTCCCCAGTCCCGCCCGGGAGGAGCCGGTCGAGCACACCCACGACTTCGCTCACCAGTGGCGCACGACCCATGCCGCCCAGATTGACGGCGCGCTCCCATCCGTAAAGTCCGGTGGCGGCCGGATCGGTGGCGCAATAGAGCCCGATCGTCGCCACGTCGAGAGCAGCGGAAAAATGCGTGAAGCCGGTATCCACGCCGATCACCACGCGCGCGTGTCCCAGCACGGCCGCCGCTTCGGCGAGGGACAGGGCCGGCGCGACAACGGCACCCGGAATGCGTTGCGCGAGGCGCTCGGCCCGCAGCCGCTCCGACTCGCTTCCCCACGTCAGCACGCTGTGCAGGCGGCGCTCCGCCAGCTCGGCGCCCAGCTGCACCCAGCGCTCCTCGGGCCAGAGCTTGTCGTCCGCGCTGGTGGCGTGGACGAGCACCGCATAATCGCCTGCCGGCAGCCAGGAAAAGGTTGCGGGCGGCGCGGTGATTCCGTAGCTGACCGCACCGGGCACGGTGTAGCCCAGCGCTTGTGCGGCGAGCCGGCGATTACGCTCGACCGCGTGCATCGTCCACGGCACCGAATAAGTCCGGTCGTAGAAGAGGAACAGCGGCTCGCGCGCGCTGGCGAGATCGAGTCCATGCCGCGTGCCGCGCGCCATCCACGTCACCAGCGCGCTCTTCAGCAGGCCCTGCGTATCGATGATTGCGTCGTACGGAACGCGCTGCAGGCTCGCCCGGAAGGCGCGGATTTCGCCGCGGGTGGCACGGCTGGCGAAACTCGCCCGCCAGCGCCGCAATGCCACCGGCAGCACGCGGTCGATGGCGGGATGCAGGGGCGGAATGGCTGCCAGCGATTCCTCCACCACCCAGTCTATGCGCGCATCCGGCATCACCGCGCGGATGTCGCTCGCCACGGGCAGGTTGTGTATGACATCGCCAAGCGAGGACGTCTTGACCAGCAGGATGCGAGGCATCGAGTGCGCTATCTGAATGTTATGATTAGAAAAACTTCAATCGAGACGCCGCACGTGGGTCAGATTAACATCGCTCCGGCAAAAGCCCAAACGCTCGCTTCCGGTTTCCCGCGCTCCTCGGCTCGCGCGCCATGAGCCGCGGCCCGATCGTCGTCACCGGCGGCGCGGGTTTCATCGGCGCCAACTTCGTGCGGGCGTGGATCGCCACCGAAGGCACGCGCATCGTCAATCTCGACAAGCTCACGTACGCCGGCAATCTTGCGAGCCTCGCTGATCTGGCGTCCGACGATCGACACGTCTTCGTGCGGGGCGACATCGCCGACCGCGCGCTGGTCGGGCGGCTCTTGCGCGAGCACCGGCCGCAGGCCATCGTTCATTTCGCTGCCGAGAGCCACGTGGATCGTTCGATTCATGGCCCCGCCGATTTCGTGCAGACCAATGTGGTGGGCACGCTGGCGCTGCTCGAGGAAGCGCGCGATTACTGGTCCGGAATGGCACCGTCCGACCGGACCGCGTTTCGCTTTCTCCACGTCTCGACCGATGAGGTCTACGGGTCGCTGGCCGCAACCGAGCCGGCGTTTACGGAATCCAGCTCTTATGCGCCCAACAGCCCGTACGCGGCGTCCAAGGCCGGCTCGGACCACCTCGTGCGCGCGTTCCATCACACCTACGGCCTGCCCACGCTGACGACGAATTGCTCCAACAATTACGGGCCGTACCAGTTTCCCGAGAAGCTGATCCCGCTGATGATCGTCAACGCGCTGCAGCGGAAGCCGCTGCCGGTCTACGGCGACGGCCGCAACGTGCGTGACTGGCTCTACGTGACCGATCACTGCGAGGCGGTGCGGCGAGTGCTCGCGCAGGGGCGCCCGGGAGAAACCTACAACATCGGCGGCAACTCGGAGCAAGCCAATCTCGACGTGGTCAAGTCGGTGTGTGCCATCCTCGACGGGCTGAGGCCGGATTCCGCACCCCACGAGAAGCTCATCACGTTCGTACAAGACCGCCCGGGACACGACAGGCGATACGCAATCGATGCCGGCAAGATCCGCAGCGAGCTCGGCTGGGAGCCGCGCGAGCGCTTCGAAACCGGCCTCCAGAAAACCGTGGAATGGTATCTTGATCACATGAAGTGGGTGGATGGCGTCACCAGCGGCGAGTATCGGAACTGGATCGACCTGAATTACCGGAACCGGTAATGGGTCATGGGTAATGCGCAGAAGCGCGATAACGATATATTCTGGGTTGTCGATCCTGTCTTTCGTCTTGTTACCGGGCTCGATAAGTCGCTTCATCGCTGAAAGCGCCAGACGCATAACCCATAACGCATAACCCATAACCATGAAGGGCATCATCCTCGCCGGGGGCTCCGGAACGCGGCTCTACCCCGCCACGCAGGTCGTCACCAAGCAGCTCCTGCCGGTGTACGACAAGCCGATGGTCTATTACCCGCTGACGACGCTGATGCTGACGGGCGTGCGGGACATCCTGCTCATATCCACACCGCAGGACACGCCGCGCTACCAGCAGCTCCTGGGCGACGGCCGGCGCTGGGGCATTCGCCTCTCCTATGCCGTGCAGCCCGAGCCAAAGGGCATCCCGCAGGCATTCATAATTGGCGCGGAATTCATCGGTCACGAACCCTGCGCGCTGATCCTGGGCGACAACATCTTCTACGGCCATAACCTGTCGAAGGAGCTGCAGGGTCCCGCCACGCGCAGCCGGGGGGCCACGATATTTGCCTATCCCGTGCAGGATCCCGAGCGCTACGGCGTGATCGAGTTCGACCGCAACAGGAAGGTGGTCTCGATCGAGGAAAAGCCCAAGCGGCCCAAGTCGCGCTACGCGCAGACCGGTTTCGCGATCTACGACCCGGGGGTGGTGGACATCGCGCGGGCGCTCAAGCCTTCGCCGCGCGGCGAGCTCGAGATCACCGACGTCAATCTCGAGTACCTCCGCCGCGGCGAGCTGGAAGTGATCTGCATGGGCCGCGGCACCGCCTGGCTGGATACGGGCACGCACGACGCGCTGCTCGCCGCCTCGATGTTCATCGAGACGATCGAGAAGCGGCAGGGACTCAAGGTCGCCTGCCCCGAGGAAATCGCCTATCGCCAGGGCTACATCACGGCGGCGGAACTGGAGAAGCTTGCCGCGGCCATGGGCGACGGCCCCTACGCGCGCTACCTGCGTGTCGTTTTAGAAGAGCGTGCATGACGG
>Ga0247825_10000985_pt1 | contig 18489 bp, 15 predicted proteins | sample 13C_Vanillin_Day_FD_194413 | JGI IMG/M metagenome (GOLD analysis project Ga0247825, IMG submission 194413) | Soil microbial communities from agricultural site in Penn Yan, New York, United States - 13C_Vanillin_Day48 | ecosystem: Environmental > Terrestrial > Soil > Agricultural land | place...
GGAGGTCAACGGGCCGCGGCAGGCTGCCAACGTGGGAAGTAAGAATCCGATTCTCTGCCATATGTGGCCTTCCTTTATCTAGGGCTCAATCAATTCTCTGTTCCCCCTCCCCGTCGACGGGGAGGGTTGGGGGAGGGGTTTGCCCGGACGCACGCCGTCGAAGGCAGCGTCGAGAAGGGCTCGTACATTCGGCCCATCCAGGGGCACCGGGTTGTTTTTTTCTTCAATCAGGATCTGCTCCACCACCTCGTCGAGGCCCTCTCGCTCGAGACCAAGACTGGCGAGGTCCGTCGGGATACCACACTCGAGCGCGAGGTCCCACAACGAGCCCGCCGCCTCGCCACCCGGCACGCCAAGCGCCTCCGCGAGTCGGCGCATCTCCCGCGGCAGCACCGGGGCGTTGAACGCCACAACGTGCGGGAGGATCACCGAGTGCGTGTCCGCGTGGACGAGGTTGAACTTGCCCCCGAGGATGTGACACAGCCGGTGATGGAATCCCGAGCCCGTCTGCCCGAGCGCCATCCCGCCCAGCATGGCCCCGTAGAGCAGGTCGCTTCGAGAATCGACATCTGACAGATCGCGGATCACCCGTGGCAGCGCATCGGCGATCGCCCGCACGCCTTCGAGCGCGATCGCCGTCGTTACAGGGTTATGGCCCTGCGCGTACAGCGCTTCGACGCAGTGGGCGAGGGAGTTGAAAGCGCTCGGTCCCGTCACGTTCGCGGGCAGGCCGAGGGTCAGCAGCGGGTCGTAGACCACCACCTTCGGCAGCACCTGCGCGCTCTTGCCCGTCTGCTTGTGGCGCTCTCCCGTGAGTCCGTAGATCGTCGTCATCTCGCTGCCGGCGTAGGTTGTCGGCACAGCGACTATGGGCAGGCCGTGGCTCAACCCGATCGCCTTCGCCAGACCCGTAGTCGAACCGCCGCCGATGCTCAGGACGAGGTCGCTGCCATGCGCATCGACCGCCTCACGGGCAGGCGTCGCAAGGTCGATGGGCACGTGCTGCGCCACCTGGTCCCACATGCGCACATCAGTGAAGGCTGTCAGGTCACTGGCGACCTTCGCAGCGGAGGCCGCCGAGGTCGGGTCGTGCACCAGAAAGACGCGCCGGACACCGAGGGCGCGCATCTCGTCAGACACGCGGTCGAAGTAGCCGGCACCGAAGATCACCCGGCTGGGATGCGCCTCATACTCGAACGTCTTCAACTTACCCCTCGACCCTGGCCCTCAACCCTGTTCCGTGTTCCTGGATCCCTGTTCCTGGTCCCGTCTCAGTACTTCATGTTCTCGGCGGTCGCCTCATACTCGAAGCTCTCCGGCAGCCTGCCGAGCTGCCTCATCATGCTCAGCTCGTTCTCCACCCGCCAATGCTCGCAGACTTTGCCGTCCCGGAAGCGCAGGATGTGCACAATTGGCTCCTTGAACGACCGGCCTTCGCCGGCCAGGCCGAACATATCGCCCACGTGCTCCGCATAGTACGTGAAGAAGGTGGCCGCGCGGTCTTCCTCCGCGATCACGTCGAGGATTTCGCACTGTACGTTCTTGAAGGCGCCCTTCGTAAACCGGATGATTCCGGCCGCGCCACCCAGTCCTGGCCCGTACATCGGGCTCCAGGCGTGGGAGTAGAAATCCTCCGTGAACAGCTCCGGGATCGACTCCTCGCGCCCTTCCACCAGGATCTCCTGGACGATGCGTCGCGCGATCACCTTGTTCGACTCAATGGACATGACTTACCTCGCCTCGCACAAATGTAGCTACATGCCTTCAGGCTTGCCATCTAGTAGCCGTGGCGCAGCCGGCGACACCAAGGACCTCCGCCATGCCATCCCGTTGGATCCTTGCCCTGACCGCCGCTCCGCCGCCCGCCGAGGTTGGGAAACCTCGGCTACTGGGACGGAGTGATCGTGACCTTGACCCTTGACACTTATAGGAGAAAGTGGCTGCCGGGACGATGTGCCACGCGGCCCCGACAGCCACCTCCAGGACCTCGCGGCCCTTCTCAATAGCGAGCGCTAGTACTCGAACGGCAGGTTGTAGAGCTTGCAGGCGTTGGAGACCGTGATCTTGTAGCGGTCCTCCGCCGGGACGCCCTGGAACATCTTGTCGATCGTCTGCTGCGACTCCGGGAAGAGCCCATCGTGGTGGGGGTAGTCGTTGCCCCACATGATGTTCTCCGTGCCGATGAGATCGCGGCAGCGGATGCTCATCTCGTCGTCCTCGATGGTGACGCGGAAGTTGCGCTTCCAGTACTCGCTCGGGAGCATGCTCAGGTGCTTGTTCTGGCGCAGCCCGCCCTCGCGCGCAAAGTTCCAGTCGTTGCGCTGGTTGAAGTGCGGGATCCAGCCGGCGTCGAACTCCGTCGGGATGAACCGCAGGCCGGGGAACTTCTCGACGGTGCCGCCCCACACCAGGTCCAGGATCACGCGCGCGATGCCGACGTGGGCCAGCGTGTAGTTGTGCACGCCCCAGTTCGGCAGGTCGTGGTTGGACGTCGCGCCGGTGAAGATGTGCATCGCCAGCGGCAGGTTGTACTCCTGCGCCGCGGCCCAGAACTTGTCGTAGAAGGGGTCGCTGTACGGCTTGTCCGGCGGGGGCGTCGCCGGGATGCACAGGCCGACGAGGCCGAGGTTCCTGACGCGCTCCATCTCGGCGATGGCAACGTCGATGTCCTCCAGCTGCGTCAGGCCAAGGGGGAAGAGCCGGCCGGGCGTCTGACTGGCGTAGTTGTGGATCCAGTCGTTGTAGTTGGCCATGGTCGCCGCCTTGATGGCGACGTCCTTGAGCTGGTAGATGCTGAACAGCACGCTCGGGTAGAGCACCTCCGCGTCGACGCCGTCGATCGCCTGGTCCTTCATGCGCTCGACCGGGTTGAGGACGCCGGGTCGGGCCAGCTTGAAGCCCAGCTTCGCCCGCTCGCGCACCGCCGGGTCACCCCAGTCCTCGCCGAGGACGTGGAAGACGCCCACGGTGTAGCCGAAGGTGCCGTCACCGTGGTCCGTTACGAGGCCCTTCTCCGGGTGCTCGATCATGCGCGGCGCCTTATCGCCAAAGCGCTTGTCGAGGCCCGCGTAGACCTCCGGTGGCTCGACGACGTGCGAGTCGGCGGAGATGCAGAGCGTCTGTGCAGTCATAAGTACCTGTCTTCCTTGTGAGTGAGGTCGCTACGTGGTGCCCGGCGGATTTGAACGGACAACATGTTCGCCCCTCCGTACACCCCTCCCCGTCAACGGGGAGGGGGCCGGGGGGTGGGGTTCGCCTTTAGCCCTTCTTCGACTGGTCAAAGAAGTAGCGCGAGTAGAGGATGCTCCGGAACGCCACGCCGTCGCCGGGCCACTCGTTGAGGACGGCGGCCTGAGCAACCCACGGCCACACCAGCGTGTACTCGTCGGACACGGCGCCGGTCGGCAGGTAAGGCATCTGCTTCGCGGCAAGCGTCGCGATGTCTTTGAGCATGGTCTTGCGCTTGGCCACGTCCAGCTCCAGGGTCAGGGCGTCGGCCTTGGCCAGCAGCTCGGGGAAGAGCGCCTTGCCGGACTCTTCGTTGATGAAGGCCGTGCCGGGCCCAGGGGTGAGGTGGGAGAAGATGTGCAGCTCCGGCGAGAACTTGTAGGCGATGGCGCCGTGGAACATGCCGTCGTAGTCGCCGCGGCCGCGGTAAACGTTGGGCACCGACCAGGACACGTAGTCCTGGACCGTGATGTTGGGCTTGAGAATGCCGCTGTCCCGGATTACGCCGGCAAGCGTCTCAGAAATCGTCACGTTCGCGGGCACGTAGTTGTCCGCGTTGTAGGTGAAGGTGGCGTTGACGACGTTCGCCGCCTCAAGCAGCTTCTTGGCCTCCGCCACGTTGTACTGGAAGTACTTCGCGTTGCCGCCGAGAGCGCTCGCGTTGGACGGATCGTCCCAGTACTCGTCCCACATCGCGGTCATGTGCGTTGCCCACTTCGCCTTGACCGGGATGCCGGCAGCTTCCAGGGCGCGGGCGTTGACCATGACCTCGGCGAGCGCCTCGCGGTCCTGCACCATCGAGACGGCCTGGCGCACCCGCTCGTCGCGGAAGATCGACCCCGTCTTGAGGCCGAAGCGCGAGGTTACACCGGCGGTTCCGAGGGGCGTTGCGTAGGCGATCGCGTTCGGGTGCCGCTGCATCGCCTGCAGCAGGTTGTTGTGGTTGATCGGGCCGGCGACGTTCGGCACGCCACGGCCAAGGTCGATCTGACCGGCCTCCCACTGCGCGGTCTGGGTCGCCAGCTCCGGCAGTGCGAACCACTCCTGGCGCTCGAAGTAGGGGCGGGGCGTGTCCCAGTAGTTCGGGTTGCGCACCATCTTCGTGGAGGCCCCCGGAATCAGCTCTTCCAGGTAGTAAGGACCGGCGCCGTGCGCTTCCTTCACCGGGTCGAAGGTCTTGTCGTTGGCTTCCTTGGGCATCACCCAGAAGTAGAAGCCGTCCGCCAGCTGGTCCAGGAGCAACGCGCTCGGCCGGGCCAGCTTGAACTGGAAGGTGTTGTCGTCGATCGCGGCGCCCGAAATGATGGGCGCGTTGGGGTTCGAACTGTTGAGGAGGTCGCCCTTTAGAGTGTTCTCCGCCGTCCAGCGGTTCCAGCTCGAAGCGACGTCCTGTGCGTTGAGCTTGCGGCCGTTCAGCGGCGCCCGCGGGTCGGTGCCCAGATTGGGGCGAATCTTGAATGTCAGCGTCAGGCCATCCGCGCTGTACTCCCAGCTCTGGGCGGCATCGCCGGTCTTAGAGCCGTCGGATGCCTTGTTGACGCCCGGCACAACCATCATCAGCCGGTTGTAGAACATCGAGGCCTTGCCGCGGTCCGGCGTGGACGTCGTGGCGATGGAGTCGACGCTGGCGGGGCCGCCATCGTAGTTGCGCAGGGTGCCACCGGGCTTGGCTTCGCCGGAGCGGTCGGGCTGCTGCTTGATAACCGACGACGATCCGGACCCACCGGATCCGCCATCACCGCTGTCGCCATCGTCGTCGCCGCCACCGCACGCGGCAAGAAAGGCCGCGGATGCCGTGAGCGTTGCGGTGCCCATCACCGCCCGTCGCCTCGAAACCCGGTTCGAGAGAACGCGTCGCCAGTAGTTGTTCTCCGCCATGAGGTTGACGCTCCTTTACCCTGTAAGCCGTGGACCGGTAACGTCAGTGGCTTATCAGGAAACCTTCCATCGTCATTAGGAGTATTGGCCTAATGATTGCGTAACATAGATTTCCATAGTTGCAATGTCAAGCGCCCAATACGCACATTTACGTAACTCATTTGCAATTTTCTTCACCATCGAATCGTTGACCACTGACACAAAGTAGACAACGGCGGGGCACATGCGAATCGCCAACTGTAGCGGCGACCTTCAGGTCGCCACCCGGCGCTGGTGTACGCCGCCTGACCAGGATTTGGACAAGCCCCCGCTTGTATGCGGCTGCTAGGGGCCCTACCGGCTGCCGCGGAGGCGCGGGTCCAGGACGTCCCGCAGGGCATCGCCGAAGAGGTTGAAGCTGAACACGAGGATGCCGATGGCAATGCCGGGATAGATAGCCAGCCCGGGATGGATCGACATGAACTGGCGTCCTTCGAGGCTCAGCATCTGCCCCCACGACGGGAATGGCGGCGGGATACCAAAGCCGAGGAAGCTCAGGCTCGCTTCCACGAGCACGACGACTCCCAGCCACACGCTGGCCTGGAGCAGGATGATCGGGAAAACGTTGGGCAGGATGTAGCGGAGCATGATCCGGCGGTCGTTGGCGCCAATCGTCCGTGCCGCCTCCATGTAGGGCATTATGACCACCGAGAGCGTCTGGCCCCGGATCACGCGGGAGTTGTTGGGGCCGTAGACGATGCCGAGGGCGAAGATCATCTGCCAGAGCCCAGAGCCGAACAGGCCGAGGACCGTAATCAGCAGGACGAGTCCCGGCAGGGCCTGGAAGATGTCGACGATGCGGTAGAGGACTTTGTCCACCCATCCGCCGTAATAGGCGCTCATGATCCCGATCGTCGCACCGACCACCATCGAGATGAACACGGCGCCGAACGACACCATCACGGCGGTGCGCGTGCCGTAGAGGATGCGGCTGAACACGTCACGGCCGTTGCTATCGGTGCCCAGCAGATGGTCTGCGCTGGAGCCTTGCAGGCGGGCGCGAAGGTTCTGGCGCTCGTAGGGATAGACCATGGGCAGCGCCTGGAGCTGGTCCGCCAGGTAGGGCACGGGCTCACCGAAGCCGGCTTCGGAGGCGGCCTTGTTCAATGTCGAAGGCACGACATCGCCAACGATCATGAAGAAGATGACGATGAAGCCACACACCGCGCCCAACGGTTTACGACGGCCGAAGCGCCAGAGACCGCCCATCATGCGGGCAGGCATCGACCTGTCGGCCTGGGGCACCCAGCCTTCGATTTCGCGAGTCGCAGCCAGTTCTTGCGTCGCCATGACTATCGGAACCTGATCCTCGGGTCGAGGTACGCGTACGCGATATCGACCAGCAGCACAGAGAAGAGCAGCATCGTCGCGAAGACAACGTTGAGGCCCTGAATCACCGGGTAGTCGCGGGTGTTCACCGCCTCAACCAGGTAGCGTCCCATGCCGGGTATGACGAATATCTGCTCGAAGATCACCGTGCCGGCAATGATGTTCGGCAGACTGACGCCGATCACCGTGACCACGGGGATGAGGGCGTTTCGCAGCGCGTGCTTGTAGAGCACTGTGTTCTGGCTCAAGCCCTTGGCATGTGCGGTACGGATGTAATCCTGCCGCAGCACTTCAAGCATCTGGGTGCGTACGAGGCGGATGAGGCCGCCGCCGGGTGTCAGGCTGATGATCAGCGCGGGCAAGAGCATGATCTTGAGGTGAGCGACGGGATCGTCGCTCAGGTACCGGAAGTCGATCGGTGGCGCCCAGCTGAACCAGATCGACCCGAAGGTAATGATCAGGATCGCAATCCAGAAGCTCGGCACGGAGTTGAGCAGGATGGCGAAGCTGCGCAGACCGTAGTCCGGCCACTGGTCCTGGCGCAGGGCTGCCCAGACGCCCGTCGGCACTGAGATGAAGATCGCGGTTAGCTGCGCCCACAGCCCCAGCTCGAAGCTCACGGGGAGGCGGCGCTTGATCTCGTCGAGCACGGACCGGCGGTTGAGCAGGGACTCACCAAGGTCGCCCTGGAGCATGCCCGTCTCGCCACCCCAGAACCAGCTCACGCCCGTCCACTCGAGGTACTGCTTGGGCAGGCCTCCGGTCAGTCCGAGGTCTTCTTCGATTTCCTGACGGAGGTCGGGATTGTTCGCGCCGTACTGGCCGATGATCAGGTCGACCACGTCGCCGGGGAGGAATACGCGCAGAAGCAGGAAGGTCAGGATCGTGATGACGATGATGCTGGGAATCATGAGAAGCACGCGCTCGACGATGTACTTCTGCATGCCGCCTCCCCAGGGTTGCGAATTGGCCGCCTACGGACTCCCCGCTAACGCTTTGCGGCGACGGCGACGCTATCAGCGCTGCGTATGCACTGTCAAGAATCTCGTGATAGGTTTTTGTACAAGAGTTGCGTTTTACGACAACTGAGGCTACGTTTGATCGACATGCGACGCGTTCCAACGCAACCCGCCCGTATAATGCGCTCGATGTCGGCGCGACCGCATAGGTGTAGCCAAGGTATCCAACTTCGGCGCCGGGGTGGAGCGGCGAGCCGGTTGCTAGTAGCAGGCGCCCGTCTATACTGCGCTCGCGACAAACTTCGCCTGGAGGTGTAGATGAGCGGCGCCGCGCCCAAACTCGTTGACGTCCTGGATCTCATCTCCCGGCAACCGAACGGTGTTTCGGTCACCGAGCTTTCCCGCCTCCTCAACATCACCAAGGCATCCGCATCCCGCACGCTTGCCAGCTACGTCGAAGCCGGCCTCCTCGAGCGGGATGGCGCCCAGCGCCACTTTCCCGGCCTGCGGCTCTGGACCCTGGGGGCACGAGCCCTGCAATACTTCCGGCCTGCAGAGATTGTGCGTCCGCTCATGTACGAAGCCTGGAAGGCGACCGGCGTTGGTCTCTACTTCGCCACCGTGCGCGGGAGCACGGTCTACTACATCGAACAGGTGGGGCCGGGCATTGCGCTGAACCTGCCCATCCACACCGTGTTGCCGATTCACGCCTGCGGTCCGGGCAAGGCAACCCTCGCCTTCTCTTCGGACGAATTCATAGAGTCCGTACTCTCCAAACCGATGCCCCGCATGACGCCAAAGACCATCACCACGCGAGGAGAGATGGAGCAGGAGATCGCGGACATCAAGCGCCAGGGCTTTGCCCTCAACCGAGGCGAGGCTGTCGAGGACGCCCTCGGTATCGCCGCACCCGTGTTCGACCACACAGGCCGGCCCGTCGCATCGGTAGGCAACGCCTGCGGTCCCAACGACCTCACCGAGGCGTACATCGCCAGCGTCGCGCCGAAGGTCATCGACATCGCCGCCCAGATGTCCGCGGCACTGGGCTACACAACGGCCGGTCTGAGAGTGGGGTAACGCGCCGTAGCGGCGACCTTCAGGTCGCTATCGGGCCAGTGCCACAGCCCGAGACCATCACACAGGGGGAAGGCATGAACGCTGAGCATCAGCGCACGGTGGCACGCCGCATTGTCAAAGAGGTCCTCGGAGACCAGCGTCCAGAGGTCATTCCGGAGCTGTTCGCGCCGAATTTCCACTCGCACGACTGGGGCCCGCAGTACGCGCCCGGCCTCGCCGGCATCCATCAGCTGATCGAGTTCTCGAAGCAGGCCTTTGTCAACGTGCGCACCGAGATGCTCCTCGACCCCATCGTGGACGGCGACATGACTGTGTCGTTCTTCAGCTACCATGCCGAACACGTGGGCGACCTCTGGGGCCAGCCCTCGAAAGGCCGGTCGTTCACGGAGCGGATCGTGCACATCCTGCGATTCGAGGACGGCAAGGTCGCAGAGCACTGGCGCGTCCAGAACGACCTCGGCATGCTCAAGCAGCTCAGCGTCTGGCCGGAGGGCTTCATGTTTCGCAACCTCGCCGTCGAACGCGACGACGCCGCAGGCACACGCTAGGAGGAGCTTCCGATGAAGATCACCGGCTACGAGACTTACTTCGTGCGCGTCCCTTACGAGAAGGCGCGCGACGCGGCACCTCAGGTGATCCTGCGCCTGACCACCGACGCGGGCCTCGATGGCATCGCCTATGTCACGCCCCTGATCGCCTGGACCATCAAGCCCATTCGCGTAGCCGTCGAAGAGATGGCGAAGAGCATCATCGGCGAAGACCCAATGGCGATTGAGGCGATCAACCAGAAGCTCACCGGACGCCTAACCCGGCCCCAGTTCGATGGCCTCGCCCGCAGCGCCGCCAGTCTCATCGACATCGCCCTGTGGGACATCAAGGGCAAGGCTCTGGAGCAGCCCCTGTGGCGATTGCTCGGCGCCGCGGATAACACCGTCCCCACCTACGCCAGCTGGAACCTCTGGTGGCACTACGACCTCGAAACGCTCGCGCGCAATGCCTCCGAAGCCGTCGACAGGGGCTTCCGGGCGATGAAATATCGGCTGGGCGCCGTGAAGACCGTCGAAGAGTGCATCGCCCGCACGGAGGCACTCGAGGACGCGGTTGGGCCGGATGTCGAACTGCTGGTAGACATGAACTGGTTCTGGGATGTCGACAAGACGATCCGCATCGGCCGCGCCCTCGACGAGCACAACCTGATGTGGCTCGAAGACCCCATCCCGGCGAACGAGTACGACAACCTGCGCCGTATCTCCGACGCGCTCACGACGCCCATCTGCGCCGGCGAGACCTACCACGAGGCGCAGCAGTTCCGCGACCTCCTCGACCGCCGCGGCGCCGACGTGGTCATGATCGACCTCGAAGCCGGCGGTATCACCCAGATGCTGAAGATGGCGCACGTCGTCGAGGGCTACAACGTGCCCATCGCCAGCCACATGTGCACCGAAGTCTCTGCCCACGTCATCGCGGGTATCGACGGCAAGATCGTCGAGTACATCCCCTGGATGGAGCCCGTCTTCAAGGAAGTGCCGCCCATCGTAGACGGCCGCATCGTCCTCTCGGAGCGCCCCGGCCTGGGCGTCGAACTGGACGATGCGGCGCTGAAGCACTTCGCGGCGGACAGCTAGGTGGCGGCAGACCTGAAGGGACGCGTAGCCCTCGTCACGGGCGCGAACCGGGGCATCGGTTTCGCCGTGTGCCGGCGGCTGGGGCAAGAAGGCATGACCGTCATCCTCGCCTCTCGCGACCAGGAACGTGGCGAACAAGCGCCGGAAGCCTGCGCGCAGAAGGCCTCGATGTCGCCGCGCGCCAGCTTGACGTGACCGACCAGACGAGCGTCGATGCGGCGGCAGCATGGCTCCAAGCCACCTACGGCCGGCTCGATGTCCTCGCGAACAACGCCGGCATCATGCCCAACAAAGACTCGGTCCTCGAGGCCACCCTGGAGGACGCCGAGGCGATGTGGCAGGTGAACGCGCTCGCCGCCGTGGCGGGTCTGCCGCGCACTCGTGCCCTTGATGCTGCGGGGCGGATGGGGCCGCATCGTCAACGTCTCGAGCGAAGCGGGCCGCTTCGACCGAATCAACGCAGTCGCCACCGCCTACCGCGTTTCGAAGGCTGCTCTGAACGCCTACACGAAGTCGCTGGCCGCAGAACTGCACTTGAAAGGCGTGCTTGTCAACGCCGTCTGCCCCGGCTGGGTGGCGTCCGACATGGGAGGCCCGGAGGCGTCGCGCAGCCTCGAGCAAGGCGCCGAGAGCATCTTCTGGGCCATCGCCCTCGACGACGATGGTCCCACCGGCGGATTCTTTCAGGACGGCAAGCCATTGTCCTGGTAGATTCGGCGGGGGTGGTGATGCTCGGTTAGTCGGTTTACCACTGAACGAGCTTCCAGATCTCCGGCTCCAGACTGCCCGACTCGGCGCCGACCTCAGCGAACAGGGCCACAGCCTGCTTCAGGTACGCCATCGACTCGTCCTCCTGGCCAAGGTCGCGTGAGATGTCTGCCAGGTTGTTGAGCAACGCGGCCTCGCGATGCCGATCGCCCTGGTCGCGGCACAGCTCCAGCGCTCGCATCGTCATGCCGGCGGCCTCCGAGTGCTCGCCGCGAGCGCGATACGCGAGCGCGAGGTTGTTCAACCCGGCGATGCGGGCGCTGTCGTCTTCGAGCGACTCAGCGAGCTTCACGCACTCCTGCAGATGAAGCATGGCTTCTTCGATGTGGCCCTCACCGGTTGCGAGAATGCCCAGGATGTTGTGCGCCTGCGCCAGCGCTCGTTCGTCCCCCGCGGCCAGTGCCGACGCGAGCGCCGTCCGCGCTGTCGTATGCGCCTCATCGTTGCGACCCTGCCGGTGCATCGCCAGGCTGTGGTCCGCGTGGACTCGGGCGACCTCGTTCGCAAATCCGGCGGCCTCGAAGCCCTCGAGCGCCACGGCGAAGTGCTGCTCCGCGATCTCCCAGGCGCCGAGCCGGAGGTACACGTTGCCGATCTGGTGCTCTACCGCGGCAAGAACAACGCCCTCCGAAAGCGCCGCCGCGAGTTGCAGGCTCGACAGCGCTGCCTGATACGACCCGCTCAGCACCAAAAGCTCGCCTATCTGCCGATGCAGGGACGCTGGCGTGTCGTGACCGGCGGCGATGGCAGCGCGGAAGTGCCCGACGGCTTCGACGTAGGCGTGCAACGATCGCGCATCCTGGCCAGCGGCCTCGAATAGCTGCGCGGCTCGCCCGTTGTCTCCAGCGAGCAAGTAGTGTTGCGCGGCCTGCCCGGGAGATGCGTCCGCGGGGCCGGCCAGTCCGCGCATCAGCGATTCGGCGACGCGCCGATGCAGCAGCCGTCGTCGCGATGCGTCCAGGGTGTCGTAGACAAACGATCGCAGGCGTTCGTGCCCAAAGTCGTAGATAGGCGCAGTTCCCGTTGCCTCCGCTACCGGCCGTAGTACGGCGCCGGCGACGAGCGCTTCGATGGCGCTTACCGTCTCCTCCTCGCTGCGCCCGCTGGCGTCGCGCACCGTGTCGAAGCTGAAAGAGCGCCCGATAACCGCCGCAGTGGTGACGATCTGGCGTTCGCGCTCGCCAAGTCTGGCCAGGCGGCGATGCATCAGCTCGGCAACGCTCGGAGGCGCGGGCCACTCGCCATCCAGGGCAGGCCCGGCCGCCAGGTACTCTGCGACAAACAGGGGCACGCCTTCTGTTTCTTCGTACAGTCGCTCGACAGAAACGTGGGAATCGCTCGCCACCTCGCCGACTAGCGCATTCAGCTCTTCGGGGGAGAGGCGATCAAGGACGACGTGCAAGAGTTGTCGACCGCGTCGGAGATCACGGATCAGGGTGCGCAGCTTGTGCTGCTCCGGCACCTCTTCCGTACGCCACGTCATGACCAGGCGAGGGCCGGAGCCGGGCAGCCTGCGCGCCATGAAGCCGAGCAAGTCCAGCGTCGCCTCGTCCGCCCAGTGCATATCCTCGAAGGCGACAACGCCGGCGCTCGGACCGCACGCGGCGATCACGATCGCCTGGATTGCTTCGAGGAAGCGAACGTCGCTTGAGGGCGTGCCCAGTGGAGATGGCATACCTACGTTCGGACGGACCTGGAGCAGAGCCGACAGCAACCGGGCACCTTCGGAGAGGTCCGCCTCAGGTAGAGCTTGCAGCCTCTCGCGCGCACCCTCCTCAGCCATCATCGAGCGCAGCAGGCCGATCACCGGCGCGTACGCAAGCCCTGCCTCTCCCTCGAAGCAATGCGCGACGAAGACCTGCCCTTCCACCGGCCTGGCCGAGAGGGCTTCGCGCAAGAGACGCGACTTGCCGATACCCGGTTCGCCCTCGATCACCGCCACCCGGCGCGAACCCGACGCGGTAAAAAAGGACCTCAGTGCGGCAAGCTCGGAATCCCGTCCCGTCAGAGGCAGTTCAGCCGTACTTTCCGGCACCTCGGCCGGTGCGGCGCTAAGAGGCACGACTTCGGTGCGCGCGACCGCATCGCCGGCCGCAATACGCTCGTACAGTGCGATCGTCGTTTCCAGAGGCCCCACGCCGAGCTCTTCGTCGAGGACGCGCAGGCACTCGCGGTACTGCTTGAGGGCACTGCCGCGGTCGCCCGCCAGCGCATGCAAACGCATGAGGTCGACGTGGGCGCTCTCATTGATTCGGTCCAGCTGCAGGCGGCGGCTCGCGTGCGCAATCGCTTGCTGCGTATCGCCTCGCGCCTCGCCGTAGGACACGAGCAGCGCCAGAGCGCCATCGAGGTCTCGGCGCAACGACTCGGCCGTCGTGAACTGCCAATCCTCGAACTCGGGGCTATCGCGCAACGCGAAGCCCGCCATGAAATCGCCCCGATATAACGCAGCGGCCCGCGCCAGAGCATCGGCGCACGGCGGGCAGGACTCGATCGACAAATGCGCATGGCCTCGCACCCCAACCATCAATTCCCGGAATGCCGCGATATCGGCCGTGAGCCCCGCCGCGTCCAGCGTTACAACGTCGCCCCGCGCATTCACCCAACGTCCGTCGAGACCCCGGCGCAGGGTCGAGAGGGTGCGGCGCAAGGAGGACCGCGCATTTTCCTGGTCGTAGTCCGGCCAGAGCAGGGCGGCCAGCACTTCCCGAGGCTGAGGCGTCCCGGCAGTGACCAGATAGGCGAGCAAAGCAACCGCCTTCCGTGTATCCACGGCGAGCGGAGCCCCGTCGACCGTGATTTCGACCGGGCCGAGCAGGCTAACCTGAAGCGACATGCAGGAAATGTAGGACTAAGATGCGGCCATCGCAACGATTCGTGCGAGGAGTAGCATCCCGTAACGATTTCGGAACGTACCGGGGGCATTCTGGCGTCTATGAATAGTTCCGGAAACTGGAGTGTAGCTCGGTCTCTCCGCCGGCTTCCAGGAGCTGAGCTGTGAGTGTGCGAGATCAAATCGACCTGGACACCTTGCGCCATGAGTTGCGGGCCGCCGGCGAAACTATGCAATTCCTAAGGGCTTTGCTATGGTCGCGGACGCACAGGACTGCGACATGACCCGCCACCTCGCCGGGCAAGGCGCGACACGCCCTTGGAGGCCCTCATCGACCGCGGCTTGCTTGGCTTAGCGGTGGTCAGCCACGTTGCGCTACGAGCTGCTGGCCGTGGTGGACGAAACCATGCAGCCCAACCTTGCGTCGCTCTGGGTGCGCGGAAGAACAGCCGATGCGTTTCGAGTCTTCTAGAATCTCGAAACTCGTAACGATTTCGGGACGCCGTAACGCTATAAAGGGGATGCGATGGCACTGATACAGAGCTTTGGAAGACTCATCGGACGCTCCCGGACGGCGGAACGCCCCGAGGTCCAGCCACGCGCCGGCACTTCGATCGTCGAGCCGGTCGACATCACCGAGAACGATCCACTCCTCGCCTACCTGCAGACCAGCGGCGGAGTCGTAGACATCGAGACGCTGACGCTCGATTCCCCCGGTCTGATGGCCCTGCGCGAGCGCGGCATCAAGCTCGTCGTCCCTTTGATCAACCAGGGCGAACTGATCGGACTCCTCAACCTCGGTCCCAGGCTCTCCGAGCAGGAATATTCGGCCGACGACCGCCGTCTGTTGGAGAACCTGGCCCGTCACGTTGCCCCAGCGGTCATGGTGGCGCAGCTCGTACGCCAGCAAGAGACGGAGGCCCGCAACCGCGAGCGCATCGAGCAGGAGTTACGAGTCGCGACGCTGATCCAGCAGAACTTCCTTCCCAAAGAAGCGCCCGCCCTCGACGGCTGGCATCTGGCCGCGCACTATCAGCCCGCTCGGGAAGTCGGCGGCGACTTCTACGACTTCATCGGGCTTGACGACGGCCGCCTCGGCATCGTCATTGGCGACGTCACCGACAAGGGCGTGCCGGCCGCGTTGGTCATGGCTTCGACCCGAAGCATCATCCGCGGCGCCGCCCAACGCCTGAGCTCCCCCGCCGAGGTCCTCCGACGCGTGAACGACCTCCTGTGCCCTGATATCCCGCCCAACATGTTCGCAACCTGCATGTACTGCATCCTCGACCCGCAGTCAGGCCGTCTCGTGTACTCCAATGCCGGCCACAACCTTCCCTACCTCTATACGACCGGCGGCGCCATCGAGCTTCGCGCCACGGGCATGCCCCTTGGCCTGCTCCCCGGCATGAGCTACGACGACCACGAGGTGGTTGTGAAGCCCGGCGAGAGTGTCCTGTTCTACAGCGACGGCCTCGTGGAAGCGCACGACGCGAACCACGAGATGTTCGGCTTCCCTCGCCTCGGGAAGCTGGTCGCGCAGCAGGGCGCCCGCAAGGACCTCATCGCCGTTGTGTCGGATGCCCTCGAAGCATTCGCGGACAAGGCGATCGACCAGGAAGACGACGTTACGCTGGTCACCCTCGCGCGTGAAATGAGCGCCGCAGCCGGCACTCCCGCAGACGGCGATGACCTGCTGAGCGAGTTCGAGGTCGCCAGCGAGCCCGGCAACGAGCGCATCGCCATCGAGCGTGTCGCCACCTTGGCCGGTGGACTGCTGGACGAGGCGCGTCTGGAGCGGCTGAAGACGGCCGTTGGCGAGGCGACCATGAACGCCATGGAACACGGCAACAAGTACCAGGCTGAGGTGCCCGTGTTGATTCGTGTCCTGACCAACGGCGACCGGCTTGTGGTCGCAGTCACGGACAGCGCCGGCGCTGAGCCGATCCCCGAAGCCACAACGCCCGACATCGACGCCAAGCTCGCGGGACTGCAAACGCCGCGAGGGTGGGGGCTGTTCCTGATCGAAAACATGGTCGACGAACTGAGGACCAGCAGTGACGGCCTGCGCCACACGATAGAGCTGGTCTTCGCGCTCAAGGAGGGCGGCGATGGTCACTAACGCGTTTCAGGCAAGGGTGCGGGAGAGATCACCGGTGCCTGTGATCGAGCTTTCCGGCGAGATCAACTCCTCGGCGGAAGATGCCCTCAACCTGGCCTTCGCTCGCGCCAGCGAGTCCGAGCCGAAGGCATTGCTGCTCAACTTCACCAGCGTCACCTACATGAACAGCACCGGCATCGCCCTCATCGTCGGATTGCTGGCGCAGGCCCGCAAGAAGCGAATCGAGCTGCGGGTGTCGGGCCTTTCGGAGCACTACCGCCACATCTTCAGCATCACCCGCCTCTCGGACTTCATGAGCATCTACGACGACGAGGCCAGCGCCGTTGCCGACGCCGGCCAACAGAGTCAGGCATAGGAGGAAGCCATGCCGGAGACACGCATATCCCTGAACGTACGTAAGCCTGGCCCGGCCGTGGGCATCATCGACATCGAGGGCGAGGTTACGGCCTTCTGCGAGCCCTTGCTCATGGACGCCTACACGGAGGCAGGCGACGGCGCGACGAAGGCGATCATCCTCAACTTCGCCGGCCTCGACTACATGAATTCGAGCGGCATCGGCCTGCTGGTCACCCTTCTCATCCGGGCGCAGCGACAGGGCCAGCGACTCCTCGCCTATGGCCTCAACGCGCACTACCAGCAGATTTTCGAGCTGACGCGTCTCAACGAAGCCATCGTCATATACGAGGATGAACCGGCTTCGCTGGCCGCGGCGTCTTCGTAAGGGAGTAAGGAATGATGGAAACGCCCACGGAATCCCCGCACGGACCATTGCGACAGGACACCACGAGCTGGGCGCCGCTGACCCAGACCCTGCAGGTGACGGGCAATTCAGGAGGCGTCCCCGAACTCGTCGCCGGTCGGCGCCTGGTGGGGCCGCTGCAGGGCTTCGGCAAGATGTGGCAGAAGACCTACCGCATCCGGTTGCCCGCACAGAGCATCGAGCCTTCAGAGCTGATAAAGGTATGGAAGGAAGAGTTCCCGACCTTCTGGCCCGAGGGAAACCGCTTCTACGCGCCCCTCGTCGGCATCTCACCGGGTGAGGTCGCGCTGATCAGCCTCCAGGCTGGTCCGATGAAGCTCTCGACCGGCGTCATGGTCCTCTACGCCGACCACGAATCTTTCACGCTGATGACACCCCAGGGCCACATGTTCGCGGGCTGGATAACGTTCAGCGCCTTCGAAGACACGGAGCACTGCACCGTCCAGACCCAGGTGCTGATGCGCGCCCAGGACCCGTTGGGCGAGGTGGGACTGATTATGGGCGGGCACAAGGCCGAGGACAGGTTCTGGGCGAGCACCTTGCGCGCCGTGGGCAAGCGCTTCGGTCACGAAGTCGAGCCCGAAACCACTATCGTCTGCGTCGACCCCCGGCGCCGGTGGTCGGAGGCCCGCAACGTGTGGCACAACGCCGGTATTCGCTCCACACTGCACATGATGACGGCGCCACTACGATGGCCCGGCAAGATGATGAGGCGCAACGATAGCTAAGCGGAACGCCTTTCGCACATGCACCGTCGTCGGCGCCGGGCCCAACGGTCTCGCGGCGGCGGTGGCGCTGGCGCAGGCGGGCGTGAAGGTCACCGTTGTCGAGGCCTCGGACACTGTCGGTGGCGGCAGCCGCACGAAGGAGCTCACGCTGCCCGGCTTTCGCCACGACGTCTGCTCCGCCGTTCACCCGCTAGGGGCCGGTTCTCCGTTTTTCCGATCGTTGCCCCTCGAGCAGTACGGCCTGCGCTGGGTGCACCCAGATATCCCGATGGCCCACCCCTTCGAAGACGGCACCGCGCCAGTCCTCCATCGCTCCCTGGACGAGACGGCGCGAGGGCTCGGCGTCGACGGCGACGCTTACAAGCACCTGATGCGTCCCTTCGCTGAAGAGTGGGACAAGTTGGTGCCGGCGATCCTCGGCCCTGTGCAGCGCATCCCGCGAGCGCCGCTGCTCATGGCGAAGTTCGGGCTCAATGCCATGCGCTCAGCTACAGGACTTGCGTCCTCTGCCTTCAAAGAAGAGCAGACGCGCGCCATGTTCGTCGGGATCGCCGCGCACGCTAACATCCGCCTCGATCGGCCCTTCGCCGCCAGCTTTGGCCTTGTCCTCGGTGGCGCGGCGCACGCCGTGGGCTGGCCCGTGGCCGAGGGCGGCTCGCAGGCGATCTCGGATGCGCTCACGAAGTACCTGTGCAGCCTCGGCGGCGAGGTGATCACAGGCCGCCGCGTCGAATCCCTGAACGACATCGACGCTTCGAGCGCCGTGGTCTTCGACGTGACGCCGCGACAGCTCGAGAGCATCGCTGGGCGCGCCTTTACTGAGGGTTATCGTAAAGGCCTGGAGAAGTTCCGCTACGGTCCCGGCGTGTTCAAGGTCGACTATGCGCTCGACGCGCCGATCCCGTGGGCGGCGGACGCCTGCCGTCGCGCCGGCACCGTGCACATCGGCCCGACGTTCGAGGACATCCATCTCTCCGAGCTGGCCGTCGCCAGGGGCCGGCACCCCGACAAGCCATACGTGCTCGTCACCCAGCCTAGCCTCGCCGACCCAACACGCGCGCCCGCCGGCAAGCACGTCGCCTGGGCTTACTGCCACGTACCCAACGGCTCGACCGAGGACATGACGCAGCGCATCGAGGCCCAGAT
>Ga0247825_10000986_pt1 | contig 18487 bp, 15 predicted proteins | sample 13C_Vanillin_Day_FD_194413 | JGI IMG/M metagenome (GOLD analysis project Ga0247825, IMG submission 194413) | Soil microbial communities from agricultural site in Penn Yan, New York, United States - 13C_Vanillin_Day48 | ecosystem: Environmental > Terrestrial > Soil > Agricultural land | place...
CCGGATCGGTCAGCGCGCGCATCGCCGACGGCGACGTTGCCGTGTTCATGAACTTCCGCGCCGACCGCGCCCGGCAGCTGACGCGCGCGCTGACCGATCCGGCGTTCGACGGTTTCGTGCGTGAGCGTGTGCCGCGCCTCGCCCGCTTCGTGACGCTCACGAGCTACGGCGACGACTTCCGGCACCTCGGCATCGCGTTCGCGCCGCAGGCGATCGGCAACAGCTTCGGCGAATACATCGCGCGACTCGGATTGCATCAGCTGCGCATCGCCGAAACCGAGAAGTACGCGCATGTCACGTATTTCTTCAACGGCGGCACCGAATCGGTCTATCCGGGCGAGGATCGCATTCTCGTGCCTTCGCCCAAGGTCGCGACCTACGATCTGAAGCCGGAAATGAGCGCGGTCGAAGTGACCGATCGCCTGGTCGCGGCGATCGAAGGCGGGCGCTACGACGCGATCGTGTGCAACTACGCGAACGGCGACATGGTCGGGCACACCGGTGACTTCACCGCCACGCTGCGGGCGATCGAGACGCTCGACGCCTGCATCGGCCGGGTCGTCGCGGCGGCGCGCGCACAGGGCGGGGAAGTAGTCATCACCGCCGATCACGGCAACGCCGAGCAGCTGCGTGACGACACGACCGGCCAGCCGCATACGGCGCACACGCTGAACCGTGTGCCGCTCGTCTACGTTGGACGGCCGGCGACGCTGACCGACGGCGGCGCGCTGCAGGACATCGCACCGACGCTGCTCGCGCTGATGGGGTTGCCGAAACCGCCCGAGATGACCGGCCACGCGCTCGTGCGGTTTGCCGAACCGAAGGCGCGGCGCGCGGCGGGCGCATGAATTTCGCCGGTAACGGCTCGGGCGGGAACTAAATCCGCGCGCTTCGGGACCAACGCCCGCCCTCCCGTCTCCGGCCGTCGGATACCCCGGCCGCACGATTGAATCGCGCAGTGCGGGCAGGCGTATACTTTGTTGACGTGGTTCCGTCGCGGATTGCGGCATCCAGCCGCAGCGCGGCCAATGAGGACGAATCGGGGTTCGCGATGCGCGATGGAATGAAGAAAGCCACCTGGATCGGCATGGGGGCAGTGCTCGGCCTGCTGCTGAGCCTCAACCTCTCGGTGTTCGCGCAACGCGAGACGCGGCTGCCGATTCCTTACGAAGACCTGCAGCTCCTCTCGGCGGTCTTCGGCAAGATCAAGAGCGATTACGTCGAGGCCGTTCCCGACGACAAGCTGATCAAGGAAGCGATCAACGGGATGGTGCGTGGCCTCGACCCGCACTCCGATTTCCTCGACGCCGAGGCGTTCCACGAGTTGCAGGTCGACACCCAGGGGCGCTTCGGCGGCCTGGGAATCGAGGTTGGCGTCGAAGAGGGCGTCATCCGCGTCGTTTCGCCAATCGAGGACACGCCGGCGTTCAAAGCCGGCATCAAGGCAGGCGATCTGATCGTCAAGATCGACGACACGGCGACGCGCGGCATGCCGCTGTCCAAGGCCGTCGAAAAGATGCGCGGCAAGCCGGGGTCGTCGGTGCTGCTGACGATCGTGCGCAAGGACGTCGACACGCCGCTGACGTTCACGGTGGTCCGGCAGGAAATCAACGTCAAGAGCATTCGCGCGCGCCTCCTCGAGCCCGGCTACGGCTACATCCGTGTTCGCAAGTTCCAGGAGGACACCGGCGGTGACCTCGCAAAGGCGATCCGCGACCTGTACGCGAGCGGCCCGCTCAAGGGGCTGGTCCTCGACCTGCGCAGCGACCCCGGCGGCCTGCTGAACCAGGCGGTGGCCGTATCGGCCGCGTTCCTGCAGAAGGACGCGCTTGTCGTCTACACCGATGGTCGCACGCCCGACGCGCGGATGCGCCTGACGGCCAGCCGCGAGAACTACGTCCGCCGCGGCGAGGACTACCTGCGCGACCTGCCGGCGGCCGTGAAGACTGTGCCGATGGTCGTGCTCGTCGATGCGGGCACCGCGTCGGCGTCGGAGATCGTCGCCGGCGCGCTGCAGGACCACAAGCGCGCCACCGTCCTCGGGGTGAAGACGTTCGGCAAGGGCTCCGTGCAAACGATCCTGCCGCTCGGGAACAACACCGGGTTGAAGCTCACGACCGCACGCTATTTCACGCCGGCCGGGCGCTCGATCCAGGCCAAGGGCATCGAGCCCGACATCCTGATCGACGACGGCCGCGATTCGCCGAACCGGATTCGCGAGGCGAACCTCGAGCACCATCTGAACGTTCCGGGTGCACCCGGCGCGACGAACGCCACGACGGCGGCCGGCAAGGGTGCGGCGACCACCGCGCCCGACGCCAAGACCGCCCCGAAGACGGGCGGCCAGCCGGATGCGCTCCCGCCGCGGCTGGATTTCGGCTCCGACGAGGACTTCACGCTCAAGCAGGCGATCAACCACCTGAAGGGCGCTCCGGTCATCGAGTCGGTGAAGTCGCTGTCGGCGCAAGCGAAGACGCAGTAGCGCGCTGGACGACGACCAACTCCTCCGCTACAGCCGCCACATCCTGCTCGAGGAGCTCGGGCCGGATGCGCAGGCGAAGTTCGCGGCAGCGCATGCGCTCGTCGTGGGAGTCGGCGGCTTGGGCGCTCCGGTCGCGCAATTCCTGACTGCAGCGGGCGTCGGGCGTGTGACGCTCTGCGATCCGGACACGGTTGATCTCACAAACCTGCAGCGGCAGATCCTGTACGCAACGGCCGACGTCGGCCGGCCCAAGGTCGAAGCCGCCGCCGGCCGGCTCTCGGCGATCAACCCGGACGTCGCACTCGACCTCGTGCGCGACCGCGTCGCGGGTGAATCGCTTGCGGCGCTCGTCCGCGCTGCCGACGTCGTCATCGACTGCTGCGACAACTTCGAGACGCGCCACGCGGTAAACCGCGCCTGCGTCGCGGCGGCGAAGCCGCTGGTCTCGGGCGCGGCGATCCGCTTCGACGGCCAGATCGCGGTGTTCGACACGCGCGACCCGGAGAGCCCCTGCTATCACTGCCTGTTCGGCGAAGGTGAGGCGATCGAGGAGACGCGTTGCGCGACGATGGGCGTTTTCGCGCCGCTCGTCGGCATCGTCGGCGCGACGCAGGCGGCCGAAGCGCTGAAGCTCCTTGCCCGCGCGGGCGAGTCGCTCGCCGGACGCCTGCTGCTGCTCGACACGCTGTCGATGCAATGGCGGGACATGCGCGTTCCGCGCGACCCCGCGTGCCCGGTGTGCGGCGCGCGTCCGCTGGCCCCGCCCGCGTGATGAAACACCGCCTGCGCTGGCCGGCCGCGCTTGCGCTGCTCGCGCTGCTGGCGCCGCCGGCCGCGATCGATCGCGCGGCGGCCCAGTCGAGCGACGCCGCTGCGGCCGCCGCCGCGCACGCCGCGCTTTCGCCGGCCGAGTGGGATGCGATCCAGAAAACGATCGGCGAGCAGCTCGCCGCGCTGCGCGCAGGCGATGCGGCGCGCGCATACACGTTCGCATCGCCCGGCATCCGCGAACGCTTTCAGGACGCGCCGACGTTCATGCGCATGGTGCAGGACAGCTACGCGCCGCTGCTCGACGCGCGCTATACCGAATTCCTCGAAGGCGCCGTCATCGACGGCCGCACGATCCAGCCGCTGCGCCTCGTGCTGGCCAACGACACGGTGCTGGTCGCGCTGTACGAAATGCAGCGCGACGAAACCGGCCGCTGGCGCATCGCCGGCTGCGCGCTCGCGCCGTCGACGTTGCGCTCGACCTGACGCGGCCGGCGTCAGCGCAGCCGCGTCACTTGCGCGCGGCCGCGATGTAACGTTCGCACGCGCGCACTTCGCCCTCGCCGGCCGCAGCACTCGCCCATGCGGCGAACTGCTCGACACCTTTCGCCCTCTCGGCCGCCGCGGCCGACTCGAAGGCCGCGGCGAAATCCGGCGTGACCTGCGCGCATTGCGCGGCGGTCGCGAGTATCGCCGCATGGCGCCTCTGCGCGAGTGCGCGCGCCTTGTCGTCGGCGGCGTTGATTTCGGCGATGCGCGCGCCGACGCGGCGCAGCGCGAATGTCGCGCCGCGATCGGCCATCGCAGCACCCGCGCTCGCGCATGCCGTGCGCATCCGCGGCACGCGCTCGCGGTCCTTGTCGCGGTCGTCGGCGCAAAGCGCGCGCAGCGGGAGCGCCCAGGCGAGATCGCCGGCCGCCGCGTAGTTAGCGGCGGCCTTGGCCCGCACGGCCGGGTCGACGCCGTCGATCGCGCGCAAATAGGCCCACCAGCGCGCCGGACGCTCGGACCAATAGTCGTCGAAGCGCGGCGCGAGCGCGACCTGCTCGACGAAGCTCGCGGCCGAGTCCGCCTCGCCACGCTTCTGCGCGCGGCCCGCGAGCAGCAGCGACGGAACGCCGTTGTCCGCGTCGCGCCGCGCCCAATCGGCCAGCCGGTCGACCGCGTCGCACGGCGGCTGGACCGGACGCACCGGCTGCATGCACGCGACGCCGAGCGACGCGAGATAAACGCGGTCGTTCGGCACCGCGACGCGCGCCGCGGCGTAATGACGAAGCTGCGACTCGATATCCGTGTCTTCGAGCTCGCCCGCGAGCCATGCGGTGGCCGGATCGCTTGCGCTCATGAGCCGCAGGCGCAGGTCGGCGTCAAGGCGGTCGAGATCGGCTTGCCACCGCGTTGCGGGCGCGACATCGCCGCGCGCCTCGGCGCCGGTGGGTGTGCGGATCACGACGGCCGGCTCGGGAGCAGGCGATGCCGACGATGGAGGTGACGGCCGCGGCGCCTCTTGCTGCACAGGCGGCGGCAGCGGCGGCGGCGCCTGGGCGTGGGCGGCGGATGTCGCGAGGGCTATGCCGCAGGCGGCGACGAACCAGGGGGATTTCATCGGCGTTGGGTCGGCCAGGGTTTCCGGATCGGGCAAACGGCTCCGAGCGGCGCCGACGTCACCACACTACATCAAGTGCGCAGACTCTGCGCGAGCGCGCTTTAAGCGTGCGGGTCAGCCGAACAGGAACTTGCGCTGCAGCGCCCAGCCGTCCTGCGGCGAGCGCTTGAAGCCGCTCTTCGCAAACAGTTGCCAGCGGCCGACGACATACGCCATCAGCACGGCCGCGTCCGCGTTGGCGTCGCCGTGCCAGGCATTCGCCGCCTGCGCGATGCGCAGCGACTGCCGCAGCGCCGCCTCGAGCTTGTCGACGAACTGGTTGATCCGCACCTGCAGCCGCTCGTCCTCGTTGACCAGCGCGTCGCCGATGAGCACGCGCGTCATCCCCTGGTTCTTCTCGGCGAAGCGCAGCAGCATCACGACGGTCTGCTCGGCCTGCGCGACGCCGTCCTCGGATTCGGCCTGGATCTTGTTGACGAGCGAGAAAACCGTCGACTCGATGAACTCGATCAGGCCCTCGAACATCTGCGCCTTGCTCGCGAAATGGCGATAGAGCGCCGCCTCGGAAACGTCGAGCTTCGCCGCAAGCGCGGCCGTCGTCACGCGTTCACCGCGCGGCGTCTCCAGCATCGTCGCGAGCGTCTGCAGGATCTGCAGCTTGCGTTCGCCGGGCTTTGCCGCCATGGCGCTTGGGCCTTCGTCAGCTTGCGGCGCGCGGCGCGGCGCCGTCGGCGCGGATCATCGTGCCCACGCCCTCGTTGGTCAGCACCTCGAGGAGCAGCGCGTGGTCGACGCGGCCGTCGATGATGTGCGAGCTCTTCACGCCGTTCCGCACCGCGTCGAGCGCCGATCCCATCTTCGGCAGCATGCCGCCGTGGATCGTGCCGTCGGCGAACAGCGCGTCGATCTCACTGGCGGTAAGGCCCGTGAGCAGCTTGCCGTTGCGATCGAGCACGCCCGTCGTGTTGGTCATCAGCACGAGCTTCTCGGCTTTCAGCGTCTCGGCGAGCTTGCCCGCGACCAGGTCGGCGTTGATGTTGTAGGCCTCACCTTCGGCGCCTACACCGATCGGCGCGATCACCGGAATGAAATCGCGCGAATCGAGCAGGCTGATCAGCTCGGCGTCGATGCACTCGATCTCGCCGACGAGGCCGATGTCGACGAACGCGCCGGGTTCCGATTCGCTTGCCAGCATCATCTTCCGCGCGCGAATGAACGCGCCGTCCTGGCCGGTGAGTCCTACCGCCTTGCCGCCCTGCTGGTTGATGAGGCCGACGATCTCCTGGTTGAGCTCGCCCAGCACCATCTCGACGACGTTCATCACCCGCTCGTCGGTCACGCGCATGCCTTGGCGGAACTCGCTCTGGATGCCCATCTTCGTCAGCAGGTCGCCGATCTGCGGGCCGCCCCCGTGCACGATCACCGGATTCATGCCGACGAGCTTCAGCATGACGACGTCGCGCGCGAAGCCGGCCTTCAACGCCGTCTCGGTCATCGCGTTGCCGCCGTACTTGACGACGATCGTGCGATCGTGGAACCGGCGGATGTAGGGCAGCGCCTCGGCGAGGATCTTCGCCTTGACGGCCGCGCTGACGGCATCGATCGGCATTGGGCGGACGGCGGGATTTCGCGAACGCCGGATTCTACCCGAACGCCGATCGCGGCCCGGAGCGCGCGACGGCGCACGAGTGAGTGCTGACCCTGCGCGCGTTCGCGCGACTCTTCGATTTGCTATTGTTGCCGCCCATGGCGAGCTATCTGCCGGACGCCGTACCGCTGCCGGAGATCCGGCGCGTCCTCGTCACCAAGCTTCGCCACCACGGCGACGTGCTGCTGACGTCGCCCGTGTACGCAACGCTCAAGCGCGCGGCGTCGCACGTCGAGATCGACGCGCTGGTGTACCGGGAAACAGCGCCGCTGCTCGCGAACCACCCCGCGATCGCACAAATCCACGTCGTCGACCGCGCGTGGAAGCGTCAGGGCCTGCGGGCGCAGATTGCCGGCGAAGCGAGCCTCGTGCGCACGTTGCGCCGACGGCGCTACGACCTGCTGATCCACCTGACCGAGCATCCGCGCGGCGCGACGCTCGCGCACCTTTTGCGTCCCCGCTATGCGGTGACGCGCGAGCGCCCGCGCGACGAATGGTTCTGGCGCGCGCGCTTCACGCACTTCTATCGCCTGCCGCGAATGACGCCACGGCATGCGGTCGAGGCGAACCTCGACGCGCTGCGGCGCATCGGCGTCTATCCCGAGCCTGCCGACAAGAAGCTCGTGCTCGTTCCGGGCGACGCTGCCAACGCGCGCATCGACACGCTCGCCCGCGAGCGCGGCATCGCGGCGGGCTTCGTGCATGCGCATCCCGGCTCGCGCTGGATGTTCAAGTGCGCGCCACCCGAACAGACGGCCGCGCTGTTCGAGCGCATCGTGGCCGGCGGCCATTCGATCGTCGTGACGGGCGCGCCGGATGCGCGCGAGCGCGATCTCGTCACGCAGATCGTCGCGCAAATGGCCGTCCCGGCGCGCGCGCGGGTCGTCGACCTGACCGGCGAGCTCTCGCTGCCCGAGCTGGCGGCGCTCACCGCGCGTGCGCGCGCGTTCGTTGGCGTCGACAGCGCGCCGATGCACATCGCCGCCGCGATGGGTACGCCGACGCTCGCGCTGTTCGGACCCTCCGGCGAGGACGAATGGGGACCGTGGAGGGTGCGCGCGCGCGTCGTCGTTTCGCACGCGCACCCGTGCCGGCCCTGCGGAATCGACGGCTGCGGCGGCGGCAAAGTGTCCGAATGCCTGACGACGCTGCGCGTCGACGACGTGTACGCGCAGTTCGAAGCGCTGCTCGCGGAATCGGCGCCGGTCGCGGAATCGGTGCTGCTGACGAAATCGGCGCCGTCCGCGCGGGGCACGCCGCGCTGATGCGGCTTGCCGTCATCCGCCAGCGCTACACGCCGTTCGGAGGCGCCGAGCGATTCCTCGCGAGCGCGCTCGAAGCGCTTGCGGAGCGCGGCGTGGCCGTGACGCTCTACACGCGCGAGTGGACCGCGCAGCGGGGCCGCATCGAGCCCCGCATCGTCGATCCCTTCTACGTCGGCGGGCTCTGGCGCGACGCCGGGTTCGTGCGCGCCGTGTGCCGCGCGATCGCTCGCGACCCGCCCGCCCTCGTGCAGTCGCACGAGCGCCTCGCGTGCTGCGACATCTACCGCGCGGGGGACGGCGTGCATGCGACGTGGCTCGAGGAGCGGATGCGGCACGTTCCCCCGCTGCGCGCGCTCGCGATGCGCACCGATCCGCGGCATCGGCACCGCCTGGCGATGGAGCGCAGGATGTACGCGAGCCCGCGATTGTCGGCGGTCATCTGCAACTCGAAGATGGTGCGCGACGACATTCGCGAGCGGTTCGGCGTGCCGCCATCGCGCCTGCACGTCATCTACAACGCGGTCGACGCGAAGGCTTTCTCGCCTGCGTTGCGCGCGCATCGGATGGCCGTGCGGGAGCGTCATGGCATCTCTGGCGACGCCACCGTCTTTCTGCTGGTGGGCTCGGGATTCGAGCGCAAGGGCGTGGCCACAGCGGTCGAAGCGATGGCGCAATTGCCTGCGTCCGCGCATCTGATCGTCGTCGGCCGCGACAAGGACAGCGCGCATTACGCGACACGCGCTCGCGCGCTCGGCCTCACCGGCCGCGTCACGCTCGCGGGCGCGCAAACCGAGCCGCATCCGTACTACGGCGCGGCGGATGTGTTCGTGCTGCCGACGCTCTACGATCCGTGTCCCAATGCCGCGCTCGAGGCGATGGCGTGCGCGCTGCCCGTCGTGACGACGACGCGCTGCGGTGCAGCCGAACTGGCGCTCGACGCCGGCGCCGGGTTCGCCGTCACGCCCGGCGATGCCGCAGCGCTCGCGCTGCACATGGGAACGCTGCAGGACGAAACCGTGCGCGCGCGCATGGGCGAGCGGGCGCGCGCCGCCGTGCTGCCGCTTACGGCCGCCGCGATGGCGGCACGGCTGATCGCGCTCTACGACAGCCTGCTCGCGCGGGAAGCGCTACGGTAGCGACTGCTATACTGACCGGTCCACGACGAGAGGCCGCACGCGGGCAAGCGAAGCGGCGGCCGCCTGCGCGCAATCCCTTGTCCGACTCGCTGTACGTACGCCGCCGCGACGCGCCGCGCCCCGTTCCGAACGCCCGATGACCGGGATGCGTCTCTACCGGCGTCTTCTCGAGTACGTCCGCCCGTATTGGTGGGCCTTCGCCCTCGCGGTCGTGGGCATGGTGTGCGTCGCCGCCGGCGATCTGATCATGGCGATGCTCGTCATTCCGATCGTCAACAATTTCCAGAATCCCGATCCTGCGCGCACGCAATGGCTGCCGCTCGCGGTGATCGGCGTGTTCGTCTTCCGCGGCATCGGCTCGTTCATCTCCGAGTACGGCATGGCGTACACCGGGCACCGCGTCGTATTCGATCTGCGGCGTGCACTGGTCGACAAGCTGCTGCGGCTGCCGACGCCGTACTACGACGTCACACCGGCGGGCGTCATCCAGTCGAAGCTGACGTTCGACGCGCACCAGCTCGCCTCCGCCGCGTCCGGGACGATCACGACCGCGATCCGCAGTACGCTGACGATCGCGGCGAGCCTCGGCTGGCTGCTTTACATCAACTGGAAGCTGACGGCGATGACGTTCTTCGTGCTGCCGATCGTCGCCGTCGTGATCCGCTATTTCAGCCGGCGGCTGCGGCGCATCGCACGCGACGTGCAGACGCGCACCGGCGCGATGACGCACGTGCTCGAGGAGATGATCGGCGGCCACCGGATCGTCCGCGTGTTCGGCGGCGAAGCGTACGAGCGGACGCGCGCCGTCCGCGCCGCGAACGCGCTCCGCACGTCGATGACGAAGCAATCGTCGGCAAGCGCCGCGAGCTCGCCGATCACCCAGGTGCTCGCCGCGATCGCCGTCGGCGTCATCGTCTGGCTCGCACTCGCGCAAAGCCAGAGCGGCAGCCTCGACCTCGGCACGTTCGCCTCCTACGTCGTCGCGCTGCTGACGCTGCTCGAACGAATCAAGTCGCTGTCGGGCATCAACGCGGCGATCCAGCGCGGGCTCGCCGCCGCGGAAAGCATCTTCGGACTCCTCGACCGCGACGTCGAGCCGGACGAAGGGAGCGTCGCGCTCGAGCGCGCCGAGGGCGAATTGCGCTTCGACCGGATCTCGCTGCGCTACGCCGGAGCCGAGCGCGAGGCGCTGAACGACGTGTCGCTGACCGTGCATCCGGGCGAGACGGTGGCGCTCGTCGGCAGCTCGGGCAGCGGCAAGACGTCGCTCGTCAACCTCGTGCCGCGCTTCTACGAGCCGACGGCGGGACGGCTGTTCATCGACGGCCACGACGTGACGACGCTCACGCTCGCGAGCCTGCGCGCGCAGGTCGCGCTCGTGTCGCAGGACGTGCTGCTGTTCGACGACACGATCGCCGCGAACATCGCTTACGGCGCGATGACCGACACGCCGCACGAGGCGATCGAGCGCGCGGCCAACGCGGCGCATGCGCTCGAATTCATCCGCGCACTGCCGCAGGGATTCGACACCGAAGTCGGCGAGAACGGCGTGCGGCTGTCCGGCGGGCAGCGCCAGCGCATCGCCATCGCCCGCGCGATTCTCAAGGACGCGCCGCTGCTGATTCTCGACGAGGCCACGTCGGCGCTCGATTCGGAATCCGAGCGCCAGGTCCAGGCGGCGCTCGACGCGCTGATGCAGGGCCGCACGACGATCGTCATCGCCCACCGGCTGTCGACGATCGAGCATGCCGACCGCATCGTCGTGCTGGAGCACGGGCGCATCGTGGAGGAAGGCACGCACGCCGCGCTGCTCGCGCGCGGCGGCGTGTACGCGAAGCTGCACCGGATGCAGTTCGCGCCGGCGCCGCTGGCCGCGTGAATGACTCTGCGAGTGGCGATCGGCTTGCGATCGCGCACACGGAGTCGTCGCTGGGCTGGGGCGGACAGGAAATCCGTACGCTGACCGAGGCCGCGGGCTTCATCGGCCGCGGACATCGCGTGACGCTATACGCCGCACCCGGATCACGAATCGCCGCCGAGGCACCGCGCTTCGGCGTGCCTGTCGCGGTACTGCCGATCGGCGGCAAGCGTCCTGCAGGCGTGCGCAGTCTCGTTGCGGCGTTGCGCCGGCATCCGGTCGATGTCGTCAACGCGCACAGCTCGACGGACGCGTGGCTCGCCGCACTCGCGTGCGCGTGGCTCGCACGAACCCGCCGCGCGGCGCCCGTACTCGTGCGGACGCGGCACGTTTCCATCCCGGTCCCGCGCGACTACGCCACACGCTGGCTTTATCGAACCGCGACCGAGCGCGTCGTGACCACCGGCGCGGCATTGCGCGAGCAGCTGATCCGGGACAACGGCCTCGACGCTGCGCGCGTCGATTCGGTGCCGACCGGCATCGACACGGCGACGTTCGCGCCGCTGTCGCGCGCCGCCGCGCGGCGCGAGCTCGGCCTTCCGGATGCGGCGCCGCTCGCCGGTATCGTGGCGACGCTGCGCAGCTGGAAGGGCCACCGGTACCTCGTCGACGCGATGCCGCTCTTGCGTCGCCGCGATGCGCGGCTCGTCATCGTCGGCGACGGCCCGCAGCGCGCGGCGCTGGAAGCGCAGGTCGGCCGGCTCGGCCTCGGCGAGCGCGTGCTGTTCGCGGGTCAGCGGACCGACGTCGCCCGCTGGCTTGCCGCGCTCGACGTGTTCGTGCTGCCGTCCTATGCCAACGAAGGCGTGCCGCAGGCGCTGTTGCAGGCGATGCTCGCGGCGATTCCGTGTGTCACGACCGACGCGGGCGCGATTCCCGAGATCGCACGCCACGGCGAGACCGCGCGCATCGTCCCGCGCGAAGACGCGACCGCGCTCGCCGCGGCGATCGACGCCGTCCTCGACGATCCGGTCGCGAGCGCGGCGATCGCGGAACGCGCGCGCGCGTTCGTGCTGCCCCGCTTCGGCATCGACATCATGCTCGATCGGATGGAAACGGTTTTTCGCACCGCACTCGCCGCGCGCAAGGCGATTCGGCCATCGTGACTGCTCCTGCGCCGAACGCGGGAACTCGCTTTGGCGGACGCGCGCGGACCGTCGCGCGTGCGCTCGCGCTGCGGCGGCGTGAGCGGATCGCCCCGCGCGACCCGCAGCGCATCCTGGTCGCGCACCATCTGCTGCTCGGCGACACGCTGATGCTGACGCCGCTGCTCAAGAAGCTGCGCACGCTGCATCCACGTGCCGACATCGCGATGACACTGCCGCGCGCGATCGCCCCGCTATACGCGACGGCACCTTACGGCGTGCGCGCGTTGCCGTTCGATCCGCGGCAATCGGCGGCCGCGCTGTACGCGGAAGCGCCGTTCGACCTTGCACTCGTGCCGGGCGACAACCGCTACGCGTGGCTCGCGGCGGCCATGCGCGCACGCCACATCGTGGCGTTCGCCGGCGACCGGCCCGCGATCAAGAGCTGGCACGTCGACCGGCAGGTCGATTACGCGAAACACCCGGGTGCATGGGGCGACCTCGTCGCGCAGCTCGTCGACGGACCGGCGCCGGAGCCTTATCGCGCGCAGGAATGGCGCGCGCCGCCTCACGCCGCATTCGCGCGGCCTCCGCCACCCTATGCCGTGCTGCACGTCGGCGCGAGCTCGCCACTCAAGCAATGGCCTGCGCCGCGCCGGCTCGCGTTAGCCGGCTGGCTTGCCGCACGCGGCTTCGCACCGGTGTGGTCGGCGGGCGCGAACGAGGCGGCTGTCGTCGACGCGATCGACACGGAGCGCCGGTACGCATCGTTCGCCGGCCGTCTCGATCTCGCGCAAATGTGGCACCTGCTGGCCGGCGCGGCGGTGCTCGTGGCACCCGACACCGGGATCGCGCATCTCGGCCGCGTCGTCGGCACGCCGACGGTCGCGCTGTTCGGTCCCGGTTCCGCGGTGCTGTGCGGGGCTGGCGACTTCTGGCGCGATGCGCCGTACCGGGCGGTGACCGTCGATCCGTTCCCCTGCCGCGACCAGCGCGTGCTGTTCAAGCGCGAGCTCGCCTGGGTGCGACGCTGCGGCCGCAGCGTCGCCGAATGCCCGCAGCACCTGTGCATGTCGGCGATCGAAGCCGAAGCCGTGCAGAATGCGATCCTTTCGCTCATCCACGGTTCACGATGAATCCGTTCGAAGACGTCGCCGCACGGGCGATCTGCGCGTTTCACGACGAAGCCATTGCCGGAGGCGCCGCCGGCCGTCATGACGGCGACGCGTGGCGCAATATCGCGGAGAATCACCGCAACAACCGCCTGCTCTGGGACGAGGAGGATCAGGCGCGCCGTGTTGACGTCGGCGATACGGCGATCGCCGCGAACAAGCGCGCGATCGACGGCTACAACCAGCGCCGCAACGACGCGATCGAGCGCATCGACGAGGCGCTGCTCGCGCGCCTCGCGGGTGTGGGTCCCGCATCGGACGCATGGCACAACTCGGAGACTGCCGGCGCGATGATCGACCGCCTGTCGATCCTGTCGCTCAAGATCCATCACATGCGGCTGCAGACGAGGCGCGACGACGCGAGTGCCGAGCACGTAGCGGCCTGCAAGGAAAAGCTCGCGCGCCTTTCGCTGCAGCGCGACGATCTCGCACGCTGCCTCGACACGCTGCTCGCACGTGCGGCAGAAGGCCGCGCGTTCTGGCGCGTCTACCGGCAGTTCAAGATGTACAACGACCCGACGCTGAATCCGTACCTGTATCGCCCGCCGCCGCCGAGGGCGTCGGAGGTGTAGCCGCCGACACCGGGGCATCGAGCAGCGGATCGAGCACGCGAAACACCTCGTCGTCCGCGAGATCTGCCACCCGCTTCGGCGCCTCGATGTGGCGCGCCCGCTCGCCGAGCGGCGCCCAGCGCGACGCGGGCGCCGAGTCTTGCGGGTCTGCGAACAGGCCCAGCACGCCACCTTCGCTCGCCGCCGCGAAGTGCATCAATCCGGAATCGGGGATGATCGACGTGCGCGCGGCGTAGATCAGCCCGAGCGCCTCGCGGATCGGGCCGCGGAACGGATGCAGATGCGCGAGACCCCGGTCGAGTACCGCTTGCGCAAGTGCATCGTCGCCGGGATACGCGGCGTTGGCCGCGGTGCCCGGAGTCCACATGAGCACCGTCGGCAAGCCCCGTTCGCGGAGGATGCGCGTCGACCACGCCGCCACCTGCGAAGGCGTCGGCTGCTTCTTCGCCCGCCGCGCTCCGAGGCCGATGACGACGTAGCGCCGCGGCGTAAGCTCCTGCGCGGCAAGCCATTGCGTCGCGAAGGCGGCGACGCCGGCGTCGACCGCAAAGTCAGGAGCCTCCACGACATCGCCGCGCACGCCGAGCGGTGCGCAGAGCGCGAGCATTCGCGCCGTCTCATGCCCTTCCGACGGCGGCGGCAACGGATCCGTCAACCGCGGCCCATAGCGCGCGGGCTCCTGCGCATACGCGATCACGCGCGTCGCGCGCGTCGCGAGCGCGCGACGGATGGCGCGGTGCGACTCGTCGCCGCCCATGACGATCGCCCAGTCGAAGCGCTCGCGCCGCAACGCGAAGTGCAGTGGCACCTGCCGCGCCACCGCCCGCAGGTCGAAGCGTCCCCCGTTGCGGACGCGCGCAAACGCCCATGTACGCGCGAGCGCGGGATGATCCCGCGCGACCCACGCGTTGTAGTCGTTGGCAAGCAGATGAATCTCCGCTTCGGGGACCGCTGCCGCGAGACGCGAGATGACCGGCCGGGCGAGCAGCAGGTCGCCGAGCTTGTCGCGCTTGACGATCAGGATGCGCATGCGCGGACCGGCCGAGGGTGACGGGTTAGAATCGGCGCCTCGCGCGCGGTGCACCGTCGGCGTTGCGCGCGAGGCCGCGCTTCGGCAGCCCGATGACCCATACGATCAACCGCTGGCTGCTGGCCGCCGCCGCCGCCTATCTGTTCCTGTTGCCCACCAACTGGGCGCGGCTCGCGCATTCGATCACGTTCGGCTGCGCCGCCGTCCTGGCCGTCGCCGCGTTCGCGCTCGCATGGCGAAGCGAAACGACGCGCATCCCTCTGGCGGGTCCGTCGATCCTCGTCCCGCTCTTCGCATGGGCCGGCTGGTCGGTGGCATCGCTCGCATGGTCGATCGATCCGCATTACTCGGTCGGCCAGCTTTCGCGGGAGGTGATGGACAGCCTGCTCGCGATGCTCGTGTTCTACGTCGCCGCGCGCGACGCGCGCAGCGTGCGGGTGCTGGTCGGCGCCGCGCTCGCGAGCTTCGCAACCTTCGCGCTGCTCGCGGTCGGGATGACGCTGGTGCAAGGCACCTGGGACGCGGGCCGTTGGCATTACGGCGTCGGCCCCTGGTCGACGTGGGTCGTGCTCGTCGCGCCGTTCATGTTCGCGCTGATCGCACCGCCGCCGGCCGGCTTCGGAGGCGGCATGCGGCTCATCGCGACCGGACTCGCGCTGCTGGCGCTCGTCGTCGTCACGGCACGGATGACGGACAACCGCGTCGTATGGATCGCGCTCGCGACCGCGTTCGCCACCGCGTCGCTCGCGGGCGCGCTGCGCTGGCCGCACACATTCACGCGCACGCCGGTGCGCTGGACCGTTCCGCTCGCCGTGCTGCTGTTCGTGCTGTCGCTCGCCTTCGCCGACGTGCTGGAGGAGCGCGCGGCGCAGGTCGCCCCGGCCGGCGGCGTCGCCGCATCGATCGAGCGCGACCCTCGCCTCACGCTCTGGGAGCACATCGTCGATCGCATCGCGGAACGGCCATGGGCCGGCTATGGCTTCGGCCGGCGGATTCTCGCCGACCGGCTCGCGGCGGAAACGGGCGATCCGCTGCTCGCGCATGCGCACAACATGTTCGCGAGCCAATGGCTGCAGACCGGCGCCGTCGGCATGCTGCTCTTCACCGCCTTCATCGTCGCGCTCGCGCTGCGCTATCTGCGCTTCGCGCGTTCCCGCGACGATACGCTCGCGCTGGTGGGCGTGGCCGGGCTGTCGCTGCTCGCGGGGTTCGTCGCCAAGAACATCACCGACGACTTCCTGTTCCGCAGCAACGCCAAGGAGCTGTGGGCCATGACGGCGTTCCTGCTCGGCTACGGCATGCGCCGCGAGCGGATCCTCGCCGCCGGCGACGTGCCGACGCAGGGGAGGATGACCGACGCAAAAGGCGTGGTCAGACACGAATTTCGGGACCCGGCGAACCGATCGGCGCCTTCAGCGCACGGAAATCCGGATCCGACCCCTACCGCCGGCGCGGCGCCCGCAACGGGAGCGCCACCGTCTCCTCGGCCCCGGCAGTCGGAATCGGCTTGATCGACGCACCCGCGGGCGGCGCGTATTCGGGGATCCACGCGCGCATCCGCGCCCGCACTTCGGCGTCGTCGGCCACGCGGTCGCGCTCGCACCACGCGACGAGCTGCTTCACCGCGTCGGGATCGGCGCGACGCGCCTGCGCGACGTGCAGCTTCGGATGCGGCGTGGGCTTCGTGGCCTCGAGCGACGTCAGCGGCTCCTCGTAGAGCTTCTCGCCCGGACGCAGGCCGGTGAACACGATGGCGACGTGGTCCGGATCGGCCCCGTAAAGGCGGATCATGTCGCGCGCGAGATCGACGATGCGCACCGGCTCGCCCATGTCGAGCGTCAGGATCTCGCCGCCTTTCCCCTGCAGGCCCGCCTGCAGCAGAAGCTGCGTAGCCTCGGACAGCGACATGAAGAAGCGCGTGATGTCCGGGTGCGTGACGGTCACCGGTCCGCCGCGCGCGATCTGCTCGGCGAAGCGCGGGATGACGCTGCCGGCGCTGCCGAATACATTACCGAAGCGCACGATGACGAACTGCGTCGGGCCGTCCTGCAGGCTCTGGCACACCTGCTCGGCGACGCGCTTCGTCGCGCCCATCACCGACGTCGGATTCACGGCCTTGTCGGTCGACACCAGCACGAACTTCTCGACCTTCGCCATTACGGCCGCATGCGCCAGCACCCACGTGCCGTAGGCGTTGTTGCGCACCGCCTGCCAGGCGTTCATCTCCTCCATAAGCGGCACGTGCTTGTACGCCGCGGCGTGGAAGATCACGTCGGGCTTTTCGCGTGCGAGCGTGTCCTCGACCGCTGACGTATGCTTGACGTCGCCCACGACGGCGACGACGCCGAGCTGCGGGAACGCGTCGACCAGCGCCGTCTTGATCTCGTAGAGCGCCGCCTCGGAAATCTCGAACAGCACGAGCCGCGCGGGCCGGAACCGCGCGATCTGCCGGCACAGCTCGGCGCCGATCGAGCCGCCGGCGCCGGTGACCATGACGACGCGGTTGCCGAGCCATTCGGCGATGCCGCGGTTGTCGAGCACGACCGGATCGCGGCCGAGCAGGTCGTCCAGCTCGACCATGCGCACCATCGTGAGCGGCGTGCGGCCGGACATCAGGTCCTCGTACGCGGGCACCGTCAGCGCCTCGACGTGCGCGGCCGCGCAAAGCTCGGCCACGCGCCGGCGCACCGCATGGTTCGCCGACGGCAGCGCGATGATCACCTTGCGCACGCCGTACCGCCGAACCCACGTGTCGAGTTCCGCGATCGGCCCGAGCACGCTGACGTTGCGCATGAGGCGGCCGTGCTTCTGCTCGTCGTCGTCGAGCAGGCCCACGACGCGCCACTGGCGGCTGCGCGCCATTTCGTTCGTGAGCCGCGCGCCCGCCTCGCCTGCGCCGACGACCAGCACCGGCTCGCCGAGCGCGGCGAACGGGCTGTACAGGCGATGCTCCTTCCACAGGCGGAACGCGAAGCGCGATCCGGCCATCAGGAAGATCAGCACGATCGGATAGAAGAACAGCACGCTGCGCGGCACGACGGCCTGCAGCTTCAGCATGACCAAAACGAGCGGGATCAGGATCGCGCCCAGGCCCGCCGCGAGCACGATGCGCTGCAGGTCGAGCAAGCTCGCGAAGCGCCACAGGCCGCGATAAAGCCCGAGGGCGAGGAATATTCCCGCCTGCAGCGGAAGAATCCACGCGAGCGTGAACATCATGTCGGTCAGGAACGGCTCGCGCAGGTCGAGATTGAAGCGCAGCCAGTAGATCCCGGCCCAGGCGACCGCCGCCATGCACGCGTCGTGGAGGAACGCGAGCGCCGCGCGCCAGTTCAGGTGGAAGGTCATCGGGAGGATTTTTCGGGGATGTTGGTCTTCTTGCGCCAATGATAATCAATCGTCGCGAACAACATGCAGACGACAGCCGTCCACGCGGCGAGCGCCCACCAGCCGGCAGCCGGCGCACGGTCCCGGCACATCAGCGCCGTGACGGCAGTGCCGAGCATCGTCGCGACGTAGACGGCGAGGGTGCCCGCGTGTCCCGCGCCGAGCTGATGCAGGCGCTGGTAGAAGTGCCCGCGGTGACCTTCGACCAGGCGATCGCCGCGCCATGCGCGCCGCGCGAGCGTGAGCGTCGCATCGGCGATGAACGGGAGGAAAACGAGCAGCGGAAACCACGGTTGCCACGCGCCCGAAGCGACGCCCGACGCGCCGAACGCCGCGGCCAGGAATCCCAGCGGTACGGCGCCGACGTCGCCCAGGAACATCGACGCGCGCGGGCGATTCACCGCGAGGAACGGAACGATCG
>Ga0247825_10000987_pt1 | contig 18470 bp, 17 predicted proteins | sample 13C_Vanillin_Day_FD_194413 | JGI IMG/M metagenome (GOLD analysis project Ga0247825, IMG submission 194413) | Soil microbial communities from agricultural site in Penn Yan, New York, United States - 13C_Vanillin_Day48 | ecosystem: Environmental > Terrestrial > Soil > Agricultural land | place...
GGTCTGCCCAAAGCAGGCGACATCATCGGCGACGAACGGTTTCTGGACGACGCCAACCCGTGGTCGTTCTCTGTACTCATGATCATTCCGCTCGCGCCACTCGCGCCCTGAGAGGACACGATGGCGCTGCTCCCGTCCTGGGCCCCGAATCTCCATCCTCTCGTGATCCATTTCCCGATCGCCCTCATCATCGTTGCGGCGTTCGCGGACCTTGTCGACGCGCTGTTTGGTCGCCCAAAGTGGCTGGCGTCCGCAGCTACGACGCTGTTGGCGTTAGGAGCTGCGGGTGCAATCGTCGCGTGCTTGAGCGGGCAAGAGGCACTCGAGACTGTACTGATGCCCGGCATGGCTCATCCCATCGTCGAATCGCATCGCACCTGGGCGTTTGCGACGACGTTCTATTTTTGCGTGTTGACAGTGATACGAGTGGCGACCGCATTTCGCACGCCTCTGGCGCGTCGCTATCGCCTCGTGCTTCTGCTCGTTTCGCTTGTCGGAGTCGCAGGGCTCCTACAAACGGCCGAGCGGGGTGGCCGGCTGGTGTACGAGCAGGGCGTGGGTGTGATTGGATCGAGTCTGCGATGACGCGATCGGAGGGGCTGATGCGCAGAACATTCATGATCATCGGAATCGTCGTGCTCACTTCGATGGCCGCCCAGCAAGCGCCGAATCCACGCCAACAGCCCGGGGCGACGGTGACGATGTTCGCCCCGGAGCAACACGATCTGTACGACGGCCACTTCGTCCTCTCGGCGTCGCGCGTCTACATGGTTGGTGGTCTCAACGATGCGCCCGGCTGGGATCACATGGACAATGCTGCGGCAACCGTGAGACCCGCGGCAGGCACCGTGGAGATCGATGTCGACGAGATCAAGAACACGGGGCGCTTCGAGGCGCGGCTGAAGATTCCCGAAGGCGAGCTGGTGCTGGCGTTCGATCGATTCCGCGAGTTCAACCCCTGTCAGAACGGCGGGATCGTCGCGGCCCTGCACGAGCACGGTACCGACTCCGGCTGCGGTGACAACAACTGGCCGAAGACGTTTGTCTATCTCGCCGGCTGGGGCGACGGGCATGCGACGTTGAACGGCAAGCCGCTGTATCAGGACTACGAGATGCACTTCATGGTCACACAGGGAATTCGCGACCGGAAGACGCTGAAGGTGACGTACCCCCTTGATGGCAAGAAGCAGCCGGGCGGCGAAGTGAATCCCGCGACGCAGCAGATCGACTTCTACATCCGCAGTCCCAAGATGGATCAGCGGAACCAGCCGGCGCGCGAGGTCTTCATGCATTTCTTCGGCATGGAGGTCACCTGGAAATAGCGCGTCTTGCTATCCGGACCGTCACGGTTGCTGCGGTTGCGGCGCTGCTTTCATCGTCAACCAGCTTTGCGCAGTCGGCCAGCGGACTCGAAGTGCGGGCGGGAACACTGGAGGATGGACTGCACATCGATGGGGTCCTGGACGAGACGGCGTGGGCGACCGCGCAGCCAGTCGATGGCTTTACACAGACCGAGCCGGAAGAGAATGCCGCACCAAGTTATCGGACCACGGTTCAGGTGCTCGCGGGTCCGCGGGCGATCGTCATCGGGGTCATCTGCTTCGAGAGCGACCCGTCCGAAATCGTGAGTTTCAGCGTGCGGCGCGATGCGCCGCTCGAGTCCGAGGACCACGTTCGCGTTGTGCTCGGGCCGTCCCTCGACGGGCGCTCCGGATATGTGTTTGCAGTCAATGCCAGTGGCGCCAGATACGATGGCTTGATTGAGCCTGGTGGCGAGTCCGACAACCCGGATTGGGACGGCATCTGGGAAGCGGCAACGGCAAGGGGACCCACCGGGTGGAGCGCGGAGATTCACATTCCGATCAGCACGCTCAGTTTCAAGGCCGGGTCGCGCGAGTGGCATTTCAACGTGGAGCGTCGCATCCAGCGACTGCTCGAAACGGATCGGTGGGCATCCCCGGCGCGCCAGTTTCAACTCACGCAAACAAGTCGAGCCGGCGTGTTGACGGGACTGCCGGAGTTTTCACTTGGACTCGGGCTGACCATGCGCCCAGCGGTCACGAGCGGTGGGAGTATCCCGGCGCCATCCGAGCCAGTTGATGGCACGTTTCAACCCAGTCTCGATCTGACACAGCGGCTGGGTTCGAACGTGCTGGCATCACTGACCGTGAATACCGACTTTGCCGAGACCGAAGTCGACACGCGTCGCACCAATCTGACGAGGTTTCCACTCTTCTTTCCGGAGAAGCGGACGTTCTTTCTCGAGGGAACGGACATCTTCTCGTTTGGTTTGGGGTTGGGCGAGGATATCGTTCCGTTCTTCAGTCGCCGCATTGGCCTTGTCGAGGGAATAGAGGTGCCTATTCTCGCAGGCGGCAAGATCAACGGCAGAGTGGCTGACACCAATATCGGAGGGCTCGCTGTCGGCACCGACGAGGAGCTGGATGTCGCCCCGGTCAAAGCTCTGATGACAGTCGGCCGAGTCAAACAGAACATCTGGGACGAATCGTGGTTGGGGGCCATCGTCACCACCGGGGATCCCATGGGCCGTGCCGACAGTTGGGAGGCCGGAGCGGACTTCACCTATGCCACATCACGTTTTCGAGGTGACAAGAACTTCCTCGTCGGTGTGTGGGCACTGGCGACAGATCGCGAAGACCTGAGTGCCGATGGAACGGCCTACGGTTTCAAAGTCGACTATCCAAATGATCTGTGGGACATGCAGATCACGTACAAACGAATCGGAGCGGACTTCGATCCGTCACTCGGCTTTGTCCCGCGTCGCGCCGTGCACCTGATTAACGGGCAGACCAACAACCGCACCCGATTGTCGCGCGGACCGATCCAGCAGATGTTTCATCAGTTCCAACCATTTCTGGCGACCAATCTCTCGGGGAAATGGGAGAGCTATCGCGTGTTCTTTGCGCCGGTCAATTGGCGGCTCAGAAGTGGTGATCGCTTCGAGATCAACGCGAATCCGACCGGAGAGCGTCTCGAAACGCCGTTCGAAGTGTCTCCGGGCGTGATCATTTCGCCGGGCTCGTATCATTGGCGGCGCTACCGCCTCGAGGGTGGGACGGCGGAAAAGCGACGTCTGTATGCGCAGTTGACCTGGTGGTTTGGCGGCTTCTACGACGGCCAGCTCGATCAGATTGAGTGGACCGGAGCCTGGAATCCCACGCCGCTCTTCACGGTCGAATTCTCCGGCGAACACAACGTGGGACGACTGCCGGCGGGCGATTTCACACAAACACTGGTTGGAACGCGTCTTCGCGTGAATCTATCGTCGGATTTGTCGATTGCCAGCTACGCCCAATACGACACTGTGAGCGAGTCGGTAGGCGTGAACACGCGCTTGCGGTGGACGTTCAGGCCGGTCGGCGATCTCTTCGTGGTGTACAACCATAACGTGCAGTCGCTGCTCGACCGCTGGCAACTCGAGTCCAACCAGTTGCTCGTCAAGCTGCAGTACGCCTGGCGCTTGTGACAGCGACATTGCATTCCTACGGTTCACTGACTTCCTGTTCAGAGATTCTTCAGTCCCATCTCGATTGCGTCTCCGTTACGATGTGCGCGCCGAAGGTCTATGGAGCCGCTATTTGTCTGGCTCGAAGCCACACCATTGAGTACGTGGCTTCGCGAGTCACCGTCGCTGTGGGCCTTTCCCTTCGTGCTGATCCTCCACACGGTGGGCCTGGCATTCTTCGTCGGCACGAACGTCGCGTGGGACGTTCGCGTGCTCGGCTTCAGCCTGGGCATCCCGCTTGAGGCCTTACGGCGCTACTTCCTGGTGATGTGGGCAGGCTTCTGGATCAACGCCTTTTCCGGCGTCCTGCTGCTCCTCGCCTATCCGACCAAGGCGCTGACCAATCCGCTCTTCTACGCGAAGCTTGCGCTCATCACGTTCGGAGTCGTGCTGGCGTTTCGGATTCGTCGAGAGGTGAACGGTCTTGGCGCGCGCGCGGACGCCCCTCCGACGGCAAGGATGCTCGCGGCCGTATCGCTCGTGTGCTGGATCGCCGTCATCTTCGCAGGTCGCCTGCTCGCATACACGTGCACGCGTCTGACGGTGGACTTCCCGTGTTAGACCAGATGCTTCACGCGGTGGAAGCCTACCTGCGCCACACACCGCAGGGCGAGTTCCTGCGGACGGCGATGTGGGGCTGGCCGATCTTCGAGTCCTTGCACTTCCTCGGCATGTCCCTGCTGCTCGGAACGGTAGGCGTTTTCGACCTTCGGCTGCTCGGATTCGCCAGGCGGATTCCGATCGCTGCGCTGCACCGGCTGATTCCGATTGGCATCTCGGGCTTCTTCATCAACCTCGTGACCGGTTTCTGCTTCATCTCCGCCACGCCCGATCAATACCTGTTCAACAAGGCGTTCTACTGGAAGGTGACGTTCATCGCGATTGCTGGCGTCAACGTGATGATCTTCTACGCACGAACGTTCCGGCGACTGTTGGAGAAGCCACCGGACGTTCCGCCTCCGCTGGCGGCCCGGCTGGCGGGCGGGGTGTCGCTGCTCGCGTGGATCGGCGTCATGTCTGCTGGACGGCTGTTGACGTTTTTCAGGCCCTAGGCGGTCCACGGTCCACAGTCCACGGTCTACGGTCCACGGTCCACAGTCCACGGTCCACGGTCTCGGTTCTACTCGAATCCCGAATCCCGAATCCCGAACCCCAAATCCCGAGTCCCGGGCCCCGGTCAGGCTGCGGTATTCTCGAAGCATGAGTGTTTCGCGTCTCCTGCTCGTCACGTTCATCCTGGCGGCATCGGCTTTCAACACCGGTCTGCGTGCTCAGTGGAGTGCGACGGCGATCGAGACCGAAACGATGCAGCATTTTCAGGCGCTGCTGCGCCTGGACACGACCAGCCCGCCAGGAAATGAGCGACGCGCGGTCGAATACCTGGAGCAGGTCCTCAGGCGCGAGGGCATCGCCTATCAGGTGTTCGCCAAGGATCCACAACGTCCCAACCTGGTCGCGCGCATCAGGGGCAACGGGAAGAAGCGGCCAATCCTCGTGATGGGGCACACCGATGTCGTGTCCGTCGATCCGCAGAAATGGAGCTTTCCGCCCTTTGGCGCCACGCGCAACGGCGGATACGTATACGGCCGCGGCACCGTTGACGACAAGGACAGCGTCGTTGCCGGCCTGATGCTGATGCTGACGCTCAAGCGCACCGGAACGGCGCTCGATCGCGACGTGATCTTCCTCGCGGAGTCGGGTGAGGAAGGGGCCCCTGAGTTCGGCGCGCAGTTCATGATTGACAACCACTTCGACGCCATCAACGCCGAGTACTGCTTTGCCGAGGGCGGCGGCGTCGCGCGCTCGGGTGGCCGAGTAACGCAGGCGACTGTTGGGACGACCGAGAAAGAGCCGCGTCCGATTCAGCTCATCGCGCACGGGACGTCGGGCCACGGCTCGGTGCCGTTGAAGGACAACGCCATCGCGCGGCTCTCGTCGGCGCTGGCGAAGATCTCCGCGTGGGTGCCGCCGTTGCAACTCAGCGAGACGACGATCGCCTACTTCAAGACGCTGGCGACTGTCGTGCCGCCGGAGATGGCGCAACGCTACAGAGATGTGCTGAGCACCAATCCGAAAGTCGCAGCCGCAGCCGCCGAGTGGATGCTCGAGAACCAGCCACAGCACTGGTCGATGCTCCACACGTCGCTCGTCCCGACAATCATCGATGGCGGCTATCGTTACAACGTCATCCCATCCGAGGCCAAAGCGACGGTCGACGTGCGGCTGCACCCCGAGGAGGATCAGAAGACATTTCTCGACCGCGTTCGGAACGTCATCAACGATCCCAAAGTTGAAGTGCGATGGTCGCGCGATTCGTATCGCCCTGCCGGCGCGTCACGCCTGAACACCGAGGCGTTCACGGTGCTGCAGACGCAGCTCAAGGCGCACTACAACACCATCACGTTGCCGATGATGGGAACCGGGGCCACCGACATGTCGCAGGTTCGATCGAAGGGTGTGCAGTGTTACGGCATCGGTCCCGCGGTCGACACCGAAGACTCGGCGAGAGGTTTCGGCGCGCACAGCGACCAGGAGCGGATTCTCGAGAGCGAACTGCACCGCTTCGTTCGCTTTCAGTACGACGTGGTGATGGAGCTGGCGAGAGCGCGATAAGGATCCGGGATTCGGTCCGGGATTCGGGATTCGGGATTCGAGAATCCAGAGCCCAGAGCCCAGAGCCTATCGAAAATGCTGCGTTGACTTCTCGTTCTCGAGGCAGATGAACTCGATCAGCTCTGTGTCGAGCATGATCTCGTTCTTGATCGTCACCGTCCACGGCCGCGTGTACGCCTTGGGATCGTCGACAGTGACCTCGATGTCGAGATTCCCGTAGTTCACGCGCGTGAAACGCTCGGTCATCTTCGCGGCGTCGGTCAGCGGACTGCCGTTCACGTCCAGCCAGCCACCATCACGGAATCCAGTGGTCTCGACGACGAGCGTGTCGCCCACCCATTTGCCGGTGGAGTAGCCGAACCACCACGGCTGCGGGTCGTTGTCAGGCAGCGGACGGCCGTCCGTGTGGATCTGCCTGATGCCCGCGTTCCCTTCGTACAGGATCACGACGATCGACGGCGTCTGAATGATCTTCCTCGGCTGCGGATGCGTGTAGAGCTGCATGTTGCCCATCGGCAGGCAATGCGCATCCGGGTTGTCCTTCATGTTGTCTGCCATGCGCTGCTTCTTGAGTGCGAGCGCTGATGGCTGAAACGGCAGCCCACCCGACACGCCCGATCCGATGTCGAAGAACAGCCCCGGTCCCCGCGGCAATACCGCGGGCGTGCCGGGCGCGCCGCCTGTCCCACTGACACCGCTGCCCGCACCGATCTCACGCCAGCCCGGGCTGCCCCAGATGCCTGACAGGTCTGGCTTTCCGTCGGCCGCGCGCGGTGCTGGTGCCAGAAGATTCGGTTTGCCGTCTGCTGTTCGCGGAGCGTTGGGAGTAGGGAAGGACGGCCACTGAGCCGAGAGCGATCCGGAACAGATCGCGACGAGAGTGACGACACAGACCGAGCGGAGCACGAGCGCGAACGTGTTATGCATGAATCAGAACATCGCGATCGGGTTGACGGGTGAGCCGGTGCCGCGCGGAATCGGCAGCGGCGCGATCATCAGCATGAATTCCCAACGCTTGCGAGCCGCGGCGGCCGCGCTGACGGCGTCGAAGTCCGCGCGGTCGAGCAGATGCACGCCGAGGATCGTCAACACGAAATTGTGCAGCGAGCTCGGCGCCAAGTCGCCGGGCGGATGCGGCGCGTAGTCGGGCGTCTCCCATCCGAGTATCGCGATGTCGCGTTTCTTGAGCCACGGGATGACCGAGTTGTCGAGGCCGGCCATTGCCTCGTTGATCGGCCAGGGGCCAAGCGCCGACCGCCGCGCCCATCGACCCCAGCGCAGAAGCAGCGCATCACCAGCCATCGCCTTGACGCCAGCCATCTTTTCCCAGGCTTCCAGGTCCTCGGCGAAGATGCGCGTGCCCGGCTCGAGGTAAGGCACGCCCTTCAGCCTCGGGATGTCGTAGAGCACACCACGGGTGACTATCCCATTCTTCATCGTGAGGATCGAGTTCTTAGACGCGCCTCCCTCTTTCGTGACCAGCCGCTCGACTGGATACCCGTTCCACATCTTGCCGCCGAAGAACACATGGGCGAACGAATCCAGATGCGTCGTGCCGGCGCCATGGATGCACGGATAGCCGATGCGGTCGGTGGCCGCTGAGGAGGTAGCCGTCACCATCGCCCATTCCACCGGGCAGGGAACGTCCACACCTTTTTCGGTCTCGGCGTTCGACGCGAGTGACACAGCAACCCCGTCTTTCACCAGTGCTGCCGCCCGTGCCCGTTTCGCCGCCGTCACCAGATTGAGGGTGCCGAGCTCATCGTCTTTGCCCCAGCGCCCCCAGTTCGAGAGCTCGGTCTGCCACCGTTCATATTCGGCTTTCGTCACGAGGGGACGGGAGGACGACGCGGGAGCGGTGCTGGTCTGCGACATGAGCACCACGCCGCAGGCCATGAACGACATCAGCAGCGAGCCAGACAGAGCCAGCTTTCGCATTGCTCCTCCTGTATGGTGACGCGGCGCGATTATACGCTCGGCGCGATGGCGAAGAGGCTTCGTGCGCTAATACCTGCCGATGCGCACGCGCAGCTGGCGTGGTTGTCCGCCCGCGGCTCGCGCGATCACCAACACCTGGGTCCCTCGCGCCAGGAGCCGTGGAGTCTTGAGCAGGTACGGCGTTGGCCATTCTGGTGACGGGTCGGTCAGCGCCAGCAGGACATCGGTGCCGCCATCAGGCCGCCGCGCTGACACTTCGAGGGTCGAGAGGCCGGCGACTATCTCGGGTTGGATCGCCCACACGCGCGTGTCGTTCGTCAGTCTTGCCCGCGTTTCGACCACGAGATCTGTCGCCGTTCGAGTTGCCGGAACAGTCGCGAAGAAGACACCGAGCGTGCTGCGATCCGTTGCCGGCTCACTCGTCCCGCGATAGTGAATGTCGACGACGATGCGAGACCGCGCAGGCAAACGATAGGCGACATCGTCAGGCAAGCTGACGAAGCTATGCCACGGTGTCCAGCTGCCGAGCCACTGTCCCGTGCCTTCGAGACTGAACGTTGCCGCACGCACGACGCGACGATCGCCGGGCATGAACTCGAGTCCTCGCACCTGCACAGTCGCAGTCAGGCCGAGATCGATCACGACCCTCTTTGTCGTGTCGGTCGCCTTCGCCGCAATTGCGATCGGCTGCAGCGGCCGTAGGAGGTCGGGCTGGCCCAGTTGCCAGTGATCCGTATGCGGCGTGGCGCGGATCTCTCGTGTCGCCGAAGCTTTCGGATCGACCACGTTGAGAAATACCTTGCCGCCGTTTCGCGGTCCAAGTCCTTCGACCCACGACACGAGGAACTGCGATTCGCGCGGCGTCAGGTGGTTGTCGTTGACGAAGTCACCGTATCCGGCCACAGCGGACCACGGAGGCATGTGGCGACGCAGCACGGATGCTCGCATTGCCCGGCCCTGCAGCCACGTCTGTTCGTACGTCTCGAGTGGAAACGACAGCCCCTTCTCCACGTGACACATCACGCATCGTTGGTCCAGGATCCGCACGATCTCCCGATCGAACAGCACAGTCGTCGTCAGCGACCCATGCGATTGCACTGGCTGTGGCCATGCGATGACAAGCGCAATTCCTAGAGCCAAGAACCCAGAGCCCAGAGCCCGACTCATCGCTCCCGCACCTCGAACGTCGTCACGAACGTGTGGACCTTGTCGCGCCGCCTGAACTGCGTCCACGCTCGATAGCGGCCGGGCTTCGGCATCAAGCCGTCGAAGATCACCCGGGGACCGCCGCGCAGTTTCTCGAGATCGGCACCCGGCGGGATCAGGAACTGCGGCATGTCTTCGTCGTCGTTCCCGCCGGGAACGATGTCGAGCGAGTGCGAGTGGACGTACTCGTTGAGGTCCTCGCTCATGATAAGCGTGTGCCCGAACGCGCCGAGGTATGTCTGCAGATCGGTGACGGGTTGCCCTGTCGCACTATCTGTCAGATCGAACTGAAGATGACCGTAGAGCCCTGCGACGAACGGTGCTGGATCGTAGCTGACCACCGCCGTGAGATCGTCCATTGTCTGCGTGTTGATGGCATCCGGAGTGAGCCGCGCAGAGTCGTCCGCGAGATCGCCTCGGTAACCGGCTGTCACCAGCGGGCGTGCGATGAACTGTGATGCGCCACCGGCAGGAAGGAAGTCGGACAGGATCTTGTAATAGCCGGCCTTCGGCAGCGTCACGTCGATGACCCACGTGCCATCCGCCTGAAGCTCGGGATGGATGTGCTGAAAGTGAGTCATATCCTGGCTGATGACGAACAGGTGGTATTGCCGCTCGTGCACGGTCTCGAACTTCAGGATGCGTTCGCCTGTGCCCGGATGAGAGATGCGAAACTGCCACTTCGCGGGCTTGCGGGCCTGGACGACAGCCGGTTCGGTGGTGAGCTCGAGCCCGTAGTCGCGGACGTCGAATGGCGCACCGCGCACGAGCGCCATGCCGCAGCGCGGACACGTGCCTGCGATGTCGAGCGTGTAGTCTGGATGCATCGGGCACACGAACGCCGTTTCCCCGTCGGGTGGATCGGCGGGCGTTGGTGATTGCTGCGCCTGAACGAACAGCGTCACCAGCAGGCAGAGCGACAGCGTGACGATCGCGGCGAATGCGGGATGGGCGATCCGCGAGCGGAACAGGAGCGGCGTCCAGCGCTCAGCGATGCGGGCTCGTCGCATTGCCCTCATACGTGCCCGTGCCTGGGCCAGGCAGCTCGTTCGCGCGCGGGCCCGTGTAGCGTGCGACGTGAAGACCGGTGTCGTTATCCACCCAGTAGATGAGGCCGTCCTTGAAGACGGGGTAGGTGCGCGCGACGCCCTGCGGCACCGTCAGCGCGTGACCTACTTCGCGAGGCGTGTACGGATTCGAGATATCGATGACGCGCAGGCCGTGCGCGTACCACGTCGTGAACACAAGATTCCTGAAGATCGTCGGATTGTGATTCTGCTGCGGGATGCGACGACGCGGCTGACCGTTCGGCTCTGTCGTTGCCTGCGTGAGGCACTCCTCGACCTGATTGTCCGGAATCGCGAACGCGCCCACCATGATCGGCACCATCTCGGATTCAACAGACACGATTCGCGCGTAGTTGAGAGGACAGCCGCCGTTCTCGTCGCTCAACCAGACGTAAGCCGGACGACCTTTAGTGTTGCCGCGCACGCGAGCGGGTCTGCCCGGCACGAACACCGCACTGTGCGTGCCCGTCGGCGAGGCATTCACGGGCGGATACACGTCGAAGCGCGATCTCGTCATGAGCACCAAATAGCGAGCAGCCTTGGCTTCTGATGATGCGTTCGACGCCAGAAATGCCTTCAGGCCCGGATCGTTGTTGACCACCATGTGCAGGCAGTCGTTGGCGATCTCCGGAATCTTCGTCACGGCCAGGATCCCGTTGGCCGAGAGGATGGTCGAGCGCTGATTGCAGCCTGCGGATCCCGCGGCCAGCATCGCGTCGCGGGAGTGCGCGATCTTCTCTGAGTCGAGCACATAGAAACCGGCGGTTGTTCCCGCCACATACACCCGCTCGCCATCTTCCGTGACCGAAACCGAATGCAGGCGGTTCTGTTCGCGGTTCTGAAAGTTGCCCGCCTGGCCGAGTCCGTTCTTGGAATCACTGAAATCGAGGAAACGCCCATCGGAGAAGAGGCCTGTCGCGTCCGGACGCTCGTCGATCGGCGGACCGCCGACTTCCTGGAGCGTGAAGCCTGCAAGGAACTTCGGCTTCATCAGCATCTCGCCGGTGTCTTCGTCGGTGATGGCCATGACGAGGAGGTCGGGCACCTTCAGTCCAGGGCTCGTGGGGTCGGGGACACCGCCAGTCCAGTTCGTCATGTAAACGAGGACGCGGTTCGTATTGGCCGGATCGTGCCAGAGGAAGAACTCGTGCGACTGCGAATAGAAGTCCACGACCTCGCTCTTCGCGGTCGGCAGGCACGTGTTCATGTCGATGCGGTACGCCTCCATACGACCGAGCGTGTTGGTGCCCGCGTTGCGCACGAGGATGTAGCGGTCCTCTCCGCGTGATGTCTTGTAGACCAGCGACCGCAGCTCGCGATCGTCGAAGCCTTCGTTGCCTTCGACCATCGCCGGGATCTCACCGACGACAACGGGTTGCTGCTTTGCGGGGTCGGGCTGAATCTTCAGGATGTTGATCGCGTGTGTGACGCCGGCGCCGTTCGCGTGCCCGACGAAGACGCAATTGCCGGCGACGCCGAGCCCGCGGCCATCGCCGGCTCCGTCGAGGTCGCCTCCACGCCACGCGCCGGTCGCTGGATCGCGCTCCGAGGGAATCAACGGCACCCAGTGAAGGTGCTCGAGATTGCGAAAGAGAAAGAGCCGCTTCTCGACCTCGAAGGCACCAGCCTTGGCGTCCGCTTCCGACGAGTTCGGATCGATCTGGCCCTGACGATTGACGCGCACCGACGGCATCTGCGCCATCGGCGTGTCGAAGGTGCTCGGCTGACAGCCGGCAGGATCCTTGGAGTGGTCAACGCACTGCTGATCGGCTGAGACGGTCCCGCTGATGCCGGACACCACACACAGGCCGACGGCCGCGAGCACACAAATGGTCAAACGCGCGAGATGGCGTTTCATGCGCGGCAGTATACAAACTCCCAACTCCCAATTCCCAACGACCAACGTCCAACACGTTGGAGGTTGGGAGTTGGCGCACGTATCAGATTGGGAGTTATGAAACTGGCACAAACGCGAGAAATCGGCGCGGATTGTCAATGGTGATCCGGCGGAGCATCTCGTCCGTCACGCCCGCCTTGCGCAGCTTCGGAGCGAACACGGTCAGCGTGATCCCATACCCCGGCCGGGCGTCGCTGCGCGCGGTGAAGTTGTAGTCGGACGACAAGAGCAGGCGATCGATGTACCCCGCGTCCAGGAAGGCGAGGATCATCGACACCTTCTTGTCATCGGGCACCAGCCCGCCAGTCACACGATCAAAGCCGACGTAGGCGCCGCGTTTGGCGATCTCCTTGACGACGTCGGCGGAGGGATCGTCCAGGCAGCAACTGTGGCCAATCGCGACGCGTCCGGGGCTGACGCCGACCGACTCGAACGCATCGAGTTGCCTGAGGCCGGCGTCCTTCGGCACGTTGGGCCCGGTGCCGTAGGCGTTGTGCGTGAAGATCGGAAGGTGGTTGCGGAGGTGGGCCCTGCCCACGGCGCGAAACACCTTTCGTTCAGCGGCGCTCATCGGCGCGTTGGATGTTTCGCCGATCTCTCCGAAGGCGCCGTACCTGGCGGCATTCGCGTCGCTGACGAGGTCGTCAGCAATCTGGTCTTCAGATTTCGCGGCGACATCCTGCGGATAGGTACGCTCCATGTACAGGCCGCCGCAGGCCACGATGTGCACGCTGGTGCGCGAAGCGATCTGTCGTAGCAGGGCGTTGTCGCGGCCGACGTCGTTGGTGCCGGCATCGACGATGCAGCCAACGCCTTCGGCCGCGGCAACGTCCAGCTGCTCGAGCACTGGCGCGGCGTCCTTGGCCGGACCCGACCTGTTCGACTGGGGAGCCACGCGCGCCCACTCGAACGACAGGTGCTCGTGGAACAGCGTCGCCCTGGTGAGTGTGTCGGGCGACACGTCCCTCAGCACTGTCCGAATCGTCGCGCCCTTTGGAAACGTCAGCGCTTCGCGTGACGCGGGCGTCTGCAAAGGCGCCACCGCGGCGCAGGCGAGAAGTCGCAGTATCTCCCGGCGTTCCACGGTGCGGATTATAACGTCGGCTGTAACCGTGAACCGTGAACTGTGAACTGCCTACCTTCGAGCAGGGGATCAGCGGCGTCCATGAACGCGCTGGACAACCTCGGACTCGCGGAACTGCGCGCGCAGTGCGTCATCGGGCAGTGAACGCTCGATTCGTTCGATCACCGCGCATGTCTGCAGCGCCAGTTCGTCGGTGCCGTCGAGCTCGAGCAGCGTGTCGAGCGCGAGGAGCTGCACCGACGGATCTGAGGCCGTCGCGATCTCCACTGCGTGCCGAGCGTCGGCGATCGCGGCCTGCGTTCGTTTTGCGGCGTGCAGGCTCCTCGCCCTGGTCATGAATCCCAGCGCCTCGCACTTTGGGCGGCGTTTTGCGCGGCTCATGTCAACCGCTTCAGTCGCCATCACAACGGCATCGTCCAGCGCATTGCGCGCCAGCGCAGTCCGGATCCCGTGGATGAGTCGTCGTGTGTCACAGCCGCGCGACTCGTCCGTCTTCGTACCGGAGAATAGAAGCTGTGACTCAAAGCGGAACTGCCTTGACCGCGTTTGAGGGATTGCGCGGCCGTCTCTTTGGCCTCGCATATCGCATGCTGGGCTCGCGCGCCGACGCCGAGGACATCGTGCAGGAAGCGTACGTGCGCTGGCACGAGGTGACGAAGGACAGGATTGACAATCTGGAAGCGTGGCTCGTCACCACTACCTCGCGGCTGGCAATCGACCGATTGCGACGGCTCAAGACCGAACGTGAGGCGTACGTCGGCCAATGGCTCCCGCAACCGATCGTGACCGACGCGCCTCCGGATCGCCACCTCGATCTCGCCGACGATCTCTCGATGGCGTTCCTCACGCTGCTCGAACGACTCGCGCCCGAGGAGCGAGCCGCGTTTCTCCTGCATGATGTGTTCGACGTCGGCTACCCGGAGATCGCATCGGTCATCGAGAAGACCGAATCTGCGTGCCGCCAGGTTGTGCATCGTGCGCGCGAGCGCGTGCGTGGCGACCGCAAGCGCTTCGATGTCAGCGAGTCTGCCAGGGAAACACTTCTGCAGCGCTTCCTTGCGGCCGCCGAGGCACGAGACGAGCAGGCCGTGCTCGCGTTGTTTGCGCCCGATGCCACGTGGACTGCTGACGGCGGCGGCAAGGCTGCGGCCGCACTGCGTCCGATCGTCGGCGCCGATCGCATCGCCAGGCTGGTCATGGGTCTCCACGAAAGGTTCTGGGCGAACGGACACACGCTGGAGATCGCGACCATCAACGGCGAGGCTGGGCTGCGCCTCCGCGATGGCGGTCGCCTCATCGCGACGATGTCGATTGCGACGGATGGGGAGCAGATTCTCAATGTCTACGCGGTGGTGAATCCGGACAAGCTCGGGTAGTGCGCGCTGTCACAGCGCGCCGTGCCCACCCGTCTTCGGTTTAGCAGGACGCGGTTCACAGTTCACGGGCGGCAGTAGCGAATTCACCCGTGAGGCCTAACTGAAACCCTACTGTGAACGGTCTTGAACAGGAGACGGATCATGAATACCCGAATCGACGTCAGGAAGTACATCAGTTCCAACCTGACTCAGGCGCTGCTCAAGCTCTCATTCGAATCGCAAAAGCATCTCGAGCATTCTCTTCTCAGGCTCGTCGAGATCCGTGCATCACAGATCAACGGCTGTGCCTATTGTCTCGACATGCACACGAAGGACGCGCGTGCCGCCGGTGAAACGGAGCAGCGCATCTACACACTGGACGCGTGGCGCGAGACGCCGTTGTTCACCGACCGCGAGCGTGCCGCGCTCGAGTGGACGGAGGCCGTGACGCTTGTCGCTGAAACGCGCGTTCCCGACGATGTCTACCAGAAGGTGAGGCAGCAGTTCAGCGAAGAAGAACTCGTCGAGCTGACGTTCGCCGTCATCGTCATCAACAGCTGGAATCGCCTCAACGTGTCGTTCCGGCCGCTCGTCGGCGACTATCAACCGAGGGCGGTCGCGGCGGTCTGAATCTCGTCGATTGTTGATTTGAGGATCTTTGATTTGGCGATTCGTTGATGATTGGGGATTGTTGACTTGGGGATTGTGTTCCGGTTCGGTTCCGCGGTGCCGCTTTTCAATCTCCAATGGCAAATCAACAATCAACAACGATTCATTAATCAGAGATCCTTAAATCAATAATCTCCCCTGACGAGCTATTTGAGGGCGCCGGCGAGCAGCCTGCCGACACCGGCGCCGTCCGATTCGTGACGAAGGACGTCCATCACGATCGTCTCAATACACAGGCATCTCCATTGTCTGCAGGCGTGAGACGCCGCCATTATCAGTCGTCCTCACCGAGGTCTGTAGAACGCTGCCCCTGAGGCATCCCAGCGGAAACGTGAACGGGAACTGTCGAACAGCGAAGCTCTCGATCGTGATGCTCCCGAACTGGCGCGTGAGCGATGCGGAATCGAAGATGGTCGGCGGTGCTGTCGAGCGGAACGGATCGAGCAACTGAAAGCGAACCTCCGCCAGGGTCACCGGAAAGTGACCCGCGGTGACGTTCAAGGTGACCGGAGTCGAGACCGGCATGACCGTCGAACACGGGTGAGGGATCGACCACGCCAGCCGGGGCAACACGAGCGGCGTAAAGTCCAATTCGTTCTTGAAGCTCGACGGCTCGGTCGGCGCCGTCGCATCGTCGCAGGCGATGGTCCCGAGGCAGGCCGCGACGATGGCGATCGCAAGGATGTTTGGTTTCATACGCACCTCCTCGCCGCGTGGCGTGGTCTCACGCCATCAGTTCTTCCCCCGTCAGCGCGCGATGCGGCAGCTCGTCGTGGTGACCTGACGGCACTCGAGGAAGAAGGCGTGCGTCGTCTGAATCAGCGACAGCCCATCGGCGCCTGTGCCCCAGCCAGGCACGAAGGAGAACTTGTCCGGTTCCCACGACTTGTATCGCCGGAAGTAATCGGCGATCTCCTGGCGCACTCGCGCGGTCGGCGCATATTCCGGCCGCCCCTTCTTGAGCGGAGACACGATGACCTTCGCATCGTAGCCCTTCTCGTCGTTCATCAGCAGCAGGCCGACGATGACGCCGCGGATGAGGCTGCCTCCCTTTATGGGCGGCCCGAGCACGAGGATGTCGAATGGGTCGCCGTCGTATGAGACCGTCTGCGGGACGAACCCGTAGTTGACGGGATAGCCACCGATGTTCTCGGGAATCACGCGATCGATCGCGCGGGCATTCTTGGCCATGTCGAATTCCCACTTGTTGCGATCTCCGCGTGCGATCTCGATGTAGCCGTTGACGGTGCCATCTTCGTTGAGTGGCGGTGTATCGCGCCAGACGTGCTTCGCGTGCGGCTTGGATTCGGACAGGCTGGTGGAGAGACGCGTAGCCGCAGCGGCGGGGAGCTCCGGCGAGATTTCGCGCGACGGCGGTGAGGACGCAGTCGCTGACGCCGGTTGCCGCGAATGTCCCTCGACGATCTCGAGCTCCATGTTGTCTGGAGCCTGCACGAAAGCGGACCGCAGGCCGTTCGCTCTGCGCGGCGGCGTCAATACTTTTACGCCTTCCTCGCGAAGTCGGGCCAGCGTCTGATCCAGGTTGCCCACGCTGATCGCGACATGGTCGATCGCGCGACCGCGATTGGTCGCGTACTGCGTGCGTCCCTTCCATTGCCCGCCGTAGAGCGCTTTCGCGTGCGCCGTCGGATACCAGAAGAACGTGACGTTATCGAGCTGCGATGATGCAGAAGGACCCGTCGGGATCCCGCGAAACGCGCGCTCGGTCTTCAACTGATTGCGCGGCGTCAGCCCGAGGTGTTTCTCGTACCACGCCGCAGCAGACACAGGGTCGTCGCTCAGCAGATGCACGTGCATGAAGTTGTGGTGCATCGCGCTCTGCACTTCGATTGTCGCGTGGTCGGGTCCATCGAGATACATGAAGAAGTTGCGATCGCGGGTGCCGGCGCCGAAGAGTTCCACGCCGTCCGTCAGCACGGTCTGGAACGTCGTTCCCAATTTGATCTGGCGTTCGAACTCCGCCTTCATGTCCTCGGCGCCCCAGCCAATGTGGAAGAGGGGAGACACGACCTCGGACGGGGGCGGTTGTTTCACCTTGTTGAACAGCAACCAGGACGCCTGCGTCCACACGGCATCGGCGCCCTCGAAGATGGCTCTCTCACCAGAGAGATGCGTCGTGTAGAACTCGATCGCGGCTCTCGGATCGGTGGAGTTCAAATGAACGTGATGGAAGTGCGTTTGTGCAGCGCTGGAGGATGCAAACGCGCTCAGGAGAAACAATGACAGGAGTACCCGCAACATGGTCGTTCATCATTATGCCGCGTCCTGCGTGCTACCATCCCGGCTATGAGATGGCGAGTTCTTCTCGCACTGCTGCTCGTCACTGGTCTGGTTCATGCGGCGGGCAACGATCCCCTGCCCACGGCGAAGCCCGAGGATGTCGGACTCTCCTCGGCCCGTCTCGACCGTCTCGCGCAGGCGCTGCGCGGAGATATCGATCGCGGCCGGATGCCCGGTGCAGTCATCGCCATCACGCGAAAGGGAAAGCTCGCCTATTTCGAGTCGTTCGGATTCCTCGACAAGGCTGCCGGCACACCCATGCCGAAGGATGCGATCTTCGCTCTCGCGTCGATGACCAAGCCGATGACCGCGGTCGCGGCGTTGATGCTCGCCGAGCGAGGTGAGCTGCTGCTCAACGATCCGGTTGGCAACTATCTTCCGGCGCTGAAGGACATGAAGGTGGCCACCACCACCGGCACGGAACCGGCCCGCCGTCAGCCAACTCTGCAGGACATGATGCGGCACACAGCCGGAGTCACATACGGCAACCAGGGCACGACGGAACTCCACAAGCGTTACCCGTCCGGGAACGTCAGCGACACGATGGCCGGATCGCAGTTCCTCGAGACGCTTGGCAAACTGCCGCTGCACTATCAGCCCGGCACGGTGTGGGACTACAGCTTCGGCCTCGAAGTAACCGGGCTGGCTGTCGAGTCGGTGACGAAACAGCGGCTCGGCGACTTCCTGCAGGCGCGATTGTTTGTGCCTCTTGGCATGGTCGACACGCAGTTCGTCGTACCCGAGGCGAAAGTCGCGCGGATTGCCAGGCCGCTGCCGCGCGATCCCGACACCGGGGTGGCACCAACGTTCAGAG
>Ga0247825_10000988_pt1 | contig 18460 bp, 19 predicted proteins | sample 13C_Vanillin_Day_FD_194413 | JGI IMG/M metagenome (GOLD analysis project Ga0247825, IMG submission 194413) | Soil microbial communities from agricultural site in Penn Yan, New York, United States - 13C_Vanillin_Day48 | ecosystem: Environmental > Terrestrial > Soil > Agricultural land | place...
TGAGCGCGAAGCGTGAGCCGCTGCGCCTGCCGGTGCGGATGCGACTGACCGAGCATCGATAGACGCCACGGGTTCGATGCTGAAGATCGCGTGCGCCCAGGTCAACCCGACGGTCGGCGACATCGCCGGGAATGCGGCACTCGTTCGCCGTCTGCGGGATGACGCGGCCGCGCAGCAGGCCGATCTCGTCGTCTTTCCCGAGCTCGTCCTGATCGGATACCCGCCGGAAGACCTCGTCCTCAGGCCTGCGCTCGTCGAGGCCGCCTCGTGTGTGCTTACCGACCTGCAGCGCGAAAGCGCCGCGGGCGGTCCCGGCATCGTCGTCGGCCTGCCGTGGGAGGGCGAGCACGGCGTCCACAACGCCGTCGCGCTCGTCGCCAACGGCCGCACCGACCTGCGCTTCAAGTACGAGCTCCCCAACTACGGCGTCTTCGACGAGAAGCGCGTCTTCGTGCCTGGTCCGCTGCCTGAGCCCGTGGAGTTCCGTGGCGTGCGGATCGGCCTGCCGATCTGCGAGGACATCTGGTTCCCTGAGGTCGCCAGGCATCTTGCCGCGCGCGGCGCGCAACTGCTTCTCGTGCCCAACGGCTCTCCTTTCGAAGTCGACAAGTTCCACGTGCGCGTCGATCACGCGGCTCGTCGCGCGACAGAAACAGGACTCGCCCTCGCTTACGTCAATCAGGTCGGCGGACAGGACGAACTGGTTTTCGACGGCGGCTCCTTCATCGTCAATGGCGACGGCAGCCGTGCTCAGATGCTGCCCTTCTGGCGCGAGTCGCTGGTGCTCACGCGCTGGCACGGCGGCAACGCGGCGTACCAGTGTGAAAGCGACGGTGCCAGCGTCGAGGAGCCCAGGCTGTCCGCCATCTACAACGCCATGATGCTGGGGCTGCGCGACTACGTTCGCAAGAACGGATTCCCCGGCATCGTCCTTGGCCTTTCCGGCGGTATCGACTCTGCGCTCACTGTCGCTGTTGCCGTGGACGCACTCGGCCCTGAAGCGGTACGGGGAGTCCGTCTTCCATCGCGCTTCACGAGTGCTGCAAGTCAGGACGACGCGGAAGAGTCGGCGCGGCTGCTGGGGATCACACTCGACACGGTGGCCATCGAAGAGCCGGTCGCTGCCTTTGAAGGGGCGCTCGCCAGCGTGTTCGCGGGGCGGACGCGCGACGTCACCGAAGAAAACGTGCAGGCGCGCGCGCGCGGCGTGATCCTGATGGCCATCTCGAACAAGTTCGGCTCGCTGCTGGTCACCACCGGCAACAAGTCGGAGATGTCGGTGGGCTACGCCACGCTCTACGGCGACATGTGCGGGGGCTACTCGGTGCTGAAGGACGTGTACAAGACCGAGGTCTACGCACTCTCGCACTGGCGTAATCAGTGCCGGCCCGCTGACGCGCTCGGTCCGGCCGGCCGCGTGATCCCGGAGTCGTCAATCACGAAGGCGCCGACAGCGGAGCTGCGGCCGAATCAGACCGATCAGGACTCACTGCCGCCATACGACGAGCTCGACGCGATTCTGACCGGCCTGGTCGAAGAGGAGCTGAGCGTTGCGGAAATCGTGGCGCGCGGCTTCGCCCGCGAGACGGTCGTCCGCATTCAGCGCATGCTCTACTCTGCAGAATACAAGCGCCGTCAGGCGCCTCCGGGCGTGAAGATCACGCGCAGGAACTTCGGTCGAGACCGCCGTTATCCATTGACCAACAAGTTTCGCGAACTCTAGACATCCTTACGGTCGAGCTTGCACGAAACTAACCGCCTCAAGCACGTGCTGACGCGCGCGTTGGCAGTAAACTCCTGTCGCTCATGGCTGCGACTGGTAACCACGTCGCAAAGCTCGAAGCCGAAGTCCGTAAGCTCCGTGACCGCGTTCGGAGTCTGAAGCAGACGAAAAGCCAACTCGGGCTGCGTATCAAGCGCCAGGACGAACGCATCCGGCAATTGCGGGCGAGCAGGAACCTGAAGACTGCTCCGCCACCAGCAGCTGTTGCACCTCCGACGCCTGCAGCTGTTGCGCCGGAACCGGAGTCGCCTGTGGTGCCGGTTCAGTCCCCGCCAGTTGACGAAGCGCCGCACAGCCCCCCGGTGACTGGCGCCGAGTACGCCCGGCAACTGCTGGAGAAGGCAAAGCATCCGCGTATCACGGCGGAGCAGCTGCGACGCCTGGAGCAGGAGCTGATGACGGCGAGCGACGAAGAGGTCGCACAGCTCTTCCCGGAGGATCGGCTGCTCTCGAACTTCGTAACGAACGTGTGGGAATGGGGTCAGGGCCGGACAACGTTGACGAGCCTGCCCTGGAACATCTCCCTGCCGGTGTCGGACGTCTGCAATGCGCGCTGCACGTTCTGCACGTCATGGCTGGATGGCAAGAAGCAGCTCACGCTCGAACAGCTCGAGAAGTTCGAGCCGGTGCTCCGCACGGCGATCTACGTGGGGCTGGTCGGACACGGCGAACCGCTGTCGCATCCGCATCTGGACGAGATTGCCGAACGGCTGGAGCAATATCTCGATCCGCGCGCGGCGTCCTACACGATCACGAACGGGGTCTACCTTGCGAAGTGGCTCGAGCGCATCGATCAGCTTCGACTCAGTAGTATTTCCTGCAGCCTGAACGCGGCCACGCCGCAAACACACCAGACCGTGATGGGTTTCGATCCCCGAGAGTTTCCGCGCATCGTCGAAACGCTGGGGATCCTTGCGTCGGGAAAGGGGTCACCCCGCCGGGTCAAGGTCAGCATCACGCTGGTGGTCACACAGCAAAACGTTCACGAGATCCCGGAATTCATCGAACTGGGGAACACGATCGGAGCGCAATCGATTTACCTGCGAACGCTGCTTCCGCAGCCGGACCTGGTGACCGGCCTGAACTATCATCAGCTCCCGCCGTACCTGCATCCGGATTTCGAGCGGCTGAGAGCGAATGCCGTTGCCGCGATGCGCGCATCGGCGATACCGGTGCATGGCGAGCCCCATACCTGGGGGACGCCGATCTTCCCCGACGAACTCGTCAGGCGCATGGAGGCAACGCCGCCGGTCTTCATTTCGCGAGCCGACGCTCTGCGCAGCCAGGAGGCGAGGGAACGCGGACAGCGTGCGTACCAGGTGTCGGTGCGCAGGTTCCGCGGAGATCCGAACGATCATCCCGAATTTGCGGACACGCTCAAGGACGCATCGAACCCGCACGATCGCCATCCACCGTTCCGGTGTCGGGCCGTCTACAACAATCTCTACGTTAACGAGCTGTTCCTGCGAGTGGCGCCGTGCTGCTATCTGACGAAGACACCCGGTCATGACGAGATTCGCTTGATGGACATGACGGACATCGTCGAGGCCTGGAACGCGGTGTCGATGCAGAGCCTGCGACAGCGTCTTGCGGAGGGTCCACTTTACGGCGCGTGCGAGCGCTGCCCCGAGTCGTGGTGAGAGGGGCCTGCTCCGTCAGCTTCTGACGCGTGACTTCACGGCGGCGCGCGTCTCGCGATCGACCTCACGCCGTCTGATCGTTTCGCGCTTGTCGTGCGCCTGCTTGCCCTTGGCCAGCGCGACCAGCGCCTTCACACGGCCGCCCTTGAAATAGAGCTCCAGCGGTACCAGCGTCAGGCCCTTCTCCGCCACCTTGCCGACCATCTTGCGGATCTCGTCGCGGCGAAGCAGCAGCTTCCGCTGCCGCAGTTCCTCGTGATTGGCCGAGCCACGATGGCTGTAGGGACTGATGTGGACGTTCATCATCCACACTTCCCCGTTGTCGATGCGCGCGTAGCTGTCGCGGAGGTTGACCCGGCCCTCGCGGATGGACTTCACCTCGGTGCCGAGCAGCGCGATGCCCGCTTCCCACGTATCGAGGATGTGGTAGTCGTGGCGGGCCTTCCGGTTCTCCGCAATCGTGCGATGCGCCTTCTCGCGCTCGGTCTTCGGCCCGGCCATCGATCGCACTATATCGCGATGGCTCTTCTCGCCCGTAGTGTTCAGGGCGCGCAGAATTCGTCGGTACAGCGGCCGCGACGCTGGCGCCTCGCGGCGATGTTCCTGTAGACGGCATGACCGAGCTGATAGATCCCTGGCAGCGAACCGACGAGAAGCACCGGCCAGAGCAAGGGGACGACGCGGGACATTCGGAGGATGGCGTCGTAGCCGCCGGATCGGCGATCGGGTTCGACGACCCACATCTCGCGCATGATCTGCGCGTCGGTCAACCCGGGCGCAAGCCGCTCGCGGCGCTCAGGGTCCGTGCCGTCGGCAAAGGTCAGGCGGTTCAGCCAGTCGAGCCGGTGCAGACGCCGCACGCTTCGCCGGCACATCGGACAGCCGCCGTCGAACAACACGAGCACAACAACGAATTGTACCGTTCACGCTTCCCAAGTGCTCGCTTCACAATTCGTGTTCGGGGTTCTTGGTTCAGGTTCGGGTTCCGGGTGTCAAACGTTGGTTGCCAGCTTCGCCGCGAGCAGCGTGGCCGCGACCATGCTCGAGGGGTCGGCGACGTTCTTCCCCGCGATATCGAAGGCCGTGCCGTGATCCACGGACGTTCGGATGATCGGCAGCCCGAGCGTGACGTTGACGGAATCGCCAAACGCGAGGAGCTTGACCGGGATGAGCCCCTGGTCGTGATAGCAGGCGATCACGGCGTCGAATTCGCCGCGTGACGCGCGAACGAAAATTGTGTCGCCTGGATACGGGCCGCTGACGTTCACCCCTCGTTGACGCGCGGCTTCGACCGCGGGCTTCAGGATCCGGTCCTCTTCGCCGCCCAGCAGCCCATCCTCGCCTGCGTGCGGATTCAATCCCGCGAGAGCCAGCCGCGGTGACGCGATGCCAAACCTCGGAAGCTCTCGAGCGGTCAGATTAATCACGCCCGCGAGCAAGTCCGCCGTCATCAGCCGAGGCACCTCGGCGAGCGGCACGTGAACCGTGGCGAGGACGACCTTCAGCGGGTCGGACCAGAACATCATCGCCACGCGCGGGCTGCCGGTCAGGTGGCCAAGCAGGTCCGTGTGCCCCTTCCACGGCAGCCCCGCCCGCGCAAAGGCGAGCTTGCTGACCGGCGCCGTCGCGATCGCGCCGATGCTCCCGGACTGCGCATCTTTCACGGCACGACAGATCGCGTCGTAAGCGGCAAGCCCTGCATCGGCAGAGACGACACCCATCTCGAAGACGCTCGACGCGGGCGGTCCGTAGATCACTGGATCGCACGCCGCGAGCACGCGCGGATCCGCTGCGGCCCGAGCTGCGATCTCGGGGCCGATACCGGCCGGATCGCCCACGGTGATTGCGACGCGTGGCTTCCTCACAGCTGGAGAACGAGCCAGTCCGCTACGACTTTCGGGCTGGCATTGCGCTCGAGCGCGGTGAGCGCCTCATCGACCGAGGCGTAGGCGCGGACCGCACGATCGCTGTCGAAGGCGCCTGCCAGCGCACGAAGCTGAGGCGCCATGTCGGCATTCGCCAGCACTGCCGACTCACCCTGCGCGCTCAACAGACCGATGTCGCGCAGCAGCGACGCCATCGCGCGAAGGCACGCGGCAAGCTGATCGCGCTCGGCGGCAGGGGTCATCTTGCCGCCCGCAGGCGTCACTTCCCTCGCCAGGTCGAGCCGCCGCGAAGGATCAGACAGCCGCGCGGCGCGCTCCAGCAGCAGCTGCGCCATCTCTCTCGCCTCCGCGACATCCGCCGACGCGGCCGACAACGCCTGGCCGATGCTTCCGCTGGCGTCCGCTGCCGCGGCCCTTGCCTCCTTCTCGTCGTACTCGTGGTCGCGGATGAGCGCCGTTGCGACGTCCTCGGCAGACAGCTCGCCAAACCTCAGCCGCTGGCAGCGCGAGAGCACTGTCGGAAGGAGCGCGTCCGGGGCCGCAGAGACGAGCACGAACACAGAGGCCGGGGGCGGCTCTTCCAGGGTCTTCAGCAGGGCGTTCTGCGCGAACGGCGCCAGGGCATCTGCCTCGTCGATCACCACCACCCTGCGTTTGCCTTCGAACGGGCGGTAGCCGGCGCGATCGATCACCTCTCGAATCTGCTCGACCTTGATCGACCCCATCTCGCCCGGCTCGACGATGAGCACATCGGGATGCACACCACGCACGATGCGCTTGCACGATGCACACGTCCCGCAGGCATCTCGAGGCAGCTCCGTTCCGCTGACCGGCTGAAGACAGTTGATCGCCTCCGCAAGCGCAATCGCCGTTCGCCGCTTTCCTACGCCCCGAGCTCCGGCAAACAGCAGCGACTGCGGCAGCCTCTCCTCCGCGAGCGCTCTCGACAGCAACGCAACGATCCGCCGGTGTCCGAGTATCCCGCTAAACGGCACGCCTCTCCGTCCTGGCAACGAAATACACGGCGAGCCGGCGCATCGCCTCAGTGACGTCGGCGACGCTGGCCGATCCGTACGACAGCCTCAGGTGGCCTTCCCCGCTTGCGCCAAACGCCGACCCTGGAATCGCCACCACGTGCGCCTCGTCGAGGATGGACTCGGCCAGCGCCCTGGAGTTGGAGCAGCCGTCCACGCGCACGAAGCCGAAGAACGCCCCGTCGGTGGGCGTCCAGTGCAATTGCGGCACCTGACGGACGCCATCGATCAACGCGGCGCGTCTCTTCAGGAACTCGGGATGAAAGGAGTCGGCGTAGGTCCAGTCCTCCCGCAGCGCGCCGAGCGCCGCCATCTGGCCGATCGCCGGGGCGCAGATGATCATCGCATCCTGAATCTTGACCGCTTCGGCGCAGATGCCGGCATCGGCCAGCATGAAACCGACCCGCCACCCCATCATCCCGAACGATTTCGAGAACGTGCCGATCACGACGACGTTCCGGCGCCAGGCCGGGGATGCGGCGGCACTCCAGTGCGCACGTCCGTAGACGAACTGCAGATACGTCTCGTCGCTGAAGACCACGACATCGCGCGCCGCACACTCCGAGACAATGCGCTGGCCTTCCACGGCATCAATCACCGCGCCCGTCGGGTTGCTCGGGTTGCACAGCACGACCGCCCTGGTCCGTGCGGTGAGATGTGGCTCGATGTCCGTCCAGCGAACGCGGAACGTATCGCGATCCTGCACGGGCGCCTCGATCGGGATCGCATCGAGCGCGGCCGCCGCCATCTGATGGTTCGTAAAGTACGGCGCCGGCAGGATGACCTCATCGCCGGGATCAACCATCGTCAGCAGCGCGAGCGTGAACGCGTGGTTGGCGCCGGCGGTGATGATGATGTCGGCGGCGGACGCAGAGACGCCATACGCGGCGAGACGCTCCGCCAGCGTGGAGCGAAGCGCCGGCAGACCCGGATCGGTGACGTAAAGGTTGACTTCTCGCGTGTCCAGGGCCGCACGCGCGGCGGCCAACGCCGACGGTGGCGGACCATAAAACGGCAGCGCCTGGCCAAGTGAGATCACGTCGTGCCCGGCCATCCGCAGTTCCGCTGCGCGGAGGTTCAGCGGATCGAACGGGGGAAGCTCGATGCTCCGCACGCGCGCGGGCACGGTCGTCATCACCGGATTAGTTTAGTCGGCACCCCTGAAGGGGTGCTTGCGAGCACCGGGTCAGCGTCCGAAGACCTTGCCCCAGAACCCGCGCTTCTTCCGAACCGGACTGGTTTGTGGCACGGGCGCCGGACTGGCTTGCGGAGCGGTGGACTGCGCGATGACGCCGCCGGTCACACTGGGGGGTTGGGCCGCAGCGGTCGGAGGTGCCGGCGCCGGAGCTGGAGCCGGGCTCTGAGCATGCTCTTGCGGTGCAGGACGCTGGGTCGCCGTTTCACGGGTGGCCACTGGCGCGCGGCCGGCACCGATCGATACAAACCGCCAGGAACTGTCCTCGTAGAGGCCGTGAATCGGACAGTACGTCCTGGGCTCCGTCCCGCGAATGAAGTACTCGGTGTAGACGTTCGACCCCCTGACGTTCCCATCATCGTCGAACACCACTTCTTCGCGGCAGGCCGGACGCGCCAGTGCGCCGCTCAGGCGGCAGACGGTCGCGGTGATGAGGCCTGCCGGCGCTTTGAACCAATCGGGCTCGTCATTCTGCGTCGCCGTCTTCATGAACCGGCCCCAGATCGGCACGGCCAGTTCCGCCGCGTAGCCGTTGGCGATGATCGTGGTTGGGGTGTCGTAACCGACCCAGACGCCGGCAACAAGCTTCGGCGTGTAACCGACGAACCAGGCGTCACGGTAGTCGTTTGTCGTTCCGGTCTTGCCGGCGGCCGGAAGAGTGAAGCCGACGCGCCTGGCCGACCACGCCGTGCCCGAGCTGATGACGTCCGCGAGCATGTTCGACATCAGGAACGCCGTCGCTTCACTGATCGCCTGGCGTGATGAGGGCTCGGCGGTGAAGAGCACGTCGCCATTCACGTCCTCGACGCGGGTAATGAGAATGGGCTCGGGCACGCGTCCGGCATTCGCGAAGGCCGCGTAGGCGGAGGTCATCGACATCAGCGTGACTTCGCCTGATCCAAGGGCCAGCGATGGAACGGCGGGAACCTCGCCCAAGCCGAGACGATCGGCCAATGTCACCGCGGTCGGGATCCCGACCTCCCGGATCATCCGCACGGCTGCCCGGTTGCTCGACGTCTTCAGCGCCGCGCGCATCGTCATCGACGACTGGGAGGAGTGGCCGTCCTCGGGAACCCAGTCGCCCTGCGGCGTCCAGACCGGATCGTTCAAATCGGTGAGCAGCGTGCCGGGTGAGAAGCCGTGCTCGAGGGCGGCGGCGTACACGAACGGCTTGAACGCGGAGCCGGCCTGCCGTCTGGCCTGAGTCACGCGGTTGAAATTACTGGACTTGAAGTCCCGGCCGCCCACCATCGCGCGGACGTCTCCCGTCGCAGGATCCATCGCGAGGAGAGAGGCCTGGAGAGGCTCCGATGGCGCAGCGGTCTTTCGACGGCGCTGGCGTTCCTCGATCTCCTGCAGCCCGCGTGCGACCTCGGCCTCCGCTGCCTTCTGCAGATCCAGGTCGATGGTCGTGTGTACCCGCAGGCCACCTTCGTAGACACGCTCCCATCCAAACCGCTGGACGAGCTGTTTGCGAACTTCTTCCTTGAAGTACCGGCCGTATGGCTCTTCTCGCCGAAGCGCATCGGACAACTGGACCGGCGCATCGACGGCGCTCTGAAACGCTGAGCGATCGATACGGCCCGCTTCCAGCATCGCCTGCAGTACCACCTTCCGCCGTGAGACCGCGCGCTTCAGATCAACCGTCGGGGCATATGCCGATGGCGACTTGACCAGTCCAGCAAGCAGCGCAGCCTCCGACAGAGTCAGGTCAGCGGAGGGCTTGCCGAAGTAGCCGAGCGACGCAGCTTCGGCGCCATAGAGGCCATCGCCGAAGTACACCTTGTTCAAGTAGAGCTGCAGGATCTCGCGCTTCTCGAACTCGCGCTCGATTCGCGCAGCGACGAGCATCTCCTTCGCCTTGCGGCTGTAGGTCTTCTCGGAATTCAGAAAGCTCTGGCGGGCCAGCTGCTGCGTGAGCGTGCTGCCGCCTTGCGCAACGCGGCCGGCGCGCAGGTTCGTCAGGAATGCACCGCCGATGCGAACCACATCGAGCCCGCCGTGGTCGAAGAAGCGCTGATCCTCGACCGCGAGAACCGCCTTGACAAGGTGCGGCGAGACACGATCGAGCGATACAGGAATCCGCTGCTCCTTATAGATCGTGAACGCGGTCCGCCCGTGCATGTCGTAGAGCGTCGTCGCCTGGGCCATGACGGCAATCTCGCGGACGTCATGCGCAGTGGGCAGTCCGGTCACCACGTCCTTGATCCACCAGGCGGAAACGCCGGCGGCGCTCCAGCTCGCGATGGCGATCACGACGAGAAGGATGACGAATGGACGACTGAGGGAATGAAGGAATGAAGAAGCTCTGTCGTCCAGCGTCATACGGTGGTCCTGACAGGACTACCCGCAACCCCTATGCCATCTGACAGATTGAATGTGCGAGCGGATCAGCCGGCTGATTCCGCTCGCGGATGAGCTCGCGTGTCTGGATTGACGTGTAAGAAGTTCGTGGCGTCAGTTCGCGAGAGCCTTCGCGATTGCAGCGCGGAGAGACGGATCCTCGGGCGTCGTTTCGCTCGGGAAGAAGGCCGCCACGCGACCCTGCTTGTCGATCACGTACTTACTGAAGTTCCACGCCGGGAGCTTCCCGGACGCCCCGCCCAGGAAGGCGTAAATGGGCGACTGGCCGGCGCCACGTTTGGTGACGAGCTTTTCGAACATCGGGAAGGTCACATCGTAGGTAAGCCGGCAGAACGTCGCAATCTCCTGCGCCGTACCCGGTTCCTGCCCGCCGAAATCATTGCTGGGGAATCCGAGCACGTTGAAGGCCTTGCCCTTCATCTCGCGCTGCAGCTTCTCGAGCCCGGCGTACTGAGGCGTGTAGCCGCACTTGCTGGCGACGTTAACGACGAGGCTGACCTTGCCCCGGTACTGAGCAAGATCCGCGGGCTTGCCATCCAGTGTCATCGTTTTCAGGTCGTAGAACGACTGCGGCTGCTGAGCAGACGTCGCGAATGCAATTCCCAGGACCAACACGACGGCCAGTGCGATCTTCGTCATAACCACTCCTGCGCGCGGGATTATAGACTAGGGCTTCGCGTCCCGTCCGACCGCCCGCTTCAACAGGAGGCTGTCATGCGTGCTCGCCGCTCGTGCCTGGCCAGTGCCGCCGTTTTCGCCGTCGTCCTCATGACCGCGCCGCTCGTGGCGCAGCTCCGGCCCACGGCCGACCCTCCTCCCCAGCTGATCGGCACGTGGCGCCTGAACGTCGCGAAGTCGAAGTACTCGCCGGGCCCGGCCCCTCGATCCGAGATGCGCGTCTATCGTCGCCAGTCCGATGGCGTGCACGGGGTCGTGACCCGCGTATACGCAGATGGCCGGACCGAAAGGTTCGAGTACGCGGCGAACTTCGGCAAGGACCTGATGGTCACCGGCATCCCCGACTACGACACCGTCACGCTGCGAAAGGTGGACGAGCTCACCTCCGACGCGGTCCTGTCACACGCGGGCAACGTCTATGGTGTGGCCCGCCGTGTGATCGCGCAGGATGGCCGGACGATGACCATCACCTTCGACCGCACGAGCAACGATCTGCGCATCCACAACGTGGCGGTGTACGAAAAGGTCGCCGACTGACCCGGGGGCGCCTACTTCTTCGAGGTGCCTTCGGTAATCTCGAGCTTGCGACCCTTGGATGCTGGAGGCGCCGGCATCGTGATCTCCAGCACGCCGTCGCGGAACGTCGCCTTCGCCTGTTCGGCGATCGCACCTTCCGGCAGCGGCACCACGCGATAGAAGCTGCCGTAGCTACGCTCGCTGCGATACACACCCTCGTGTTCGTGCTCGCTTTCCCGTTTGCGCTCACCATGAATCGTGACCGAGTCGTCAGTGATTTCCACTGACACGTCCTCGCGCTTCAGGCCTGGAAGGTCGGCGCGAATCGTCAGCTCGTCGTTCTTCTGGTACGCGTCAATCTGCGGCGCCCAGAAGTCGGCGCTTTCACGCGAGAGCGGCGAGGGCAGCCGGTGACCGAACCCGAAGTCCTCCCACATGCGGTCCATCTCATCTGCCATGCGCTGCAGCGTCCTCATCGGACTGCTGGTCCAGTTGCGCGATCGGCTCAGTCCCGGCCGGCGGTCCTGGTGTACAGGCGTCAACGGAGTCTGTCTTTCGGCCATACAGGTGTTCCCCTCTTTCTGTCTTTTGTGCGCGGCTTGACCGTCTGTCCGCGGGCAGAGTGCAAACGGTGAACCGGCTACCGTGCGTCCGCCAGCCCGGCAAAAGAGACTGGACATCGACCCGAGTCTGCGAGAGGCTACCCAACGGAGGTTCGCGATGAAGCGAGCGGGATATGCCGTCCTGTCGTTGGCTCTTGTATTCGGCATCGGGGTGCCGCTGTCGGCGCACCATTCTTTTGCCGCGCACTACGACATGGCGAAGCCGATTACGGTCGAGGGATCGCTCGTCGAGGTGCGCCTGTCGAATCCTCACTCGTGGTTCTATCTCGATGTGAAGGAGGCCGACGGCAAGGTCTCGCGCTGGGCGTTCGAGGCGGGCACTCCGGGAGGGATGATTCGCAACGGCTACAAGGCCAGCGAGCTGCCACCGGGGACACGCGTGACGATTACAGGCTTCCCCGCACGGGATGCCGCACAACGCGGGATGCTCCGGCAGCTCACCACGGCCGCGGGAAAAACGTTTGGCATGTTCGGCCCGCAGGAAGGGCCGGGCGCACGCTGAGGGAGACCGATATGAAGCGCATTGCGCTCTTCCCGGCGATCGCTGTCGCCGCACTGTTCCTGCAGGCCGCCGTCTTCGGTCAGCAGCGTGGCGCCGGTCCGGCACCAGCCGCTGCCGCCCCGTCAGAACCAGCGCCGCGAGCGGCCGATGGCAAGCCCGACCTCTCCGGTGTGTGGTGGACGGGAGGTGACGTCGGCGGACGAGGTTTCAATTCATCGGGACGAGGCCAGGGCGGCGGGCGTGGCGCGGGAACTCCGGCCCCCCCGACGTTCACCGCCCTCTACAATCCCGCCGCCGCCGCTGAAGCGAAGAAGCTCGCCGACAAGGACGATCCCACGCTGAAATGCATCCCGACTGCGTTCGGCACGTTGAACGTCAGCATGTTCGACGTCGGCGCCGTCGCGCAGATCGTTCAGACTCCGAAGTTCGTGATCTTCCTGACGGAGACGTTCCACGGATTCCGCCTGGTTCCGACAGACGGCCGTCCTTTCCGCGAGGAAGTGCCTCCATCGTATCGAGGGGATTCCGTCGGCCGCTGGGAAGGCGACGTCTTCGTCGTCGAAACGAAGAACTTCAACGACGACAGCTGGATCTGGGCTGAAGGCCGCTCGTCGCCGCATTCCGATCAGCTACGTGTCGTAGAGCGCTATCGACGTGTGGACAAGAACACGCTCGAGGTTGACGCCACGCTGTACGACCCGAAGGTGCTGACCGCGCCGTGGGTTGTGCCGACACAGAGGCTGGTGCTCGCGCCGTTCGACCAGATCATGCCGCTCATCTGCGCGGGGCCATAAGAGCCGTCGGCCGACAGAGAACTGAGGGACGGGCGCCTAAACGGGGCGCCTTAGGTGACCTACTTCATGGGTGAGTAATCTGACGCGCTCATCAGGGTCACGTTCGCGGTGATCGGTACGCTGTACTTGCTCGACAGCTCCTTCCATTCCGGATCCGCGGCGAACTTCGCCCAGACGTCCTCGCGGTGCGCGCGATCGCGGTAGGCCAGCATCCACACCAGCGTGTCGGGGTTGCCCAGGTTCTGCCACACGGCGACGATCTGCGCGCCGTGCTTCTGGAAGATCGCCACTTCCTTCTCGCGGAAGCGCTGGTGCAGCTCGTTGATGCTGCCGTTGAAGGTGCCGGTACCTACCCGCGCCTTGTCGACCGTGTACATCCGGAGCTCGAAGCAGCGTGACTTCGGATCGACGTTCTTCGACACTTCAGCGGGAAGCTGGGCCTGAGGCCCGCACGCACCGGCCGGCGCGCCGAAAGTACCGCGACCAGCGGCGGGCTGCTGCGCCTGCGGCGGTTGTTGAGCAGCGAACGTTCCCGTGGCCATCACACCGATCCCGATGCCCGCAATCAGGGCACACAGCATTCCTGCAAATCGCTTCATCACGGCCTCCAAGCGGCCGCAATGCTACATCAGCTATCGGGATGACCTGGCAGAAGGGGTCCGCCTACGACGCAACGCGGCTAAAGGCGGGACAACTTCGCTTTGGAGGAGGCTTGGGTTGGCCCTTCGACTCGCTACGCTCGCTCAGGGCATTCGACTCCGGCGAATCGTGGCTTGCCATGAGCGAGGGCGCAAGGCGCTCGAGTCGAATGGCGGGGTGGACGGGACTCGAACCCGCGGCCTCCGGCGTGACAGGCCGGCGTTCTAACCAACTGAACTACCACCCCAAAGGGTTTCTGCGTGCCCCCCAACCGTAAGCTCGCTCGCGTGTCAGGCCAGCGAAGATTGGTGGGCGGTGCAGGGCTCGAACCTGCGACACCCGGCGTGTAAAGCCGGTGCTCTACCACTGAGCTAACCGCCCGCCTTCGCCTCGCCGCAGCCGCCATGGAATCACCGGCGGGAGGCGGGCTACGGCGGGACCAGCCCGATGGCCGCCGTCCGATGGTCTGTGTGTCTTGACAGACCCCCTGAGCGTCCGAAAACGCCCGGCGCAAAGAATCGATTATATCGACAGCAGAAGCCTTGCAGCAAGAACCGCGAACCCGCCGATGAGCCCGAACACCGCGCGGTACTCGCGATTGCGCCATGCGTGGGCCATGCTGAACCGGCGCAGCATCGGCGGAGCCTCCGCGCGCCTGTAGAGATCGTAGGCCGGGCCGAACGTGCGCTGAAGGTAGGTCTCTTCCGCGTGAATGGCCATCGGAATCGTGATGCCGATGTAGGCGGCTCCCAGCAGCGTGACGAGCGCGCTCCGCGCGGCAATCACCACGCCGAGCGCGATGATTCCGGATCCGAGATAGAGCGGATGCCTCGTCCATCGGTACGGCCCGGAGCGGGTCACTTCGCTGCTCTTCCGCAGATGGCCGGCCGCCCACAGCCGGATCCCTTCGCCGATTGACGCAACCAGGAAACCAACTCCCAGCGTCAGCCAGGTCGGCCGTGCGAGCGCAAGCGCTACGAGAGCGACCAGGAAACCAATCGTGACCCGACGCCGGACCAGGAGCCTGACCAGACGATCCTTCACGGCTGAGCCCCGGGCGTCGAGAGTCGGCGCTCCACGGCGTCGATCACTTCCGGTAGCTCGATCTCGTCGATGCACTGCGCACCGCGACGGCAGCGCCGCCGATACAGGCACACGCATCCGTTCGTGCGCGAGACGACGACATCCTCCGTGGACCACGGGCCGTTGCGCTCGGCGCGAGTGGGACCAAAAAGCGCGACCAGCGGCGTGCCTACTGCGCCGCCGATGTGAAGCGGACCGGTATCCCCAGAGATCAAGATGCGCGCGTGGCGAGCGATCGCAAACACGTCGGTGATCTCTGTCGCGGGCGCCAGTTCGGCGGCTCCGCCGGATGCGTTCGCGACCTGCTCCGCCAGCGTCTGCTCACCAGGCCCCCAGAGCACGATCGATCGCAGGCCGAACCGCTCTCGAACCGCAGCCGCCAGCGCGCCGAACCTGTCCGGAGGCCACCGCTTGTTTGGCCAGGCGGCGCCGGGGTTGATGACGCCATACGGCTCGCCGCCAAAGCGCGCCCTCACCTCTTCGGCGGCCAGACTGTGGGGAATCTCCAGAGGAAACGCGGCCCGCGTGTCACGGCTGCCGAGCGGCTCGAGCAACGCCAGATTCTTGAAGACGACGTGCGTCGCCTCCGGGGCAACGCGATGGGAGTAGAACGGCGCGGCCGTCCGCTCGCGCAGGTGCGCGCGCTCGAATCCGATCGTCCGCTCGGCGCCGACAGCCTTCGCCAGCACTGCGGACTTCAGCAGGCCCTGCAGATCGATCACTGCTGTATATCCGACCTTGCGGAGATCGCCGACGATCGACGCCGTCTGGCCAAGCTTGCGTGTATTGACGGCAATCCGGCTGTCGAGGCCGCGGACCATCTCCAGCAGCGGCACGTACCGCGGATCGACCAGCCAGTCGATCCGCGCCTCCGGGAACCTCGCCCGCAGCGCCGCGGCGGTTGGAATCGCGTGAATCACGTCACCCAGCGACCCCAGGCGGACGAGGAGGAAGCGATGACTCACGTGGAGCCGGTGATGCGCGCCAGCAGGTCGCGCGTCGAGTGGTCCTTGGGATCGCCGACGATGGCGGTGCGGCCGCCGTAGGCGCGGACGACATCACGCTCGGGGACAGAGTCGAGTGTGTAGTCAGTGCCTTTGCAATGCACGTCGGGCCGGATCGCCTCGAGCAGCGGGCCGACGGTGGGCTCCGGAAAGATCGTCACGTAGTCGACGCACGCCAGCGCGGACACCAGCTCGGCGCGGTCCGCTTCGTTCAGGATCGGACGTCCCTTTCCTTTCAGCGCTCTCACTGTCGCATCGTCGTTGAGCGCCACGACCAGGACGTCTGCTTCCTGCGCGGCGGCGTTCAGGTAGCGGACATGACCGACGTGCAGCAGGTCGAAGCAGCCGTTCGCGAAGGCGATCGTCTGCCCTTTGCGTCGCGCATCGGCCACGCGCAGCAGCAGGTCGGCCCGCGAAAGAACTTTCCTCATCTGACCGCCGCGCGGAGCTCGTTGCGCGAGACTGTGGCCGTGCCCCGTTTCATGACCACAATGCCACCGGCGTAGTTGGCCAGGCGGGCCGCCGCCTCGAATGTCGCTCCGGCCGCGAGCGCAAGAGTCATCGTGGCCATGACCGTGTCACCGGCTCCGGTGACATCGGCGATCTCGTCGGAGCCGTGAATGGGAATGTGAACGGTGGCCGCGCCGGGCACGAAGAGCGCCATGCCGCGGCTGCCGCGCGTGATCAACACCGCCTTCATCGCGGTGCGCTTCAGGATCTCGCGACCTGACGCCTCCAGCAGGCGGGCGTTGTCGTTGATCCGTACGCCAAGCGCCTGTTCCACTTCCGACTCGTTGGGGGTGCAGGCGGTGAGCCCCCGGTAGTCGAGCAGCCGGTACCGGGAGTCCACCAGCAGCGGTATCGGATGCCCCTGCCGGCGCAGCGCCTGGCTGACCCGGCGCGCAAGTTGCGGCGTGACAAGCCCTGATCCGTAATCCGACATCAGCACGGCATCAGCGCCCGAAAGGCTCGCCAGCACGGCGCGCTCGAAGCTGGCACGAGCCGACGAGTCGATCCGCTGACCGATGCCGCGATCGATCCTGACCACCTGCTGCTTGGCAGAGTGAATGCCTCCGGCCAGGATCCGCGTCTTGATGACCGTGCTGACACGGCCATCGCGCTGCACACGCGTCCGCGAGACTCGCGGATGAAGCGCCGTCAGCATCCGGCGTCCCGGCTCGTCTCGTCCGATCACCGACACAAGGGAGGCGCGCGCGCCAAGCGAGGCGACGTTGTTGGCTGCGTTTCCGCCGGCCCCTGGGACGACCTCCGTCGAGTCGTACTCGAGGATCAGCACAGGGGCTTCCCGCGACACACGCGCCACGCGGCCGTAGACGAACTCGTCGGCGACGACATCGCCAATGACGGCGACGGTGCGGCCCTCGAATGCGTCGATCAGCGCGTTGAGCTGCGAAGAATCCAACCAGTGGCCTCCATCAAATTGCTGAGAATAGCATCCGCCTTCGCGACGGGCTGCGTTCGGTCGCTTCGGCGGGACAAGTCCGCTTCGGTATCCTTGACGGCTCCGTCGTCCCGAGTGCCATGGCCGCTGAGCACCTGAATCGCCCGTGTGCCCGCGGCAACCCCGCATTCGACGTCCAGCCATCGATCGCCGACCATGAACGATGCAGCGGGATCCAGATCGAGTTCCTGGCACGCCTGCTCGATCATGCCTGGACCGGGCTTGCGGCACCGGCACGCCAGGCGATAGCGCTCGATCGGTGCGTCCTTGAGATGTGGGCAATGGTAATAGCGGTCGATCACCGCGCCGCCCCGTGCGAGCCGGGCGCTCAGTTCCCGATGTACCTCGGCGAGAAACGCCTCGTCGATGATCCCGCGTGCCAGCGCGGACTGGTTGGTGACGACAACCAGCGTGTAACCAGCGCGCTTCAGCAACCGCAGCGCATCAGCGGTCCACGGGAAGAGCGACAGGAGCTCCATCCGATCGAGGTAGCCCCGATCGTCGATGAGCGTGCCGTCGCGATCCAGGAATACCGCGGGCTTCTTCACGACACTCTCTCCATCAACGCCAGTACCGATGTACACACCCGTTCGGGCCGCAGGCCTGTCATGCAGCGATGATCGATCGGACACTCACGGAGCATGCACGGGCGGCACCAGACCTGATTGATCAGTAACTCCGCCCGGCCGCCATGGCGCGTCAGCGGGGCGGTCTCGCGATCGCGCGTCGGGCCGAACAACGCAGCCAGCGGCGCGCCGACGGCTCCCGCCAGGTGCATCGCTCCGGAGTCGTTGGACACGCACGCGGCGGCAAGCGTCAACACACCGGCCAGCACGGGCAGTGAGGTGGCGCCTGTGAGGTCGATCACGCTCCCACGACTCACCGGGTCGATCGCCGCCAGCACCTCGCTCGTTGTCGCAGCGTCACCGGCAGTCCCGACAATGGCGCACTGGGCACCGGTCTTCTGGATGACCTGAATCACCATCGCCCCGAAGTGCTCCGGCAGCCACCGCTTCGCGGCACCGTACGCGGCCCCGGGTGCAATCACGATGAGAAGGCCCGACGATCGCCATCCTCGATCGGCCAGCAGAGATCGAGCTTCGTCGATCGCCGAACCGGGCACCTCGACAACCGGCTCCAGATCGCCGGCAGGCATGCCCAGCTCGCGAACCAGATGCTGGTAGTACTTCCCCTGGTGAAGCGGCCCGCCCGGCCGTCGGACCGCTCTGGTCAGCAACGGCCGACGTAGATCGGTGG
>Ga0247825_10000989_pt1 | contig 18446 bp, 14 predicted proteins | sample 13C_Vanillin_Day_FD_194413 | JGI IMG/M metagenome (GOLD analysis project Ga0247825, IMG submission 194413) | Soil microbial communities from agricultural site in Penn Yan, New York, United States - 13C_Vanillin_Day48 | ecosystem: Environmental > Terrestrial > Soil > Agricultural land | place...
GTTCGGCGGCGGCCTGGTTGCTCGCTGATTCGAAGCGCGACCGATCGACGAATCCGACCACCACTTCGCGGACGCCGGCTTGAAGCTGCAGCGAGATATTCCGGAACCGGTCGGCAATCTGCTGACGTCCGTCGCCGGCCTTGCGATTGTTCAGCATGAGGTCGTTCAGTCCGCCAATCGGCTTCTTGAACATGACCTTGCCATCGATCATCAGGACCAGCGTGGCTTCGTTCTCGAGGCTTCCCGTGTACAGGCCCAGCGTTTGATCGGGGAACAGGATGTTGAAGCGATACTCCCCATCGACCGGGAAGTTGTGCTGCAGCCGCATGCCGCCGTCGCGAAGGCCGAGCGGCATCGCTTCCGTGGCCCGGTGTGCGGCGAGCGGGTACGGCGTGTTGTCCAGGCTGCGATCGCCAATGGCCTTTTTTGCGATGGTCCGCGCCGTTTCGATCGATTGGTCGATGAACGTCGGCGAGACGGTCAGCGCGGAGGCGATATTGTCGAAGCCATCGACCGCCGCGTCCTGCGGGAGCGCGTCCTTCGCGACGATCTCGACGCCGACGAGCGCTTTCACGGCCGCCGCGTATTCTGTGCGGCTCAATCGCTGGATGCCGACGTGGCCCGCTTTCGGTGCGCCCGCGTTGCGATCGAGCTCGTTTTCCATCGAGCTGACGAACGCATCGATGTCCTTCTGATCCGGTTGCGGGCTTCCGGGCGGCGGCATCAGCCGTCCGCGCAGCTTCCGCACCACCTTCTCCCAGGTTTCGGCATCGGCGGCGACTGCCTGGGTGGCCAGCCCGTCCAGCGACAGTCCGCCCACTCTGGCCCTGGCGTTGTGGCAGGAGTAGCAATACGTCGTCAGGAGCGCCTGCGGCGGTGAGGCAGCCGCGGCGCCGGCCTGCGCAGGGGTGGCCTGCCCTTCCGCTTCGGTGCGCATCACCGAGGAGGACGCGATCACCCACACGAGAACCGCGGTCGACAGGACGAAACGCTTCATAGCCATCAGTTCGGAACAGAGTAGACGAACATCCTGGGCGTCGGATTGGGCAACACCGGCACGGCCGGCGGCGCCTGGCCGTTGTCGCTCGCGGCTTGCGCGGCCGCGGCGGTCGGCTCCAGCGGCGCGCCGGCTCCGGCGCCACGTCCACGCACGCCGGCACCGGTTCCGCCCATCACGGCAATGTACTGCTTCCCGTCGAGCATGAACGTCATCGGCGGACCCACACCCGAGGTCACGGGGAGCGCCATATCCAGCAGCGGTTCGCCCTTGTCTGCCGTGAACGCCTTCAGGCGCCCGCTGGCCATCGTCTGGATCACGACATTCGACGCCAGGGACAGCGTGCCGCCCCCGCTCTGTCCGCCGCCGGGCGAGAACCAGCGTTCCGTCTGCGTCGCGGGATCCCACGCGCTGAGAATGCCGCCGCGTACCCGGCTGCCGTCCGGATTGCGGCGATCGGGTCCGTGCGGGGGCGGAGTCGCCATCGGTACGCCGCCGCCCCGATTGAGTCCGAAGTTCTGCCGTCCCGGAGTCGGTGCGTACGTGTCAGAGGACACGAAACTGAACGTGTTCTCGACGGCGATCGGCACGTAGATCAGACCGGTGTTCGGGTTGAACGACATCTGCGACGTGTTGTGCATCTGCACCGGATACACCGTCACGCCCCGTCCCGACGAATAGCGCGCGTCGGGATGGATGTCGGGCCGTCCGGTCTTCGGATCGACGCTCGTCGCCCAGCTCACCTGCGACATCTCGGCGGCCGAGATGAACTCGCCGGTCCGCCGATCGAGCACGTAGAAATAGCCGTTCTTGTTCGCCTGCATGATGACGCGCCGGTTGCGGTTGCCGATGCGCACGTCCGCCAGGACCAGGTGCTGAATCGCGTCGTAGTCCCAACCATCGCCGGGCGTGCACTGGTAGTACCACTTCAGCCGGCCCGTGTCGGCGTCGACCGCCACGATCGACGCGATGTAGAGATTGTCGAGCGCCTTTGTTTCTCCGCCGTTGCGCACCTGTGTCGACCAGACGGTGCCGTTGCCGGTGCCGAAGTACAGCAGGTTGTCCTCGGGATCGTAGGCCATGCCGTCCCACATCGATCCGCCGCCGCCCTGCTCCCACCATCGACCGCCCCAGGTCTTCGCGGCCACCTCCATGTCCTTGTTCTCGAATCCCTTCGCCGGATCGCCAGGCGTGACGTAGAACTTCCAGAGTTCCTTGCCGGTGTTGACGTCGAACGCGGAGACATAGCCGCGGAAGGGAGGAAACTCGGCCCCCGCGTTGCCGATGAAGACCTTGCCCTTCGCGACACGCGGCGCCATCGTGATCGAGTACGAGGAGATCTCGCCTTCCTTTGCCTCCGGTATCGCCCACGTGGACCACAGCAGCCTGCCGGTGGCGGCATCGAGCGCCTGCAGGCGCCCGTCGATCACCGGCACCAGCACCTTGCCTCCGTACAACGCCAGCCCCCGGCTGTTCACGCCGCAACACAGGCGTGACCTGCCGGGCTGCGTCATGGCGCGATCGGCCTGCGGGTCGTAGCGCCAGATTTCCTTGCCGGTCCTCGCGTCGACCGCCGCCACGATGTTCCAGTTCGTCACGGTGTAGAGGACGCCGTTCGAATACAGGGGCGTGGCCGCCTGGTTGCCGCCTCCGGTGCCCAGTTCATACGACCAGGCCAGCGACAGTTTCCCGATGTTGGCGGCGCCGATCTGGGTCGTCGGGCTGTAGCGCTGCTCGCTCCAGTTCATTCCCGTGGCGACCCATTCCGTGCCTTTCCCCGCGTCCCGCAGGGCCTTGTCGTCAATCTGCGTGACCCGTTGCCGGGAATCCACGGTCGTCAGGGTGAACAGGAGGATCCCCGCGATGCCAAGACCGAACGTCTGTCTGCGATGGGCCATCATGCGTCGTCTCGACAGTGCTTTCTGAACTGGGCGTGCCTCTGAACCGGGCTTGCTTCCGACCTGGGCTTGCTTCCGAACTGGGCTTCCGAATTACGCGCGTCCGGACTACGCGAATTCTTACCGGTCCTGACATGCTGTCAAGCCCTTAAACCACTACACTCCCATCCGCGCTCCCGGCGGCCCGTGACCCCTGACGCGTGGAATCAAGACCTACAGGCCCTGAACCGGGAGACGTTCCTGCGCGACTGCACGGCCGTCAGCGGCCGAGCGCGCACGCCGGCGTCGGTAGAATCCGGCGCCAACCGAGGGCGACGTGATGAGCGAGGTCCTGTCCGGCGCCGAGCCCCGAGCGGCGCGTTTCACGATTGTCCCCGCCGACGAGCGGCAGGCGCTGAGGCTCTCCCGCTTCCTCATGGCGGCGGGCACGTCGGTGATCATCTGCGTCGCGCTGGTCGTGTTCGCGTTCCTCGGCCTCGTGTCGTGGCACGCGGCGATCGCCGGGACGGTCGCCATCCAGTGCGTGGCGCTGCTGTTCTACGTGCTGTTCCGGACCGGCCTCAACCTCCGCTTCGCCGATCCGAGCCTGACCAGCCAGCAGATCGCGGCGGCGATCGCGTGCCTTGCATACGTCATGTATCTCGCGGGCCCGGCGCGCACGGCGTTCACGCTGTTGTACCTGATCGCGATGCTCTTCGGCGTGCTGCGCCTGAATGCCCGGCGGCTGCTGGTCCTTGCGGTGTTCGCCTTGGGCGTGCACGCCGGGTTGCTGTACCTCGTTTATCTGCGCGACTCGCGGATGGACGTTCGCGCGGCGGCGATCGAGTTCGGCGTGCTGGCGATCGTGCTGCCATGGTTCGCGGTGATGGGCGGCTTCGTGAGCCGGCTGCGCGTGCGCCTCTCCGACAGCCACCGCGAGCTGAAGCGCACACTCGAGCAGCTCGGCGAGGTCGCCGTGCGCGACGACCTCACCGGCACCTACAACCGCCGTTTCCTGATGGAGACGCTGGCGCGCGAACACTCCCGCGCCGAGCGGCTGTCGGAACCATTCGCCGTCTGCCTGGTGGACGTCGACCATTTCAAGACGATCAACGACACGTTCGGGCACGGCACGGGCGATGAAGTGTTGAAGGCGCTCGCGCAAGTGGCGCCGCGCAGCTTGCGCAGCATCGACACCTTCGGGCGGTTTGGCGGCGAGGAGTTCCTGATCGTCCTGCCTGGCACCGATCATGCCGGCGCGCACGCGTGCGCCGAGCGTATGCGCGCTGCCGTCGCGGCTACCGCGTTTCCCGCGCTTCCGCTGGAAGTAAGAGTCACCGTGACGGCAGGCGTGGCGGCCTGCCACAAAGGCGAAGACGTGAGCCGGCTGCTCGCCCGCGCCGACGAAGCGCTGTATCAGGGCAAGCACGGCGGCCGGGACCGGGTCGTCGCCTTGGAGTAATAGCCAGCATCACATGTCCTGACAGTTCGACAGAGGCGTGATCAGGCATGTGATGGATCTCACATGACGGGTGTGATCGCCGTCACAGCATCCTGAGGACCCGCGTGCGACAGTCCTCACGTTGATGCCTGACGTTCGCATAGAATCCGGCGGCGTCAATCCAGAGCCATTCTCAGCGATCCGGCGAAGGGTGCCATGACATCGTCCAACTCGAGACTCGTCGGCGACAGGATGGACGTGACCTGTGGCCGGCTGTATGCGACGTACGCCCGTTTCTGGCAGCAGCCGGCGCGCGGGTCGCTGGTGCCGGAGTTTTTCATCCTGATGCACCAGGTCGTTCGCGCGAGCGTGCCGCTGATGGAGTGCGCGACGTCGCTCTGTGCCGGCGAACACGCCGACCCGGTCTGCCGGGTCCTCGCGCCGTATCTGGCGACCCACATCGCGGAGGAGCGCCATCACGACGAATGGCTGCTCGACGATCTCGCCGCTGCAGGTGTGCCGAAGGACGACGTCTTGGGCGCCATCCCGCCGCGGAGCGTCGCCGCGCTGGTTGGCGCTCAGTACTACTGGGTGCGTCATTGTCATCCGGTGGCGATCGTCGGCTACATGCGGGTGCTGGAGGGCAATCCACCGTCCGATGCCCACATCGAACGTCTTCGCCGTGAATCAGGACTGCCCGCCGACGCATTCCGCACATACGCGCTGCATGGATCGGCCGATCTGGGACACCGGGACGATCTCGACGCGCTGCTCGACGCGCTGCCCCTGTCGGAGTCGCAGATGCACCTGATCTGGCTCAGCGCGTTCCACACGGCCGAGGCGCTTGCCGATTGTCTCGATGGCATTCAACCCGGGGATGGTCGACCTCTGAACGTGCGCGACGGCGTCAGACCGCAAGCGGACGTCTGACCAGGACAGCTCGAATCGCACGTTCCGTTCGTCTCATCAGCAGGACTGGCGGAGGAACAGACATGGTCACCAACTACGACGTGGCACCCACGAGCCTCATCGCCGGCTTGAAGAAGAGGTTCGACACGGCCGCCCGCGTGCTCACGTTTCCAGAGTGGGAGATCGTACGAGACCGGGAGAAGCCGCTTGTTCAGGCTGACATGCTCGCGACGGTCGATGTCGCGATCGAAGCGCTGCAGGGCCTGTACGTGCACATGGATCTCAAGCGGGCGCGTCGAGGGGTTGATCCGGTGCAGCAATTGAATGTCTTCAGGGAGCGATTGAGCGCGAGCAAGGGAAACGAGATCTCCCCACGGTCGTTCCATGAAGCGATGCTGCGGATCTTCAAGTCGCTCGGGGATGCCCACACGGCGTACCGGCTGCCGGCACCGCACAAGTTCTCGATCGCGTTCCTGCCGTTCCTGATCAACGCCTACGAACGGGGCGACAAGACGCGCGGCTACGTCGTCTCCCACGTTCTGCCGGAAGGGGAGAAGGAGTTCGCGGACAAGCAGTTTGCCTGCGGTGTCGAGATCACCACCTGGAACGGCATGGCGATCGAAGACGCGATCAGGGAGGCCACTGAGTTCGAAGAGGGAAGCAACATCCCGCACGACTTTCTACTGACTCTGCAGTTCATGACCGTTCGGTGGCTGGGGGCATCGTTTGGGCCGGAATCCCCGTGGGTGGTCGTCGGCTACACCGATGCCAGCGGCGCCCTGTACGAGTGCAAGTTCTATTGGTTGACGGTGCACCTGAAGGAGGACGAATCGAAGGACGGGCAAATCCTGGTGCCGGCGCAGGCTGTGGCCACGGTCTTCGAACCGTTTCGATCGGTGAATGGCCAGGACCGTGCCCTGCACATCGGGAGTGCGTCGGTTCATTTGAGCCGGAAGGCGCTGTTCCTTGGGACGCCCCAGGACTCAGGATTGGGCGACGCGCTCGAACGAACGGGTCGAGCGCTGATGTCGAAGTTCTTTGGGTACGTCGATCGCGACGCACTGCTGGCATTCACCGAAGCCCAGCCGCTGCTGCGGAGGGTGGACGGTACTGACACTTACCCGACGCTGCTGCCGGCGTTCCTCACGGCGCGGGAACACACGGTCGAGGACGTCTTCCGGAAGACGGGAATCGATCCTCCACCCGGTCTCGACGCGGATATGCGCGTCGGGTACATCGGCATCCGCGCGTTTCCGCCGATGGGATTTGCCCGCGAGGTCTTCACCTACGAACTGCGGCGCCTGTTGAACGTGCTGCCCGGCGACGGCCTGGTGCTCGACATCCGCGACAATCCTGGCGGGTCCGCCAACCTGGCAGAGGAGTCCCTGCAGTTTCTGACCCCCAGGGCGATCACGCCCCTCCCGTTCCGATTCATCGCCTCGCCCACCACTCGCAAGATCACGGAGGGCGGGATCTTTGCCGAATACAAGGCGTCCATCGAGACGGCGATGGGTATGGGCGGGCGGTTCTCGGCGGGGCGTCCGGTCACGTCGCTCCAGCATGCGAACGAGATTGGCCAGCACTATTTCGGTCCGGTCGTCCTGATCACGAACGCCGCGACGTACAGTGCTGCCGACATCTTTGCCGCCGGCTTCGAGGATCACGAGCTGGGACCCGTCATCGGGCTCGACGAGACGACCGGTGGCGGCGGCGCCAACTGCTGGTTCTATCAGGACGACATCACCATCGCGCTGGGTGACACGGCCAAGCCGCTGCCGCGCGGGATCAACATGCAGATCGCCGTCCGGCAATGCTCCCGAGTCGGAAAGCAGAACGATGGTGTGCCGATCGAAGAGATCGGCGTCCAGCCGCGCGAGCGGTACGCCCTCACGAGAGACGACATCCTGGCGCAGAGGCCGTGGGGACTGCTGCAGCACGCAGTCCGCGCGCTGGTCCGGACCGGCACGATGGCTCGCTACGACCTCGCCACGTCGATCGAGGAGGATGAAGGGACGCGGAAAGTCGAAGTGCGCACGCGGAACATCAATCGGCTCGACTTCTTCGTCAACGGCCGTCCAAGCTCCCTGGACGTTCAGCACGAATCGGCGGCGGCAGGGAGCCTGTCGCCGAATCTGCCGCGGGGCGAGCGCGTGGAACTCGAAATCCGCGGCTATGTGCACCCGAATCAGCTCGTCGCGCGGTACGTGCAGGTGTTTCCGTTTCTCGAGTAGCACTCTGTCGCGAAGCCGGGAGGTCAGCGGGCGGATTCCTCCCGAAGCGCAGCCACCGCCGCGAGAATGTCGCGCTCCGTCCAGGTGCGGCCTGCCGCGAAGGCAGCGTCATAGGCAGTGGTCCCGAGCGCCGATCGAGCTCCCTCGACGCAGGCCGTCATGGCTTCCTGATCCGGCGGCTCGAGGGTCACTCCCAGTGTGGTGAGCGATGCGTCGACGGCTCCGAAGAACTGTGCGGCGCGATCGGCTGCCCCCTTCGTGAGCCAGACGGCGCCCATGGCCGCTATCGAGAGGTTGGTGATCATCGGATAGTTGTATTCGCGCCCGATATCGAGAGCCTCTGCGGCAAGCGACGCAGCCGTTTTCCAGTCGCCTGACCGCAACCGGAGGTGCGCCAGGTTCTGCAGCACCTGGCCTGGCCAGAAGACGTTGTCGCTGTCGCGAAACGCCTGGAGTGACGCTTCGTAGCATGCGGACGCCTCGGCGTCCTGACCGGAGAACTGGTGCTTCGCGCCGGCCGACAGGAGCGCGAGTCCGGCAATCTGCCGGTTCTGGAGCGACTCAGACATCGCAACGGCTTCGTCGCTCAACAGCAAGCCACGCGGGTCTTGCAGGACGAGACACGTGACACCAAGCGTGATCTTCGATCGGACGAGATCCTCGAAGTCCGGCAGTTGTCCGAAGATCCCATAGGACTGCTCGAACAATGGCAGCGCTGCGGGATAATTTCCGCCCATCACCTGGAGCCAGCCGGCGGCTTCGAATATCAGCGCGAGTTCCCGGCGCGAGCCGAGTTCCGCGAAGGTGTCGAGCGCTCGCGCGGTCCACGTGCGGCCTTCGGCGAATTGACCACGGGGGATCCACAGCCAGAGGAGAGCCGTGAGCAGTTCGCTGGTGAAACCGGCGTCACGCCTTTGCAGGCCCCAGGCGAGCGCCGCCCGCAGGTTGTCCTCTTCGCTCAGCATCGCGGTCACGAATCGGTGCTGATCCCGGCTGACCAGCCGGGGCGCCGTCGCTTCCGCGAGCGCGAGATAGTGCCTCGCATGGCGCTCGTGGATCTGGGCGTGCTCGGCTGACGCCCCCAGCTGTGTTTTTCCGAACTCCCGGATGACCTCCAGCATCCCCACGCGGATCTCACCTTCGAGCGATTCGCGTGTGAGAAGGCTCTTGTTCACGAGTTCCGTCAGGACGTTCAGGAACTCGTTCCGGCCTGCGCCGTCGGAGCAGACCTCCATGACCGACTCGGGTCTCGCACCCCCGTGGAAGACCGAGAGCCGCCGAAACAGCTGTTGCTCGTTCGGCGACAACAGCCTGTGACTCCAGGCGATGGTGTCGTGGAGCGTCCGCTGGTGCCGCTCGAGATCGCGCGGTCCGTCGCCGAGGGCCTCGAGATTGCCCTGCAGGTCCGCGAGCAGCGACTGCGGCGTGCGGACCTTGAGGCGCGACGCCGCCAGCTCGAGGGCGAGAGGCAGGCCATCGAGGCGCGCGCAGATCGCGCTGATGACGCCGGCGTTGTCTGACGTGAGCGAAAAGGCGGGGTCGTAGTCGCGCACACGATCGAGCAGCAGCTGGACCGACTCGGTGCCCTCGAGGGCTGCAAGTTCCGCCTCTCTTCGTGGCAGCTCCAGCGGCGTCACCCGGTACTGGCGTTCGGATCGAATCAGCAGGCCCTCGCGGCTGGTGACCAGAATCTTCAACCGGGCGCAATCCCGGAGCAGATCCTGCACGACGGTCGCCGCCTCAATGATGTGTTCGAAATTGTCCAGTACCAGCAGCAGCTGTCGCTGGGCCAGATGATGGGTGAGGGTTTCCAGCGGCGTCTTGCTCGCGAACTGCGGCACGCCGAGGACGTGGCCAATCGTCGACGCCAGGAGGCCGGCGTCGGTCATCGGTGCGAGTTCGACGAAGAAGACCCCGTGCATGAACTCCGCGAGCACGCGCCGGGCACTTTCGACGGCAAGGCGAGTCTTACCGGTTCCACCCGGGCCGGTGAGCGTGAGCAGTCGGGTGCCCGGTCGCAGGAGCGCAGCCTTCACCTCGTCGAGCTGACGCGTCCGGCCGATGAAGGTCGTCGGCGGCATCGGCAGGTTGTTCGGTCGTGCGTCTGGCGAGCCCGGCAGCGCCGCTGGCTCGGGAACACCCGCAATCAGCAGGTCGAACAGGATCTCGGGATAGCGGATGTCCTTCAGCCGGTGCGCGCCGAGATCACGCGTCGTCACTCCTTCAAGGAGATCGTCGCGCAGCTGCGAACGGGTGGACACGGACAGCAGCACCTGGCCGCCGGCAGCGGCCGCGGAAATACGGGCCGCACGATGAACGTCGAGCCCGTAATACTCCTTGCCGACGATTCGCGGCTGCCCGGTATGCAGCCCGATTCTGACCCGAAGCGCGCTCGTCGAGGGCCACGATTCGACGTGAAAGGCGCGCTGAATCTCGACCGCCGCCAGCACCCCCTCGTTGGGGTCCGTGAACGTGGCGAAGAATGCATCCCCCTGGGTCGGTGTACCAGTGCCCCCGTGTCGGACGATTGCCTGGTCGATCAGTTCGCGCGCCCGGCCGAGCACCCTGGGGTAGTCCTGTTCTTCGGCATCGAGCAGGCGCGTCGAGCCTTCGATGTCGGCAAACAGGAGTGTCACCGTTTCAGGTGGCGTGTCCGTGTCCGCACTGACGCCCGTATGGACCACACTCATGGCGTACCCCATTCCTGACTGGCCTGTAGGTTGAGCCGCTGCCCGGGTTCTCTCGCACTGGCGAAGAGCTCACGTCGCACGCGCCGCGCGAGGACCGTGTCCTCGACCGCGCGCTCGATCCAGGGCCACACAGGAGATACAAGAAGTGCCGCCTGCAGTTCGTACCACCCGGCGTAGCCGTGCGCGTGCGCGATCGCGCTCGTGACCGCGTGTGTCAGGCCGGTGTCGCCTCCCAGATTGCACCGCCGTGCCCATGCCGCCGCACGCATCGTCGCGGCGAAGGTGCACACGAGCGCGTCGCGCTCGCCGGTGGCGAAAATGTCGGCCCAGATGGCGCGCGCGAGCGGCGCATCCTCCCGGGTGAGGCGCCGGGCGAGACGCTCCGATGTGCGAGACGATTCAATCGCCGACTTCACGTCGCGGGCCTTGATCCCGAGTTCCTTCATCCATTCGCGTTCGGACCCAGGCAGAGCGGTCGTTCCGGTGCGCCCTCGGCCGGAGGCCCGCCGCGAACGTGCTGCGCCGCCACGCCGCACGCGGCCGTGTTCACTGCCCAATGCCGCCGCCCCGTAACGGCGGTACCGTCCCGTCGCGACCAGCCACTGCCAGAGACCCCGGATAGCAACGTTGGACTGGGCGATTGCATTCGCATCGTGCGGTTCTTCCCTCGGACGCGCCATGCGGAAGTGGAGTCCGGTGACGGCGCCATCGTCGTCGCTGAGGTGTGGACATCCTGCGAGTCGCCGCCGCACGGCCCGGAGAGCACGAATGGCGTCCAGTCTCTTCAGATCGTGACCGCTCAATGCCGCGAGCAGCTCGCCATGCGGGTCTGAAACGGCCGAGCTCTTGAACATGAGCGCCCAGGTGCGGTCGCTGTAGAACATCCCGGTGGCGGATCGGAGGAGCCGTTCGGCGAGCGGTCGGGACAGGATGCGATCGCGCATGCACCGGGAAAGCGCATAGCGCACATTGATCAACGGCACGGAAACGGGATGGTAGGGAGGCTCTGGAGAGAAGGCGAGGGCGACTTCGGCGTCGGAGGTCAAGGCACCCCGGCGAAAGAGCCGGTAGACGGCGCCGACGCCCTCCACTCCGGCCGGCCAGCATTCTGCGGCTCGCATCGCTCCCATGCTGCTGGCACCCACCACGAGGCCTCCGTCCCGGGCGACGTCGATTGCCTCGCGCGGCGAGATCGCCAGTTCCTGTCCGAACACGCCGTCGAGGACGACGAACACGCGAAATCCGAGCAGGCGGTCGCGGTAGAGATCGCCCCGCCGTACGGGGGGCATCGGCTGGCAGCCGGGAAGCCATCGGCGCACGTCGTCTTCGTGAAGGCTGGGCCCGACGTAGACGATCGGAGGGGTCGATGTCAGAGCAGGTACCTGAGGCATCGCCATCCCACGCGTGTGCGATTGACCGCGAACGACGTCAAGCCCGGCACTCTGATGCGGACGACGGCGATTCCGAGGTCCGGCCGCGTCAGGTTGACGGCGATCGCGCGCTTGAACCCGGCCTCCGTCAATCGCTGGAGAATGTGGTGCAGGTCCTCCCGAAGGTCGGTGGTCGTGAAGCTCGGAACCATCGTGAACGGCATGCCGAGCCGGCCGTCGAGTTCCCGTGGACCACGTCCGGCGCCGGCGCGCACGCTGTGCGCACGAACCGTGACCGCGTTGAACGAGTCACGCGCACCCTGGACGATTGCCAACCGGGATTGCACGGCCTCCGAGATTGAACGCATCGCGGCGACCTCCGCATTCGGACTCGCTCCGAACCCGACGAATGTCCTCGCCCGGTCACCACGCGGAGAGGGATACCCATCGTCGACGAGGACGGCCCTGAAGACAGGAATGCGTACCTCGGACTCGAGAGCGTCGATCTCGATCCTGAGGCCGTGTGCGCCAATCCGCCCGGTCCAGGCCTGGCACGCCGGCGGCAGCGATGCCGGATCGAGCCGCCGCGGCGCGAGCACCTGCTCACCGGCATCCGCGAACAGGGCGCAGAACAGGTGAAGGCCCATCGCGTCGCGCTCGATGACCTCGCACAGGCCGTGCACGGCGGCCTCGAGCAGGGTATTGCCGGATGCGAGCCCATTCGAATCAACACTACGGAGAACACCTTCTCTCGGAGGGCTGACGACGAGATCCAGCGGGAGCCAGACCGGCTCATTGCCGAGAAGGTCGTATCCTTCGACCCAGGCGATCGGATGGTCCGGCCGAAACGTCGAATCCTCGGGTAAATCGAACGCGCGCGGATCCGCGACTGTCGCAATCTGCGAGAGGTCCTGAAACGCGAGGTGTCGCACCGGCCGGTCACAGGATTCGCCTGACACGCGCTCGACGGCTTCCATCATCGCGCTCAATTGCGCGCGTTCAGCATCGAGGCCCTTGCCGAGATGAGTCGTCAGATCCCTGGCCAGCGGTGTGGTCGCGCTGTAGACAGGAAGTTGCAGCCGATCCAGGGGAGAGAGATCGGACACGCGCGTGATGGGGACCCGACGCGCACAGGCGCGGACCTGCGCGAGCGTCAAGGATGGCGGCGCCACGCGATGGGTGAGTGGCTCTACTTTTGAAGCGGATCCGAAGCTCCACTCCTCCACGTCGTTTCACCCACGTAGCGGAACGGTTCGCTCAGAAGAACGAGCCGTCGGGGGCAGGCCTTGCCATTCCACACAGCTTGAGCTGGTGGGTGATCAGGAACTGCACGTCCCGTTTGGTGTACTTGTTGATCCTTCGCACGACTGAAGGATCCAGCCGCGATGCCGCCCCGGGATCGAGCGCGCCCTTGGTGACCAGAATCTCGATGTTCGACTTGCCTGTTCTAGCCGTCTTCTTTTTCGCTGCCGATTTCTTCCGGGAGACTGCCTTCGCTGCCTTCTTCGCCATGAGCACCTCCGGTGGGACTCTGCCAGGGGTGGTTGGGGGAGCGAACCCGTTGGGCAAGCGGGTTGCCCGGGGTACTTCATCTAAGCCCGGCTGCTTTGCGCGGGCGGAGGTTAGCACAACCGCAACCTGAGCGTAAATCCGACTCAGCTGTACCGGCGCTGCACCTTGCTGACCGGAACACTATCAGCCTCGCGCGCCCGCCAGTCGTCCTCAGCTGGCAGTTCTCCATCCGCGCGGTGAGCCCGCACGGACGCGGCCGGAAAGAATGCGCCGGGACTCGCGAACCTATCGGCCGGCCGTTTGCGCGCCTGCGGCCGCAGACTGGGGCCGCGACGCAACATAGGTCGCGATCGCGACAAGATCCTCTGCCGTCAGTTTCTCGACGACCGGTTTCATGAGTTCGGACCAGCTGCCCTTCCGCGCCCCGGTCTGCATGTCGTGCATCTGCCTCACCAGGTAGCTGGGTGAGCGTCCGCCGATGCCTGGCACCGGACCCATGCCCTGCAGGTTCGCGCCATGACACGCGCCACATGCGGTCGTTTTGCCGCTGCCACCTGTGGTCACGAGCGCTTGCCCGCGCGCGATGCTTCCCATCGGCGCATACGCAACAAAGCCTGACCGCGGGTCGCGCAGCACTTCAGTGCGCTCGGTCTCCTCGGGAGCTTCGATGATCCGGTTGCCGATGGGCTCGGTCTCGTTTCCCTCGAGCCTGAGGAACATGCCGCCCTGGATTCGGGTCTTCGGAACCGTGCTGACCTCGACGACGCGGATCCACTGGGTCCAGGGCATGGCGCTGAAATAGGTGGCAGCCTGGAGGATTTCCTCGTCGGTCATCGCCTTCGCGAACGAGATCATCCGATTGGTATTGGCCTTCCTCGGATCCGAACTCTTCCGGAGGTCGTTCTTGAAGTCCATCATCGTCTTGATGAAGTACTCGACCGGGTATCCCGCCACCGGCGCGTTCTCCGGACGTCCCTTGCCGTTCGGCATGTGGCACAGGCTGCAGGCGGCCACGTTCTGCGCCTGTTTGCCTTTCGCCACGATCTCGGGCATCTGCGGATGATCGCCGGGATACCAGTCCGCCGGTCCGTACTGGTTGGCAATCTGCGCCCGGGTGAACTGCTGCGTCCCGCCCGGCAGGCTGAGGAGGGTCGTGTCAGGTGCGGCGCCCCCGGCTCGACCGCCTCCGGCGGCCGGCGCGGGTGCCGCGGCCGCGGGTGCGGTTCCGGGCGGCGGTGGCGGCGTGGTGACGCCGTACGCCCACAACGGGAATTCCGCGACCGCCTGGACGCCTGCCCCCGCGAAGGCACACAGGACAGCGACAATCGAGACGCCAAGCAGCCTTCGCATCGGTCCTCCTCTTTTCGCGTGCGTTGCTTCGTGCGCACCCCTGCGCCGGTCAGGTGAACGGCAACCGAAGAAGCGGGGGCATTATGGCGCTGCGCGTGACGTTGTCAATGGCGCGAGCGCGACACGGTGCGAGTAGCCGAGAGCGTCTTCACGCAAAGACACAAAGATCGCACGTCAGTGGGTCGTAGCATCATTGCGGCATGGCGTGCGTCCGAGCCGTCGAACGTGAGAATTCTTCGACGCTTGCGTGAGGCTGGCACGATCGGGATCTAATAGCCGGTGGCCGATAGCCGGTAGCCGGGGGGCCGTAGCTGTGACATGACGTCGATCCTCTCCAATCGGAACATCGGGGTGCGCCTGGCGCGCGCCTTCGTCATCCTCGCCGCTTCGATCTCGTACTTCGGGTATGTCTTCCAGGTGCGCCGCCCGGCGTTCCTGACGTCCGGCCTCAGCGAATGGCTCGACCCGTACTTCCTCAACCTGATCGTCGAACACTGGTACCACAGCCTGCGGACTTTCAGCGACCCGGCCTCGCCGCTGATGTTCTTCCCGCAGCCGGGCACGATCGGCTATTCGTGCGCGCTGATCCTGTACGCCCCGTTCTACGTCATCGTCAGGCCCTTTCTGCATCCGTTCACGGCCTACACGGTCTCGCTCCTCCTGGTCATGGAAACCGGCGTGCTCTGCCTGTACGTCCTGTTTCGAAAGTTCCTCGACCTGCGATTTGTCGAAGCGCTCCTGCTGACGGCCTTCTTCGCCTCGTCTCTCAATGTGATCAACACGTGGCACACGAATGTCTGGTCACAAACGTTGTCGATTTTCCTCGTGCCGCCGATTCTCCTGCTGGTACTCGCGTCGGGGCGCGCTCCCGCGCCATGGTTGCGGGTGGCGGCCGCCGGCGCGAGCGGCATCATGGCGACGCTCCTGTTTGTACAGGACTTCTATACCGGCTGGTTCGTGCTGCTGATGTCCACGCTGCTCCTGCTCGGCGCAGCGATAGTCGTCGACAAACGATGGCTTGGTGAGCAGCTCGCAAGGGCGTGGCACGCCGACCGCCCACGCATCCTGTCGTTCACGGCCGGCGCGCTGACGGGCGCGCTCGTATTTCTCTGGCTCTACTGGCGCGCCTACCAGGAACATCCAGCCTTCCCGGACGGCCAGCTGCTGGCGGCGCTGGAACCGCGGAGTCCCTCCGCGTGGAGCGGCCCGGTCGACGCGATTCGACAGCTGGTCACCTATACCGGCGTGCGCAGTTTCAAGTTCGTGTTTCTGATCGGCGCGCTGATGTGGGTGCCCTGGTTCCGGGTCCCATTCAGGATTCGCCTCTTCACCCTCTGGTTCCTGATCGTGACGACCGTGGTCGTCATCCTTGGAGCGGTGAAGTTCGATCAGTACCTGGGCTGGAAGAACTACTCGGTCTGGAAGCGCCTGTTTCTCCACGTTCCCGGCGGCGGCGTCATCCGCGATCCGAAACGGATCATCTACACCTATGAGCTCACCGTCGTGCTGCTTACCGGGCTCTTCCTGGCGCAGCTGCCCCGCCGCTCGGTGCTGAGAATGGCGGCTGTGTCCCTGGCGTTCGCTCTGATGCTCGCCGAGCCCAATCGGGAAGCGTTCACGTACGGGCGCCCGACGGCCGTCTTCGATCGATGGGTCGCGGCACCGATCGACATCGATCCCTCCTGCCGCAGCTTCGTCATGTCGGCGGCATCGGCCGACTACGAGTCACGCTACGGCCATCACGCCAGTCTCTACGGCGTCGACGCGGCGTTCATCGCCCTCGAGCATTCGCTGCCGACGCTGAACGGCTACAGCGCGTGGTCGCCGGAGGGATGGTCGCTTGCCGATCCGCCGCATCCCTGGTATCCGGCGGCGGTGCGCTCGTGGGTCGAGGCGAATCACCTGCGCGGCGTGTGCCAGCTCGACATCGATGCCCGAAGGATGACGCCTGGGAGTTGGTAGTTGGTGGTTGGTTAGGTAAGTTGGTAGTCCCCAGCCAAAGCCCAAAGCCCAGAGCCCAAAGCCCAGAGCCCAAAGCCCAAAAGAACCCGCCGTGTTCCCTGAGCTAACCTTCCCGGAATGGCGATTACGCTCAACCCGGACGTCAAGAAACAGGCGCTGACGTCGATCAAACACTACGTCTCGCAGAATCTCGATCAGGATATCGGCGATTTGCAGGCTGGCCTGCTGCTGGACTACTTCCTCAGGGAACTTGCGCCGAGCGTTTACAACCAGGCGATCCAGGATGCGCAGCGCTACTTCCAGGAGCGCGCGAGTGATCTCGAAGGCGTCTGTTTCGAGCGGGAATTCGGCTACTGGACAGAGAAGGCAAGGGACGCTCGCCAGCGATAGTGGCGGTCACCCACGCCGCAGGCGCGGCGCCGGGCCGCCGTTCGCGTCCCCGGTGCCGTACTAGTCCTGGGACCGCTCCATGTCCGGCAACGCCAGCGCCTGGTGGTGCACGTCCTCGCCCGCGACGATGAAGAACACGTCTTCGGCGATGTTAGTGGCGTGATCGCCGATGCGCTCGAGAATCTCGCACGAGAGACCTCATTCATCGACGACAATGGCGCGGAGCGAGGTCTGGGAGCAGGGGTCTTATGGCGACACTGGCTGCGGGTGAACTCTTCACACTGGAATCGTTGATCACCCCGACGGCGCAGGGCATCGCGAGCCGTGTGCTGGCGCGAACGGCTGCCGGAAACATCACGCTCTTCGCCTTCGATGCGGGTGAAGAACTGTCCGAGCACACGGCACCGTTCGATGCGCTGGTGCTCACGCTGTCCGGCGCCCTGGTTCTCATGATTGGAGGCAGGGAAGTCCGAACGGCGCCGCAGACCGTCGTCGTCATGCCGGCCAACGTTCCGCACGCCGTCCACGCGGCCGAAGCGTCGCGCATGCTGCTGATCATGCTCCGCGAGGCCGCTCGATCCTGAATCGACCGCCCGGGCGGCTGGACGCCGCGTCGTCTTACGGCACGCGGTCGTACACGTACGTCCAGTCGGTCGCTCCCTGCGGCGACTCCACATGGAACGTGCGCGTCAGCTTCCGGCCATCGGGCGACAGCGTCGCCTCGATCCGCATCTCGACGCCATCCTCGCCGCGCCGCTGAATCACGAGCGCGTTGCCGTTCCACGCCAGCCGCGCCTGCTGGCGCGCGTTGTTCGCCGTGTAAGTGATCGGTGCGCCATCCGTGGTGTATCGCAGGCGCAGGCCGCACTCGCTCCCGTCCGGCCTGGTTTCCTCGAGGATCACCTCGGGCTCCCGGTGTGCGACCTTCAGCCCGCGGCACTGCGGGGGCGGGATGAGTCCGAAATCGCTTTCCGCTGCGTTCACGACCCATTGGCCGGAATAATCGGCTCGACCGCCGGCCTGCAGCGCCAGCAGCAACAACACCATCGTCATCAACTGTGTTTCTCCCTGCGGCTGTTGGAAAGCTATTCGGCTCGCAATGCCAGCGCGGGATCGACCCGCGTCGCGCGGCGGGCCGGCACGTATCCCGCGACGAACGCAACGACCGTCAGCCCCAACGCCGCGGCCGCGAGCGTCCACGGGTCGCGCGGCGTGATGCCGAACAGGAAGGTCTCGACCGCGGCCGATGCCAATAGGCCCCCGCCCACGCCGGCGGCGATACCTGGCAGCACCATCAGCGTGACCTGGTGGAAGACGGAGCCAAGCACCGTCCGGTTCCGGGCGCCGAGTGCCATCCGGATGGCGATCTCGCGCGTCCGCCGGGTGACGTCGTAGGCGATGACGCCGTACACGCCGATTCCAGCGAGCAGGACCGCCAGCATGCCGAACGCGACGGACAGGCTGACGAGCAGCCGCTCGGTGACGAGCGCCGCCTGCATCTGCTCTCGTGGGTGCGCACCCACGAGACCGCCAGCTGCGAACTCAGTTCGCGGACCACACCGCGGACTCGTGTGGCAGCGGAGGCGGGATTGCCGCCGGTTCGGATCGTGCCCACGAGATAGTCCGGTGCCGATCGCATCTGCGCCAGCGGCTGGTAGGCCATCGGCACCGGGTCCTGGCGAAGTTGCTGCCGGACGTCCCGGACGATGCCGATGAC
>Ga0247825_10000990_pt1 | contig 18434 bp, 19 predicted proteins | sample 13C_Vanillin_Day_FD_194413 | JGI IMG/M metagenome (GOLD analysis project Ga0247825, IMG submission 194413) | Soil microbial communities from agricultural site in Penn Yan, New York, United States - 13C_Vanillin_Day48 | ecosystem: Environmental > Terrestrial > Soil > Agricultural land | place...
GGGCCCTCCTTTGCCGGGCGGGGTTTGAACCCGCAGGGTTGCTCTCCGAAGTTTCAGCTCTTACATCGCTTCCTCCTCGGCCAGGCTTCTCCTGGCGCACTCTGACAACCTGACTGCCGGAGCATGTGTCTGGCAGTCAGGCCCCCAGGCAAGCACCTCCGAGGGAGACTGGCCGAACGGGCGTGGGATTGACTAGCCTCGCTTCCGGCTCGCATGACCGGACTCCAACCCCTGCGGAACCTGCACAAGAAGCTGCTGGAATGGGCCCAGAAGACCTGGGAGCCGGTGTCACAGACGTCCGTAGGCCGCTTCGCGACGGACATCTACCTGGCCGCGCGCGCTCTCGTGCGCGACTTCAAGGGCGAGGACATCAGCCTCCGGGCGGCGGCCCTCACCTACATCAGCGTCTTCTCGCTCGTGCCGCTGCTCACGGTGGGCCTGGCGCTGGTGCGCTCCCTCCATCAAGAGGGGTTCGAGCGACGCATGCGCAGCGCCATCTACCTGGCGCTCGCCCCGGGCCTGCAAGAGGAGTCCACGGCGTTCCTCGAGCGCTTCCTCACCCCCGTGAACTCGATCGCCTTCGGCAGCGTGGGCTTCGCGGCGCTGCTGTTCTCCGCCTCGTCGCTGCTGCGCAACATTGACGGGGCCGTGAACGAGGTGTGGGGCATCCGGCGCCAGCGCCCCATCCTCATCCGCGCCCTCATCTACCTCGGGCTGTTGGTGCTGGGCCCGGTCTTCCTCGCCGCTTCCTTCTCGGGAACGGGGGCGGTGCGGGCGCTCATCGTGAATGCGGGCTACTCCATCGCGCCCCAGATCGTCCTGGTCACCATGGTGGGCCTGGCAGTGATAGGGCTAACGCTCCTCTTCTACTGGACGCCCTATGCCCACGTGCAGGTGCGCTCAGCGCTCGCGGGAGGAATCGTGGCGGGCGTGGGCTGGGTGCTCGCCAAGGTGCTCTACCAGGAGTTCGCCGAGCAGATCTTCCGGTACGACAAGCTCTGGGGCTCACTGAGCGTGCTGCCGCTGTTCCTCGCGTGGATCCACGTGAGCTGGCTGCTCGTGCTCAGCGGTGCGCGATTGTCCTACGCGGTGGAGCACGCCTCCTTCCGGGACTCGCTCTGGGCCTTTGGCAACCACCCCCGGGCGCTAGAGCTGGTCGCCGCCCGGATCGCCACGGAGGCCACGCTGGCCTGGGTAGATGGGCAGCCCCCTCCCCTCCCCCAGCAGTTGGCCCTGCACATGCGCGTCCCCGAGTCCTTCGTCCACGACGCCATCGAGCGGATGGTGCAGGCGAAGCTGCTGGACCGTGGCCGGAAGGGGGGCGTCCAACCGGCCCGTGACCCCTCGGATATCTCCCTGGCGGAGATCTCGGCCTCCATCCACGGGGTGACCATCCTGGGGGGGCCGGAGACCTGGACGGGGCCCCGCGGCGCTCCAGGCTTCGAGTACCTCGAGACGCTCTTCCACACGGCGGATGCGGCCACCGCCGACGTGCTGCGCCGTACGAAGTGGACCGACCTGATCGCCCATCTTCGCCCCGGGCTGGCGGCTCCACCAGCCCCTGCCCCCTCCGCCTCTGCCGTCGGCAGCTGAAATCCGTAAGATTTCCAAGAGGTTCGCTAACGTCGCTGCTTGCAACGGCGCCTCGATCTGTTATCTTTTGTCGATTCGATCACGGGCCAAAGCGCCCTCTTTCCGAGGGGTCAGGCGGTTTGCGGGAGCGTCCGATGCTCAAGTCCGATTTGATCAACATCCTCGTTAACAAGCGAGGCGTGACTCAGAAGCAGGCCGAGGCCACCATCGAGACGATCTTCGAATCGATGAAGGAGGCCCTCTGCCGCGGTGAGAACATCGAGATCCGCGGGCTTGGCGCCTTCCACGTCAAGAACTACCAAGGATATCAAGGCCGTAACCCGAAGACGGGTCAGGTCATCCCGGTGAAGCCCAAGCGGGGACTGCTGTTCCGGACCGGTAAGGAGCTGCGCGACCGCGTCAACCGCCCAGCCCCTCAGACCGCTCAGCCGGATCTGTCCGATCCGACCAAGGGCAACACCGGCACCTGAGAAGCCCCTGATTTTCCTCACGCGGTGACGGCCACGGGCGCCAGACGCCCGAGCGGCCGGATCTGCAGCTCTGCGTCCAGCTCGCCGTAGGTCAGCACGGCCACGTCGGGGAAGGCCCCTTCGATGAGCCGCCGGAGTGTCCTGCGCACATCTGGCGCCGTCAGGAGTACCGCTCTTCCACCGGTGACGATCCGCCGGACTCCTTCCAGGATCTCCGCGACACGCTCGGGTGCCGGGGCAGGCCCCCGAGATCCCGTGCCTCGCAGGCTCTCCTCTACCTCCGGGTCAACGAGGTAGGCGTAGAGCGGCCCCGAGGGCGCGAACTTGTGGCTCAGGTAGCGGTGCAGCGCTTGCCGACAGCGCTCCGCGAGGGCCGTCGCGTCGCCCTCGGTGGTAGGTGCAACGAGCGCCTCCAGGATCACCCGCATGTTCCGGATGCTCACCTGCTCCTGCACGAGCTTGCGAAGCACATCCGTGAGCAGCGGCAGCGGGACCTTCTGGAGCGCCTCCTTCACCAGCATCGGAGCCTGTGCCTCGAGTCCCTCGAGGAGCCCCTGAACCTCCTGGACTCCCAGCATGCTCGCGGCGCGGGTGCGCAGGATGTTCCGGAAGTGGTTCACGATGAGCTCTCCTGGCCTCAGCACAGGGACTTGCGCCATCTCCAGCCGCGAGCGCCCAGCCTCCGTCACCCGGCTGATCGGTCTGCCCGTCCCTGGCTCCACCGTGGGCTCGAGCGGAAGGTCCAGGAACGACAGCTCGTCCGGCGGCGAGAGCACATAGAGGGCTCCCGGCACCACCTCTCCGGACCCCGCGGGCACCTCATCGAGGAGGATGGCGTAGCCTCCCGGGGGCAAGTACGCCGCATGGCTGCGGACCCTGATACCGGGGATCCGCACTCCGAGCTCGTAGAAGATCTCGTCCCGGAGCTGGTTGAGCAGCTGGTGGACGAAGGCACCGCCCTGCTCTGCCGCCATGGGCGTCAAATCCGCCGCGAGATCCAAGGTCAGCGGAGAGACTCCGACGGGAGCTGTCGCGCTCGCTGGCGCTGCTCCCACGCCCGTTCCATCGGCTCCCACACCCTCCGTGGCCGCCTGAGGCTTCGCGTCGGCGGAGCTGGCCTTCTCTCCCTCTGCCTGCCGCATGTGCCCGAGAACATGAGCCAGTCCCCCGAGCAGCGCTCCCAGCCCGAGGAAGGTCATCAGCGGCATTCCGGGCATCAAGGCAAGCGCCACGCACAACCCGGCAACGATCCAGAGGGCCTTGGACTGTCCGAAGAACTGGGTGCCAATCTCCGAGCCGAGCGTGTCCTCCTCCTTCTCCGAAGCCACACGTGTCACGACGAGCCCAGCCGCCACGGCGACGCACAGCGAGGGAATCTGCGACACAAGCCCATCGCCAATGGCAATGAGGGCAAAGGTGGAGGCGGCCTCGGACAGGCTCAGGCCCTGCTGGAGGACGCCGATGAGGGTCCCTCCCAGCAGGTTCACCGCCACGATAACGAGGCCTGCGATGACATCGCCCTTCACGAACTTCATCGCACCGTCCATTGCTCCGAACATCTGGGACTCGCGCTCGAGGTTGCGCCGGCGCTGGCGGGCCTGCGCCTGATCGATGGCGCCCGCCCGCAGATCGGCGTCGATGGACATCTGCTTGCCGGGCATCGCATCCAGCGTGAAGCGGGCGGCGACCTCCGCAACGCGCTCGGCCCCCTTGGCCACCACCAGGAACTGGACGAGCGTGAGGATGGCGAACAGCACGGCCCCGACCACGTAGTCCCCGCGCACGACGAACTCGCCGAACGCCTGGATGATCTCGCCCGCGTGTCCCTCAGCCAGTGCCAGTCGCGTTGACGACACGTTGAGCGCGAGCCGGAACAGCGTGGTGAACAGCAGCAGCGTGGGAAAGGCCGTCACCTTGAGCGCGTCCTGCGCGTAGAGCGCCGCGACCAGCAGCGCCACCGCCGCCGCCAAATTGATCGCGAGTCCCAGGTCCAGGAGCCACGGCGGCAGAGGGATGATCAAGGCGCCCAGAATGGCGGCCATGGCCGCCGCGAGCACCACGTCCGAAGACTTCCGGGCCCTCGAGAGGATCTTCATGAGCTGATTCATGGCGTCTGACTCCGTGGACTACCGTCCGTGCCGGGAGACTCCATCGCAACCTGCAGCACGACTGCCGCGGCCTGATAGAGCTCCTCGGGGATCTGCTCCCCGACGTCGTAGTGGATGAGGCTGCGTGCCAGCGGGATGTCCCGAACCACTGGGATTCCATGGCGTTTCGCCTCGCGCCGGAGCGCGAGCGCGTCCTCCTCTTGCCCCTTGGCAACGAGGTAGGGCGCATCGCACTCCTGCGCGTCGTAGCGAATCGCGACCGCGATATGCGTAGGGTTGACCACCACGGCCGTGGCCTTCTGCACTCCGCGTGCCGCTCCGCCCTGCGCGAGCTGCCGGTGGAACGCCTTCCGCTGCGCCTTGTGGTGCGGATCGCCCTCGCTCTCCTTGTACTCCCGCTTCACCTCCTCGCGGGTCATCATCAGGTCCTTGAGGTGGCGCCTCCTGGCCAGCGCGTAGTCCGCCACCCCCAGGGCCAGCAGAACCCACGCGAGGCGTATCGCCAGGGGCGCGATCATCCCCACGAGCTGGCCAAGGCCTGCGGCTCCCTCGAGCCACACCGCGCGCAACGCATCCGGCCCAGCCTCCTGCACCTCGCTCCACACCAGCGCCGCGACCACCCCCATGACCACGAGCGCCTTGGCCATCTCGCCGAGCTGCCGGAGGCTGAAGAGCCGCTTCAGGCCAGCGGCCGGGCTGATGCGCTCCAGCTTGGGCGTCAGGTGCTCCGGGTTCAGCTCGAAGCCCACCATGGCTACGGAGACGCTCAAGGACGCCACGAGCGCTCCTCCCAAGGCCGGGCCGGACAGGCACGCGAGCATCCACAAGCCCTCTGCCCATACGTTGGAGGCCCCGGGCTCGAGCAACAGCCGGGTGGTCCACTCCTTCAGCCGCTCGAAGCCCTCGGGAGCGAATGCCGCAAAGCCGAGCAACCCTCCCAAGGTCACAGCACTGGAGGACAGCATGCGGCTGCGCGGGATCTGGCCCTTGCGGCGCGCATCACGCAGGCGTTTCGCCGAGGGTTTCTCCGTCTTCTCGCTCATCGCGCGGACTCCCCCAGCACCCGCAGCGCATCGTCCAGCCCCACCACTCCCCCGAGCAGCCTCTCACAGAGCAGACCCACGCCGAGCCACAGGAGCGCACCGCCGCCCAGAATCCGGAGCGGTGCTCCCAGTTCCTGCAGGTTCACCTGAGGAGCCGCACGGGATGCCATTCCCATGAAGCAGTCCACGGTCAGCACGGCCGCGGCGATGGGAGCCCCTACCGCCAGCCCTGTTGCCATCGCGCTCCCCGCCAGTGTCACGACGTACAGCGCCGCAGTCTCCGTGGGAACGAACGTTCCCAACCGCACCACCCCAAACCCGCGCAACAGCCCGGAGAAGACGATCGGGAACAATCCCCCCGTCACCACCAGCGCGACGAGGAGCTGATACAGGCCATCTCCCGTAGCCGACTCGCGGCTCCCCGCCTGCGGAAGGCTGGCTTCAGCGGAGGTGCCTCGGAAGAGGTCGATGAACCGGCCTCCCATTCGAGCCGCGTCGAACGGCAGCGCGGCGATGAGCCCCACGGACGTCCCATAGACCAGCTCCTTGAGCACGAGCGCCACCAGCGCCACGGGGGTCTCTACCGGGGTTGGCAGCGCCACACCCGCGACCAGGTGAAGAAAGAGCGCAAGGCTCAGCACCAGGGACAGCTTGACGGTGGTCGGCGCGGCCTGACCGCCCAGCAGCGGGCACAGGAAGGCCACGGGAACAAGGCGCGACGCACAGAGCGCCACCGAGACAAAATGAGGCCCCAGCAGCTCGAGCTGACCACGAAGGGCATCGAGGTTCATATGGCCACCTCCGCGATGGCCATGAGCAGCTGGTGCGTGAACCGGGTGAGCTGTCCGGCGATCCAAGGTCCCGCGAGCACGATCGCCAGCACCGCCGCGCACAGCTTGGGCACCACCGAGAGGGTGTTCTCCTGGATCTGGGTGGTGGCCTGGAACAGGCTCATGACGAATCCCACCACCAGGCTCGCCCCAATCGGCGGCAGAGAAGCGAGGACCATCAGGAGCAGTGCCTCGCGGCCGAGCGCCAGCAGGACATCCTGGGTCATGGCATCACCGGTAGCCGAGGATGAGCCCGCGCGCGAGCAGCGACCATCCATCCACGGCGACGAAGAGAAGGATCTTGAAGGGCAGGCTCACCTGGCTGGGAGACAGCGTCTGCATGCCCAGGGCGAGCAGGACGTTGGCGATGACCATGTCCAGCACGAGGAACGGCAGGAAGATGAGGAAGCCGATCTGGAAGGCCTCCTTCAGCTCGGTGACGACGAAGGCCGGGATCACCACGAAGAGGTCATCTTCCTGCACCTGCTCCATCTCCTCGGGAGGCCGCAGCTCGCGCGCAAGCTCCACGAAGAGCGCTCGCTCCTCGGCGCTGCCATGTCTGAGTAGGAAGGCCCTCAGCGGCTCCGTCACCTGGCTCACCGCGGAGAGAACCTGAGCCCCAGACTCAACCTCCTGGTATGCGAGCTGCCCCGCGTCGTACATGCGCTCCATCACGGGCGACATGATGTGCGCCGAGAGCACCGCCGCCAGGCCTGTCAGGACGATTGTCGGCGGGGCCTGCTGCGTGCCCATCGCCGTGCGTGCGAAAGACAGCACCACGGCGATCTTCGAGAAGCTCGTCAGCATCAGCACCGCGAAGGGCACCAGTGACATCACCGCGAGCATCGCCATCATCGCCAGCGGATTGCCGGCATATGACGCCTGCGACAGGGTCTGCCCACCAGCAAAAGCCCACGCTGGTGTGAGCATCAGGCCCATGAGAACTCCCCGCTTCATGACGCGATCCCCCTCGGCCGGAGGGCAGAGCGGCGGCGCGGAGCAGGACGGATCTCGGCGAATGAGTCCCCAAAGGTGACGAGGAAGGTGCGGCCATCCGCCTCCACCAGCGCGATGCCACAGCGCTGGGAGAGGCCAGCGCGGGAGACGACCTTCAGGCGCTCGGGGAGGACGAACCGTGGACTCGCGCCATCGCGACGCCACAACCACCAGCCAAGCCCCGCGAGTGCCCCTGCCCCCAGGAGCCAGCGTGCGGCCCCACCGGCAGACATTCCACCCAGCGGTGCCAATGCCGTAAGGCCAAGCAGAAGTCCGCTCGCGAGCAGCAAGCGTCTTCGAGGAGAGAGCGATGCAAGCATGACGTTCCCCGGATCGTTCACGGCAGCAGGTTGAGGATGCGGGCGCCGACCTCGCCGTCGATATCGACCAGCTCGGCGCGAGCCACCGCGCGGTCACCCACGCGCAGCAGCACCGGCTCGGCGGCATTGATGCGCAGCGGGAGCAGGGAGCCCGGCTTCAGCGACGCCAGCTCCGAGAGCGGCAGCATCAGCCGCGTCAGCTCAATCTCCACATCCACGGGAAGCGGAGGCATGCCTCCGCTCTGCTCAATGATGGTTGCCATGTTCGACTCCAAGGGAAGTGCGCGCCTGCGCGCGCGGGTCAGAGAAAAACCTTCGGGGGTAAACTCCCCCGCCAGCTCGAAGCCACCCGCCACCAAGCGGCCATGGCCGAGGAGGTGCTCGCCGTCATGGCGGGCCTGCTCGAAGACGACGACATCTCCCTCCGAGAGCGTCTCCAGCGCCGAAGGAGACAATGAAGCGCTCCCCAGAAAGCACCTCGCCCCGATGGACGCTGCGAGAACCTCAGGCGCGATGGCGGAGTCCCGCTCCACGGGCAGATCCTTCCAGACGGACTCGAAGACCACGGCGGGGAGCACCAACCGGCCTCCGGCCGACACCTGACCCACAGCCAGAGAAAGCTCCACGCTGACATGAGGCCGACGGCCATCCAGCCGGGCCACCGCCTCCGCCCGGTTCATCGTCACTCCCGCGAGCCGCGGTCCAAGCCGAGGGTGGACTTCCGACCGGGCTCGAAGCGCCGCGAGTGCTGACAGGACCAGAAAGGCAAAGGTGGCCTCCTCCAGACGCGTAAGCCGCGTCACGGGGCTCGGCCGCTGGCTGCTCCCAGCCAGGCGCTCCAGAGCGGCGAAGAGCACCGGCAGTTCCACCTCCAGCACCGCGCAGCCCCCCGTCGCCGACAGATCCACCAGGACAAAGGCCGCCGTGTGCGAGAGCCCCGTTGCAGGAATCACGATGGCCTCAGCAAGGCTGCCCATGACACTGACGGGGCTGCCAAGCTCACGCCCCAGCGCCTCACAGAGGATCTGGAGAGCCTGGTGCCCCAGACGCGCCACCTGAGGACGCTCGCTCAGGGTGATGTGAGCCCGGGCGAGCCGGCGTGTCCCAAGCCGGTTCAACCGGGAGAGCTTGGGGGACTGGGATAGGGCACTACGGGACTCAGTGTTCATGGGAAACTCCTGCGTTACGGCCGGATCAACGTGTCGCTTCGCGAATCAACCTCTCGGCGAGGGCGCCCATCGCCGGAGTCACCGAGTCATCTGCAGGCTCGACTCGGCGCTGGGGAAAGAGGCTGCGCTGGTAGGGCGGCAGCCTCCGGAAGATCTCCCGCCGCAGTGCCTCGGGAGCCTCCGCCATCAGCTCGCGGAGCTGCTCCGTAGGATCGCTCCGCACTCCAAACTCCAGCGCCACCCGGGCCTGCCGCTGCGCCGAACTGAGCGCCGCGAAGTGGGCCAGATGCTCCTTTGCCCGCTCTGCCTCGCGCGCTCCCAGCCCCTGGAGCAGCTCCGCGGCTCGATCCTTGCCGAACACCAGCGCCACCAACGCAAACCTCGCCAGCGGCAGGAGCGTGGGCGGAGCCCTCACGGCCACCGCCTCCACCTTGAGCCCCTGGCGCACAGGCGCTGCCTTGACCTTCCCTCCGAGAGCAGGCTTGCGGGTGATGCGAGTGGCATCCTGGGAGCGGCTCACCGCCCCCGGCCTCCGCACGATCCTTGTGGCGTCCATGGCCCCCCCTCACAGCTCAGGCCACCCGGCGCGCCGCATTCGCGGCAACCACCGGGCGAGCAGGAACAGGCGGAGCAGCTGGCGGTGCCTCGGCCTCAGCTTGGTATGCCCGCAGGCGCATGGCGAGGAACACCAGCGCCGCCGCCAAGCCGGTGACGACCACTCCCATCACCGCCAGCAACACTCGCAGCCGTAGGAGAGGAGAGCTCCCGGGAGCAGTCACCTCCACACGTGTCGCCGCCTCATCCACCATGAGCGCTACTGCCTCCGGCGACAGCCCCTCCACACCTCCAGCAATGAGCGCCCGCAGCTGCTCCTGCGTCTGACGGATCCGAGCCGCCTGCCCCGGCGCCGTGCGCAGCATCGCCGAAGCCTTCGCTGACGCCGCGACCTGCCCCGGACGAGGCGGAGGCGGAACCATGAGATGCACTCGCGCCAGGAGCACTCCATCGACTCCCTGAAGTGTCTTCTCGAGCCCCCTCTCGAGAACCCGGACCCGGCAGAGCTGCTCCTCGACGGGCGAACGGATGAGCCCGCCCCCTCCGAACACGTCACAGCCCGCCTCCTCCACGGGCCTGGGCAACCCCAGCTCGGCCAGGATGCGCACGGCGTCCGAGGCCTGTGCCTCTTCCACCTCGATGGCCCAGGTGGGCTTCTTGCCCGCCTCAGGGACCTTGCGCGCGTCCAGCCCACGCTCGGCAAGGACCGTCTGCAGCTCGTTGGCCTGGCGCTCATCGAGCCCATGCTGGATGCGCTCCCGGCACGCGGCGGTGCACAGGAGCAGAAGAAGACAGAGACAGCGGCGAAGGGAGAGAGACATGAAGACGCTCCTCAAATCTGGGTCTGGAGGACCTGCTTGATGCCGCCCGTCGCCTTCTCGACGACCTTCCCGGCCAGATCGAGCTGCTGACTGGCGGCGTACACGTGTGCCTGGAACGCGAGCAGCTCGGCCGGGGTGAACGACCGGCCGGACTCGGCCAGCGCGAGGATGTGATCCAGCCGCTTCTGCGCCTGGCTCACGCGATCCAGCGCCCGCGCCGCCTGCTGCGCTCGTGCCGACTGCACGGAGTCCACGCTCGAACCCGGCGTCACCTCCGCCTGGCCCGGCAAGGCCCTCTCTACTGTCTGGGCCTGCTGTCTTCCCCGCACGGGCTCGCTGGGCGCCGGGCGCTGAGTCCCCTCGGCGGCAACCGGGATGCCCTGCCCGCCACCGCCACCGCTACTCCTCACCCCTTCAAGCACCTTGCTAAACTGCTGCTTGCCAGTCTCCAGCGCGAGCGTGGCTCCCGCGCCTCCGACCGATCCAACCTTGTCGATGGCCATGGCGCGCGGCACCTAGCGGATGTTGTTGATGGCCGCTTTGGCCGAATCGTGGCGGACCTTCATGATGTTGGAGACGGCGTTGTGCTCCCGGCTCTCCTTCTGCATCTCGTTCTGGAGCTGCAGGTACGCCACGTTGAACTTCTGTCCCTCTTGCGCCATCAGCCGCTGGGCCTCGAGCATGTCCCACGCCTCTCCCCTGCCCGTCGTTCCTCCCGTGGCACCCGGGCCACTGGGGCTCCCAACGACGCCTCCCGTTCCTGGAACGGGCGTGATGGTCGAGTTCGTCGACGGCACCGACGACACCACGGAGTTGGCGCTCGAGATGGCTGCGCTCAGCGTTGGCCCGCCTGGGACCATCTGGCTGATCACGGCGACTCCCGTCTTCATGGCGACATCAGCAGAGCGCGCCAAGACTTCGCCGAACTCTCTCTTCGGCGTCTGCCGCGGCATGGTGGGGGTAATGGACATCGACGCGATACGGTTGTTGTTCTCCATGAAAGGTCTCCTGGTTGAACTGCTGACGGAGCCCTCTTCAGTTGTCGTGCCAACGCGAAGTTCCTGAAAGCACGCGGGGTTACCGGCAGGGGCGCTCCCACGAAGGGTCCACCGTCAGCGACGGGAGTCCACGGCGCGAGACGGTGCCCGTCCACGCGCGAGCTCCGCCCGAAAAGTTGCGTCCGCGGATCCCTGCCTCAGACTGGTTGCGTCCTGTTGCACCCGAGGAGACTCCCAGGCATGACGCCCACCCCTACTGCCCGCACGGCTGAGCGCTACCACCCCCGCGTGGAGGCCAACCTCATGGTGAAGGTCCTCTTGCCGGGCCGCTCCGTGGAGGCCAAGGCCCGCGATCTGTCCATGGCCGGCCTCTTCCTCCATGCCCACCCCGCGGACGGCGTGCGCGAGCTGACCCTCGCCATCCCGCTGCCGGGCGACAAGGAGATCGTCACCAAGTGCTCCGTCCTCCGACGCGAGATGAACGGCGTGGCGCTCGAGTTCGGCACGCTCGACTGGGATGACTTCATCGCCCTGGCGCGCTTCCTCCACCCGCGCCTGCCCTGAGCAGGCCCAGGCTCAGGAGCTGGAGGCCGCCGCGCGCAGCCGATCCACCAGGGCCATCAGCTCCGTGCCCTTGAACGGCTTCTGGATGTAGCCATCCGCGCCCGCCACCGTGGCGCTGTCCACATCCGCCTTCTTCGTCTTCGCTGTCAGCATGTAGATGGGCACGTGCGCCGTCCCTGGATCGCTCTTGAGGATGCGGCACACGGACACCCCGTCCATCTTCGGCAACACCACGTCCAGCAAGATGAGGTGGAAAGGCTGGCTCTTGGCCAGCTTCAGCCCCTCGATGCCATCCTCCGCGCACACCACATCCACCGTGCCATCGCTCAGCATCGAGCTGACCAGCTCGCGGATGACCGGCTCGTCCTCGACGAGCAGGATGTGGAAGGGCGCTTGAGACTCAGCGGGCATAGGGTCTACTCGTAAGCGAGCGCCTCGACGACGTCCAGTGAAGCCGCCCTGCGTGCGGGATACACACCTGCGACTGCGGCACACAATGTGGCCGTGAGCGACATCTGAAGCGCGACTCCTGTGGGGAAGAGATACGGAAAGCTCCAGCCCGTGGATTGCTCGCTTACGATCAATGTCACGATGAGCCCCAGCCCCGTGCCCGCCAGCACGCCGATGAGCCCTCCTGAGAGGCCTATCAAGGTGGCCTCCCCCACGAAGAGGCGCAGCACGTGCCCTCGCGCCGCGCCGACCGCGCGCAGCAGGCCGATCTCCCTTGTGCGATCCAGCACCGCCGCCAGCAGCGTGTTGATGACCCCCAGCAGCGCCAGCAGCACCGCCACCGCCTCCATGGCATAGGTGACTGCAAACGCATCGTCGACGAGCGAGGTGGCCTCCTCGCGCAGTTCGCTATTGGACAGTACGTAGAGATCGTGCTGGCGGCCGTAGGCCTCGGTGATGGCGCGCCTCACCTCCTCCAGCTTCCCCGGGTCCGCCAGGTACAGCTCGAAGATGTCCACCCGTTCATCCTGGAAATGGACCCTGTACACGTCTCGCGACATGACCACGGTGCCCTGGTCCGACGTGTAGTCCAGCGCCACCGCGCCCACCGTATAGGTGCGGACGCCCGTGGGCGTGGACGTCTCGAAGGTGCTCCCCACGTGCAGGCCACGGCGACGGGAGAGGTTCTCAGAGATGATGACGCGCCCCGCGCTCCACTCCTCTTGGGTGAGCATGCGCCCCTCGAGGAAGATGGGCCTTGCCCGCCGCTCGTAGATCTCCGGGATGAGCGAGATGATGTACGCGCGCAGGCCCAACAGCTCGTGCGGCAGGATGCGCACGTGATCCACCCGATCCACCGCCGGCAGCTTCTCGAGGGACAGGCCCAGGTCCGGCTTCATGGGCTGGTTCTGCACGCCCGCCATCCTCGCTGCCGAGGTGACGAAGAGATCCGCCGGCACCGCCTGTTGGATCCACCGCTGCGAGGAGCCATGGAAGGAGCCCACGAAGCCCGCGATGCACACCGCCATCGCCACACCGATGGCCAGCGCCGACACGGGCACCGCCGTCCTGACGGGCGCGCGGGCGAAATTGTCCGCTGCGAGCCGGCCGCTCACGCCCAGCAGCCACTCGCCCGGCCTCCGGTAGACGTGCCACAGCGAGCGGAGCAGCGTCGGCGCCAGCAGCGTGGCGCCCATGAGGACCAGGAAGATGGACAGGTAGCCTCCCAGCGGCAGGTTCTCCTGCGGGGGCGGCAAGCGTGTCAGGGGATACACCGCCGCGAGGCACGCGAGCCCCGCCCACAGGGTCCAGGGCCTTCTGCTCCCCACCTGCACCCCCGCGACGACATCCCGGCGAAGCGCCTCCACCGGCTGGACGCTCGAGGCGCGGAGCGATGGCCACAGCGCCGCGAACGCACTGCCGAGCACCCCCAGCGCGATCCCGAGGCCCAGTTCCAGCGCCGTCACCGTCACGTCACGCGCGTTCACCTTCACGTAGATGCTGGAGACGGACTGGGAGACCGCGCCAATGGCCGCCTGCCCTATGAGTACGCCCAGCGGTAGACCGAGCGCCGTCCCCACCCCTCCCAGCACCACGGCCTCCAGAGTGAACAAGGCCCGGATGCGCAGCCGCGAGGCCCCCAGCGCGCGCAGCGTTCCAATCTCCCGGCGCCGTTGCACCACGCTGATGGAGAGGGTGTTGTACACGAGGAACACGCCCACCAGCAGCGCCACCCCCGAGCCCAGGTTGAGCCCCATCTGGAAGCTGCGGACCATGGTCTCCACCGCACTGCCTCGCCGCGAGGGCCGCTCCACCTCGAAGGACGGGCCCAGCGCCTGGCGCAGGTTCTCCCGCACTGCCTCCACGCCCACCTTCGGGTCCACCGCCACGTCGATGCGGTCCAGCACCCGGTCGCGCCCGAAGGCCGCCTGCGCCGAGGCCACATCCATCACCGCCACTGAACCACCGAACGCCTTGATCGGTCCGGACTCACGAATGAGCGCGTGCACGAAGAAGTCCTGCGCCCCGGTCGCCGTTATCAGCCCGAAGCGATCCCCCACCTTCAGCCCGTGCTCGCTGGCAAAGCGCTCGGAGACCAGCATCCGATCCGTCGAGTTGAGGAACTCCAGATCCTCCGTCAGCGCGCCCAGCTCCCGATCCGCGCCCTCGTAGGTGCGGAAGTACCCGTCATCCAGCAGGTCCACGCCCATGACGTAGAGGGACTCGCCTGGCGAGCCCTGCACCGGCGCGATGACGGAGAGCCCCCCCGACGCGTGGAGAACCCCCTGCACCTCCCGGGCCTGCTGGAGCACCTCGTCCGGGAACCCCACCTGCGTTCCCGCCACCGTGAGGTCCGCCTTCCCCGCGATGGTGTCCACCGTGGAGCGGAACGCCTCCATGACAGTGCGGTTGATCGATGTCACTCCCACCATCGTCGCCACGCCCACGGCCACACCGATGACTGTCAGCGCGGTGCGCAACGGCGCTTGCAGCAGATGCCGCAGGGAGACGAGCCTCAGCAGAGAGAGGAACACACCGCTCACCTTACCCGGTCTACCCAGGCTTTACCGGCCACGGCGGCGGCTCGCCCTCAAAGCCCCTCGCCGTCCAGCCAGCGCTCCGCTTCCTCGCGGGAGAAGCACAGGTACGGCTCGTGCCGGAGCTCCTTCCCGGTGCGCGAGAACTGGAGCGCGACCTGGGTGGAGCGGCCCACGATGCGCACCGTCCGGCGCGACTTCCGGGCGATATGCGCCTCCATGATGCGCTTGAGCTGGACCACGCCCTCCGGGCCCAGCGGCTCCGCCTGCGTCAGGTCCGTCACGACGTCGAACCCAGGGCGCAGCCGCTCCATCTGCTGGATGATGGAGTCCGCGATGCTCTTTGCCTCTGAGTCGTCAATGCGGCCGTGAACTCGGACGAAGAGCCGGTTCTTGCCCACATCGACTACGGTGTCGACGATCACGAGTGGCGACCTCCCAGGAACGAGAACGGTAGGCCCCCCCTGCTTCATCTGACGATGAAGTCTACTTACCACGAGCACATGTCAAGCTGCGTGCCTGTTCACTGGCTCATCTCCGGCGACAACGCCATCCGCCAACCGGACGATCCGGTCCCCTACCTCCGCGGCCCGTGGGTCATGGGTGACCATGACCACCGTCAGCTGGCGTTGGCGAGTGGCCTCCCTCAGCAGCTGGAGCACTTCTGACCCTGTCCTTGAGTCCAGGTTGCCCGTGGGCTCGTCCGCCAGCAGCAGGGCTGGCTCGGTGAGCAGGGCCCGGGCCACCGCGACGCGCTGCATCTCTCCCCCGGACAGCTCGTCCGGCCGGTGCTGAGAGCGCCCGCGCAATCCCACCGTCTCCAGCAGGGCCTCGGCCCGCGAGAGCAGCTGGGGGCGCGGCCGGCCCGCCAGCAACCCCGGCAGCATGACGTTCTCCACCGCCGTGAGGGTGGGCATCAGGTTGAAGAACTGGAAGACGAAGCCCAGCCGCTCCCGCCGGAAGGCGGAGAGCGAGGCATCATCCATCCGCGCCAGCTCCTGCCCGTCGATGCGGATGCTCCCTTGCGTGGGCACGTCCAGCGCGCCCAACAGGTTGAGCAGCGTGCTCTTCCCCGAGCCCGAGGGCCCCATCACCGAGAGGAACTGCCCCCGGGGCACCGTCAGCGACACGCCCGCCAGTGCCCGGACCTCAGTCTGGCCCCGGCGGTACACCTTCGTGGCCCCGAGCACCTCGATCATATCTCCGCCACGCCCTCGCGCTCCGCCCAACCCTCCAGCCCGTTGGGCAGGCGGATGCGCACGTAGCGCCCGGCTTCCTCCAGCACGCGCACCTTCAGGCCCTCGTGGATCTGGAAGGGCGCCTTGGCCCCCTCTTTGGGAAACTCGCGCACCTCCATCACTTTGGGGAGCACCACGGCTTCACGTAGCGTGCGAGCCACCCACACATGCGCGGAGAGCAGCGCGCCTGCGGGCAAGGCGACGATGAGCGCCAGTACAGCGAGCACCGCCGCCCAGGAGCGGTGGCCAGGCGTGAGGAACCGGAAGAGCAGCAACAGCCCAAAGCCCGCCACCCAGGAGCCCAGGAACAACCAGCCCACCCGCTCACCCGGCGTGGCCTTCACCACGCGGGTAAGGAAGTCCTCCTCCACCACCGTGCCCTCCACCTTGTCCTTCTGCTGGGCACGGGCGAGCGCGAGGTTGGCCTCCAGATCCGGAGCCCGGCCACCCTGCTTCCAGGCCCGCTCCAGCGCGAGCATCGCCCGGCCCAGCTCGCCCTGCGCCAGATACGTGGTGCCCAGGTTGTAGAGCACGTCCGGGCCTCCCTGTCCGTGGGAGATCAGCTTCTCGTAGCCCTCGCGGGCGGTGACGTAGTCCTCGCGGGAATAGGCCTCGTTGGCCTGGGAGAAGAGCTCCTGCGCCTCCTCGGGCGTGTAGTAGCTCTGGCCGAGCAGCGTGGCGGCGAGGATCGCGGTCAGGGCGCTCACTTCTCCCACCCTTCCATGACGGCTTCGGCCTCGTCGAGGACGCGGTTGCGCTCGGACAGCTCCGCGCCCCCGCCGAAGCGCCCCATGTCACAGGCCTCCAGGACGAAGAGCGCCTTGGAGCGCCGCTCGGGTTCCACTCCCGCCGCCGCCATCTTCTCGCCCAGCGCCTCGCGAGTGAGCCCCACCACGGGCACATGCAGCCGTGCCTCCAGGAAGCCCAGCAGCGCCTTCTCCACCTCGGCATAGAAGGCGCTGGTGCTGCCCTCTCCCACCAGCTTCTCCGCCGCGGCCAGCCGCTTCCGGGCGGCCCTCGCCTGCTGCCTGGTACGGCCCGCCTCAGTCTGCACGGCGAGCCGCCCGCGCACCCGCCCCACCAGCATCAACCCGAACAGCAGCCCCATGGGCGCAAGCACCGCGGGCAGGAAGAAGGCCTGCTCCCACAGCGGTGTAGTGGGGCCCACGAAGCGCGCCTGGTAGCGCAGGGGACGCAGGCCATGAGCGGAGAGCACATTCTTCTGCTCATTGGCGGCGTCCTGGAGCGGCGTGGGCGAGGGCCCCGTCGATGCCACCCCGCCCGCCCCTGCCTCCACGGTGATGGTGACGGGGTCCGTGCGAGACACGTCATACGCGCGGCGGCGGGGATCGAAGTAGGGGAACTCCAGCGCTGGCAACGTGAAGGTGCCCGTGCGCTGCGCCATGACCAGGTACTCCATCACCCGGCGGCCCTGGATCTTGTTCTTGTTGGGGGTGAGCTTGTCCGTCGTGGTCGGATCGTAGACCTTGAGCGCCGAGGGGACGGTGAGCTTGGGCGGAGTGACGTTCTTCACGTTGCCCGTGCCCTCGAGGATCACTCTCACGGTGATGGGCTGGCCCAGCTCCACGCTCGTGGGGGATACGTCCATGGTGAGCTGCCATTGGCCCACGTTCGCGTTGGCGATGCCCGGCGGCGCGCCTGGAGGCAGCGGCTTCACCTTCACCTTGAGCCCATTGGAGACGCGGTGCACCCGGTGGCCGGCGAAGAGGAAGCCGGTGGTGATGTCCGCCTCCGCAGGGGTGATGGTGAGCGTGCCAGCCTTCACCGGAAACAGGGCCCGGCGGCGCAGCAGGTACGCCCGGTAGGGAACGCCATTGACGATGCGCTGCTCGCCCGAGAGCTGCGTGGGGCTCTCCACGTCCTCGCTCCAGAAGCCCTCGAGCTTGGGCATGGTGACAGCGTCCACGCTGGACAGATCCACGCGCGAGTAGATGTAGAGCGACAGCGTCGTCTGCTCGCCCACGAACACCTCGTCCCGATCCAGGCTCGCGCGCAGGAACAGATCCGAGTCCCCTCGAGGAATGACGGGGACATCGTTGTCCCCTTCCATCTGCTCGAAGGGAGCCATGGGAGGGAAGTTCCGGAACGGATCCGGAAGCCCCGGGCGTGTGGCCTGCCCTGGCGGAGGCCCCAGCCGCCCGGCCTTCACTGTCAGCTCGATGGGCTCGGTGCGGTAGGTGCGGCCGGCGGTGGTGAGCACCGCGGGCGGGATGGTGAGCTTGCCCGTCCGCAGGGGCTGGAGGATCAACGTGTGCGTGGTGATGTCCTGGATGACGGCGGGCCCGCCCCCGGAGAGCTGAATGGAGCGCTGGTTGCTCCTTGAGCTGGAGAGGACCTGGAAGTCCTTGGGCGCGGGGAGCTGCACCTGGGCGGACGGCGGCGCATCCGCCACCACCACGCTGAGGCGCACGGTGTCCTCGGTCCCCACCTCGGTGCGATCCGCCTTTTGGTAGAACTCGACTTCTGCCCACGCTGGCGACGTGGCCAGCAGGACGAACCCGGCGAGCAGCGCCGTCCAGCCGCTACCAGTCCTTCTCATTGGCCTTCCTCTGCTTCTTCTTCTGCTGGAAACGCCACAGCTGGAGGTTCTTCTCGTTCTGCTTCATCGCATCCAGCAGACGCTCCGCCTCCTGCCGGTCGATGTCCTCCGGGCTGACCCCTGCATCCACCTCGTCCTCTGTCCGCTCGTCGAGCTCGCTGCCACCATCCGTCCCGCCATCC